>Ga0137418_10002878_pt1 | contig 15758 bp, 18 predicted proteins | sample CZODoug3_1_2_16f_FD_122242 | JGI IMG/M metagenome (GOLD analysis project Ga0137418, IMG submission 122242) | Vadose zone soil fungal communities from Angelo Coast Range Reserve, California, USA - CZODoug3_1_2_16fungal (Hybrid Assembly) | ecosystem: Environmental > Terrestrial > Soil > Vadose... | reverse complement strand
GATCATCGCGTTGCCGGACGCCAAGGAACGCTTGACGGTACTCGGCATAGAGCCGGTAGGCAGTACGCCGGAGGAGTGCTCCGCCCTGATCAGGACAGAAATCGAACGATGGTCAAAAGTCGTTCGCGAGGCGGGCATCAGGGCGCAGTGACCAACTCCGCCAATGCCCGTGTCTCAATGGGGCACAGGCCGGCGACGCGAAAACGGCCGGCTGGGCGGCGGCGCAACGGCCGCGCTGATCTGGGCGAGTCTAGGGTGGACACAGCGAAGCGTGCCCACATGAGTCAGGGACCACGATGGCCGCTCCTGGCCCGTCAGGACCGGAGGGCAAGGGTGGCAATTAATAGGATGACCCCAAGCGCGCCTTGGGCATAGAAGGCTGGTTTGACTTTGGTGTAATAGGCCGCCGCTGCGGCTGCGAGCAGCCAGACGGCTAGAAATATTCCCAAGGTTCCAGCGACATCCGCGCCGGCGATTGCGACCCAAGCCAGGCCAACCGCTAAGATTAGATTATATGTTCCGACATTAATGGCTAGATCGGATGCCCACGTGACATATGGTAGAGCTTTCTCGCCTCCTCCAACTCTTTCTATCCCAGATGGCGCCGCCGCCTTTACAAAGGGTACATCCCATTTCAGGGCTTCTTTATAGAAGAAGAATACGTGAGCGACGGCACCGAAAAAAGCCGCCAACCGAAGAATTGATTCCATGAGCCTCATCCCTTGTTTATCCGAGAAGACACTAAATTATACCAGCCTGCCTCCCGCTTTCGAGGACTTCCGTCGCGGAGTCCGGCCCGGCAGTCGCCGATGCGCAACTCCATGCCGTCGGCGAGCGGCTGGGCGGTACGCGATTCCTCTCGCTTCTTGGCCGTCTCCTCGGCCGCGATCTCCTTGATCACCGCGTTGACCGTGATGTCCTTGCCCTGATCGGCGAGCTTTTCCCGTCACCACCTCGATGTGAGCCTTCCTGGCCTCCTCTGTCGGGCCAACAGCCGGAGAGGCGAGCTTCTTGAGGCGCTTGCCTCTCGTTTTCGAACCGACACTTTCTTTGAGTGACGCGGGCTTCTTAGAGTCCCGCGTCGTGCCGCGTTTGGTTCCAGGTTCGCGTGCGCCCTTCGCCGGCGGCAGCTTCGCGGTGGGCTTGATGCGGATACCGCCAAAGTACTGGAAGGCCTCGCGCGCAGTGCCAAGCCGGGAGCTAATGCCCCCAGGCGCCTCAAGCCTGGCATCGTGCTCGTACGCGAATATCAGGCGAGCGCCACACTGTCACGGTCGTTCCGGGTGTATATGTCTGGCGCGAGACAAACCTACACCTCAGGGCCCGACAGGCCGGCGTCCGGCCGCCCAGCGAAGCGCTCTCGGCGCCGCGCCGGGCGATCAATCTCATGGAAGCTCTGCGCCGGAGCATCGCGCAAGACCCGAAACCCAGGAACCACGCGCAAGCCATCGCCGGCGCGGAAACCGGCGTGAGCGCCATGCGAGCATGCCGCGCCTCAGCGCTCGCCCGGTTTTGATCCATCGCGCGACGTAGCCATTTTCGCTATTTGTTTCTGTTTTTTCTTTCAATTCTTAGGTTTCCGTTCCTCCGCGCTCAGGCGGGAGAAGGCGTGAGGGGGCAAATGAAAGATTTGATCATGGTCTTGAAGGCTGCCGATGCGGCGGCGCGGTGGCACGTCCACCAGCGTCGCAAAGGAGCAGCCAAGGAACCCTACATCAACCATTTGCTGGAGGTCGCGACGCTTGTTGCGGAGGCGACCGAAGGCACGGACCCCAATCTTGTCATCGCTGCCCTGCTCCACGACGCCATCGAGGACTGTGAGGTACCCCATAAGCTCATCGCGGAGACGTTCGGGGCCGATGTCGCCGACCTTGTCGCCGAGGTGACGGACGACAAGACGCTTGAAAAAGCCGAGCGGAAGAAACGGCAGGTTACAACCGCTCACGAGAAGACCGATCGGGCCAAGCTGCTCAAGCTTGCCGACAAGACCAGTAATTTGCGGGCGCTCGTTTCCAGCCCGGCGCCAGATTGGTCGGTTCATCGCCGCATTGAATACATCGATTGGGCTCGCAAGGTCGCCCACGGTCTGCGCGGCGTCAGTCCGCTGCTCGAGAAGCAGTTCGACGTGGCTGCGCTCGCTGCAGAGCAATCGCTAGTGCCGATGTTGTCGCCTCATCATGAGCGCCATATACCCGAGATCGGTGGAGATCAGGAGTAGTCGTCAATGAGGCTCTTCGCCAAAGTCAGATGACGGTGAAATGTTACGCGCGGCCGACCGTGCCTTCGCAAGAATGAACATGAAGGAGCGCCGTAGATGGATCACTCTTCCCGGCACGGAAAAGCCGATATCCACCGGTTAATCGAGAGCGTTCGGGAAGAGCTTACTCCCGAACTCGGCAAAGGCCGCGTCGCCGACTACATTCCAAAACTCGCCAAAGTTGACCCGCGAAAATTTGGCATCGCGGTCGCGACCGTAAACGGTGATACTTTTTCCACTGGCGACGCCGAGGAGCCGTTCTCGATTCAAAGTATTTCCAAGGTCTTTGCTGTCACTCTGGCTCTCGGCAAAGTTGGCGACGGGCTGTGGAAACGGGTTGGGCGCGAGCCGTCCGGGAGCCCCTTCAATTCCATTGTCCAGCTTGAGTACGAGAAGGGCATCCCGCGCAATCCTTTCATCAATGCCGGTGCCATCGTCGTGGCCGATTTGCTACTTGCTGGGCATCGTCCGCGCGAGGCGATCGCCGAGATTCTGCATTTCACTCGCTTTCTCGCTAACGACGAGACAATCGCAATCGATCCGGCGGTTGCTCGTTCCGAGACCGAGACTGGTTTCCGCAATTTGGCGCTCGCCAATTACATGCGAGGCTATGACAACCTCAAACATCCCGTCGAGATGGCCTGCGGCGTCTATTTTCACCAGTGCGCCATTGCCATGAGCTGTTGCCAGCTCGCGCGCGCTGGCCTCTTTCTTGCTGACTATGGTCGCAATCCCAGCACCGGATTGCGCGTGGTCTCGAACGAGCGCGCGCGGCGCATTAATGCCCTTATGCTGACCTGCGGCCACTACGACGGGTCCGGCGACTTCGCCTACCGGGTCGGGTTGCCTGGCAAGAGCGGCGTGGGCGGGGGTATCCTCGCCATAGCGCCCGGAGTGGCAGCACTCGCAGTCTGGTCACCCGGTCTCAATGTCTATGGCAATTCCCTGCTCGGTACACGCGCGATGGAACTCCTGGCCGAACGCTCCGGATGGTCGGTCTTCAGTCCCCAAAGCGTGCAGCGCTCCGCCTGATTGCAAATATGCTGTGAAATCGCGTCCAATTTCGACGACGCGAAAGATCACTCCCCCAATTCCAATCTTTCGCAACGAAATCAATATGCTGTCGGCGCGCCACCCTCATGGCCGGTTACGGGGTTGAACCCGCCGCACCGGCCGCTTGCTCGGCGCGTCCCTTCGTGACCCGAAACCAAACTCGACAAGGACAAATTGGAAGTTGACTGCCGCACCTTAATTCATCACTTCGTCGCGCGCAGCAAGGTCGCGGTCGGGATCGCGGCTGACATCATCAAACAACCCCATGGCCCAGTCCCCTGTCTCAGCCTCGCAACCATAGGCGCTGCAGGGTTACGTCAACTCTCCGAGGCACTGCGGACTCGATATTGCACGCGGATGAAGAGGCGCGCGATCGCCGCCTCACTGCGACAGTACGCAACTATCGTTTTGTCTTCGAAATGGCCTGTCACAACTCCAGTCGTTCCCGGAATAATCAAGATGAGCGTTGGTCGGTAGCTTGACGGATACGCAATCACGGCTCGCCTTTTTGAACCCGCGCTCGCATTTCCAATCTCTACCGAAAGTATCAAGGTACCCGTTCCGAGGAATCTCTATCGGCAAGCAAGTGTCACCGCTTCGGTCGAAGCCGCGTTCGCACTCCCAACCGGTTGTGAGCGATGAGTCCAACAAATATGCACTCTGCGACAAATATGCGTTCTGCGGCACCTTCACGGCAACGCATTCATTGCCTGATGCGCGAAAGCCACGGTCGCAATTCCATCCCCGACCCTGGAATGAGAATGAGTCTGCTAAATATCCGTTTTTGGGTATGATCACCGAAATACAGCCTGCTCCGGTCTTTCGATAGCCACGCTCACATTCCCAATCATCTCCTCCGTACGCCGAACCAGAAAGATACGCGTTCTGAGGCACTTTGACGGCTACGCAACTATTGCGGTCGGGTTTATAGCCACTTCTACACTCCCAACCGGATACATAGGAAGTCTCCGACAGGTAGGCATTCTCAGGCAGTTTTATCGCAGTACACGCCACCCCATCCTGTCGAAAGCCCCGCTTGCATTCCCATCCAGTCCCGTACGGTTTTGCCTGAGCATTGACCGGCACTTGTTTCGAGATCTCCTGGGAACGCGAGCCGTCGGGAATTGCGAGCAATAACAATGGCAGCGCAGCGCACAGTCGCTGGAATCTTCTGTGGTGCATCCGTGGATCCTCCGACGCTAAGTCGGTGTGGTTTGAGGACGCTGGATGAGGGTCTTTTTTTGAAAGTTGAATTGAAAGCCCGGGCGCTTTGCTTTGGCGTCTCGACCGTCCAGATTCTCCGAAGTCAAAATGAGGAAATCTCTCTACTTCTTGGGGCTCTGCTTGCCGAAGGCGGCATCCACCTCATTCTTTTTGATACGGGCCGCCGGGTCACCGCGCTCATTGAGATTCTGCTCTTCAGTGCCATCGCCCATCATGCCGGGATGGGAAACGTCAGCTTTCTTATTGGCGTCCTTAGGAGCCGCGGGCTTATTCGTCATATCAGATACCCCTCGACGACTACTGCTTGAGGCCCGCTGTCTTAGGCGGTGCGAGAATCAGGCCTGCACATGCCTCGGTCAGGTCCGAATCCGGATAGGTTTTGCCCGGCAAGGTGATCAGGGCTTCCGGGAAGGCATCGCGCATTTTATAGGAATTGTCCTTGTCTGCCACGATGATCGCTGTTCGTGCGGCAACATCCGGCAGTGCACCGAACTTGTCTGCGCAGACGGGCGCCAGCACAGCGATGACCGCCTTTTCAGAACTCGTGCTTGCCAATTTTTCGGCCGCATTCCGGCTCATGAAGCCGAAACCGTACGAGAGCAGGAACATACCTACAACTACTCCACCCACTCCGGTCCACAGAGAGGGTTTTACGACTTCCCAATTGATTTTCATTGGGCGTTGCTCCTGTTTGAGATAAAGTATTGTACTCACACTAATCGAGGGGAGTCTGAGCAAAATTGCTCACTCCCAGTCGCGCCGCATTCATCGATAAGGAGTCATTCGTTCAGGCAATCGCCAGTCGAGATGAGCAAGATGATCGAGACTTTTGTAGATCACTCCGCGAATGAGTACACTTATCTCGCCTGGGTGTCACCGTTTCGACGCCAGAACCCGAGGGAAGAGCCCGGTGCGTTAGTAGCGCACGCCGGGATCTGTGCGGGGGGCGGCTGGCAACGGCCGTCCCTACCGTGACCATAATTACGAAGTACCGCGCGGGCTATTTTTGCTCATCCGCAGTAAGTGAGTTCAGGTAATCTCCGATCGGGAAAGAACCATGCTCGCCGTGTCCGGGCAAAAACGAAAGCGCCCCGAAAGCCCGGAGCGCTCCCACAATTCAACGGCCAGAGTGACGTTAAGCTAGTCCGAGCGTGCGGACCCTGGAGTTTGGCCGACTGTGCTCAACCGCAGAGCGAAAACCGGCCAGCGCCTCGCGAGCAATGCGCAGGCGGTCAACGTCCTCAATCGTCCAGTCTCTAATTTTCGACGTAGCCAAGCCGCGGTATGCGATGTAGTCACCGGCTCGACGTGAGAGTTGATCAGCTTTTTCAACAAGTTCATTGTTGTATTCGAGGAGAGCCAAAATATTCTCTATTCCACAACGCACATTGTGGTGGTGATGACCGCTTGCCACCCCACGAGATATGTCGTCAAGCACTGTATCAATGAGTTTTAAAAAGCTAGCGGTGTGCGCAGCTAGCATAACAGCTCCTTACAACGGCCGAATGCGACCGGAGAGTGTGTTGGCGTTGATTTCGGTCACAGGCACCGCGGAAGGGACCGCGAGGCTCGGTTGCCCATGAAATACTTCAACCCTTGCTTCAGCCTCTGCCTTCTTGACCTCATAATGCACCATAAGCGTTCTGACCTGGTGCTTGATGGCAATCGTCGATGGAAGACTGAGTCTGCGTCCGAACCGAAGCGTGTGCATTTGCGGCTCCTAAGTCAATCAGGCGGAACGAACTCTCCCTCCGGTTTTCACGGCGGCGTCAAATTGTTGCGTAGATGGGGGGCATCAGGCATTTCGCAGGAAAACCGCCATAGGTCATAGGACACGCTTGAGGCCAGGTTTTCTCGTCGTGGGTCTTGCGCAGCCCGCGTAACCAGCTCCTTCTCACTCTCATCGTGGGAGGTGCTCGCCGGCGTGTCGGCGACGCGGATTCCCAATTGATGCTTTCCGTGGCGCCACACTCTTTTGCCAGCCCCGGTCTTAGCCACGAGCCGATGAAATTCAGTGTCTTTCTGCACCAGCGTAGCGCAATATTGATTGAGATCAACGCCTCGCATCGGAATTAGCGGAGTTCCGTTATGACCACAATTAGAATGCACTTCGAACTCGACGGCATCGTAGAGTCGAAAGCGGTTCGCGCCCCGCTTCAATGGTCCCGGAGCACCGGCCTCATTGTTCCATCTGGCAATCGCCTCAAAATCGATATCTTGGTCGCGTCTTACGGTTTTACTGGTCATTTTTATTATGTGGGGCGGGTCAACACTAATTGCGAGTCAAATCGATGAAGCCCACGTGAGTCTTTGCGTTGATCAAGGCGCTGCCGACGTGGTGACGATTCTACGGGTCATGAAGGGAATCTATGCGCCGGCGCCATTCCAGCTCGGTCGCCCAAGCCGCGTCGTCTATGGAGCAAGTGGCGGCGAGCGAAGCACAACCAGGGATTTGATCGGCCCGCACCGGTCACAGAGGTATCCGTGAATCTCAAAATTGGCGTGCAGAGGGTGGGGCTCAATCTCTGCAAGAGCGGTCTCGGCGCCGCATACTGGGCACGGGTTTCTTGGCTTGAGCATGAGCGACGCATCTTGAAAACGCATGTGCTTTCCTTTCGCCCGACGCTGGTTCGGTGCGATTGAGGACGCTGGATGAGCATCTTTTTGAAAGTTGAATTAGGACAAATTGCTCGCTTCCTGCGCAAGCGCACGGATGGCGAGGACGCAACGGGAAGGTCGTCAGTTCAATCCTAAGCGAATAGACCTTTTGCGCCGGAGACGCCTTCACTCAAGGGGATGCCATCAGCGATCGACAGCGCCAGAGTTCATCTGGGGAACGTCGGATTAATTGCCGGCCGGGCCGCCAGCGATGTCATCGTGTTGCAGGACGAGTGATCCCAGGCTGGGCGCACGATTGGGCACGAAAATGGAGAACACGATGTGGAAAAAAACGACTGAGGAACGGTACAACGCAGGGCTGGATCACATGATACCAACTGCAATGACCGACTGTGGGTTTCTGGTTGGCGAGCCGGATGATCATGCAGAGCGCCAGCCACGATATGCGGCCTTCGTCAAAATCAACGGCGAGTTTTTCGAATCGACTGCTCCCATCTCCATCAACGAGTTCGATTCGCTGAAAATATGCGACGTCAAGGCCGACGCTGACGCACGCGGGCTTACTGTTGAATATCCGGGCTGGGTCGGAAAATTGGGCCCCGCTGGAATTTTTGGAACCCTGGCGGGGCTGCTGCGCATTCCGCTCCGGACTGCCTTCCCGGCGGACTGTTTGAAAACAAACAGTGCCGGTTCCCCGTGAAAATATCTCAATTGTGAGCAATTTTGCACATACGGCCAGCGCCAGATCGCATTCAATCAATCCAGGCTTGACGCACCAGCCGTCGGGCCAGCCCCAGCCCGCGGGCCAAGGGGTGCCCATGCGCAATTTTCTGAGGGCGGTCACCGATTCTTGAGGACCGGATAGCTGCGCTTGAGAAGTCAGCCGCGCTCGGCCATTCGCTCGCCGGTTAGGGGCGGCCTCAACGGTGTGCCCACACTGGTCGTCACCATGAGACCGGGTGTCCAATGACCGGCGATAAGTTCCGAGCGCCCCGCCCAGATCTGCGGATGCGCCGTCGGGACCATCAAGAGCGGGTGAACCGCGCAAGAGGCCGGCTCGCCGAAATTCTCTCCATCGAAGGCGCCAGCGATCTCGGCGCCGACCGCGCCACTAGCACGGTGGTCAATTCCAGCCTGTCGGGCTGGTGCCGCTCCGTGATTTCTCCGGCGCAACGCTACTTGGTATTTTTTTCTAATCCGGAATCAATCCGCACCTCCCGCGCTATTTGGCTACAGTGAAGATGACATATGATCGAGACGCACGATTGTCGAAACGTGACGTGCAGTGTTTGGGCTTGAAATCGATAGTATTCATCCTACATTGAGGAAGCCATGCGAAAAAATTGAGAGGCTCTGGGACGGTAACTTCCGCCCCCAGGGATGATTTTTAGTCCATTTCTTCAGTCGCTCATCTCCACCTCTCGCGACTGCTACCCCGGCGCCCTATCAAAGTCCGACCAATTCGCGCAGTCGGCTCTGATGGTTCAGAACACTTAGCCGCTGCGCTATGTCCAAAATAGTTGTCTCGGTCGAATATGAGGTCAAGGCTTTGGCGATTGAACATGCGCGCGTGCGTACCGTACCAAAGCCGTGGGGTATCGTAGATCTACGTCCGTGGAGCAACGCACGCCCTGACGGCAGTGCGATAGGCGAAATCCGGTACGAGCGACCTGGTAGCGAGGCTGCAGATACTTCGCTATTGCTCAAGTTGCTGTTCACGAGCCAGCCGCTCTCTATTCAGGTTCACCCGGACGATGCGTATGCGCAATCGATCGGACTGCAGAACGGCAAGACCGAAGCCTGGTACGTCCTGAGCGCTACTCCTGAAGCCAAGGTCGCCTTGGGCCTGAAACGGCGTCTGACTCCGCAGCAACTGCGCCAGGCCGGCGAGGACGGATCGATCACGAATCTTGTTGTGTGGCAGGCGGTCTCGCAGGGCGACAGCATTTTCGTCCCCGCCGGGACCATCCACGCAATCGGCGCGGGACTTGTCATCGCAGAGATTCAGCAACGCAGCGATGCAACATTCCGCCTATTCGATCATGGCCGACAGCGCGAACTCCATATCGAGAACGCAATTGCGGTGGCGGACGCCGGACCTGCCGGATTTCGGGTCATACCAACCCGGCTAACCGACACGCGGACGCTTCTGATCTCAAACGCGCACTTCATGTTCGAGCGAATTGATCTGGCGCCGAATTCCGAGTGGTGTCTGGAAGCGAAACAAGAGACCTGGCTTCTCATTGTCGATGGTAGCGCTCGGACCGTATCATCCGACGTTGCCAAAGGCGACGCCGTTTTCGCGCAATCGGATCGCATCAACATCCACGTCGGCGCAATCGGCATGGTCGGCCTCGTGGCCTACACGGGGGGCCTCGTATCGGACCTGCTGCAGCACTCCGGACTGCCGGCGGAAATGGCTGCGCGGCGATTACAGGAGGTGCATGGGCCAACTTCCTTCACCGGAGCAACGGCGCCCCAACGGACGGATGCATGGAGACTATTCAATGAGTCAGTTCCACCGCGTTGCATTCATTGGCAATCACCTTCCGCGTCGTTGCGGAATCGCTACCTTTACCCATGATCTTCATCGGGCGATCTCGATGACGCGCCCGGATCTGGAAACCTGCGTCCTTGCCATGACGAACCCCGGTTGTAGCTATGATTATCCGCCGGCGGTACGCTTTCAGATTCGCGAAGAAGTGATCGACGAATATGCTCAGGGTGCCGAGCTTTTGAACAATGCAGGTTTCGACGTTGTCTCCCTTCAACACGAATACGGAATTTTCGGCGGGCAGGCCGGCGCCAATATCGTTGATCTCCTATCGCGCCTCGAGATGCCTGTTGTCACGACGCTTCATACGGTGCTCGCCAAGCCGACACCGATCCAGCACGACGTAACGCGTCGGATCATAGATGCCTCGGCGAAAATCGTCATCATGTCAGAAACGGCTCGCGAACTTCTCCGCTCCGTTCATGACGTGCCGGCACACAAGATTGACGTCATCCCGCACGGAATACCAGATTTTCCATTTCTTGAGCCGCATCATGCCAAAGTGGAGTTTGGCTTCGAGGAAAAGAAAATAATTCTGACGTTTGGCCTGCTGTCGCCCAATAAAGGCATCGAGATAATGCTCGATGCCATGCCGAGCATTGTTAAATCATGCCCCAACGCCGTCTACGTCATTCTCGGCGCCACCCATCCGAACCTCGTGCGAGACCAGGGCGAGGCTTATCGCGATAGCTTAATTGCAAGAGTGCGGGAGCTGGGTATTGGGGATTGCGTCGTCTTCTTCAACCAGTTCGTAGATCAGGCCACGCTCTTAAATTTCATTTCGATGTGCGACGTCTACGTGACGCCCTATCTCAACGAAGCCCAAATGACATCGGGTACACTCGCCTACAGCTTTGGCTTGGGAAAGGCAGTCGTCTCAACGCCTTATTGGCACGCCAAGGAACTGCTAAGTGACGGGCGCGGCATTCTGGTTCCTTTTGGCGATGCCAAAGCCCTGAGCACCGAAATCTCCGGCCTTCTGACAAACGACGTACGTCGTCAGGCCATGCGCAAGCGCGCATACGCGGCGAGCCGATCGATGACTTGGGTGCAAACAGCCAAGCGTTATCTTGCGGTTTTCGAAATCGCACGCGAAAATGTCCGCCGCGGAATTGCGCCTCCGATCGATGCGATCGTTTCCGGGAGCAAAGGCCCTATCATACCGGAAATGCGGGTGGGGCATTTCCTCTCGCTCTGCGATAGTACGGGCGTGATCCAGCATTCCGTCCATTCAGTGCCAGATCGCTCTCATGGCTACTGTGTCGACGACAACGCGCGCGCCCTTCTGTTTTCTTGTACGCTTTCGAAATTTGGCGAAATGCAGCTATCAGAAACGACGACCGCACGCTTTGCAGCGTTCATCCAGCACGCGTGGAATCCAGACACGCGTCGATTCCGAAATTTCATGAGCTACGACCGACGATGGTTGGAAGAGGCGGGCTCGGAAGATAGTCACGGCAGAACGCTTTGGGCATTGGCCGAATGCGCGTGCGAGGACGCTGATCCGTCGCGCCGGAGATGGGCTGCGGCGCTCTTCAAGACCGCGCTTCCGGCCGTCGAAACATTCTCGTCTCCGCGGGCCTGGGCCTTCTCGCTCCTCGCGTTAGACGCTTATTGCACGCTGGTCGGTGGAGATCTCTTCGCAAACCGCTTACGCAGAATATTAGCCGACAGGTTGATGTCCCTATTTTCCGCGACGGAAACGAACGATTGGATCTGGTTTGAAGATATGCTCGCCTATGACAATGCGCGCCTTCCCCAGGCGCTGATTCAAACGGGCTTGACGACCCGGACGCGACCATATGTCGAAGTCGGCCTCCGCTCGCTTCGTTGGCTCATGTCGCTTCAAACGGCTTCATCGGGATGCTTCAGGCCGATTGGGACCAAAAGTTTCGGCCGGATCCGCCAGAAACCCGAAGCATTTGATCAACAGCCAATCGAGGCGTCAGCAACGATTTCTGCGAGCCTTGCGGCGGGACGTGCGGAGGACGGCGCAGAGTGGCCGGCAGCGGCCATGCGCGCGTTCGGTTGGTTCCTGGGCGAAAATGACCTGCAGGCCCTCCTGATTGATCCCGATACAGGCCGCTGTTCGGATGGGCTCCATCCGGATCGACCCAATGAGAACAAAGGTGCAGAATCATCGTTATCCTATCTTCTCGGTCTTGCGGAGATTCGTCGCTTCAAGCGCACTACTGCGATAGACCGGATGAAACCCCTGTCCAAATTGGATTCCAGCGCCGTTCGCACGATCGCATCTTGAACAACCCCAGGTGTCTCTTGTCGCAATCCCGATTCATGAACCGCCAGAGCTTATATCTGCGCCCGGATCCGGCCCGAGTCGTCGTCAGACCTTTCAAACCGGCGACTGAACCCAGAGACCTCAACGCAACCGATAAAATCCGCGCCGACCATATTGTCGGCAAAGTTCTTCGTCTTGATACCGAAGCTGCCGCGCATCTACTGAGTGACGTGCTCGAAAATTTTGAAGGCCGTCACAGAAATCTGCTCAATATCTTCGAGACGCGCGCCGAAGAGATGGAAGAGGCGTTCTCACCGCATGCTGAATTGAATAAGACGCAACGCCGATTGATCGGGGCGTATTTTCTCAACGAGTACTCCTTCGAGGCGTCCGCCTTGTTCAATCCGAGCATTGTCCGACACCCAGACCAGTCCGGCTCGACGGAGAATAGCTGCCGATTCATCTTGAGCCTTCGCGCTGTCGGAGAGGGGCATATTTCATCGCTGACGTTCCGGTCCGGTACCATATCTTCTGACGGAAGCGTAGCCGTGGATCCAACCGCGCGTCTCGCGTCGGTCCCAAAAGTGAAAAGCCGGATGTCGACGCCCAACGGCGACGTGGTCGAGGTGCTTTTTCAGCAAGACGAAGAGCTTAGCGAGCGAGTGATCTTTCCGATCACGGAGGCCCAATCTAACGGCATCGAGGACGCTCGCTTCGTCGAATTCAAAGATGGTGGAAAAACGGTGTTCTGCGCGACCTACACCGCTTACAGCGGAAGGGCGATTCGCTCTGAATTGCTCGAAACGACGGATTTTCGATTCTTTCGGATGATACCGCTCGGCGGATCGGCAGTGCGTAACAAGGGTATGGCTTTGTTCCCGCGAAAAATTGATGGCCGCTATGCGATGATCGGTCGGCAGGACAACGAAAACCTCTATTTGATCTACTCAGATGACCTTTACACATGGGACGGCGGTCAATCGATCCTTCAGCCCGAGTATCCTTGGGAGTTTGTTCAGATTGGCAATTGTGGCTCACCGATTGAATTGGACGACTGCTGGCTGCTCCTGACGCACGGAGTTGGTCCGGTAAGAAAATATTCAATCGGTGCCGTTCTGCTGGATAAAGATGATCCCTCAAAAGTTCTCGGGCGATCGCGCGAACCTCTTGTCCGTCCCGAGCCAACCGAACGCGAAGGCTATGTGCCCAATGTTGTCTATACCTGCGGCGCAATGCGTCACGGCGACCAAATCATCCTGCCCTACGCGATATCTGACACCTTCTCCAATTTCGCTACAATAGAGATCGCGGCGCTGAAGCAGGCGGTCGCGGGATAACGGCTACACTATGACGGTCTTTGGCGACGCCTGCCGGGTTCCTACAGATATTGGAGGAGGCCAAACACCTATCTTTTCTGGCCGATCGGATGCCGGCGGGCCACGAGAAGCATGGCCGTTACGGCCCTTATTTGCATTGGACTTTGCCAGACAGCGGGCGCAAGTCCACATAGGATCAGTTTGCAGAGGTACGCCCATGGAGGAGTCAATGCCTTTGACGCGCAGCAATGAGAAAATCCTGACTACGATGATGGGGGTAAAGTTTCTAATGCGCGACGGGGAGACGGAAGTAGCTTGCCGAGCCGCGCGCGAGTTGCTGCGCTATAGGTTCGGCAGCAGTGACCGTGGTGGCGACGGAGAGACATTCAAGCTCCATCGAGAGGCGATCGAGAAAGCTGCAAGCGACAAATATGACGCCGGGATGGTCGAACCCCACACCGATGCGACCGTTGTTGTCAGAGAGATAGATATGGCGTCCCCGCTCAGTCGGAAGATGTAAGCCGGGGGCCACGCACTGCAACAATTGATGAAAAGCGCTTAACGCGTGATCGACTGCAACTGCTTATTCGCCGCAGCAATCGGCGCAGCGGACCAGCAGGAGATATCGCGCCACTTTGATCTTGCTCAAGCTGCGGGGCGTGTCCGCCGCTCCGATTGGGGCGTTGCTGTCATTCCGTGGCATAAGGCGAAATTCCCGGCGTCGTGGCGAACGGCGAGGCAGACCTTGCCGGCCGTATCACCCACATGAACAAGGCCCTGTTGGCATGACCGCGCTCTGGTGGCAGACGGGCGTGATCTACCAGATCTACCCGCGCTCCTTTCAGGACACGAACGGCGACGGCATAGGCGACCTCAAGGGGATCGAGCGGCGGCTCGACTATCTGGTCAACCTCGGTATCGACGCCATCTGGATCTCGCCCATCTACCCCTCGCCGATGGCTGATTTCGGCTATGACGTCGCCGATTATTGCGGCATCGATTCTCGCTTCGGCACGCTCGACGATTTCGACGAGTTGCTTGCGCAAGCCCATGCGCACGGGCTTAAGGTCTTGCTCGACTTCGTACCCAACCACACCTCCGACCGCCACCCCTGGTTCGTCGAGAGTCGTTCCTCGCGCGCCAATCCGAAACGGGATTGGTACATCTGGCGCGATCCCGCCCCCGATGGCGGGCCGCCCAACAACTGGATCAGCGATTTCGGCGGCTCGGCTTGGGAGTGGGACGAGGCCACCGGCCAATATTACTACCACGCCTTCCTAAAGGAGCAGGCGGACCTCAACTGGCGGAATCCGCCCGTGCAGGCGGCAATGTACGACGTGATGCGCTTCTGGTTCGACCGCGGCGTGGACGGCTTCCGCATCGACGTGCTGTGGCACATGGTCAAGGCAGCAGACTTCTTGGACAACCCGCCCAACCCCACCTATCAGCCAGCGATGGGCGATATGTTCCGCGTGCTCCAGCTCCATTCAGCAGACCAGCCCGAGGTGCACGGGATCGCCGCCGACATGCGCGCCATCGCCGATAATTATGGCGCCAAGGGACGGGGCGAACGCCTGCTAATCGGCGAGATCTACCTGCCGCTCGATCGGCTGCAGCGCTATTACGGCCAGGAACGGGCAGAGGTGCACCTTCCCTTCAACTTCCAACTCGTCGATGCGTCGTGGGAGGCGCGCTCGCTCGCAACGCTGATCGCCAACTATGAGGCAGCGCTTCCGCCGGGCGGTTGGCCGAATTGGGTGCTCGGCAACCATGACCGGCCACGCGTCGCCGCCAAGCGTGGGCAGGCCCAGGCCCGCGTCGCGGCGATGCTGCTGCTGACGCTCCGCGGCACCCCCACCCTCTACTACGGCGACGAGTTGGGCTTGAGCGACGTCGCGATACCGCCTGCACAGGTTCAGGACCCGCGCGGGCTGCGCGAGCCCGGGCTCTCCTTGGGCCGCGATCCGGTCCGCACACCGATGCCGTGGGACGGGAGCGAGAATGCCGGCTTCACCACGGCCACGGCCAAGCCGTGGCTGCCGCTCAATGCCGACTGGCCGACGCGCAACGTCGCGCGAATGGTGGAGGAGCCGCATTCGATCCTGACACTCTATCACCAGCTGTTGGCCGCCCGGCGCGCGCATCCGGCCCTGTCGATCGGTGAGTTCGTGCTGCTGCGCACGACGGGCGATGTCCTCGCCTATGAGCGCCGGCACGGCGCGGACCGACTGATCATCGCGCTCAATCTCGCGGGACGGCCGCATAAACTTGAGTTGCCCGACCGGGCGAGCAATTGCCGGCCCCTGTTATCCACGCTCACCGACGCGGCGCGGGTCGCCGACGGCGCGTTGCTGCTACGGGCCGACGAGGGCGTGATACTAATGGTCAATTAACAAGAGTTGAGAGGGACAATCGCTTGCGTATCGCCATGCTGGCGCCGATCTCCTGGCGCACCCCGCCGCGCCATTATGGTCCATGGGAACTGGTGGCGAGCCT
>Ga0137418_10002877_pt1 | contig 15758 bp, 13 predicted proteins | sample CZODoug3_1_2_16f_FD_122242 | JGI IMG/M metagenome (GOLD analysis project Ga0137418, IMG submission 122242) | Vadose zone soil fungal communities from Angelo Coast Range Reserve, California, USA - CZODoug3_1_2_16fungal (Hybrid Assembly) | ecosystem: Environmental > Terrestrial > Soil > Vadose... | reverse complement strand
CTGCTGCAGAACCGCGAGTGGCTGGAGCTCGTGCTCACGCACGAGTTCACCCACATCGTTCACCTCGACCAGGCGCGGGGCCCGGCGCTCGCCTTGCGGGGCATCTTCGGCCGCTATCTGGTGCTGCCGCTCCCTTTCACGCTGTTCTTTCCGAGCGGGTTTCCAAACCTGCTCGAACCCAACTGGATGATCGAAGGCCTCGCCGTGTATTCCGAGTCCGACCGGAGCAAGGGGTACGGGCGGCTGGGGCAGAGCCATTTCGAGGGGATGATGCGCGCCGAAAGCGCGCGCGGACTGCGCTCGCTTCGCGAAGTGAACGCCGAAGGACGCGGCTTTCCGCTCAACCGCGACTATCTCTACGGCAGCTATTTCTTCCTTTTCCTCGCAGAGCGCTACGGCCCGGACGCGATCCCCAAGTATGTGGAGATCTACAGCGGCCGCTGGTTTCCGTTCCGCGTGCACAGCACCCCGCGGTTCGTCACGGGCAAAGCCATGGACGAGTTGTGGGTCGAATACCACGACTGGCTGAACGCGCGCTTTGCCGTGAAGCCCAGGGAGCCCGGCAAGGAGCCCGACGGGGGCGGAGAGTTCCTCGTGCGCGACTGGTCGATTACCAGTCCCCTTCGCACGTCCCGGGGAGATCGCTGGTACGTGCAGGGAAACGGCTACGTACTTCCCAAGCTGATGCGTCAGACCCTGGGCGGCGAGGTCGAACCCGTTCGCGACATCGAGCCCGGCACGCGGCTCGCGGCGTTTCCCGGCGGGGAGCTGCTGCTCTCCCAGCCCGAGATCTGCAGCAACTACAACTACTACTACGATCTGTATCGGCTCGCCCCGGACGGCGCCCTGAGCCGCGTCACCGAGTGCGGGAGATTCCGTTTTGCCGCGCCGCTCGACGATGGCCGCATCGTCGCGATCCGCGTGGTGAACGGCGAGGCGGAGGTCGTCCTGCTGAATTCGCGGGGCGAGCTCGAGCGCTCGCTTTACCGCGCCGCGCCGGGCGAGTCGCTCACCGGGCTCGCCGCCAAGGGCGGGACCGTCGTCGCGACAAGCCTGCGCAACGAACGCTGGTCGCTCGTGCAAATCGCCGAAGGCAAGACATCCGTGCTCTTGTCCGACCGTGCGGTCAAGCACTCACCGCGCTTCGGCGATTCTGCGGACGAGATCTATTTCGTCGCCGACTACGGCAACGTGGACAACGTCTGGTCGTGGCGGCGCGGCGACCGCAGTCTCGCGCGCTGGACCGATGCGCCGAACGGCGTCAAGGAAATCAGCGCGCCGGTCGGAGGCGAACTGCTCGTGACGACGATCGAGGCCGACGGCGACGTGCTGCGCGCGCGCAGCCTCCCGGATGCGCCGCTCGAAGTTCGCCGTGCGGCGGCGGAGGCCGGGCCTTCGGCCGCGCCGTCGCAGGGCGCGCCGCCCCCGGGCGGGGATCGGGCTTATTCCGCGTGGTCTTCTCTCCGCCCGCGCTATTGGCTGCCGATCGGCTACGCCGCGGACGGCGCCGTTGCGCTCGGCATCGCGACCGACGGCCAGGATGCGCTCGGACTGCACCAGTACACGTTTGCGCCCCTGTATGAAATCACCCAGCACCAGGCGCTGGGGAGCGCGACCTACGTCTACGACAACCGGCACGGCCTGCTGCTCAATCGGTTCATGACCGTCAAGACGCTCGATTCCGGCAGCGACATTGAGGCCTACGCCATCAACGAGACGGCGCAGTGGGTGTCCCTGTGGCGCCATCTTTCCTTGAGCACCCGCATCTACTGGGGACTGGGCGCCGCGCTCGACCGCGAAATCCTGCACGATCTCGCTGCGGGGACGTCCACCCCGCGCGACGAGCGCGTGCTGGGGCTCGTCGCCGGAGTCGATACGCGCCGCGAGCAGTTTCTCTCCGAGGGCCCGAGTCAGGGGCAGCAGCTGCGGCTTTTCGCGGAGACTTCAAATCGTCTGCGCGGCGCCTATGCCGGCAATTTCTATCGGGCGGACTGGCGCGCGTATCTGCCCGTGTACAAGTCGGTGGTTTCGCTGCGCTGGAATGAGACCTACTCCCAGCCCGAAGCCGAGCCGGTCCAGCTGGGCGGCAGCTTTTCCGAGGAAACCTTCGCGCTGCCCGTGCTCAATCAGCGCGAGTTTCCTCTGCGCGGCTACCTCAGCGGCGAAGCGGTCTTGACGGGGCATCGTTCGCGCCTCGGGACGATCGAGTGGCGCACGCCGATATCGGACGTCGACCGGCACTTCATGGTGCCGCCGCTGGGCCTGAACCGGATTTCGGTGAGCGTCTTCTTCGATGCCGGAGCCGCTTGGGAAAGCGGCGCCCCGCAGCGTTACTTCAAGAGCGCGGGCGTGGAGTTGTTGTCGGAAGTGCGCCTGGGCTATCAGCTCGGAGCGCAGCTCCGGGCGGGCGTCGCCAAGGGGTTCGAGTCACCCGGAAGAACGGTTGCGTATTTGCACGTCGGGCGCTCGTTCTAAAGCGCCCGCGATGCGTAGGCGGTTCATCGGCATCGGGCGGCGTACCGGCGCCGGAACGCCTCAAAACGAGAGCTTGGTCGTGACCAGGAACTGAACCGGTTTGATGTTCGGATCGTGGTTCAGGGGGAATGCGAGGTCGATGTGCAGAACGTTCCCGAAGGCTGAGCGCGCGCTCAGGATGCGCAGCCCGAAGCCGACGTCGCTCGCCCAGTGCGCACTCGACGGGCTTTCGCCGGGGCCGCCCCAGGCTCGGCCCAGGTCGTAGAACACCGCGCCCCCAACGCGAAACAGCCGGAATGGGTACCAGTCCGTATAGACGCGTTCCTCGACGTTGAGCAGCACGCGGCGGTCGCCGGTCTGGTAGCTCCGCGGATATCCGCGCAGGCCCGTGTCGCCCCCGAGCGCCAGCTGGCTGGAAGAGCTGGGATCCTTGAGGGAGTCGCCGGCGAGAGAAGCGAACGCCAGGGTCCGGTTGTCCGGGTGGCCGTAGAACCGGATCGAGCCGCTCGCCAGTTGCCGGTCGAGCGGCGCGTAACCGGTCTGCCCGGAGACCGAAGCGGAGCTCAGCAAGACCCGGTCCTTCGGAAGCCGAAAGCCGTCGCTCGCGCCGACGGTGTAGAGCCAGAGGTTTTGCGTGGAGCCGAGACCCGTCAGCGAGCGGCCCAGCTGGGCGTTCGCTTGGGTTCCCATCGCAAAGTACTCCGGCCGCTCGATCTGGTCCCGGTTCTTGACCTTGTCGTAGTTGTCCTGCACGAGCTCGTAGCGCAAGTAGGGAGCGACGAGGGTCTGATCCAGAGGAAGCTGCAAGGGAGGCATGGGAGGGGCAAGATCCGGTTCGACCTTGTAGGTATCTTTCGCGTAGCTGAGCCCCGCGGAATAGCGATGCACCCAGCCGCCCACCAGGCCCGCGGACCAGCCTCCGAATGCGTCGACCGTTTCCTTCTTGTGGCGATACTGGGCGATCTTCGCCCCGTTGCTGAACAAGGAGTCGATGCGAGTGTCCCCAGAGGTCGAGAATCCGGCCGCCCAGCGAGTGTCCAAAGCGTAGAACGGCCGGGTGATCGACACAGCCGCCGTCTCGCCGTCGCTCAGCTGGGCGTGCAAGTAGTCGATCGTGGTCCACCCGTCGAAAGCGTGGGGTACCGACACCCGGTACTGGGTTCCCCTGCGATCGGCGTCCGCAAAGCGGCCTGCGCTGATAAGAACCCCGGTGCCGAGGGCGTTCGTGTCCGTAATCCCCAAACCGCTCTTGTTGACGCCCCCCGCGCGGCTCGCGCTCGCACCGGGCTGCAGCGTCCAGGTATCGCGCGTCCTGACTTCGATGTCGACCACGCCGTCGCGGTAGGCGATCGGCACGATGCTGACCTCGTAAAAAATCCGGTTCGAGCGCATCAGGCGCTCGGTCTCCTCGATGAGGCGGACCGAGACGCGCTCGCCGGGCTTGAACAGCAACTGGCGCCTGACGACCCAGTCTTGCGTTCGAACGTGAATCGCGTTGGCGGCGCGGTAGAGGATGCCGTTCTCTTTCTCGTCCGCGAGATCGAAGATGTTGCGGTTGTCGATCCGCACCTCGCCGATGACGGCTCCGGACGCCTCGAGCTCGGCGAAGGACGGGATTTTCCCTGCGGGAGACGGCGTCGGCTCCGCGGAGGGCGGAGCCTTCAGTTCCGTGGTGGGCTCCTGGGCCGCCACCTGGCCGAGCGAGCAGGCGATCGCCGCGCAGCAGCCGGCGAGCAACCGGGCGAGGTCAATGCAGCTCACCGCAAGCTACGGACCGCGGCGCGGCGCGTTCGACGCCTTGCGCGCCTCGGGCGCGATCTGCTCCTCGTCGCCGTACAGGCCGTTGCGAAACAGGTGCGAGGCGACCTGATAGAAGGCGATGCCCTCGCGCGCCAGCGCCGGGTCGACGCCCCGCGCCGCGACGAGGCGCTCGCCCTCCATGCGGAACTCTTCCACCTTGCGCTTGGGCTGCAGCACGAGCAGCCGGTCGCCCTTCAGGTAGCCGAGCGTCTGGTAGTTGGCGACGAACGCGCGCTCGGAGCCGGGCGGCGAGTGCAGCAGATCGTTGCCGAGGAACTTGGTGTAGTAGGTGAAATCGAGCAGGCCGAGCAGCGTGGGCGCGATGTCGATCTGCGACATCAGCCGGTCCACGCGACGCGCCGGCACGTGCGCGGGCGAGTACACGAAAACCGGGATGCGGTACCTGTCCACCGGGATGTGCGAGCTGCCGGTCGCGCTGGCGCCATGGTCGGCGGTGATGACGAATACCGTGTCCTTGAACCAGTCGCGCCGGCGCGCCCCTTGCAGCAGGTGCCCGATGGCATGGTCGGTGTACTTCACCGCTCCCTCGCGCCCGGTGCCCGAGGGGATGTCGATGCGTCCCGGCGGATAGGTGTAGGGCCGGTGATTGCTGGTGGTCATGATGTGCACGAACACGGGGCGTTGCGGCCGTGCGTCCTTTTCACGGTCGATTTCCCGCAACACGTGGTCGTACAGGTGCTCGTCGGCGACGCCCCATATGTTTTCGAACTCGATGTCCTGCGCCGGGATGCTGCGCCGGTCGATCGAGCGGTAGTCGTTGGCGTCGAAGAACGCGTTCATGTTGTCGAAGTAGCCGTAGCCGCCGTAGGCGAACAGCGGCGCGTAGCCGTTGTCCTCGAACACGCTGCCGAGCGAGAACAGGATGTCGTTGTTGGGCCGGCGCACGATGGAATGGCCGGGCGTCGGCGGCAGCGACAGCGACAGCGCTTCCAGCCCGCGCACGGTGCGGTTGCCCGTGGCGTAGGCATTGCTGAACCAGAGGCTCGTGCGCGCCAGCGCGTCCAGGTGCGGCGTCAGCCCGCGCCGGTCGCCGTAGGCGCCGAGGAATTCGGCGCCCAGGCTCTCGATGCTTACCAGCACCACGTTCAGGCGCTTGGCCGGGCCATGCCCTGCCACCGGGCGCTCGACGCCGCCTTTGTCCGGCTCGATCCACTGCGCCTGCGGGAACGCCGCGCGTACCGTGCCCAGGGCCTGCTCCAATGGCAGAGTAGCGTAGTAGCGCTCGAAGCTCAGCTCGTTGCGCCGCAGGGCGGCGAAGAACTCGAACAGGCCGTCGCCGGCGAGCTCGTTGGCGCTGTCGTCCGCGGAGAAATTCTTCTGGTCGCTATCGGCGAAGCGCAGTGCGCCGCCGACCAGCAAGCCCTGCAGCAGCAACACCGCCAACGCGGGCCGCCAGCCGAGCGGCGCCGCGGTCGTTTGCAACAGAAGGCGCGCGAGCAGCATGGTTGCCGCTGCCGCGGCGAGCGCGAGCACCGCGAGGATGCGGCCCACCGGGTAACTCTCCCAGATGTTGCCGATCACTTCGTGCGTGTAGATCAGGTAGTCCACGGCGATGAAGTTGAAGCGCGCGCCGAACTCTTCCCAGAACAGCCACTCCGCCACCGCCAGCACCAGCAGGCCGAAAGAGGCGCCGAAGAAGGCAAGCAAGGTGACGCCGCGATACAGCCAGCTGCGCGCAAGGCGCCCGGGCGCGAGCGCGAGCCACAACACCAGCGGCGTGACCGCGAAGATCGCCGCCGCCAGGTCGAACCACAGGCCGCGCGCGAAGACCTGCAGCAGGGCGCCGACGGGCAGCGCGGCATCCGACTGCGCGGCGAGCAGCACGCGCGTCAGCATGCCGACAAGGACGAGGCCGGCGCCGGCCAGGACGGCGGGTAGGAGGCGCTGCGGAAAGGAGAGATTGCGCAAGCGCACCGCCGAATTTCTACTCCGGCTTGATCCCTGCTTCCTTCACGACCTTCGCCCATTTGACCGTCTCCGACGCGATAAAACGCCCGAACTCCTCGGGGCTCATCTGCGCGGCTTCCCCGCCTTCGGTCTCGAAGCGCTTCTTCGTTTCGGCCGAGGCGAGGATCACCGAGAGCTCCTTGTGCAGCCGCTCGATGACCGGGCGCGGCGTGCCGGCCGGCGCGACGATGCCCCACCAGTTCGTGGCTTCGTAGCCCGGCACGCCCGCCTCCGAAATCGTCGGCAGGTCCGGCAAGGCGGCGACGCGCTTCGCGCTGCCCACTCCCAGCGGCTTCAAGCGCCCTGAACGGATGTGGGGCAGCGTCTGGATGAGCGAGCCGATCGCGATCTGGGTGTTGCCCGCGATCACGTCCATCATCGCGGGCCCGCCGCCCTTGAACGGAATGTGCACGATATCCAGGCCCGATTGCAGTTTGAACAGCGAGCTCGCCAGATGCTGAAAGCTGCCGACCCCGGCCGAGGCGTAATTCAACTGCCCGGGCTTTTCCCTCGCGAGCGCGAGGAGATCCTTCACCGAATTGACCGGCAGGTTCGCCGTGACGGCGAGCACCACGGGCCCGGTGCCGAGCAGAGCGACCGGGGCAAAGGCGTTGATCGGATCGTAGGGCAGCTTGTACATCGAAGCGCCGAACGCGTGGGCGACCGAGATGAGGAGCAGCGTATGCCCGTCGGGCAGCGATCGCGCGACCGCTTCCGTGCCGATGATGCCGCCCGCTCCGCCTTGGTTGTCCACGACGATCTGCTTGCCCAGCCGCTCGGAAAGCTGGAAGGCGATCATGCGCCCGACCACGTCGTTGCTGCCGCCGGGTGGAAACGGAATGATCATCCGCACCGGCTTGCTCGGATAGGTTTGCGCCGTTGCATCCGTGGTATACAGCGCGGCAGCCGATAGCGCGAGCAGCAGCCCGAGCATCGCGGATTTCAGTGTCTGTGGCATTTTTCCTCCGTGCTGGAAGCTTTGTCTATTCGGGCTGGATTCCGGCGGCCTTGATCAGCCTGCCGTACTGCTCGATCCCGGTCTTGATCATGGCCGAAAACTGCTCGGGCGTGTTGGCGATGACCGACATCGCCAGCTCGTCGATTTTCGCGTGCACGTCCAGAGCGTTGAGCGAATTGACGATTTCCGCGTGCAGGCGCGCATGCGAACGTGCAATAATTCCACCATGACACGAACCGTCGGCCGGCAGAATCGCTCCGAGTTCATACTCGACCCCATCGAGGCTTGGCATCGCGGCAGGCGCCTGGACCGGATGCTCGCGCAGGCACAAGTCGCGCGCCCGCACGGCGTTACGCGAGGCACCCACGCCGCGTTCGAGCGGCTCGACGAGGCGCGCAGGATCGAGGCCGCGCGCCGCCTGAACCGGGGCTGAACTGCACCCGAGCGCTTGAACGCGACCGCCGATCCGCTGCTCAAGCTGCTGGAACGCTTTCAGCATGAAGGCGTGAAATACATTCTCGTAGGCGGCCATGCGGTGCGCCTCAACGGCTTTCTGCGCAGCACCGAAGACATCGACATCCTGCTGCCCGCTTCAATCGAGAACGGCAGGCGCGTCATCAAGGCGTTGAATTTTTTGCCGAGCGCCGCCGAGCTTCAGCCGGAGTGGTTCGCGAGCAGCACCGGTGAGCCCGAGAATATTCGCGTTGCCGATGATCTGCTGATCGACCTCCTGTTTGCGGCGAACGGCGAGACCTACGAATCGCTCCAGGCGCATGTGCGCTCGCTGACCGTGGACGGAGTGGACATAAACACGCTCGATATCGAAGGGTTGCTCAAGACCAAGACCGATTACCGCGACAAGGACTTGATCGACCGGAAAGCCCTGTTGCAGATCCTTGCGCAACTGAAGGCTCGTTAACCGCGGAATCCGGGGCTGGCGCCGGCTTGCTTCAGCGTACGGCCAGCTCGATCAGCGTCGTGGTCTCGATATCCTCGCCGAACCACGCCTTGAGCGCCGCCTTGCGCTTGCCGATGTATTCGATGCGTCCGTCCTTTTGCGTCATCGGCAGGTCGTGGCCGGGGATGAGAACGCTGCCCGGCCGCTTTTGCCACAGCTGCCAGATGCGCTCGATCGACGCCTTGCTGAGCGTCGCGTCGTAGGTGGCTTCGCCTTTGCGCGAGAGCAGCTCCGCGCGGTTCTTCGCCGCGTCGCCGGTGAAGATCGCGTCGCGCTCCTTTCCCTCGATCACGAAGACGAGATGCCCGGGCGTGTGGCCCGGTGCGGCGTGCGCCTTCAGCCCCGGCATGCATTCCTGCCCGGCAGCGACCGGGTGCAGCGAAGGCCAGCTTTCCAGCTCGCGCATGTAGAGCTCGGGCACCGGCGTCTTGCCCCAGGGCTCCTGCATCGACCACGCGAGCTCCCTCGCGCCGATGATGATCCGCGCCTGGCGGAACAGGATCCAGTTGAGCGAATGGTCGTAGTGCGAATGGGTGAGGATGACGTCGGTCACGTCGTCGGGTTCCAGGCCGCGCTTCTCGAGCTGCTCTATCAGGCCCTTGCGCATATTGAAGCTGCCCACGTCGACCAGCGCCACGTGCCCGCGGCCGCGGACGAGCGCGATCGTGCTCCAGCCCAGGCCCCCGTGGCAGACCATCCTGCCGGGAAAGCCCTGGATCAGGACGTCGATCTCGTAGTCCTCCAGCTTGATCGCTTCCATTTTCACTCCGCCCGTATGTTGGCTTCCCGGATAAGCTTGGCCCATTTCTCCGAATCCGCGCGCATCGCCGCGCCGAACTGCTCGGGGGTGTTGCCGACCGCGGTCGCGCCCATCGCGGCAAGCTTTTCCGACACGCCGGGATCCTGAAGCACCTTGATCACGTCCGCGTGAATTCTACCTACGATCGCGCGGGGCACCGCGGCAGGCGCAACCAGCCCGAACCAGTTGGTGAGCTCGTAGCCCGGAAGCGACTCGGCGACGGTCGGCACCTCGGGGAGAAGCGGCGAGCGCGCAGCGCCCAGCACCGCGAGAGCGATAAGCCGCTTGTCGCGTATGTAAGGCAGAGCCTGCACCAGGCTGTCGAAGGTGAGAGACACCTGCCCGCCGAGCAGATCCTGGAAGCTCGGCGAGCTGCCCTTGTACGGGACGTGGACGAGGCTCACCTTGGCCATGCTCTTGAACAGCTCCCCGGCGAGGTGGGGCGCGCCGCCCGGCCCCGAAGACGAGTAGTTGATTTCCCCGGGGCGCGCCCTTGCGAGCGCAATCAGCTCATCGACGTTGCGCGCACGCAGCGAAGGGTGCGCGACCATCACGAAATGCACCGCGACGACCTGTGTCACCGGCGCGAAATCGCGCAAGGGATCCACGGGCATCTTGGCGATCAGGTGCGGGTTGACGGCGAGATTTCCCAGCGTTCCCATAAAGAGCGTGTGGCCGTCCGGCGCCGAGCGCGCGGCGAATTCCGTGCCGATCACACCGCTCGCCCCGGCGCGGTTGTCGACGATCACCTGCTGGGCCCAGGCCTCGGTGAGTTTCGGCGCGAGGAGGCGCGCCACGATGTCCGTGCCCCCGCCCGGGGGAAACGCCACGACGATGCGCACGGGCTTTGCGGGGAATGTCTGTGCGAGCGCGCTCGCGCCCGTCGCGGCGGCGAGCAGCGCGACGATCGCCAGCCTCTTCATGTCGAGCGCTCAGGAATCAAAGGGAATGGCCGAGACGTCGAGCTTCGCGACGCCGGCGCGGGCCGCTTCTTGCTGCAGCGGATCGATCTCCGCGGCGCTGTACGGGATGCCGCTCCTCGCGCGCTTCTCCTCCTCGCGCGCCTCCAGCTCCCCGGGCATCAGGATCTCGTCGAAGCCCTCCGCCCTCGGGCAGGCGCGCACGCGCTCGACCAGCGTGTCCATGCGGGCGCGGTATTCTTTCTTCGACACGAACAGGTCCGGCCTCATCGCGAGGAAGAAGTGTCCCACGTTCTGCGCCCGGTCGAACACCTTGTACTGGTCGGTGACGTCGCCGGCAAAGGCCGCGCCGGAGAGCACGCCCCCGAAGATGTCCATCAGCATCGAGAGGCCCGATCCCTTCGGCCCGCCGATCGGCAGCACCACGCCCTTCAGCGCCTCGGTCGGATCGCTGGTGGGGCGCCCCTCTCCGTCGAGCGCGAAACCGAGAGGAATTTTCTCGCCGCGCTTCTCTGCGATCCGGATCTTGCCGCGCGCCGCGACCGCGGGCGACATGTCGAGCACGAAAGGCGCGAGCTTGCCGCCGGGGGCGCCCGCCGCGAGCGGGCTGGTGCCGAGAAGGGCCTCGCGCCCGCCCCAGGGCGGCATGGCGCGCGAGGCGTTGGTGAAGACGAGCGCAACGAAGCCCGCGTCGAGCGCCTGCAGCACGTAGGACGCGGCCATGCCGAAGTGAGTGCTCCTTCTTGCAGAAGCGATCCCGATCCCCGATTTGCGGGCGAGCGAGATCGCCTCGCTCATGGCGCGCGTGCCGATCACGAATCCGAATCCGTTCTGGCCGTCGAGCGCGGCCGCAGCGGGCGCCACGCGCTTCGGGAAGAGCTTGGGCCTGGGATTGATGAGGCCGCGGCGCACGCGCTCGAGATAGACCGGCAGGCGCGTGAGGCCGTGCGTCTCCACGCCGCGCAGATCGGCGCGCACCAGGCACGCGGCGACGGTCGCTGCATCCTTCTTCGGCACGCCGTGCGCGACGAGCAGCGCCTTCGCAAAGGCGTCGGCTTCGTCGTGCTCGACGAATACGCGCTCGCTCATCGCAGCGCGATCTCGTGCACCAGCTTCGCGCGCGCGGTGGACTCGACCAGCAGGAATGCGAGGTCGGTACCTGTCGAAACGTAGCGCGCGCCCATCCTGACGAACTCGGCGGCGAGCTTGGGGCGGGTGGCGAGGCCGCCTACGCCGACGTGCTTGCCGTGCTTCTTGCAGGCGGCGATCGTGCGCGCGTAGGCATCGCGCACGCGCTCGTGCTCGTATTGTCCGGCGAGACCCATGTCGGCGAGGAGATCGTTGGTGCCCATCAGCACCATGTCCACGCCCTCGACGGCGGCGATCTCGTCGGCCTTGTCGATCGCGTCGGCGGTCTCGAACTGCACCACCACCATGGTGGCCTCGTTCATCGCGGCGTTCGCCTCCGCGGCCGGAAACGAGCGGTAGTGCAGGTGCGGCAACGCGCCTCCCATGGAGCGCTCGCCGAAGGGCGGATACTTCGCCGAGGCGACGACTTCGCGCGCCTCGGCCGCCGAGCGGATATGGGGCGCGATCACGCCGAGCGCGCCGCCGTCCAGCGCCCGCGAAACGTGCTCGGGCCGCGTGCTCGGCACGCGCACGAAGGGTGCGACGCCGATCTCGAGCGCCGCGATGCAGATCTGGCTCGTGGTCTCGAGTGAAAGGCTCGAGTGCTCGACGTCCACGTAGATCGAATCGAAGCCGGCGGTCTTCGCGACGCGCGCGATTTCGATCGAGCGCACCAGACGCACGGTCAGGGAGGCGACCACCTCGTCCCGCGCGAGCTTTTCTTTGACGTTATTGCGCACGATTTCGCTGGGGCGTGCGGACATGGCGTTTCTCCGGGCGACGGCTCGCTATTGTATGCCGGGTGGCCGGCAATGTAGCGAGCCGACGTCCGCACCAAGATGATGAAATATCGCCTCGGTTGGTGTATGTTTGCGAATTCCAATCCCCGCTCACATTCCACGGAGCCCGCCCATGAACAGCCTCGCCGCGCTCGCCGGACGCATACTCCTCGCGCTGATCTTTCTGCTGTCCGGAATCGACAAGGTCGTGCATTACGCCGCCACCCTGGGGTACGTGACCAAGGCCGGCCTGCCGTTCCCTCAGGCACTGCTGATCGCTTCGATCATCGTCGAGATCGGGGCTGCGCTGGCGATCATCGCCGGATGGAAGACGCGCTGGGCCGCGGCCGCGCTGGTACTGTGGATGATTCCCGTCACCCTGGTGTTTCACAACCCGGCGGCCGGACAGGAAGCGATGGTTCACTTCATGAAAAACCTTTCCATCACGGGCGGCCTCCTCTTGCTCTGGGCGCTCGGACCGGGCGCCTTGAGCCTCAAGCGCTCCGGCTAGGCGAACGGCGCCGGCTCACTGCGGCGCCGCGGCCTACTCCGGCTCGATTCTCAGCTCCCGCACCACACCGCTCCAGAACGCGCGCTCGCTCTTCAGGAACGCATCGATCTCCTCCGGCGGTCCCGTGCCTTCGGTATAGATCCCGAGCGCGCGGAGCTTCGGCTCGATTTCGCCGTCGAGAAGGATGCGGTTGAACTCCAGGTTCATGCGCTGGATCGCTTCGCGCGGCGTTCCGATAGGCGCGACCACCGCGAACCAGCCGTTGAATTCGAATCCCGGCAAGGTCTCGGAAAAGCTCGGCACCTCCGGCAGCTCCGGAAGGCGGCGGGGCGAGCTCACCGCCAGCGCGCGAAGCTGCCCGCGCTGGACGACCGCGGCGATCGCCGGAATCCCCTGGGTGGTGAGCTGAGTGCGGCCGGCGACCGTGTCCTGCACCCCCTGCGCGCCCTTGTAGGGAACGTGCAGCAGGTCGATGCCCGCGCGGATCTTGAGCATTTCGCCGAGCATTCCGGGGAGAGTCCTCTGGCCGGGGCTCGCGAAGGCGAGCTTGCCCGGATTGGCCTTTGCGAGCGCGATGAGCTCCGCGAGCGTGTTGACGTTCAGCTCCGGGCTCGCGATGAGCGCGAGCGGGCTCAAGCCGACCATCGCGACGCTCGCGAAATCGTCCTCCGGGCTGTAGGGAAGGATCTTCGCCATGTACGGGTTGATGGCGAGCACCGAGGCCGGCGCGAACAAATAGGTGTAGCCGTCCGCTGCCGCGCGCGCCGCCGCTTGTGCGCCTAGAGTTCCGTCGCCCGCGCGGTTCTCGACGAGGACCTGCTGGCCCAGCGCCTGCGACAGCCTTCCGGAAATGACGCGCGCGACGATGTCGGGTGTGCCACCCGCGGCCTGCGGCACGATCATCCTGACCGGACGCGAAGGCCAGCTTTGCGCACTCGCGATGCCCGGCGTCAGAACGAGGGCGGCGAGCAGCGAAAGGAATACGCAGCGCATGGTCTTGTCGTATGAAAGCCTCGAACATCGCCATGCTAGCATTCCGAGGTGCGATCGGAGAATGCCCGGGACGTTCTCATCATCGGCGGCGGGGTGACAGGCCTCACGCTCGCGCTCAGCCTCCACGAGGCCGGCATCCCCTGCCGAGTGTTCGAGGCGGCGACTGAGCTGAAATGGCTCGGAGTCGGCATCAACCTGCTGCCACACGCGGTGCGCGAGCTGACCGAGCTCGGTCTCGCCGAGTGCCTCGAGCGCCATGCGGTCCTGACACGCGAGATGTGCTTCTACAACCGCTTCGGGCAATTCGTCTACAAGGAGCCGCGCGGCCGTTACGCCGGATACGACTGGCCGCAGTTCTCGATCCACCGCGGCGATCTGTACCGGGTGCTGGTCGAGGCCGTTCGGGAGCGGCTCGGCGCCGATGCGATCACGCTGGGTGCCCGCTGCGAGGCGGTCGAGCAGGACGCCGAGGGCGTGACCGTGCGCTGCGCAGGACGTTCCCCTCTGCGCGGCAGCGTTGCGATCGCCTGCGACGGTGTTCATTCGGCCGTGCGCAAGCAACTCTACCCGGATGAGGGATCGCCCGTATACACGGGCATCAACATGTGGCGCGGCGTCACGCGCTGGCAGCCTTATCTCAGCGGCGAGAGCTTCGTCCAGTGCGGCTGGCTCGACGTCGGCAAGATCGTCGTCTATCCGATCGGGAAGGAGTTCGACGCGCAGGGCCGCCAGCTCGTCAACTGGACCGCCGAGATCCGCTCTCCACGCAACGTGCAGGCGGACTGGAATTTGAACGGCAGGCTCGAGGATTTCCTCCCCACCTTCGAGAGCTTCCGCTTCGAATGGCTGGACGTCGCAGAAATGCTCCGGAGCGCGGAAGTCGTGCTCGAGTATCCGATGGTGGACCGCGAACCGCTGCCGCGCTGGACGCAGGGGCGCGTGACGCTCGCCGGCGACGCCGCTCATCCGATGGTTCCGCGCGGAGCGAACGGCGCCGCCCAGGGGATCCTCGACGCACGCACGCTCGCCGGATGCCTTGCGCGCGGACGCGAACCCGTCGCCGCGCTCAGGGCGTATGAAGACGCGAGGCGCAAGTCCGCGAACGAAGTCGTGCTCGCAAGCCGCTCGATCTCACCCGACATCATCCTGCGCGTCGTGCACGAGCGCACCGGCGACAAGCCGTTCGGGCGCATCGAAGACGTGGTGAGCGAGGAAGAACTCAACGCCCTCATGGAAAAATACAAGCGCGTCGCCGGATTCGAGCGCGAAGCGCTCAAGCACCGCGCGTCGCTCGTGTCACCCCAGGAAAATTCCGGATGAACCGGATAGTCCCAGCGCTCGCGGTCTCATTGGTCGCTGCAGCCGCGCTCGCTCAATATCCGGCGAAGCCGATCCGCCTCATCGTTCCGTTTGCGGCCGGCGGCGGGAACGACAACGTCGCGCGCCTCGTGGGCAAGCACCTGTCCGAGAGCCTCGGCCAGCAGCTCGTCATCGACAACCGGCCCGGCGCGGGAGGCGCGCTGGGGGCCGAGCTCGCGGCGAAAGCCGTCCCCGACGGGTACACGCTGTTTCTGGGCGGCGTCGGCAGCCACGCCGTCAATCCGAATCTGAACGATAGCCTTCCCTACGACCCGATCAGGGACTTCGCGCCGGTGGCGCTGCTCGCTCAAGCACCGCTCGTCCTGGTCGTGCATCCCTCGGTTCCCGCCGATTCAATCAAGGCATTCGTCGCGCTCGCGCGCTCAAGACCGGGGCAGCTCAACTACGCCTCGAACGGAAACGGCAGCTCGTCCCATCTCGCCGCGGTGATGTTCGATTCCATGACGGGCGTGGACATGGTCCACGTGCCCTACAAGGGACTGTCGCCGGCGCTCACCGACCTCTTGAGCGGCCGGGTGCAGCTCATGTTCAGCAGCGTGGTCGCTATCCTCCCTCACATCAAGGCGGGAAAATTGAGGGGCCTGGCGGTGACGGGGAGCCGGCGCCTGCCTTCGATGCCGGATCTTCCGACGATCGCGGAATCGGGCCTGCCCGGCTACGAGGCGAGCTCCTGGTACGGCGTGCTCGCGCCGGCGGGGACGCCGCGCGAAATCGTCGCGAGACTCAACGCCGAGCTGCTGAAAGCGCTCGAGCAGCCCGAGGTGAGAACGAGCCTCCTCGCGGAGGGCGCGGAGCCGATCGGCGGCACCCCGGAGCAGTTCGCCGCCCACATCGGCTCGGAAAAGGAGCGCCTCGGCAAACTGATCCGGGAAGCGAAGATCCGTCTGGAATGAGCACGAGCTCCAACCCTCACACGCGCGGCGTCGCCGAATTCGTTGCCGGCCTGCGGTACGAGGCGGTTCCGCGCGAAGTACGTCAGCGAATCAAGCTCCTTATCCTCGATTCGCTCGGCTGCGCGCTCTACGGAGCGCACCTGGAATGGTGCAGGATTCTGCAACGCACTCTCGGGAAGCTGGACAGCACCACCGC
>Ga0137418_10002876_pt1 | contig 15764 bp, 7 predicted proteins | sample CZODoug3_1_2_16f_FD_122242 | JGI IMG/M metagenome (GOLD analysis project Ga0137418, IMG submission 122242) | Vadose zone soil fungal communities from Angelo Coast Range Reserve, California, USA - CZODoug3_1_2_16fungal (Hybrid Assembly) | ecosystem: Environmental > Terrestrial > Soil > Vadose... | reverse complement strand
CAAGAGCCGGATGCGGTAATGCCGCCCGTCCGGATCCGTGGAGGGGGTTGTGAGCAATCATGATCCCTACTCCGACTCTCGCCTCTCCCGTGGAGCGAGAGGCCAATGTCCTGCCTTGCTGTTCCTATTCCGCGACCGCAATCACCGAGAGCGAGTGTGCCGGGAAGGTCCGGGAAAACTTCGCGCCCAGACCGGAAACCTGGCGGCGTTGAATACCAACTCGATTCGGATCAGCAAACGTATTGATCGCATCCAAACTGGGACCGTTGATCTCAAATAGGTCGCCGCTCCCCGGCAGATTGAACCCCTCCACAACGATATCTACAGGTATGTCCGCCGTAGGATGCCGATTTACGACCGAAAGCGTAAATCTCCGGCCACCTTCATCCGTCGTAGCGGAAACGTCAAGATACGGTGTGTCGGGAAGATTGGGGAACGTGTCCGACCGCACCCAGGCATCGAGCGCGATATCCCCGGCGTGCTCCGTATACAGCTTGAGGGGGAAGTAAGTCGGTTGCAGCACAACGCCGGTGGGGCTCGACATTATGGGCGCGATCACATTCACCAGTTGCGCCATATTGGCCAGCGTGACCGTCTGGCAATGGCGATGAAAGGTGTTCAGCGCCGAAGCCACCCACAGGGCGTCCTGCAAATCATAAATTTCTTCCAGCTTCTTCGCGGTATCTCCGGTGTCGGTGGTGCGAAACCAGATATTCCACTCGTCGGCTGCGATCTTGACCCGCTCTTTCCGTCGGCTCCGGGTCATCACTTCTGTGATAATGCTGTCGAGAACGCGGATCTGCTGATCTAACTGGGTCGCGACCCGCATCTCTTTAGCGGTGTCGTCGCTTCCGCCGTATTGGTGCAGCGAAATGTAGTCGACAGTGTCAACGAGCTGTTCCAACACTTCGCGATTCCAGTCCGAACCCGGCCGGTCCCCGCCCCCAGAGGCGATAAGTTTGATCGAAGGATCCACCCAGCGCATCATCTTGGCAAACTCCACGGCCAGCAGCGCGTATTCTTTCGCGGTCTTGCGGCCCGCCTGCCAGGGGCCGTAGAGTTCGTTCCCGAGACCCCAGTACTTCACATTGTAAGGTTCGGCGTGTCCGTTCTTCCGCCGCAGGTTCGCCCACTGCGTATTCATCCTGCCATTCGAGTACTCGACCCAGTCCGCCGCTTCCTGCATGGTTCCCGTGCCCATGTTGACGCAGAAGTAGGGCTCAGCGCCGAGTTTCCGGCAGTAGGCGATGAATTCATCTGTTCCAAAACGATTCGATTCCTCCGCTTGCCACGCCGTATCCCATTTGCGGGGGCGGGCGTCTTTCGGACCAATGCCGTCTTTCCAGCTGTAGCCAGAAGAGAAATTGCCTCCCGGCCAGCGCAGCAGGGGAATGTGCAGTCCGCGAGCCGCTTCCAGAACATCCTTGCGGAAACCGTCGCTGTCGGAAAGGGGAGAGCCCTCTTCGTAAATGCCGCCATAAATACAGCGCCCAAGATGCTCGGTGAAGTTGCCGTAGATGTTGCGGTCAATCCGTCCGATTTGGCGGTCGAAGTCAATCTTGATGCGAGCTGGTTGCGTGGTGCCGGCTGGACTTGGAGCCGCCCAAAGCGCAGAGGGAAACGTGGGATGAGCGGCCGCTCCTATCGCTGTTGCGAGCCCGGTCTTGAGAAAGCGGCGTCTCGCCATGTGTGCGAAGTCCATGAACCTACCCTTCAATGGCAATGTTGAATGTCAAGCGCTGATGAAAGTGGGACACTGCTTCTGGCAGTGTCCCACCAGATTGAAGGTGAAGCGAAAACGAGCCGAGGGACGACCGGGCCCGCTCCCGCCAGGGCTGAATGCCTAGAACGATACACGGGCGCCCAACTGGATTTGCCGCGGACTCAGTGCGGTAGTGACCTTGCCGAACGACCCGTTACCGAATGTATTGTTCACAGGCCCGAGGTTCACGCGATTGAGAACATTCAGGAAGTCGAAGCGGAGTTGCAGGCTCCCTTGTTCGCCCAGCCACGGCAAGTGGGTATTCTTCAGAACGGTGGCATCCACCTGAAGCAGGCCGGGATTGCGGTAGCTGTTCCGCTTTAGGTTTCCTTCCGCGCCTGCCGCTGGTGCGGGGAAATCAGCTTGGGTAAACAGGCCGGAAATGTATGCCTGCCGACTGTGCGACCCCGTAAAGTTAGCCGTCGGCGTATCCGGGACATCGTAGGCCAAGCCGTCCGCGTTGTAGTCGCCGCCCGCGGTGAGCGGAAGGTCGTTGATAACCCAGAAAGGTGTGCCACTCTGAGCGACCGCGATGCTGGTGATTTCCCAGCCGGAAGTCAACACCTTGCCGATGCCACTCTTGCGGCCAGGCAGTGTGTAATCTCCGGAAAACGAGAACCGCTGCCGGACATCGTAGTTGGCGTCGGCGTAGTAGCTGTTATAGGCATTTTGGTCGGGGACATTCATACCTCCGTCCTGGTCGAACCGGGTGCCGGACTCTATGTAGCTCTTCGCGTGCGACAGGGTGTAAGAAGTCTGAAAATTGCCCCTGGCGCCGGCACGTCCGCGAAGAGTCAAGATCATCGCGTTGTAATTACTCGAGTTGGCGTTGGTCACATAGTTAATACCGCCAAAACTTGAGTTCAGCCGGGTTATGTTTTCGCCGCTGCCGCCGCCGGTTAGAACGGCGCCACCCGCGAAGCGATTCACATCCGTACCGCTCAATGCGTTGTAGCTGCGCGAACCCGAGTAATTGGCCCCGGCTACCAGCTTCCACGGTAACTGGTGTTCCACGCCGATCACGTAGTTGACGGCCATAGGTGCCGTCAGGTTACGGGCAAGAGACGTTACCCCGGCCTGGATGCCGACAATACCTCCTTTGGGATCCAGTGATCCAGCGGGGATGGCGGGTAAAGGAAAGTTGAAGGGATACGAGCCTGAAGTCGCCAAGGCAAAGATCGGCTGCGGGCCGGTGCTGCCCGTGGTGAAGGTGGGACTGACGATGCCCGGGGGATTGAGACGGGTCTGGTCAACGGTCTGACCCAGTACTACCCAGTCATGATAAACACCGATCCCGCCACGAACGTTCCAGTTGCCGCTCTTGGTCGGGTCCCAGGCAAATCCCACGCGTGGGCTCCAGAGATTGGTCATGGAATTGGCAAAAACTGCAGGTACCGGATGAACACCCGCGTTGGCAACCCGATCCGCAAATGTGGCCCCGGATGCCAACAGGAGACTGCTGAACTGAAAGCCACTGTTTCCCCAGGGCGAGTGATTGGTAAAGTCGTCCCAGCGCAGGGAAAGCGTGAGGGAGAGGTTGGGTTTGACCTTCCAGTCATCCTGGCCGTAGAAGCCAAACGGAGTGGACTGTCCGCCGAAAACCACCGTTCCAGCCAAGCCCGTAAGCGGGTTGTAGGCCCCAACGGACTCGCTGGCGGGATTGTCCTGCACCAGTTGAAGCAGGTCATTGAACGCAAAGCTCGGACGGACATTGGTCGGCGTGAAGTCGCCATGTTCGATGCCGTGTCCTCCATCAAAGCCGAACTTAACGGTGTGGGCTCCGTGCACGAGGCTCAAGACAGAGCGCCAGTTGTACATGGGCCCCCGGAACGCGCCCGGACCCCATCCTCCGCCCACCTGAAAGCCTGTATCGAGGCCGGTGACATTGACCGCTGGTACTTTGAGGTTTGCGTCCTGTCCGTTTGCACCCCCAACACTGGCAAACCCAAAACTGGATTCCCACAAAAGCGTCGAGCCAAAGGTGTGCGTGTAGTTCGCTTGACCGTAGCGGTTCCTCATGATGTTCAACGCCTGCAGACCTGTCCGGGGAGCGGTCTGTTGCTGATTGAAGGAGTCGTTGTAGTAGCTGAGGTAGAGGCGGTCCTTTTCTGTGAAGTATTCATCCAAGCGGAAGTTGTATTGGCGGGCATTGTAATAAGGGCTTGCGTTAAAGCTTCCCTTATCTTCCACCGGCTGGTTACAAGGGATGCTGACGCTGCTGGTGACCGCGATCGTCGTCTGTCCACTGGGGCAAGGTCCTCCCAGAAGGTAGGTGTCGGCCGTAATGACCGTTCCATTGGATTTCAGAAAGCTCGGAGGATACAAACCGAGAATTTGGGTCCCCACCGTGCCGGGGAAGTTTGTGTTTGCCCAAGTGGTGAATTCCGGCGCTTCAAACGTCTGCGCTCCTGCCACCGCGCTCGGCCGGGTTGACCACAGTTGTTCGACGTCGGCAAAGAAGAATGTTTTATTTTTGATAATAGGGCCGCCGAACGTCCCTACCAGGTCCTTCTGTTGAAACGGATTGAATTTCCCCGAAACGAATTCCCGTTTGGCCTGCAGCTTCTGATCGGTGAAGAACAGGCTCCCGGTGCCGTGGAACTTGTTGGTCCCGGACTTTGTCGTGACCTGGATCAGGATGGAACTGCCGAGGTTGATTTCCCCGTTCCACGAGTTGGTCTGCAATGACGCTTCCTGCACCGCGTCGGGGATGGGCGCCAGAATGATATTGCCGTTTTGAATGGGGCTGGTCACGTTCAGGCCGTCCACCATGACCAAGTTGCCGGTATAGCTGCGCCCGTTGGCGCTCAACTGCGGTGTCTGTGTGCCGAAATTATCGTTTCCGCCGCCGGGAGATGTTCCCGCAGCTCGAACGCCCGCTCCCACCACGCCCGGCGTTACCGCCAGAACGTCCCATAGATTGCGATTGGCTGAAGGGAGATCGCGCACTGTACTGGCGGAAAGCGTTGTCTCCAACCGTGTTTCATCAATGTCGATCGGAGGCGCTTCCCCGGTTACGCTTACGGCCAGACTCGTCCCGCCGACAGGCAATGTCAGATTGATTCCCTGCGTCTGGGCTGTACCCAGCGTTAACTTCACTTCTGTTGTCTGGAAGCCTTTGGCTTCCGAGGTGACGAGGTAGGGGCCCGGCGGCAGGCTGCTGAAACGGTAGTTTCCCGAATCGCTGGTGGTGGCGTTGAGCGCGACTCCGGTATCAGTGTTGCGCAACGTGACTGTCGCTCCGTTGATGGCGGCGCCGCTCGGATCGGAGATGACCCCTTGGACGTTCCCGCTGTATTGCGCATAACCAACGCTGGCACAGGCCAGAACCAGGACTAAAAGGACCCCGGTTCGAACCGTCGCGAAGACTGCTGTTCTCATACGCGCACCCTCTCCCTCAAATTTGGCCCTACGAACCCGGAACGGAGCACTCCCCGGCGGGCTCTCCTAGTAAGCGTTTACTTCATCAAGACAAAGACAATGAGCAAACGTTTTCTCATCAGCGCTAGCCTCTTGGCACGACGGCGAACGGAGCCGACATTACACCCTGTCAATCCACGGTGTCAAGAAGAAACTTGAACGTTGGAGCGGCTCTGAGCCCACTGCCGATCCTCCGCTTGCTTGCGTCGAGGTCAGGCGCAAGGCACTCCCCTCACCCCGGAGCAGGTTGCCCGTCGACGATCTCTGAGCAATCGCTTGCCCAAACTTCCTGGCGGTTGGGGGTAAGCGTTGAGAGTCGATTCGCAAAGGGAAGGCCGAGTTCGATCCAGCCGTACAAAACAGCCTAGGGTTGGGCGCTCCCGGTGGGCAGCGTGTCGTCCTCCACCAGCTTGTACCGGGAGCGCTCTCTCTGTTTTTTGGTAGCTTGTTCACGAAGCCGAGCCAGCCGTTTCAGCAACTCTGGAATCTCGTCCTGCTTCCCGGTTTTTCGCAGCCCCTGGATGAGGTGGTACACGACCGTCTGATCCTTCGGATCGCTTTCGAGGGCCTTTCTACACTGTTCGACGGCCTCCTGATTTCGTCCCGCTTGCAAATCGAGTTTCGCCAGGACGCCCCGGGCCGCGCCGAGCGTCGGCTGCAATGAGACCGCTTTGGTTGCCGAGCGCATCGCTGTTTCAAACTCCGGCGTGCCCGGTTCTGCGCCTTTCTGGCTGAGAATGTCCGCCTGTAGATAAAGCAAAAGGGCATCATTTGGCTTTTGTGCCAGGGACGCCTGCACCTTGGTCAGAGCGCGATCCAGATCGTTCTCCTGCGCCGCCGCCAATCCCTGCGCCGCCGCGCTGAGGGACTGACTGGGGTCCAGCTCGTACGCTTTTTGGAAATCAGCCTCCGCTTTGTCATATTGCGCCAGGCTCACGTAGAGCACGCCGCGCGCAAAATAAAGCGGCGCCGCCTGCGGCTGCAGTTCCACCCCATCGTTGATTACGTCGATGCCCACCTGAAATGATTCGTGGGCAAACGAGAGGTTGGCGAAGTCCAGGTAGAGATTCACATTCTTCGGATCCAAAAGGATTGCCTGCCGCAGTGTGGCAACCGCCTGCGGTGTCTGCTTCGCGCTTTCATACGCCGCCGAAGCTAGCTCCAGACTTTCGGGGTGGGGATGTTCACCCGCCAGCAGCGGCCCGAGCGTAACCAGGGCGGCCTGAGGCTGCTGCGCCAGCAGTTGAATGGCCGCCAACAGATGCCGCTCCCGTTGATCGTCCGGTTTCGCGGCAACCGCGCGCTGAAAGACCACCGCCGCCTGATCGAATTGCTTCAGCTTCACCAGGCATGTCGCGTACGCATGCAGCGCTTCAACCTGCCCATCAAACAGCTTCCCCGCTTTCTCAAAATGCCCGCTAGCAACCTCACAATTTCCCTGCCGGTACTCCACCACCGCAAGCATGCCATGCGTCACCGGATCCCCCGGTCGCAAGCGCAGCACATGCTGCAACAGGGGTGCCGCCGCCGCGGTCCCGTTCTCGTATTCGATTTGTGCCGCTCCTTCCAAGGCCCGCAGATCGTTGGGCGCGATCTTAAGCGCTTTACGAAATGCCGCCAGCGCATCCTTCGAGCGCCCTTGCCCTGAATACGCCACGCCTTGCATTATCCACAACTGCGCGCTGCCGGGCGCAGCCTGGAGCGCTGGGCCCAGCAGCTCGAGCGCCCTGGCAAATTCCTTGTTCTGCAATGCTGAGGCGATGGGAGCGAAGCGGTCTGCTGCCGTCTGCGCCGTCGCGCTTGGCGGCTCCGCCCCTCGTGCCCACAACAGGCACGAAAAACAGAACATCGCCGCAAGCAGCCTGCATCTCCTTCGCATCGCGTGCAATGCAATCATCGGCTGCGCCGTTCTCCCAACCTCTGCCTTTATACTTCATGCCGCCGCGGACAACAAAAAGCCCCGCCTTCCTGGAAGAGGCGGGGCCGGTATCGAGTCAGCGAGCCGGAACCTGCTCAGAACGTGAACTTAGCTCCGATCTGCCAATTTCGCGGCAGTTGCTGACCGGTGGCTCGCCCAAACGAGCCGTTCGCCAGGTTGCTATCGAGAAAGAAGTTGGGATGGTTGAACAGGTTGTAGAACTCAAACCGCAACTGTAGATTGAGGCGTTCGTAAATCTGCGTGTCCTTATAGGCGGTGAGATCGGTCTCCGAAAAGCTTGGCTGGCGAAACTGCTGGGTTTTCTCATTGCCGTTCGTGCCCGGTGCTGGGGCGGTGAACTGTCCTGAGGTAAAGACTCCGGTTAGGTATGCGTTCCGAGACGTGGCTTCGTGATAACTGGTGACGTCCGGAAAATCCAACTTGTCCCCATCCGCGTTGTAGTCCCCACCCGCGCTAAACGGCGCCGTGGTTAAAACGGTGAACGGATACCCCGTCTGGTAGATACTGGTCGCACTCACTCCCCAACCCTTGGTCAAGATCCCAGCAGCCCCGTGTCCACTGTTCAATCCAGCCAGCTGGTAGTTGAAAGTAAGAGAGAAACGGTTGGGAACGTCCCACGGAGAGGGTCCGTAGAATTGGTGCGGGTTCAGTGCTGTCGGGTACGAGCCACTACCGATGCCGGCACCGCCCGTGCCCGCATCGTCTTTGGAACTGGAGCGAGTGTAGGAAGCATCAAAGAAAGCACGCTTGGCACGTCCTCTGACATCAAAGGTCACGCCGTTGTAGTTGGCAACGCGATCGTTGTCTGCATAAGAGATCGAACCAAAACTCGTATTGAGCCTTGTGGGATTGGGATTGACCAACAAATCCCCAGGCTTGGCATTGATGTCGGACCCATAGGAGACGGTGCCAGCCTGGTTGCCATTGGCGACCAGGTTGGTAGAGTGCGATCCGCTGTAGAGAACGCTGGCCACAAGGTTGTTGCCCAGCTTTCGCTCCAGTGTGGCGGCATAAATATAAGCCGTGGGAGACGTCAAGTTGGGGTTGATGCCGCCGATTCCGGGCGAGGCCCCCGGGATTCCTCCCTTAGCATCGAGACAGGGTGCTGTAGGGCAGATGGCGGTGCCAGCCAGGGGTGGATAGGTAAATCCAAAAGGAGGTTTGCTACCGGTGCCCTGGGTGAAAACCGGCGAATTGGCTCCGGTTCCACCGAAAAAGGTTGGCATGATCAGCCCCGGTGGATTGCCCCGGAATTCCTCCTGCACATTCGCCTGCGACAGCCAATTGGCATAGATGCCAGCTCCGCCGCGCACCACCCAGTTGCCCTGTCCGGTTACATCCCATGCGAACCCGGCGCGCGGGTTGTAGCCCTTGGGTGACTGACGGAGAGCGTTCTTGGTGGGCTTCGCGGATCCGTTCGCTACCCGATCCTCAAAGGTTGCTCCGGGGCCCAGATAGAAGTTGCCGAATACCGTCGAATCACTCCGCGAGTACGGGTTTCCTTGATCGTCATAGCGAAAGCCCAGGGTCACCGTCAGGTTACGCCTTGCCTTCCATGTGTCTTCGGCAAAAATTCCCCAGGTTCTGGAAGCAGCGTTCCAATTCCACAGCTGTTGCTGTCCGGTAATCGGGTTATACATCACGCCACCTTCAGTGTGCGGCGCGTCCTGGGCCAGGTTTAGTAAATTATCGAATTGGAATTTCGGTGTTGACCACGGCCCTTGAAAGGGTTCCACGTCGTCTCCAAACCATCCCTCGTAACCGAACTTCAATGCATGCGCGCCTCGCACATGCGTGAGCACATCCCGCCAGTGGTAGTTGTGCTGAATAAAATCGCCCTGCGCAAAGCCCTGGCCATAAAAACCGCCGAAGCCGTCGAGATTGGAGATCCCAGATGCGCCCACCGAGGGAACGGTAAAATCGCCCGTCTGGTGCTGCACTCCCTCAATGCGGTTCTGGGCAAAGATCACTTCATTCAAGGTGGTGGGGTTGAACGTGTGTGCCCAGTTCACCTGCAAGGCTCGTTCCCAATTGTGGTTGGTCGAAGAGAACTGGGGGATGACGGCGGGTCCGCCAAAGTCCAGCAGCGTGCGGAAAAAACTGCCATAGACGCGGTCATTCCTGAAATATTTATCGACGCGGATAAAATATTGCGTGCCGTTCCGGAAATTCGATGAGTTGAAAACACCGGAGTCGATCATCGGCGTGGAGCAGGGCAAGTTGTTGGTCGCCGCCGTCCCACACGTACCCGGAAAGATATCGTTCGCCGTTTTCAGCACGCTCCCGGTCGTCAAGCCCTTGGGCGCATACGTATTCAGGATCTTGGTGCCGAAAGTGTTGGGATAATTCTGTCCTGCCCAGGTAGCAAATGCAGGGTCGGGCGAGTTAATCGTTGCCCCTCCCGTGGACGTGGATGAGCGCAGTGGTTCGATCGCGAAGAAAAAGAAGAACTGGTGGTGGGGAATGATGGGGCCGCCGATGGCGCCGGAAAGATTGTTGCTATGAAAGGGAGCGTATTTCTTGGCAGCCCCAGGGAGCGAGAACTTCGCCAACATGTTCTGATAGGTGAAATAGTCGCTAGCCAAGCCGTGAAATTGGTCCGAGCCTGATTTGGTGGTGCTCGACATCTGGATCGAGCTGCCACCGCCGTACTCGACCGAAAAGGTGTTGACTTGAATGCTGGTCTCCTGAATCGTGTCGGGGTTCGGAGTCAGGTTCAGAACGCCTTGCCGGATGCTGCTGGTGACGTTCAGGCCATCGATGATGAACTGGTTGGATACGGTGCCTTGGCCGTTGGCGCTGACATCGACTGCGGTTTCGGTGGAATAGTTGTCCACACCCGATCCTGGGGTTCCGCCGCCGCCGGGAGTGCCCCCGCCCATCGTTCCCAATCCACTCACTCCGGGCGCAAGTGTAACCAGGGAGATGAAACTGCGGCCCGCCAGCGGGAGAGAAGAGAGCGATTCCGTTTCGAGGGTCAGTTGATTGCGGGTCTCGGCCGTATTGACCAGTGGGGCTTCGGCGGTAACGGTGATGGCTTCCGTTGTCGAACCGACCTGCAAGGAAATTGGCACACTTAAAGTCTGCTCGGTCAGCAGAGTAACGTCGGTCACAGACCTGCTGAATCCAGTTGCTTCGGCCGTGATTTTGTAGGAGCCTGGAGCGAGGCTCAAGAATCGGTAGTTCCCCCCGCCATCGGCGATGGCATCGGCAGAGACTTGCGTGCCGACGTTGACCAAATGCACCGTCGCCTTCGGAATACCAGCACCGCTCGGATCTTTCACGATCCCCTGAAGGTTGCCGGTAAACTGCGCTTGGCAAAGGCTCGCGCAGAAGATTGTCAGACCCAGAACAACGCCGGCTCGCATCGCTACGAATGTTGCCTTGCTCATTGGCTGCCACCCTTCGCCATTTCCTGATTGGAATTTTCTCCCCGCCAGTTTTCGTGAGTACACGATCCCTGCAGAGATTGACAGGTAAACGTTTTCCCTAAAGACCAAACTTGAGATAACGTTTTCTCATACCGTAACTCTTTTGGACTAGATCGAAACGTGCCGACATTACTCCTCCGCAATCGAGCATGTCAAGCAGAAAACGGAAGAAATGCATACTGAATATTAGATAAAGCATTCAGAACATATTGAAAACAAGAACTTTAGAGAGGTCGGGCCTTCGACCATTTCCCGCTTCGGATGAAATCGTGCCTGACGGTCGGTCGAATATAGAGTGCTGCCCGCTCCTCAGCTCTTCTTGACCCACCCCAGGGCAGGAAGCAGACCGGCTCCTTCCTTGATAACGATGAACTGGTCGGCTGCGATGGCTTTGAACTTTTCCAGAAGTCCGCTCGGCCACCGAATTTCGATGTCCGCAGTCTTCTCGGCGCCTAAGCCGAAATGCAACCTCGGATCATTGACGGAATAGAAACTCGACTGGCTCAGCACCTCTTGCACTTGCACTCTGCGTCCGTAATGCACCAGGACGCGAGCTCCGATGGCGCTTCGATTTGATTTCGTTCCCACCAGCTTCAGCTTCAGCCAGTGGTGCGCTCCCCGCTGATCTGTCCGAACGAGGTCGTTCCGTAAAAGCGAGGGCGGCTCGTTCAGGTTCACGATCAGGATGTCCACGTCTCCATCATTGTCGAAGTCTCCAAACGCGCATCCCCGGCTGCAATGCGCAGCCGCTACTCCAGGGCCGGCTTCCTCCACCAATTCCTCAAACGTTCCATTGCCCAGATTGCGGAACACCACGCGGGGCGTCTTGCTGGGATATTGCGGGAGCGTTTTTTCCACCTGCGGGTAGACATTGCCTGTGACCATGAACAGGTCAGGGTATCCATCGTTGTCCAGATCCACGATGCCGGCTCCCCAGCAGATGTAGTGGGTCTCCACGCCGATGCGAGCCGCCCGGGTCACGTCCTCGAAATTTCCCTTCCCGTCGTTGTGATAGAGCCCGTTTGTGTCGTCGACGAAATGCGTCTTGAACAAGTCCAGGTGGCCGTCGAGGTCGTAGTCTCCAACTCCAACCCCCATGCCCGCTTGCTCCATTCCATCCTCGCTCAGCGCCACCCCGCGCAGTACGCCCTCCTCGCGGAAAGTGCCGTCGTGATTGTTCATGAGCAGCAGGCTGGGCGTGGAATCGCAGGCAACATAGATATCGGGCCAGCCGTCTTCATCGAAGTCGGCGGCCACCGCGGTCATGCCATAACTTTCGCGCAGCCCCGAAATCCCGGCTTGCTTGCTGACATCGGCGAAGGTGCCGTCCCCGTTGTTCTTATACAAAGAATGGAACGCCGTGGGCAGGCCGCGAGGCCCGCACTCCACCGGAACACCCTTCCAATCGCAGTTGCTGTTTTGGCCCGGCTTGGGCATGTGTTTTAAGTCGAATTGAACGTAGTTCGAAACAAACAGGTCGAGGTTGCCATCGCGGTTGTAATCCACGAACGTGCAACCGGCGCCCCACCTCGAGACATCGCTCAATAACCCGGCTGCCTTGGTTACATCCGTAAACGTGCCGTCGCCGTTGTTTCGATAGAGCTTGTTTTGGCCGAAGTAGGTGCAAAACAGATCTTCAAATCCGTCGTTGTTGTAGTCTCCCACGCACACACCCGAAGCCCAGCCCACGTCGTGGAGGCCGGCCTTCTCGGTGACATCGGTGAAGGTGCCATCGCGATTGTTCTTGTACAGGCGGTTGCTCGCGCCCTCGGGGGCGGCCTCCATGTGCGTGCCGCTAAGGATGAAAATGTCCATCCAGCCGTCGTTGTCATAGTCGAAAAATGCGCAGCCGCAGCCGGTCGCTTCGAGGATGTAATCCTTGTGGTCGGCGGCGCCATAAACCACGGGCGCAAGCAATCCCGCGTCCCGCGCGACATCGGTAAAGTGGGCGTCGAAAGGGCGCCCGGAAGGAGCGAGTTTGGCCTGCGCCTTGACATTCCTGGACGCGACACCTTGCCCCCACACTTGCCCGGCCCAGGCTGCGAAGGAAATTGCGACAAAGCCGCGGCGAGAGATGCTCATAAGGAATTGTGGCTGCGGCCGGCGTTTCCATCAACATTGACAAGGCGCATGAGCGGAAGTATAAGGTACGCAGGAAACGTTTACTAGGATTTGCCACATCACCAGCGCCTGGGGTCGTGCTGCCCGTGGGGGCTCGCAGTCAATGATCCGAAGGAGAATCAGCCATGAGAAATCCATCCCGACGGCAATTTCTGCAAGCCGGCGCTGCGGCGGCCGGCGCCGCAGCGCTCGCGCGTTCCCTGCCCGCGTGGGCAAGTACTGCGGCGAGCGTCTCCGTCGTGCCACCGCTCTCCGTGTTCGGATACTCACAAGTGCAATTGCTCGACGGCCCGTTTCGCCGCCAATTCGATCAGAATCACGATTTGTTCCTCCACCTCGATGAAGACGCATTGCTCAAGCCCTTCCGGCAGCGCATGGGGATGACCGCTCCCGGTCCCGACATGGGTGGCTGGTACGACAATGCCACCGATTTCACGCCCATGGAGAACTTTCACGGATTTATTCCCGGGCACAGCTTCGGACAATATCTTTCCGGCCTATCCCGCGCCTATGCCGTTACCGGATCCAAGCCTACCCAGGAAAAAATCCATCGACTGGTTCGCGCCTATGCCCAGACCGTCGATGCCGACGGGAAATTCTATGTGGACTACTGCCTGCCGGCCTATACCTACGACAAGACCAGTTGCGGCCTCATTGATGCTCATGAATTCGCGGCCTGCCCCGACGCCCTCGACGTTCATTGGCGCAGCACCCAGGCGGTCTTGCCCCACCTTCCCCCCAAGGCCCTTAGCCGATTGGAACAACGCGCCCGTCCGCACAAGGATATTTCCTTCACTTTCGACGAAACTTACACGTTGCCGGAAAACCTCTTCCTCGCCTACCAACGCAGCGGAGACTCCCGTTATCGCGATCTCGCCGTACGTTTCATCGAGAAAGAATACTTTGATCCTCTCGCCGAAGATCACAATGTTCTTCCTGGAGAACACGCCTATAGCCACGTCAACGCCTTTAGTTCCGCCATGCAAGCCTATCTGGTGCTCGGCGAGGAAAAGTATCTGCGCGCCGCCACCAATGGTTTCCGTATGGTGCGGGAACAGAGCTACGCGACTGGCGGGTGGGGGCCGGACGAAGCCTTTGTCGTGCCCGGGCAAGGCCTCATGGAAGCCAGTCTCGGCGGAACACATTCCAGTTTCGAGACAGTCTGCGGTGCTTACGGACACTTCAAGATCACTCGCTATTTGCTGCGCGTGACCAAAGACTCCCGCTACGGCGATAGCATGGAGCGCGTCCTCTACAACACCATTGGCGGCGCACTGCCGATCCTGCCCGATGGCACCAGCTTCTACTACGCCGACTACAATAACTCCGCCAGGAAAGTTCACTACAAGGACAAGTGGCCCTGCTGCTCGGGGACCTTCCCGCAGCTCGCGGCGGACTACGGCATCAGTTCCTACTATTCCAGCAAGGACGGGATCTATGTCAATCTGTTCCTTCCTTCCCGTGTCTCGTGGTCGCAAAACAACACGAAGTGCACGCTGACCCAGACAACGGCGTATCCCAAGGCGAACACGACGCAACTGGACTTCGCGCTGTCCAGTCCCGAGAGCTTCGCCGTGTACGTCCGGATTCCGGCATGGGCCGGAGCCAAGACAACCCTGTCGGTCAATGGCCGGCGCACGGATAATCCCGTTGTGCCCGGCAAATTCCTGGCCCTGCAACGGACCTGGAAAGATGGAGACAGGGTGGAGTTGGAGATGGATATGTCCCTCCATCTCGAGGCCATCGACGAGCAAAGTCCTTATCGGGTCGCCCTCATGTATGGGCCCCTGGCTCTGTTTGCCGTCGGGGAGATCCCTGCCCGCATGACCCGTGCCCAGATGCTGGCAGCCACCAGGGTCCCAGGATCCTCCAACGATTGGCTGGTCCGGACGGATGCCGGCAACCTAACCTTCCGCCCCTTTTCCTCAATCATGAGCGAAGAATACCGCCTCTACCAACGCGTTGAAGGGTAAATCCTTTGCCCACCTATGGATATCCGTGAGATTGCCAAGCGCGCCAAGGTCTCGACCGCCACAGTATCCCGGGCCATCAACCGCGTCCCCTCAGTTGACCCCCAGCTCGCCAAACGCGTCTGGAAGGTAGTAGAAGAACTGGGCTACTACCCCAATACGCAGGCGCGGGCTTTGGTTTCTGGGAAGAGCCGAATTTTTGGATTGATTGTTTCGGAAATTACGAATCCATTTTTTCCCGAGATCGTGCAATCGTTCGAGGATATTGCGGTCAAGCACAAGTACGAGATCATGGTGACCTCCACGGTCTATGATCCGGAGCGAATGGAGTTGGCGGTGCGGCGGATGATTGAGCGACGGGTGGATGGTGTTGCCATCCTGACATTCGGCATGGAAGATTCCCTGATTGAGGATCTCCGGTTCCGCAAAGTGCCTCTGGTATTTGTGGATGTGGGGCCTGCGGCTCCGGGTGTCAGTAACATCCGCATTAACTACCAGCATGGCATTCGGCAAGCAGTGCAGCACCTGGCGGCCTTACGACATGTGCGGATTGCTTTTGTTACCGGTCCCTTGCATCTGAAGTCGGCGCTGGCGCGCAAGGCGGCGTTTGAAGAATCCATGCGTGAGATTGGAATGGAAGTACCACCAGAACTGCTCGTGGTTGGGGACCACACCATGGAGGGGGGCATGAAGGCGCTGGTGGACCTGGTGGGCCTGTCCAATCCACCGACAGCGGTGCTTTGTTCGAATGACATGACAGCGATCGGGGTGCTGCGGGAAGCCTACGACTGCGGTCTGACAATTCCGCAGGATCTTTCCGTGGTGGGTTTTGACGATATCCGTTTCGCGCAGTTCACGACTCCGCCCCTGACCACAGTGCAAATGTCACAAACCGAGCTGGCGAAGCTTGCGTTTAAGGCCTTGATCGACGAAGTGGAAAAAAAATCCGGGGTCTCCGCCCGGAGCGAGCACTTACTGACGACCAGCTTGGTGTTACGACGTTCCACAGCCTTGGCCCCGGCACAGGGAAAGCATGCCACAGTTTCGAAACCAACGAGTGGCGCCCGCGGGCGCGGAACGTCGTAACACCAAGCTGGTCGTCAGTAAGTGCTCGCTCCGGG
>Ga0137418_10002875_pt1 | contig 15767 bp, 14 predicted proteins | sample CZODoug3_1_2_16f_FD_122242 | JGI IMG/M metagenome (GOLD analysis project Ga0137418, IMG submission 122242) | Vadose zone soil fungal communities from Angelo Coast Range Reserve, California, USA - CZODoug3_1_2_16fungal (Hybrid Assembly) | ecosystem: Environmental > Terrestrial > Soil > Vadose... | reverse complement strand
AGGACGCACAGCACGAGCCCTCCTTGCCACATCTTGCCATTCCTCATCTTCCACCCCATTTAGATGTTCATCGCCTCGTTCACGTCGTGGAGCGTCGCTTTGGCGACCTCGCCGGCCCGGCGGCTGCCCTCTGTCACGATGTCGTTCAGGCGCGCGGGATCTTTACTCAGGCGCGCGCGCGCGTCCCACATCGGCGTCATGCGTTCGACGATTCGATCGGCGACGAGTTTTTTGCAATCGATACAGCCGATGGCGGCTGTCCGGCATTCGGTATTAATCTGTTCCTGAATCATCGGCAATGAAAAGATCTTGTGATAATCATACACCGGACAGAGGTCCGGATTTCCGGGGTCGTGTCGTCGGACTCGGGCGGGATCGGTGACCATCGTTTTGAGTTTCTGTCGCACGACTGGTTCGGGGTCGGACAGGTTGATCGTGTTCCCGTAGCTCTTGCTCATCTTCCGGCCATCCGTGCCGAGAACTTTCGGGAACTTAGTGAGTCGCTCCAGCGGTTCAGGGAACACCGGCCTGTACAGGCTATTGAACCGGCGAGCTAGCTCCCTGGTGAGCTCAAGGTGCGGCAGCTGGTCTTTCCCTATCGGCACGAAATCCGGTTTGTAGATGAGGATATCCGCGGCTTGGAGGACCGGATAGCCGAGAAATCCGTACGTGCTCAGATCGCGATCCTTCATCTCTACCCGTTTTTCCTTATAGGTCGGATTCCGTTCCAGCCAGGCGACAGGAATCATCATGGAGAACAAGAGATGCAAGACGGCATGTTCCGGGATACGCGATTGCACGAACACCGTGGCTTTCGCGGGATCGATGCCTGCGGCAAGCCAGTCGATCAACAACTCGTGGACGAACTCTCGGACACGGCTGGTATCGGCATAGTTTGTCGAGAGTGCGTGCCAGTCCGCGACAAAGAAATAGCACTCGAACTCGTTCTGAAGGCCTTTCCAATTCTCCAAGGCGCCGAGATAGTTGCCGAGGTGGAGCAGCCCGCTCGGCTGCATGCCACTGAGGACCCGCTTCCTGGGTGTGGTCATGGTGTGTTTCCTGTTCCGAGACCGACGGCGGTGGAGAGAATCGTATTAAATAGACTGTGGGTCAGGGTGCCCGTGACGGCATGGATCAGGTGAATCTGTGGGTCGAACATGATCAGTGCCACCAGGATAAACATGCCGTAGGGTTCCACGCGCGTGAGTGCCATCGCCGCGGTGGTTGGGAGAAGACTCGTGAGAATTCTTCCGCCATCCAATGGGGGAATCGGCAGCAGATTGAACAGCATCAAGAGCACGTTAATCAAGACGGAGTAAACCGACATCACGGCGATCGGCAGGAGGAACATGGTGTGCCACGTGTCCGGGGGAGGGGTCTCTTCTGATTTGGACGAGTAGCTCCCGATCGTGGGATCGATCGACGACAGAAGTGCGAAGAGGAGGGCACTGCCGATGGCCAGCGCGAGATTCATGGCCGGTCCCGCCGCCGCGACGAGTGCCATGTCGCGACGTGGTTGGCGCATGAGGCGTGGGTCGATCGGGACCGGCTTCGCCCAGCCGAGAATGAATCCTCCCGGCATAACCAGACAGAGAAGCGGCAGGATGACGGTTCCGAACGGATCGATGTGTGCCAGCGGGTTCATGGTGAGCCGACCCTGTAGTTTGGCGGTTGGGTCGCCGCACCGATAGGCGACCCAGCCATGGGCGTATTCGTGCAACACCATGGCGAAAAGGAGCGGGAGCCCCATGTAGGAAATCGTGTGGAGGATTTGCGGCAAAGAGTTCATGCGGTTGGCTTTCTAGCCCGCATTATTCATGACAGTTCGTCGCGAAATAACGAAGTGGCGCGCGACAAGCGCGAGGAGCGAGACTTGCGTGACGTGTGAGCCCTTTCACTGCCAGTCGCGCTTTTCCCACCCGTCTCGCCTGTCTCGCTTGAGTCAGGCATCGGCGATTGTAGCAGAAGTGTTCATGAATAATGCGGGTTAGTTCAACTGAAGGAATCGGCCTCGTTTGATTTGGATGAGGAAAAGCGGACGATTCAATGTCCCGTCCGGTCCAAATGCCGCCGGTCCCGCGAGGGAGGAGAGGTCCGGCTGTGTCAGCAGCTGATCGTGGACGGCTTCGCCCGAGGAGGCGCCTTTTCGAACCGAATCTATCACCAATTTCGCGGCATCGTAGCCCTGCATCGCAAAGATTGTCGGGTTGGTTTGGAACCGCTTTTTGAACCGGTCGACAAAATCCTGCACGGTCGGGGTGGGGCTGTCCACAAAGAAGCCGTCGACGAACACGGCTCCGTCGATCGACGAATCGTCCGTGCGGGCAAAGTCCGGCGAGTTCCATCCATTCGCGCCCAGGAAAGGAACTTTCATGTCGTGGAAATTGAGCTGAGCAGTAATGAGGCCGGCATCGGCGGCGCGGCCTGGAATGAAGATCGCGTCGAAGCCCGGCGTATAGAAAATTTTCTTGTCCAGCTTTGTCAGTTTCCCGGTCAGTTTAGTCTGATCAACCGGCACGGACAAGCCATACCTCTTGAGGTCCTCCTCCTTCATGCGTTTGAGCTGCGCACTCACGTCGGCTTCGCCTTCTTTGTAGGATTCAACGGCGATCACTTCCCCTTCGTGTTGGCGCACTTCTTGGGCGAAGAGCCGGGCCAACTCGCGGCCATACGTGGTGTCGGGATGCAGGATGCAGAATCGGCGGAAGCCTTGCTCCTTGATGGCATAGGCCGCGATACGTTTGGCTTGCAGCTGATAGGTGAGCGCCGTGCTGAATACATAGTTGCCGAGTCGTCTGACGTTGGGGAGTGTCGCAGCCGGCGTGATCAGGGGAATGTGCGCTCGCTCGGCGAGTTCAGCCATGACCGGCAGATTTTTCGAGAGGAGCGGGCCGATCACGGCGAGGGGGCGATCGGTGTTCAGCAGTTCGGAGAAGTCGTCCAAGAACGAGGCGTAATCGGATTCGAAATCTTTGACGATAAGCCCGACCGATGCGCTCCCTGCCCGGTCTCTATTTGCTTCGACGGCCAGCTGAATTCCGCTGAGGACTTCACTGGCAAAGGGGGCGAGTTTTCCTGAAAGCGGCAGGACCGCGGCAATGAAAAACTGGTTGGATTTTAGTTTGGCTTGGAGTGTGGCGAGGAGTTCCGAGATTTTCGCTGTCTGCGGGTGGGTCGGAAAATTCACGAGAAATTGCTGGATTTGCCGGATGGCCTGGTGTTCTTCTCCACGGCCGATGTAGAGGTCGATGAGTCGGAGGGACGCGAGATCGCCAGGAAAGCTGCGTGGAAAGGTGTCCCGGATTCGCTCGAGGGCTTTCTTGTCGGACGTCTCGCTGGCCAGCTCGCGAATGCGGGTCCGTACGTCTTCCGCTTGGTCTTCGGTTCCCAAGGCCACTTCATCGAGCCACGCCTGAATGGCATGGGTCGCGTCCTTTTTTTGCGCGTAGAAGTCGCCGCTCAGCCGCAGGGCCTCGCGTTTCGTGCCGTCATCTTTTGAAAGATTGCCCAGGCCCGTCAAGATCGGCAGGGCAAGGTCGAGGTTACCCATCGCCGCATGGACTCGGGCCTGCATCAGTTTGCCTCGGTCCGTCACCTCTGAGTCGGGGAACTCGATCTGCAGTTGCCGCAAGTATTTTAAGGCGTCTCCATATTGCTTTGCGCTGTGCAGGGCTGCACCGAGGAGTAGATAGGTGTCGTCGAGCAGCTCGGGCTTGGGAGAGGTGGCCAGAAAACGACGGAGTACGGTGATGGCTTCTTCAGCCTGACCTGCGTCGATCAGACGCTTCGCCTGGTTTAGCGCGGGATGGTTCGCCGGTCTAGCGGGTCCTGTTTCTGCATAGACGGGGGAATTGAACTCGAACCCGGTGACTGGCCCGAGTATGCTCCAAGTAAGTGTAAGCGCATGGCACCAGCGTACCGAAAGTACGTACGTGCGATGTGAAGACAGAGATATCAACGGGCGGGCCATTAGCTCCTGGCGGTGTGACGGCTATGTCATTTGCACGTGACTACTATCGGAAACCCTGTTGGGGTGTCAAGGTAAACCCCCACAGGGTTCGTTGTGTTCATCTGAGCGATTGGCTATCATTGCACAGATGATGTTACACCCGCTGGCCGAGCGATATTTGAGCCATCTCCGGGTGGAGGGTGGTCTCTCCGTCAATACGATCGAAGCCTACCGCCGCGACTTGAGTAAATTCCATTCCTACTTGCATCGAACCGGTGTCGTGCCGCTCGGGCCTCTTAAGTCGGAAACGTTGACGGGATTTCTCCGTTCCTTGCACGAAGCACGGTTGTCTCGCGCCTCCTCTGTACGCTGCCTTTCGGCTATTCGTGGATGGCTCCGGTTTCTGATGCGGGAGCGGATGATTGGGGAGAATCCTACCATTGGGCTGGCCCCGATATCTCGAGGCGTTCGACTGCCCAAAACGCTGTCGCAGCAAGACGTCATCGCATTGTTGGACTTGGGGGTAGTCCCGACCCCTGAAGATCTGCGTGACCGTGCAATGGTGGAGTTGCTCTATGCGACGGGGCTTCGCGTATCGGAATTGGTGATGGCTGAAGTCGCACAGACAAATCTTGATGTCGGGTATCTCCGGGTCAAGGGCAAGGGTGCGAAGCAGCGTCTCGTGCCGATGGGTGAGGGGGCCCGGCAGCTGCTGCAGCAGTATATGGAAGAAGCGCGGCCACGGCTTCTCAAGGAACGGGCTTCACGGTATGTGTTCGTTTCGAGGCGGGGCGGGCCCTTGACGCGGCAAGCCTTTTGGAAGTTGCTGCGACGCCGTGCACGGCGAGCGGGGATTACACAGGTCATTTCGCCTCACATGCTCCGGCATTCGTTTGCAACGCATCTGCTTGAAGGCGGTGCGGATCTTCGGTCTGTTCAGGTAATGCTCGGCCATGCGAATATTGCGACGACGCAGATATACACGCATATTGAACGGGGACGACTCAAACGAGTGCATGACAGGTATTTCCCTCGGGTGGGCCGGCGACGGGGTCAAAAAATATAACCGAGGAGACGCGATTCATATGAGCGGAGTGCGCAGCGGTCGAAAACGGTAAGAAGCGTGTGAGATTCGATTGACAAGGGTAAGTGGAGTTGGTAGCATTCGCGAAGGTTGCTAAGGAAATCAGGCGGATAGCTCAATTGGGAGAGCGCTGCCCTTACAAGGCAGAGGTCACAGGTTCGATCCCTGTTCCGCCTACCAGGGCGAAAGCTGGTTCGCGCGGAGCAGGACAGATAATTGAACGGAAATAATGAAATTTTAGACGGGACCAACCGCTAGATATAGTCTTGTCACTCACATCTTCCGCTATACGTAGAGTTTTGAGGGGCCGTCGTTCAGCTGGTTAGGACGCCAGATTGTCAATCTGGAGGTCGCGGGTTCAAATCCCGTCGGCCCCGCCATTTTCCCCTGTGTTTGCTAGACTCCGTAGGCAGAATTATAAATACTTCCTAGAGCAGGGAAAGGTCATAGCCGCATGTTTCAAACAGGTCTAACTGGATTGGTGGGTTCGCTCGGCGCAGTGTCAAAAATCGTGCTCCTCCTCCTGTTCGTCTTCTCGGTCATCTCGTGGGCCGTTATTTTCTCCAAATGGCGAGTGTTTCGAGTGGCAGACCGGGAGGACAAGCGGTTCCTCGCTCTCCTAGTGAAATCACGAGATCTCGACGAGCTGTATCGGCAAGCTCGACGAATCGAAGGGAGTCCCAGCGCATGTGTATTCGAAGGGGTCATGGAGCGTGTGGGGTCTGGGCCAGTCGAGGGGAGGGATGGTGGCGGTTCGGGACCAGTTGATCGACACGTGGTGGAGCGGACGGCGTCCCATCTCGCGCAAAGCCAGCTCTCACGCCTCGAGAGCTATCTCCCGTTCCTTGCTACGACGGGAAACATTACTCCGTTTGTCGGACTGCTCGGGACCGTGATGGGAATCATCGATGCGTTTCGTGAGATCGGCACCCAAGGGACCGCCAGTATTTCTGCTGTTGCTCCCGGCGTTGCCGAGGCCTTAGTCGCAACGGCGGCAGGTCTGTCCACCGCCATCCCCGCGGTGATTGCCTATAATTACTTCCTTACTCGGATTCGCAGCACGGCATTCCGCTTGGATTCAGTCACGATCGAACTCTTGGCGTCCCTCTCGACCGCTGTATCGAAGACGAAACCAGTCCCGGTCGGAGTTCAAGGATGACCTTTGAGTCCCGTCACCGCCGGTTTCTGGCAGAAATCAACGTCATTCCTCTCGTCGATGTGGTCCTCGTCCTCTTGGTGATTTTCATGGTCACCGCGCCGATGCTGTATCGAGGGATGGACATTAAGTTGCCGACTTCTGCCACGAATACGATTAAACCGGAAATGCGTACGGTGCTCACGATCGAAAAGGATCAACGACTGTATCTCGACAAAGATCCGGTCGGGGTGGCCCAGCTGGAACAGAAATTGAAGCTCTTGAAACGGGACCATCCCGATGTGTCGCTGTATCTCAGGGCCGATCGCGACGTGCCCTACGGCGTCGTGGTGCAAGTTATGGATGGTGTCAAGAAAGCCGGGATCGAGAAGATCGGGATGGTGACGGAGCCGATTGGGCCGGAGCGTGTGGGAGCGCCAGAAATTCCGCGTCTCCCGCCGCGAAAAAACTGACGCAACGTGCGTGAGGGGGCTGGTTGTTATGGCATCCCAGGCGTCGGTCCTGTCAGGTTCCTGGTTCGATCAGGACGATCAAACCAGGCTGTCCGCTCGACTCAAGCGGACGCTGGTGCTGTCGCTCGTCCTTCATGTGGTCGTCTTGCTCGTGGCGGTGGGGCTTCGGCTTCCGCAGCAGGGTGAACGGCCTTTGACGTCTGTGGAAGTGTCGCTGGTCAGTCTGCCGACACCCGTGAGGCAAGCCGAGCCCGCGAAGCCGGTCGAGTCAGCGAAAATTTCAGATCCGACGCCGACCCCTGCCCCGTTAAGCAAGACGATGACCGCAAGCGCAACCCCTTCTGCCGCGCCTCCAATAGGCGAGAAAAGAAGGGACATGTTGCAGGATCTTCAGCTTCCGCCGGATGCGCCGAAGTTTGGAGATTTGAGCCCTGCAACGAAGTCGGTGGCTCAGCCCCAGCAGGCGGCGAAGGTGCTCGATATCCCACGTGTCCCGGATGTGGCGCAAGACCCGGCCGCGAAGATTCCGCAGCGGCCTACGGTAAGCGAAGATCTGAATCGTGAGTTAGAAGAAGAGCTGAAAAAGATTAAACAGTTTCAGCCTGCGGCCAAGCTGGAGATCCCGAAAGAGGTGAAACCGAGCGAGGCGTCAGTCAAGCCGGTGCCCCAGCAGGAGGTGAAAATTCCGGCGGCCAAGACCCCCGAGACGACCCTGAGGATTTCCGGTACGGCTGGGTCGAATCCCTACTGGGCTCGCGTGCAGTCTATTATTAGTAGCCAGTGGGAGCCGCCTCCCATCGATATGGCGGGACAAACCTATACGATGATCGTCAAGTTTCGGCTTCAACGGGATGGGACGATCAAAGATGTGGTCGTACAACAGTCGTCCGGGAATGCCTATTTTGATATGGCGGGCCAGCGCGCCGTGCTGCGGCCACGAATCCTGCCCGTGTTTCCTGCTGAAATGGCAGACAGCTATAAAGATGTAGAAATGGTATTTCGAGTCGGAGAGTCGGTCGGATGACACAGGTGAAACTGATCAGTGCCTGGTTTGGAGGAGCGCTGCTGCTAGCAGGAGTTGTCGGTATTCTTGAATCTGGGGCAGCGGATGTGTTCCTCGAAGCCACCCGCCCAGATTTCCAAAAAATTTCCCTGGGCGTTGCGGGGATACACAATGCAGGAGGTCCCGACTGGTTGGGGGGGCGGATCGAAGAAGTTCTCAAAAAGGATGTGCAACGGTCGATGGTCTTTGATCTGGTGGATTTGCCCAGTCTTGGGATTCAAACACCCGATGTCGGAAATGGGATGGGGGTCGGTTCCAAGGCCGTATTCAAACAAGCGGCTGAGAAGGGTGTCTCGGTCTTGGTCTGGGGAAAAGCGGGTCTGAAAGAGGCGGACAAAGAAGCCGACGTGAACATGGAAGGTTTCGTCTATGATAGCGGCAGCGAAGAACTCGTGGGGGGGAAGCGTTACGCGGGATCGCCCTCGGTTGTGCGGCAGATGGCGCACCGCTTTGCCGACGAACTGGTGTTTCGTTACACGGGCGAGCCGGGTATCGCGCGGACAAAGATCGCTTATGTGGCTGAACAGGGGACCGCTCGCGAGTTGTTCGTGATGGATTATGATGGCTACGATGCGCGCCAACTCACCGCCGATGGATTCCTGAATCTCATGCCACAATGGTCTCCGGATCGCCGGTTCCTCATCTTCACCGCCTATCGCAATCGCAATACGCAGGACATCGACATGATTGAGTTGGCGACGGGCAAGCGATGGACGGTGATTTCCCTCGGGGGATTGAACATCACTCCGGCACTGTCTCCTGATGGAAACTTCCTGGCGTTTGCCTCCAGTCACGAAGGCAATTCCGAGGTCTATCGGTTGGATACAAGGACGAAAGCCATTCAACGGCTGACGGTGAATCCCTCAGGCGACTTGTCTCCCTCATGGTCTCCAAACGGGAGAGAGCTGGTGTTTGTGTCCGATCGAGGTGGCGGGCCCCAGCTGTTCCTAATGGGTTCAGACGGGTTGAACGTGCGCCGCCTGACGTTTGAGGGCGATTACAATGCGGCGCCAGTGTGGTCGCCGCGCGGGAACTGGATCGCCTATGTATGCCGGACGCATAAAGAGTATAAGCTCTGTGTCATCTCGCCGGACGGACAGAAGCGTATGCAATTGACGACAGGACCGGGTGTCGATGATTCACCCTCCTGGTCGCCGGATGGCCGGCATCTGGTGTTCAGTTCGACGGCCGATGGAAAGAGCCAGATCTATATGATCGATGCCGATGGTAAGGACATAGAACGGCTCACCTTCCAGGGGACGCACAATAGTGCGCCCTCCTGGTCTCCGGCATCGTGAGGATGACGATTTGACCGTACCGGATGAATGAAGGCAAATGATCGAGATCACTAACCTAAGGAAAAGGAGAAAGATGTATGAACAAGACACTCTGGATATGCGGCGTGGTGCTGGTGATGAGCATGGTATTAATTGGTATGCCTGGCTGCTCCAAGAAATCTATACAATCTGGCGGCGATTCCCAGTCCACTCAAGGGATGGCGAAGGGAGGGAGTTCAGATAGTTCCAAGTCCGGTGTCGGCAGCTTCCCGGACACCGGCGTTCAGTCGGGTGGCGGCGGGCTTCGGGGCCTCGACAAGAACCCTTCAGAGGAGCGTGTAGGCAGTGGCACGATGCTGGCGAAGGTGGATCCCTCCGGCAGTGCCGAACGACAAATGGATGAGATCAGGGCCGAGCAGGCTGCCTCATCTGCAGCGGGCATGCGGGACGTGTACTTCGCCTACGATAGCTGGACGATTTCCGAGGATGGGCGTCAAGCGTTGAGTCGCGATGCCGAGTGGATGAAGTCCAATACGAGTGCGCTGGTCAAGGTCGAAGGGCACTGTGACGAGCGCGGGACCTCCGCCTACAACCTCGTACTCGGTGAAAAACGGGCGAAAGTCGCCCGGAACTATCTGGTCGAACTCGGTGTCGGTGCCAATCGCCTGTCCGTGGTGTCATATGGGAAAGAGCGGCCGTCCTGCAATGAACATGCGGAATCGTGCTACCAGCAGAATCGGCGAGGACATCTTGCGGTGAAAACGGGGAAGTAGGCGGCGTGCTCTTTGTCGCGACGGTTATGACTCCGTTGTCTACGAAGAGAGAACAGGGGATTCCTTCATCATAGTGGGTGGAACAATGTGGAACCATTCGGATACAAAGGGAACCTGGACGACGATCTGTGTGATCTGTGCCTTGTTATCGACCGGCTGCATAGCCCAACAAGCTGATCTCAAACAGACGGAGAAGAATCTTCAGCAGCGCATCAAGCAGTCGAGCGATGAGTCGGCACAGACCCGTGCGCGACAGAGTCAAGAGATTTCGGTGCTTCGGGAGCAGGAGTTGCCGCAGTTGCGTGGCGAACTGGAGCGGGCGTTGCACCAAGCTCAGGAACTCCAGGGCAAGCAGGAAGACCTCAAGCAGCGCTCTGCGCAACTTGAGCAACAAACCAAGCGGCTCGAACAGTTGGCCGGCAAGCTGGAGGCGGATAGCACAACTCGCTACAACCAGGTGCGCGAGAGCCTCAATGCTCAAGATGTCAAAAATAAGCAGGAGCGCGATCAGCTCCGCATGGACGTGAACACTCGCCTTGACGACGTGAGCCGACAGATGGAGGTGGTGCGAAGAGAAATCATCGAGGTCGTGCAGAAGACGAACAGCGGACTTGCCAAGAGTCTCGACGTACGTCTGGAGGAGCAGCATAAGTCGCTGGCGGATAACCAGGCTCGGGCCGAACAGTTGTCTGCAAAATTTGCACAATTCAGTCAGTCCTTAACGGCATTCAGGGATTCGCTGACAGGATTGAGCGAGCGGGTGAGCCAAGAAGAGCAGGAGAGCAAAGCGTTGGCAACCCATATCAATGAGACGAACAAAGGCGTAACCGGTTATTTAGGCGAGGTCAATAAGAGTGTCGCATCTGTCGCGCAGAAGTTTGCTGCCCGTTTCGACGAACAGGATCGCCGTCTGGATGCCCTCTCCAAGGTCGTTGATCAGGTTGCGCAGGATACGCGTGTACGAGGGGGAAGCAAGGGAGGGGCACGTCAGTCACCCACGAAGCCGGCCCACCGATCGGCAGTGGTACCTTCGGTTGAAACCCCGAAGGTTGAGCAGGAAATGCCTGCGGCTTCGCTCTCTGTGCAAGCCGAAGAGGGACAATCGGCTGAAGCGGTGACGTCGGCAGTCGAGTCCGAGGAGTCGCCGCGCCTGCAAGTCAGCAAGAGTAGTGAACGCTCCGATAAACTCGAGTACGAACGTCTCCTGGCACTGTTTCGTGATGGGGACTTGGATGGAGCCCGGCAGGGGTTCGCCGCATTTTTGCGTGACTATCAGAACTCGGATCTGTCTCCAAACGCGCGCTATTGGCTCGGTGAATCGCATTACGGCAAGAAAGATTATCGACAGGCGATTGACTCGTATGACCGCGTCGAACTGGATTTCCCCCAGAGTGAGAAAGTACCATCGGCGATCTTGAAGAAAGGGTATGCGTACCTGGCGATGAAAGATAAGAAGCGCGCGTCTTTGGCCTTCAAACAGGTGGTGACGTTGTATCCACGGAGTCCAGAGGCAGGAAAAGCGTCCGATAAACTATCCCAGTTGAAGGAGTTGCGATAACCGTGAGGCGCAAGAAAACAGCTTCGAGGGGATTGGTCATGATCATGGCCGGGGCCATGCTGTGGCTCGCCGGATGTGCCAACCACGCAGATTTTGTGGAGTTGCGTGACCACTTGTCGACGGTGTCGAAGTCTCAAGAACAAGATCAAAAGCGCCTGGATGCGCTGCAACGACGTTTGGAGTCGCTGGAACGGGCGAAGGATAGCGAATCCGCCAGGCCGAAGGTCGATCTGAAGTTCGATGAACTGTCTGCACGGATCCAAAGGTTAGAAAGCCGGTTGGCCAAACCCGACGACACGTTGAGTATTCCAGTTGTGCCCAAGGTGGAGCCAGCTCAAGTCGATCCCGCTCGTCCCTCCAAACCACAGAAGCCGGCCTCCTCTGCAGATGTGCCGACGATGATGCCCGGCTCTCCCACAATTACCCCGACGTCGGCGTTCAATCTGGCGTACAACGACTATCTCAACGGGAAATACGATCTTGCCGTGGCGGGCTTTCATCGATTTGTGAAAGACTTTCCTGGCACGTCGCTGACGCCGAATGCCTACTACTGGTTGGGAGAGTCCTACTATCAGCAGAAAGATTACGTGCGTGCGATGCAATCGTTCGAGTACCTCTCGACGGAGTATCCGGGAAACGAGAAGGTGCCGGCGGCGCTCTTCAAATCGGGGCTCGCGGCGGGAGAAACCGGAGATCTCGCCAAATCGAAGAAGAATCTCAAACGGGTCATTGAAGAGTTCCCCACGTCGGACGAGGCGAAGCTGGCCAAGAATATGCTGGCCGAAATTCGATGATCGGACGTCCATCGAGACGGCTCGTGGTGGCTCCCTTGTTCCCGACGTTCCCTGGAGTCTAGCTGCATGCCCGCCGCCAGTTGCTCCGCCAAGATCCATGTCCTCCCAGACGACGTAGTCAGCCGCATCGCAGCCGGCGAGGTCGTCGAGCGCCCTGCCGCCGTCGTCAAAGAATTACTCGAAAACAGTCTCGATGCAGGGGGCTTGCATATCACGATCGATGTGAAGGATGGAGGGCTGGCCCTCATTCGAGTCACGGATGATGGAGAAGGGATCAACCGTGTCGATCTTCCCCGTGCCTTCGAGCGGCATGCCACCAGTAAGCTTCGATCAGATCAGGATCTCACCTCGGTGAGGACAATGGGCTTTCGCGGGGAGGCGTTACCGAGCATTGCGTCCGTCTCCCATGTGCTGGTGACGACCGCCACCAGGCAGGATACGGTGGGATCACAGTTCACCCTGGTAGCAGGAGTAGGCAGTTCTATCGTGGACGCACCCCCACTGCCTGGCACCCGGATCGACGTCTCCAATCTATTTTTCAATCAACCGGCCAGAAAGAAGTTTCTCAAATCAACCATGACCGAATTCTCCCATATCAGTCATGTCGTGCAACTCGCAGGCCTCGCCTGGCCATCGGTGCACTTCCGCTTGACCCATAACGGCCAGGAGATCCTCAACTATCCCGCCGTGACAGCAGATCGCGATCGAATACTTCAAGTATATCGCCAGGCGTTTCTCGATCGGACTATTGAGGTGCGAGGCCGGACAGCGGGATCGTCAATCCGCGGCGTGATGGTCGATCCTATCCATGCGCGGTCCTCGAGAACGCCACAGGAATTGTTTGTGAACCGGCGTCCCATCCGCAATGCGACCGTGTTTCATGCGGTCATGGATGGGTATGGATCGTTTCTGCCCAAAGGGCATCACCCGACATTCGTGCTCTTTCTGGATATCGAACCGGACCGACTCGATGTCAACGTGCACCCCACGAAAAAAGAAGTCCGTTTTGCGGAAACAGAAGCCCTTCATCAGTTGGTGCGTCAGTCAATCCGCCACGCACTCAGTGGTTCCGAGCGGAAGGCCGTGTTGGGTCTCTCGCAGGCGGGGCTGTCGCAGACGGCGCCGGAGTTCGCTCCCACGGCCGAGCGGCAGACCGATGAGCTGCCGTTCGACTTCAACGCGGTGATATCGTCCGACGACGACCACGAGGAGCGCTCGCTGGTCTCGCAGGAGGACCGCGAGGACCTGCCGTTCGAGAACGTCGTTCGCACGCAGGTGTCGTTGACCGACCATCTCGACGAGCAGCTGCGCTTCGCGAGCGAGGATCCCGTCGTGCGACGAATCGGGAACGAGATCATCGGCAACCTCGACGAGGACGGCTACCTGCGCGCCGAGATCGAAGAGCTCGCCCAGCGGTGCAGCGTCACCGGCGAGGAGGTCAACAAGGTCCTCACCCTCGTGCAGGGGTTCGACCCGCCGGGCGTGGCGGCGCGCAACATCCAGGAGTGCCTCCTGCTCCAGCTCACGCGCGACCCGCTGCCCGATCCGGTCTCGGTCGAGATCGTCGAGGCGCACTTCGACGATCTGAGCCGCCGGCGCTATCCGGACATCGCGCGGGCCCTGAAGCTCTCGGTCGACCGGATCATGGAGTCGGTCGAGGAAATCATGGGCCTCGAGCCGAAGCCGGGCCGGCGCTTCGGCGGCAACGACTCGCGCTACATCGTGCCCGACGTCTACGTCTACAAGCTCGGCAGCGACTACACGATCGTCCTGAACGAGGATGGGGTCCCACGCCTGCGGGTCAACTCGCTCTACCGCTCGCTCCTGAGAAACTCCGGCGTCGACGAGGCGCGCCAGTACGTCGAGCAGAAGCTCCGGTCGGCCCTGTGGCTGATCAAGAGCGTCGACCAACGGCAACGCACCCTCCGAAAAGTCACGCAGTCGATCGTGAAGTTCCAGCGCGACTTCCTCGACCGCGGATTACCGCACCTCAGGCCGCTGTCGTTGCGGGACGTCGGCGAGGACATCGGCATGCACGAGTCGACGATCAGCCGCGTGACGACGAACAAGTACGTCGAGACGCCGCAGGGGCTGTTCGAGCTGAAGTTCTTCTTCCACAGCGGGATCGCGTCGGGCGACGGGGAGATGGTCTCGTCGGTCTCGGTCAAGAAGATGATCCAGGACCTCCTGGCGGCGGAGGATCCGGCCAAGCCGCAGTCCGATCAGGAGGTCGCGCAGGCGCTGCAGAAGCGCGGTCTCACGATCGCCCGGCGCACGGTCGCCAAGTACCGCGAGGAGCTCGGCATCCTGCCCTCGCATCAGCGTCGCCTGGCGCCGCGGAAGCGGTGAGGTGCCGGACCCGAGCCGTGAGGGGAGGACCCCCATGCAGCTCATCATCAGCGGGCGCGGGGTGGTGCTGACGCCGTCTTTCCGGGCGCTGGTCGAGCGAAAGGTCGAGAAGCTCACGCGCGGAGGGGCGGTGCCGCTCGCGGTGCGGGTCACCTGCGGGTCGCAGCGGTTTCAGCGGACGGTCCGGCTCGTCGCGCGGGCGCGGCGCCGCAGCTTCTCGTCCGAGGCGAGCGCCGACCACCTGCTGACGGCCGTGGAGGGCGCCATCGATACCCTCTGCCGCCAGCTGCGCGAAGCGCGGACGCGCCGGCGACGGGCTCGGACCCGACGCTCGCCGGTCGACGCGAACGCGCCCGGAGCCTAGCGCGATGCCGGCCCCCTTGTCGTTCGTCGTCATCACGGGCCTGAGCGGAGCCGGCAAGAGCTTCGCGATCAAGTGCTTCGAGGACATGGGGTTCTTCTGCGTCGACAACCTGCCCACGACGCTCATCCCGACCTTCGCCGATCTGATCATGCGCTCCGAGCAGCCGATCGTCCGCGTGGCGCTCGGCGTCGACGTGCGGGAGGGCGCCTACCTCTCGCGCCTGCTCGACACGATCCGCGAGCTCCGGACGCGCGGCCACACCGTCGAGGTGCTCTTCCTGGAGGCGAGCGAGGAGGCCCTGGTGCGCCGCTATCACGAGACGCGGCGGCGCCATCCCCTGGCCGGCGACGGCAACGCGCTCGACGGGATCCGCGCCGAGCGCAAGGCGCTGTCGGACCTGCGCGAAGTCGCCGACCGGATCGTCGACACCACGACGCTGAACGTCCACCAGCTCAAGGACCGGCTCGTCGAGCTCTACGTCGCGCCGAAGGCGCGGCCCGGTCTCGCCACCTCGCTGGTATCGTTCGGCTTCAAGCACGGGGTCCCGTTCGACGCCGATCTCGTGTTCGACGTCCGGTTCCTGCCGAACCCGCATTTCGTGGAGTCCCTACGCCCGCTCGACGGCCGGCACGAGCGCGTGCGCGCCTTCGTGCTGGACCACCCGGAGAGCAAGGAGCTGCTCCGTCGCCTCGAGGACCTCCTGAAGTTCGACCTACCGTGCTACGAGCGGGAGGGGAAGGCCTACCTCACCGTCGCGATCGGCTGCACCGGCGGCCGCCATCGGTCCGTGACGCTCGCGGAGGAGCTCAAGCGCTTCCTCACCGGGATCGGGTACGCGCCGACCGTCGTCCACCGGGACCTCGAGCGCGAGTGAGAGCCCCGGCGGCGCCGGACCAGCTGGCGTTCTGCTTCGGCGTCCACAACCACCAGCCGATCGGCAACTTCGAC
>Ga0137418_10002874_pt1 | contig 15768 bp, 12 predicted proteins | sample CZODoug3_1_2_16f_FD_122242 | JGI IMG/M metagenome (GOLD analysis project Ga0137418, IMG submission 122242) | Vadose zone soil fungal communities from Angelo Coast Range Reserve, California, USA - CZODoug3_1_2_16fungal (Hybrid Assembly) | ecosystem: Environmental > Terrestrial > Soil > Vadose... | reverse complement strand
AGAGGTAAAACAAACGTGGCGGACAAACCGAGAAGGCGCTAGTTAGATGTTTCATGACGACATACGCCCGCCGTCTCGGCCTGTTCTCGGGAACGATGGCCGTGGTCGGCGGCATCATCGGCGGCGGGATTTTCCGCACCCCCGCCACGGTGGCCGAGCGGCTGCGCGCTCCGGGACTGGTATTGCTGGCCTGGGTCATCGGCGGAGTCGTGGCATTGATCGGCGCGTTTTGCTGGGGCGAGCTGGGCCAGCGGCGTCCCCGCGCCGGCGGCGGGTATGTCTACCTGCGCGAGACATTCGGTCCGCTGCCGGCATTTCTCTACGGCTGGACGCTGGTGCTCGTCATCGCGACGGGCGCGATTGCCGCCGTCGCGGTGACGTTCGCCGACTACACGCTCGCCCTGCTGGGATTCCCGCACACCTACTCGGTGCCGCTCGCTGTCGCGGCGATCGTCTTTCTGGCCGGGATCAACTATGTCGGTGTCCGTCCTGCCGCGATCACGCAGAACATCTTCACGATTCTCAAACTCGTCGCCCTCGCGATGCTGATCGGCGCGGGAATCTTCCTCGGCGCCCCTTTGCCCCCCTCCGCCGCCCTTTCGCCGCCGCTTCACCTCGCCGCCCTGGGTCCGGCGCTCGTACCAGTCCTTTTTACGTATGGCGGCTGGCAGCAGACGAACTTCATCGCAGAGGAGATCGTCGAGCCCGAAAGAAATCTCCCTCGCGCGTTAGTTCTGGGCGTCGCGATTGTCGTCGCGGTCTATCTTCTCACCAACATCGCCTACCTACGCGTCCTCGGCGTGGAGGGGCTTGCCGCGAGCACCGCCCCCGCCGCGGACACGATGCGCGCCGTACTCGGTCCGGCGGGCGGCAAGATCATCGCCGCCGGGATCGCGCTCTCGACGTTCGGCTTTCTGAATCTTGTCATCTTGGTCACGCCACGTGTGCTGCAGGCGATGGCGGCCGACGGCGTGTTCTTCGCGCGGCTCGCCGTCCTTCATCCCACCTACCAGACGCCGACTGCCGGGATCGTGGCGCTTGCCTTGTGCGCGGGCGCCTTGACCCTGACCGGGACGTTCGGCCAGCTCGTGGATTACGTGACATTCGGGGATTGGATTTTCTTCGGACTCACGGCCGCGGCGCTGTTCGTCTATCGCAAACGCGACGAGAGTCCCGTGACGGGATTCCGTGTTCCCGGGTATCCCGTCACCGTGATTATCTTCGTCCTCGCCGCGGCATATGTGGTCTTCAGCGCGATCATCTCGAACACCAGGAATGCGGCGATCGGCGCCGGCCTCATCGCATTGGGGATCCCGGCTTTCCTTTATTGGCGGAACCGTTCATGACTCGATTTGCCCGTCTCCTCGCGCTCACGTCGATCGTGGTCGCTCCCTCGCTCCGGGCCCAGCATGCCCACGGGCGATCCGCTGAACAGCTCGGCCACGTGGTGTTTCCGACGTCCTGCAGCGCGGGCGCACAGCGGGAATTCGAGCGTGGCATGGCGCTGCTGCACTCGTTCTGGTGGGAACAAGGTCTGGCCGCGTTTCAGTCGGTGGTGGCGGCGGATTCGAGCTGCGCGATGGGCTACTGGGGATTGGCGCTCAACGCCTGGGGCAATCCCTTTGCCGGGGGACCCGGTGGCAACGCGGGGAAGGGTGAGCCGCTCCGCCGCGGCGCCGCCTTTGCCGAGCGGGCGATCGCGGTGAGCGCGCCGACGCCGCGGGAGCGCGGATTCCTTGCCGCGCTTGGCGCGTTGTACGGCGGCTCGGACTCGATCCCCAATGCCAGAAGGCTGCAGGCCTGGTCCGACACGCTCGCACGCTTGTATCGCGATTTCCCGAACGACACCGAGGTCGCGATCTACTACGCGCTCTCACTCGTGGAGACCGCGTCGAAGACCGATACGACGTTGGCGCGTCAAAAGCGGGCCGCCGAGATCCTGAATCCCCTGTACGTCCGCTTCCCGGATCATCCGGGCCTCGCGCATTACCTCATCCACGCGAACGACTCGCCCCGGCTGGCCGATCTCGGGCTCGCGGCCGCGCGGCGGTACGCCGACATCGCGCCGTCGGCGCCGCACGCGCAACACATGCCCTCACACATCTTCGTGCGGCTGGGTTTATGGGATGAAACGATCGCGACGAATCAGCGGTCCTTGGATGCGGGGCTCGAGTACGCGCGCGCCCATCAAATCGGCGTCGCGCCCGAGCAGTTCCACGCGCTCGACTACATGGTCTACGCCTACCTGCAGCAAGGTCGCGACGCCGAGGCGCGTCGCACCGTCGCGCAGGCGCAGGAGTTGAAGGGCACGCTCACCGCCGATCAGTTGGTCGCGAACTACAATCGTGTCGCGATGGAAGCCAGAATCTCGCTCGAGCGGAGCGACTGGGCGGCGGCATCGCGACTGCCCGTTCGCGCCGCCGAGTCGACCATTGGGGCGGCGCTGGGACACTTCGTGCGCGGATTGGGTGCGGCACGCGGACACGACACGGGGGGCGCCAGCGTCGCCATCGCGGCGCTCGCCGCGATCGGCGCCGACATGAGACGCCGCGGCGACAACGACTGGGCGACCGTCGTCGAGGTCAAGCGTCAGGTCGTGACCGCGTGGCGCGAGCTGGCGGCCGGCGACACCGCAGCGGCGCTGCGCGACGCGAAAGCGGCGGCCGACGTCGAGGACGTGACCGAAAAGCAGCCGGTGACGCCGGCGGAGCTGCTGCCCGCGCGCGAGCTCGAAGCCGACATGCTCCTGGCGGTGGGACGCTATGCCGACGCCCGCGCCGCGTACGAGGCAACGCTGACGCGCGAACCTAGACGCGCGCGAAGCCTGTTCGGGTCGGCGCGCGCCGCGGAATTGGCCGGCGACCGGGCCGGGGCACGGCGCCGCTACGATGAGTTTCTGGCGCAGATGAAATCGGGTGATGGCGACCGGGTCGAGATTGCGCGGGCGCGCGCTGCGCTGCGCTAAGGCAGCTCAGCCGGCGAGCTGAATGTCGCGAGTGAGCAGGGTGAGGTCCTGGGGCCCGATCTGCACCCCGCAAGCCTTCAGGAATTCGCTCGGCGGCGTCCCGCCGGCGAACACCCAGACATAGTCGTTCGGAATCTCCCGCACCGTACCGGCGACCTCGAGGCGGACCGATTTCTCCGCGATTGCCACCGGCTGCGAATTGAAGATCACCTGCAGCCGTCCGCTCTTCGTGTATTCCGGCAGCTTTTGCGCGTTCCGCTCCTTGATGCGGCTGAACGCTTCGCGGCGGTACGAGAGCGTCACCCGGTTGCCGCGCTGATGCGCGAGACCCATCGCTGCCTCGACCGCGCTGTCGCCACCGCCTACGACGAGGATATGTGCGTCCGTGTACGCCTCCGCTTCGATCAAACCGTACATCACTTTGGGGAGTTCTTCTCCGGGCACACCGAGCTTGCGGGGCGTGCCGCGACGACCGAGCGCGAGGATCACAGTCCAGGCGCGATACTTCCCCTGCGCCGACTCGATGATGAAGGTGCCGTCCGGTTCCTGGCCGATGCGCTCGACCTTCTCCTGCGTGTTGACCTTCAAGCCGGCACGGCCGTGCAGCTTCTGCCAGAACTTGATGATCTCCTCCTTGGAGATCTGCAGCTTGGTGAACTTCCCATGGAGCGGGAATTCGACCGGGCTCGTCATGACGATCTTCTGGCGCGGGTACTTGGCTACGGTGCCGCCGAACACATCCTGCTCGAGCGTGACATAGCTGAGCTTCTTCTCGATCGCGCGCAGTGAGGCGCTGATCCCCGCTGGGCCGGCGCCCACAATGCAGACGTCGACCGCTCCTGTCACCGCGCGACCGCGCTTGATGGAAAACAGGCGGCGGCCGATCAGGTCGATGCAATCACGCCCCTCGTTGACAGCGTTCTTGATCAGCGCGAGCCCGCCGAGCTCGCCGGCGATGAAGAGATTAGGAATGTTGGTCTCGTGTTCCGGCGTGAGCCGCGGCATGTCTGCGCCCACGCTCGGACTTGCCATGACGATGGTGATCGCCCCGACGGGGCACACCTCGGCGCACAGTCCGTGGCCGATGCACTTGTGGCCGTTGACGATCGCCGCTTTGCCGGCAAGCACGGCCAGCACATCGCCTTCGGGACACACTTCGACACACGCCCCACATCCGATGCAATGCGTCGCGTCGATGTGCGGATGCTGCGCGCGAGGCCCTTCGGAATGCAGCTTCCCCCGCTCGGCCGCGGCGCGCGCTGCGTCGTCCTTTCGATTGGTGCGGCGGACATGTCGCACAATGGAAAGCAGCAGGAGTAGGCCGAAGGCGACGTAGACCAGCGTGGAGAGCATCGGTCCTCAATTTATGAAGACGCCCAGGTTGCGCGTCGCGTACCGCAAACACATGGTGTTACGGGGTGCCCCAAGGTGCGGTGCCCCGCGTCACGGACGGTGCGGGTCAGAGGGAGTAACAACCTCGCATGACACAGCCCCAGCTGCGGTTGCGTCAGTCCACCCCGGCGATGAGCAGCGGGTCCCTCGCCGGCCTCCCGGCGCGTTCCCCACGGGGTGGCCGGATTTTGCTGACGCTGCTCGTGATCGCGCTCGCCGCCATCTGCATCGTCGGCCTGCCGTATTACCTGCGGCCGATGGCGGGTCGCGTTCGCAGCCCGCTGCATGTGTGGCTCAAGTCCTCGGGCTACATCGGTCAAAGCGCCGGCATTCTGGCTTTCCTGCTTTTCCTCTTTCTGTGGCTGTACCCACTGCGCAAGAAGCTTCGCTGGCTCTCGTTTACGGGGGCGCTCGCGCGCTGGCTCAATGCGCACGTGCTCGCTGCCCTGGGCCTGCCGCTGCTCGTCGCCGTGCACGCCGCGTGGCGCTTCGGTGGCGTCATCGGCCTGGGGTTCTGGTCGATGATGCTCGTGTGGCTGAGCGGCATCGTGGGTCGCTACCTGTACGCGCGCATTCCCCGCAGTAGAGCGGGTGTGGAATTGACGATCGACGAAATCGGAACGCGGCGCAACACGTTGCTCGATATGATCGCCCGGCAGAGCGGACTCCCGCGCACGACGATCGAAGGGGCACTGCTGCCCGCGGAGGCGGCGAAGCAACGCCGGGGACTGTGGGGCACACTCACCCTGATGATCGCCGACGACTTCGCCCGTCGTGCGGCGGAGCGCCGGCTGCGCCGGCTGCTCGAACGGGGCGGTGGCGGACGCCGCCCGGATCGCGCGACCGTCCGCAGCGTCCTGCGGCTGGCCCGTCAGGAAGTGGCGCTCGCGCAGCAGGTGCGGATGCTGGACGCGACCCAGGCGGTGTTCCGCTACTGGCATGTCCTGCATCGCCCGGTCGCGATCGCGGCCCTCGTCGCCATACTCGTGCACGTGGCCGTCGTGGTTGCCCTCGGCGCCACATGGTTCTGGTGAGGCGCGCGCTAGTGGTCGCTCTCGCGCTTTTGTCGATTCCGGCTTGGGCTCGGGCACAAATCTCGCCCGGTCCACTCGCGCGCCCGCATGCGCAATTCGACGGGGCGCTCCAATGCGTGAAATGCCACGCGGGCGGCGGTGGTGCTCACAAGGAGCAAATGACGGGGCTGTGCCTCAACTGTCATAAAGAGATTGCGTGGCTCGTTGAGCGGAACCGCGGTGTGCACGGAACCCCCGCCGTCACGGCGCAGCGCTGCGCCAGCTGTCATCCCGAGCACGCCGGCCGCGAGTTTGCGATGGTGAGCTGGGAGGGCGGCGCGCCGGAACGATTCGATCACACCCGCGCCGGGTGGGCGCTCGATGGGAGTCATGGGCGTCAGAAGTGCGCGGCGTGTCACAAGCTCGCGTTCCGCATTTCCCCGGCCGCGCACCTGTCGCAGCGGCCGCGCCTCGACCCGGGATGGCTCGGGCTCGAGCGCAGCTGCACGTCGTGCCACGACGACGCGCACCGCGGCGCGCTCGACAGGAACTGCACGAAGTGCCACGACATCGAGCACTGGAAGCCCGCCCCGCGGTTCGATCACGCGCGCACCAATTATCCGCTGACGGGTGCCCACACCAACGTACAATGTGCCGCTTGCCACGCGGCACCCGGCCTGCAGCTCACGCGCGACGCGCGGGGGATGGCGATCCCACGCTACCGTCCGCTCGAGCACCAGGAGTGCGTCGCCTGTCATACGGACCCGCATGGGGGCAAGCTGGGCGCATCGTGCTCGCGCTGCCACGAGACGGCGTCCTTCAAGACCCTCAATCGCGGGTCGTTCGATCACGAGCGCACGCGGTATCCGTTGCGCGGGCGGCACGCTTCGGTGGCCTGCGAGAAATGCCACGACTTCTCGGGCGGGCGCGTCGCGGCCAACAAGCCGTTTGCCACCTGCAACGGCTGCCACACACCCGATCCCCACGCCGGTGCCGCGACCCTCGCTGGTCGAGTCGTGGATTGTGCCTCGTGCCACTCGGTGGACGGGTGGCGGACCCCCACCTATACGGTCGCGCAGCATCGTCTCACGCGCTATGCGCTCGAGGGGCGACACGCACAGGCGAGCTGCGCCGCATGCCATGGGCGGACGCAGGGTGCGGGCGGGGTCGTGATAATGCGGCCCGCCACAAGCGACTGCACCACATGTCATGTCGATCCACATCGCGCGCAATTGCCGCGCTGCAGCGAATGCCACGACGTTCGCGGTTTTAGGCCCACTCCCATCGACGTCGCGGTGCACTCGCGCTACCGGTTCCCGCTCGAGGGAGCGCATCGTGCCGTGCAATGCGTCGACTGTCATGCCGAGATGCGGCGCTCAGCTGCGACGTCCACGTTGAAGACGGTCGCCTGGTCGGGTCCGCCGCTGTTGTTCAGCGCGCCGAGCGGCGGATGCGCGGGCTGTCACGAAAATCCGCACGGCACGCAGTTCGCCAGTCGCGCCGATGGCGGCGCGTGTCAGAGCTGTCACGACGTGCAATCGTTCCAGCCGGCGCGGCGGTTCGATCACAACCGCGACGCCGCCTTTTCACTGAAGGGCGCCCACGCCGCGGTGGCTTGCGATCGCTGCCACCGGCCCACGCGCACCGCCGCGGGCCAGCCGCCGGTGGTTGTGTATCGTCCCGTTCCGACGGCTTGCGAGGCGTGTCACAAATGAAAACCACGATCGTGTTGAGCGCCCTCCTGGCTCTTGCGCCAGTGGCGGCCGCTCAGCAAGTGCGCGCGACCGCGGACACCCACAATCCGCATGGCAAGCTCGCGCAGCCATGCGCCACCTGTCACGCACCCAACGGGTGGGTGCCGGCCCGCATCAGTTCAGCATTCGATCACGCCAAGGGCGGATTCCCGCTTGCCGGGGCGCATGCCCGCGCGGCGTGCCGCGATTGCCACACGACGCTCGACTTCAAGGGCGCGCCCACCGACTGCGCCGCCTGCCACCGCGACGCGCACCGCGGCGAGCTCGGCGCCGACTGCGGGCGCTGCCACACGCCGCGCAGCTTCATCGACCGCGCGACCATGGTGCGGGCGCACCAGGAAACACGCTTCCCGCTCACGGGCTCGCACCTCGCCCTCGATTGCGAGCAGTGCCACAGGCCCGAGCCGCAAGGTCGTTTGGCGTTCGTCAATCAGCCGTCGGACTGCGTGGACTGTCACCGCGCCTCCTACGTAGCGACGACCACGCCCAATCACCCGACGGCCGGATTCTCGACGAACTGTACGCAGTGCCACGCGACGACCCTGTGGACGACCGCGCGGTTCAGCCACGCCGGCACGGGCTTTCCGTTGACCGGTGCGCACACCACGGTGAGTTGCGCGGGATGCCACGGCGACGGCGTGTACGTAGGCAAGAGCACCGCCTGCGTCTCGTGCCATCAAGCCGCGTACGACGGCGCCACCGATCCCAACCACACGCAGGCGGCCTTCTCCACCGACTGCACGCAGTGCCACACGACCGCGGCCTGGCCGGGCGCACGGTTTACCGCGCACGATGCGTCCTATTTCCGGATCTACTCAGGGAGGCATAACGGTGTTTGGTCGAGCTGCACGACCTGCCACAACGTCGCGAACGACTACGCGCAGTTCACCTGCTTCAGCTGCCACGGCCAGCAGCAGACCGCCAGCCATCATACGGGCGTATCGGGCTACAGCTACAACAGCCAGGCGTGCTACAGTTGCCATCGCCGCGGCTGACGGTTTGGGCCGGTCTGGCCACGTTGGTGTCCGTCGTGTTGGCGCGACCCGTCCCCGCGTCCGCGCAGGACTCGGGGGCCGTCCGGAAGGCCACGATCACGTACCTCACGAGCACGTCTGCCTACATCGACGCCGGACGGGATGGCGGACTGCGCGAAGGGATGTCGGTGCAGGTGTGGCGTGGCGGTGCGGCGATCGGTGTCCTCAAGGTTTCGTTTCTCGCGTCCCGACAGGCCTCCTGCGATATCGTGAGTCAGTCGATGCCGCTCGTGGTCGGCGACACCGTCCGCTTTCGGCCCGCCATTTCCCGCGATTCCGTCCCGGCGTCGGCGCAGGTTCCCTCCCCGCCTGTTCCGATGCAGCGCTTCTCGGGATCCGGAGCCGCGTTGCGCGGACGCGTCGGGATGCACTACCTGCTCGTGAATCAGGTTGGCGGCAGCGGGTTCACTCAGCCATCGCTCGACCTGCGCGTCGACGGGCCCGTTCCCGGGAGCGCCGTTGGCCTCACGATGGACATCCGGGCTCGCCGAACCGCCAGCACCATAGCGGGAACCGATGTGATCGACGGACACGCGCGCGCCTATCAGCTTGCGCTTTCGTGGACTCGACGCGCGGGAGGTCCGGCGCGTCTGACCGTCGGGCGGCAGACATCGCCCGGATTTGCGGGTATCGGGATGTTCGACGGCATGCTCGGCGAGCTGCACGGTAAGCACTGGAGCGGTGGCATCTTCGGAGGGACGCAGCCCGATCCCGTCGACTTGGGCTTCGCCACCGACATCGTCGAGGGAGGCGGATACGTGCAGCGGCAGGGAGCGGTCGGCGGTGTCGAGTCCCGGCGCTACTGGTCCGCCGCGCTGGGCGTCATCGGCTCGTACGAGCACGCCCACGCGAACCGCGAATTCGCGTTCCTCCAGGGCAGCTATTCGAGCCCGAGCGTCTCGGGATTCGTCTCACAGGAAATCGATTACTACCGGCCGTGGAAACGGACGGCGGGGATGCCGACCGTGTCGTTGACCAGCACCTTCGCCACGCTGCGGGTTCGTGCGACCGAGACGCTCGACTTCCATGCCGGTTTCGACAATCGCCGCAATGTCCTGCTGTATCGCGACGTGGTGAACCCCGTGACCACATTCGATGACGCCTTTCGGCAGGGCGTCTGGGTGGGCATGGGGGTGCGCATCGCGCCGCGGTACTTCATTGCGGCGGACACGCGCCAGAGCGCCGGTGGCGCCGCGGGACGCGCGAGCTCCTATACCCTGTCCTTGGTGGCCGACCGGCTGATGCTGGCGCGCCTGGGAGGCCGCCTGCGCACGACGTACTACAAGAATCAGCGCATCAGCGGCTGGCTGCACTCGGCTGCACTCAGTCTCGATCCCGGCAGCCAGATCCGCCTCGAGCTCTCCGGCGGCGCCCGCACGGAGCGCGATCCGTTCGCTGTGTCCGCGTCGCAGACGACCCTCTGGATTGGCAGCGATCTCGACGTGAACATTGCGCGCGCCTGGTATCTCATGCTCTCAGCCAGCGCGGAGCGCGGTGGGCTGGCGCCGACGTCGCAGGTGTACACGGGGTTCAGCGTGAGGTTCTGAGGGGCTCCTTCGCCGTTCAGTGCACGCGCTTGTAGTTGACGATGAGAATTTGCGAGCCCTCCGGCGACGTGAACTCAGTCGGCCGTTCTCCGGAACCGAGCTGATAGCCGATGGTCAGCTGCTCGTGCGACACCTCGAAGATCGCGGGAATGGTGCGTCCGGCATTGGGTCCCGATTGTCCGCGGATGTCCAGCTTCGCCGGCTCCTTGGAGGAGAGCACCGCGTACGAGCCCTTGTCGCCCGCGAACTCGTACGTGCTGTCGGTCAACTGCAGCGTGGCGCCTCCGAACCTCGCAACTGGATAGTCCTGACCTGCCAGCTCGGCGCTGACCGGCGTCCATTGACCGGCGAGCGGCGGCGCGCCTGAACGCATGCAACCGGCCGCGGCGATGGTCAGCACCAATCCGCGCAGAGCGCGACGATTCATGAGGGACCCCTACGGGCGAGCCGTCACCGGGCCGCTGTGTCTCATCCACAGCATGATGGTCGCGCATGGGCTTCCCGCGAACTCCGACGGCGTGACGCCTGGGGTTGGGAACGCCTCGACCGCCAACACATCCTCCATCAGGATCTCATCGAGCGTATGCTGGGGGCCGAGCGCGTTGGTCCACACGTGCATCACGCAGGGCTCCTGCTCTCGACTGGTTGGGTGTGGATCCAAGATCGACGTCCGGCCGCGATTGGCCTCCTGCCCGCAATCCACATCGCCCCTGCGAGTGACGATACAGATGAAGTGAAAGCCGGGCTTCTGGCGGATCAGCGTGAACAGACTCCCGCCGAGACGCGACAACTCATCCGGGGCGAGGAACACGCCCTGGCGAAACCCTTTCTTGTGGTCGTAGAACTCCGCGAGCTCGGGGTACATTCTCACGTCAGCGTTCTCAACGGCTGCCCGGTCCTCGTCTGTCTTCACTTGCCGCAGACTTTTCGCCCCGACGTCGGTGACGACCGTGTCCGCAGGAACCTCGACGATCACCGGGACGTAGCCCGACCGGCGCACCAGTAACAGGAGCGCGTCCGGCGGCGCCGACACACTGAACTTCCCGTCATTTCCCGTGCGTTGACCGGCCGGCATCCGGCCGATATAGACTCCCGCCTGAGAGAGAGGCTTGTGATTGGCGGAATCCATGACGGTCCCCGTGATCGCGCGGGCTCCATTTTGTCCCGCTGCCACGTTCACCGCCGCCAGAACCAGAACGAGCGCGCACATCGCTCCGGCTACCGAGCGTCGCATGAGGTCACCGGGGCCGCTGGGGCGGCGTCGTGATGCGGACGTTACGAAACGTGGCCCGCTCCGTGAGGGTGTCGTTGTGCGAACACACGAACAGGCCGACGTAGACTGTGTCGGGGAGCGAGACGCCGGCGAGTCGCTGCGTGACCGGCGTATCGCCGAATTGCGCCACCGACATGAAATAGACGCCATCGCGCCGCTCGAGCTGGATGATGGCATCCGCGTCCGGGAGGCTGTCGGCCGACTTGGCCTCCTCCGTCATCCTGCTGGTCTGCCGGCGGAACTGGAGCGACATCAAGCCGTTGCCGTGCAGCGCCGCCGTCACATGCGCGCTGCGCGGGTCGAGCGAGCTGCGAATCGTCCAGCCGATCTTGCGATGCTCCTCCACGCCCGCGCCGATGAAGCGCGCACGAGTGGAGAGGGTAAAGTTCCCGCTCATCCGTTTCCAGACAAAATGAAAATCGTCGCGGGCGTCCCACATGTTCTGGCCCGAGCCAGCGAGCAGATAGGTCTGCTGCCTGGGGTCGTACGAGGCGGACCCCGTCGCTCGGCCCACATCCGATTGCGCGGTGAAGATGCCGACCGGACCCTGTCCGCCGAGGATGGTCAGCACGAGCGTGAACGGCAATGCGCGAACGGTCATTGCTTTCCCTTCATCTTCTTCTTGTGTTTCTTGTGAGCCGCAACCGCGATTGACTTCTCGGCCAAGGAGCGGAGGGCTTCGGGATCCTCCAGGAATTCGGCGGGCACCTGGTAGTACTGCATGACTTCGCCGCCTTCCCCGTAGGGCTGAAACGGTCGCATTCCCAGTCGCTCGAACTCTGGGCGATTGGAATCATCCACCTTGAAGTACAGCGTATCATCGGCAACGAGTGCAAAAAACAGTTGGCCGGCATAGATGCCGACTCCGCCGAACATCGCGCGCGCGCGAAGTTGCGGCACAACACGACTCAGTTGGTCGACGATGAATGTGCGGAAGCTCGACATGCTCTATCCACACTCCAAGCTGCGCTGCAGATTGACTGACGACAATGGCCATGCAACGACTCCTCGTTTCGCTCGCGCTCCTTGCCTCGGTCTCGATCCCCGTCGCCGCACATGCTCAAGAGCCGAGGATCCTCGTCTTCTCCAAAACGGCAGGATACCGCCACAGCTCCATTCCCAACGGCATCGCTGCAATCCGGAAGCTCGGACAGGCGAATGGATTCGCGGTCGACGCGACCGAAGATGCCGGCGCCTTTACCCAGAAGAACCTGGCGCGATATCGCGCGGTCGTCTTCCTGAGCACGACGGGTGACGTCCTGGATGCGGCGCAACAGGATGACTTCGAGCGGTACATCCAGGCGGGCGGCGGATACGTCGGCGTGCACTCCGCCACCGACACCGAGTACGACTGGCCGTGGTATGGCCGGCTGGCCGGCGCGTACTTCAACGGCCATCCCAACAACCCCAACGTTCGCAAGGGCAGCTACCGGGTGCTCGACACGACGCACGTGTCGACGAAAGGGTTTCCCGGTCGCTTCGAGCGCGAGGACGAGTTCTACAACTTCAAGTCGATCGATCCCACCATCCACGTGCTCGTCGAGATCGACGAAACGAGCTACGAGGGAGGCACGAACGGCGATCACCACCCCATGAGCTGGTACCACGATTTTGCTGGCGGCCGCGCGTGGTACACCAACATGGGACACACGGAAGCGACGTACACCGAACCGTTGTTCCTGCAACACCTGCTTGGCGGACTGCGATACGCGATGGGCAGCGGGAACGTCGATTTCAATCGCGCGCGGCCCGAGGAGAATCGCTTCACGCGCGTCGTGCTCGTCGCCAAGCTGGATGAACCCATCGAGCTCGCCGTGCTGCCGGGTGAACGCGTGCTGTTCATCGAGCGCCACGGCTACGTCAACCTGTACACGCCGTCCGATGGTCGCACGCGACGCATCGCGACGATTCCGGTCAGCACCAAGTACGCAGATAGCAGCCAGGCGGAGGACGGACTACTCGGACTCGCCGCCGATCCCAACTTTGCGGCGAACGGCTGGGTCTACATGTACTACTCGCCGGCGGGACCGGACGCGAAGAACGTCCTCGCGCGCTTCACGATGCGGGGAGACTCGCTCGATCTCTCGTCGAAGACCGTGCTCCTCGAGATCCCCACGCAGCGTGTCGCGTGCTGTCACACCGGAGGCTCCATTGCCTTCGACAGGAGCGGCAATCTCTACCTGTCCACCGGCGACAACTCGAATCCGTTCGCCAGCGGGTACGCACCGATCGACGAGCGCGCCGGCCGGATGCCGTGGGACGCCCAGAAATCGTCAGGGAACACGAACGATCTGCGCGGCAAGATCATTCGCATCCACCCGGAGTCCGACGGCACGTACACGATCCCCGCGGGAAATCTCTTCCCGCCGGGCACTGCGAAGACGCGGCCCGAGATCTATACGATGGGTCATCGCAACCCCTATCGGATCTCGGTGGATACGCACACCGGCTTCCTCTACTGGGGTGAGGTCGGTCCTGACGCAAACGTCGACTCGGTCGGACGTGGACCTCGCGGGTACGATGAGATCGGTCAGGCGCGCAGCCCTGGGAACTATGGGTGGCCGTACTTCGTGGGGAACAACCAGGCCTATTACAAGACGACGGTGATCGATTCGGTCACGACCCAGGGCGGCCCGCAATTCGATCCCGCGCATCCGGTCAACAACTCACCGAACAACACTGGTCTCACCGCGCTGCCGCCGGCGCGCGGGGCGTACATCTGGTACCCGTACGGGCCGTCGACCGACTTTCCCATCGTCGGCACCGGGGGACGGACCGCCGAGGCCGGTCCCGTTTTCTACCGCGAGGATTTCCGGAACGCGGCGCGACCGTTTCCGCAGTACTACGATGGCAAGCTGTTCATCTACGAGTTCATGCGGCATTGGATCATGGCGGTCAGCATGGACAAGAGCGGCGATCTCGCGTCCATCGAGCAGTTCATGCCGAGCGCCACGTTCAGCGCGCCGATCGAGATGGAATTCGCGCCGAGCGGGGACCTGTACATCCTCGAGTACGGCACGTTGTGGTTCCAGGGCAACGACGACGCCCGGCTCGTGCGCGTCGAGTACAACGCCGGCAATCGCAAGCCGATCGTCTCCGCCGCGGTCGATCACCCGAAAGGCGCGCTGCCACTGCGTGTCGCGTTGTCCTCAGCGGGCACCGTGGATCTCGACGAGGACTCGCTGCGGTACGAATGGACGATCGCGCGGAAGGGGGGAGCTGGGGCTGTGCTGGGTCGGCTGACCGAGCCGAACCCGTCGTTCGCATTTACGCGACCCGGGACGTACACGGCAGCGCTCACGGTGACGGACGCCCAGGGCGCGTCGACCAGTGCGGCCCCCATCGAGATCGTCGCGGGCAACCAGCCGCCGATTGCGGCCGTCGATCTCGTCGGAGGCAATAAGTCGTTCTTCTTCCCGGGTGTGCCGGTGCGCTACGCGGTGCTTGTGACGGATCGTGAAGACGGCACGCTGCGCAGTGGCAAAATTCCGGCGCGACGCGTGACTGTGAGCGCACAGTATTTGAAGGACGGGTCGAGCGGAAACTCCGTTGATCAAGGGCGCCGGCTGATCGAGGGCGGCGATTGCCTTTCTTGCCATCAGCTGAATCGCAAGTCGCTCGGACCGACGTACCGCGATGTCGCGCGCAAATACCACCAGGACAGCACGGCGACGACGCGGCTCATGAAGAAGATTCGCGAAGGCGGATCCGGCGTCTGGGGCAACATCCCGATGCCCGCGCATCCCGCGCTCACCGACGAGCAGGCGTCAGCGATGGTGGCGTACATCATGAGTCTCGCCGACACGACGACGCGCTCGGCGTCGCTCCCCGTGCGTGGATCGTACAGTCCTCCCGCGGGCTCGGGTGACGCGCCGCAAGCAGTCTTGGTGCTGCGCGCCGAGTACACCGACCGCGGTGCTAACGGCATGCCCGCGATCACCGCCGAGCAGGCGCTCGTGCTGCGGTCGCCAACGGTCGTCGTGGCGGCCGGGGCAATGTCGGAAGGCGTGTCGAAGCAAAGCGTGGAGGGCATGCCGGTGCCGATCACGGTCGTGAGCCGACCCAGCTCGTCGGTCGCTCTCAAACAGATCGATCTGACTGGTGTGGGGGCGGTGACCTTCCTGGCGGTGGCGCCGACGCAGTATCAGGCGAGGGGAGGGAAGATCGCCGTGCATCTCGATTCGCCGACCGGTGCGTTGCTGGGTGAGAGCGAGCCGATTCGGCCCACCGCCGATCAGGCGCCGGTGCCCCTGCACGTGCCGCTGCGGCCGACGGTGGGATTCCATGACGTGTATTTCGTGTTCGGGAATCCTGACGCGTCGGGCGACGGGTTCATGTTTGGGGTGGTCACCGCGACGTTCGAGGCGGCGCCGCAGTAGGCCTCAGCTCACCGCTTTCTTCACAAGCGCGCCGATCCTTCCCTCTGCGGCGGCGGTCAACTCCTTCAGCGCGAAGGAGGTCGGCCACATGGTGCCGTCGTCGAGGTTCGCTTTGTCGCTGAAGCCGAGCGTAGCGTACCGGGATTTGAACTTCTGTGCGCTTTGGAAGAAGCAGACGACCTTGCCGTCCTTTGCGTACGCGGGCATCCCGTACCAGGTCGTCGGAGAGAGAGCCGGCACGCTGGCTCTGATGATCGCATGAAGCCGCTTGGCCATGGCGCGATCCGGTTCCTCCATCGTGGCGATCTTCGCGAGCACGGCGCTTTCCCCGTCCGCCTTGTCCGCCTTCAGCTCCTGGACGCGGTCCTTCATGGCGGCTCGCTCCTCGTCCGTGAATCCCTTGACCTTCTT
>Ga0137418_10002871_pt1 | contig 15773 bp, 13 predicted proteins | sample CZODoug3_1_2_16f_FD_122242 | JGI IMG/M metagenome (GOLD analysis project Ga0137418, IMG submission 122242) | Vadose zone soil fungal communities from Angelo Coast Range Reserve, California, USA - CZODoug3_1_2_16fungal (Hybrid Assembly) | ecosystem: Environmental > Terrestrial > Soil > Vadose... | reverse complement strand
TGGCGGTTCGGCGCAGGTGCAGGGTTCATCTGTGTAGTGGAGTCGACACGGCCAGAGGTCGTTGTGGACCAGGACAGGTGTATTCCCGGCCACCACATAGTAGGTGTGGAGGTCTTGGATGGTGAGGTTGTAGACGTGTTCGGGTCGGGTGGTGGCTTGGACTGCGCTGATTTGGATGTGGGTGCCGGCGCTGGTTTGGAGCCGCAAGATAATACCCAAGGCGAACTTGGCACGCATGGCCGTCGCCATCATCGGCGCGACGCTGCGCAATGAATCCGATCCAAGCTATCACCTGCGGCGAGTGAGCCGCGAGTTGTGGCCCGCCTTCGCCGAAGCGGGGGAGATTCAGAGGGCCGCCGAGGTTAAACCCGGTGCGAAAGTAATCGGAGCGCGGTTGCCGCACAATACCGGCGGCCTCATTAACCTTGCTAGCTTCTCGCACGAAAACATTCCCAGCCTGCTTGTTGAGCGTGTCAATCGCATTCAGCTTGCGGTTGCGCCCACCGAAGTAGGCCGCGCCGTGAAAGTCGTTCGTACCGCTCTTGGTGGCGAGGATGAACTGCCCTCCGGTCGAGCGCGCGAACTCCGCCGAGTACTGGTTCGATAGCAGTGTAAACTCGCTGATTGTTTCCGGCGAGATGTAAACTTGCGGGCCGGTGACGCCCTTGTCGTTGTTGTCGATGCCGTCAACGACGAAGTTATTATTGCGCGCGCGCTGACCACCGACGGAACCGCCGGAACCAACGCCAACGCCACCCGTGCTCGACACGTTTGGCGCGATAAGCGCTAAGTTGTAAACGCCGAGGCCAGTGCTCGTCTGGGCAAGTTCCGATACTTGCCGAGAGTCAAAGCTTTTGGATAGATTTTGCGTGTTGGTGTCAACCAACTCAGCGCCGCCAGCGGTCACGGTGACCGTTTCACCGACGCCGCCAAGGGTTAGTTGGGCCGGCACGCTGGTGGTTTGGTTCAACTGAATCTTCACGTCGTTTAGTGTGAGAGTCTTGAAGTTAGGCGCTTCGACCGTAATGCTGTAATCGTTTCCGGGCAACAAGTTGTTGAACTCATATTCGCCACCGCTCGTTGTTTGGGCGGTCTTTGATTCAGTTGTCGACTGCTTGGTGATAGTCACCTTAGCATTTGGCACAACTGCGCCATTCGGGTCGGTCACGATGCCGCGCACGTTGCCGCTGGTAACCTGGGCATGCGTTGCGAATACACAAGCCAAGGCGAATAAAAGTGCGCCCAGAAGCTGTGTTATTTTGCGAGAACTTGGCATAAATTAGGTCTCCTTTGACGAGTAATCAGAACCTGGATGGATTTCCACTTATCATTCTTCGAAAGTGCGAATTTCCTACAGCAACTCGTATTCCCAGCCTTGCCGCCCTCGTCGACACTCTCACGAAAAGCCGCTAACCATCTTTAATTCAAAGAGGTTACGTGCATTAAAGGGATCCGCGCCCACTCTTGCTTTAATCCAACTTCGCCAATGGAATTCAGAAAATTGGATTCCCAAAATTCCGGGAAGCACAAGGGGCCTGCTGGAGATTGCAGCGTCCTCTTTGGAAACCTTGAAACGCCGCCCAATTAATTTGAAATTGGCGGGACGCGCCAGGCGCTTATCGCGTCCCGGGTGATCGGGAGCGCGCGCCCGAACTTCTGTGCAAAGGCTGATAACCCAAAAATTGGCCGCACGGTTGATAGCAGTTCGTCGTGTTAAACTCTCGCCTCAACTCCACGCGCCTGAAGGAACCCGTTTGTCCGAACGAATCTACCGCGATCCAGTTCACAACATCATTCGACTTCGTATCGACAACGACGAAGGCGCGCTGATCATGCATTTGATCGACACGCCTGAGTTTCAACGGCTGCGACGCATCAAACAACTAGGGCTCGGGCTCTACACTTACCAGGGCGCTGAACACTCTCGCTTTACACATTCTCTTGGCGCATTTCATTTGATGAGCCGTGTGCTCGAGCGCCTCAGCGAAAGGCATCGCATCGATAAACAGGACCGGGCCGCCGCGCGGGCGGCAGCGTTGCTTCACGACGTGGGCCATGGATCGTTCTCGCACGTGATGGAAAAAGTCCTCGGCTTTCATCATGAGAAATGGACCGTGGAGGTCGTACTCAGCGAGCAGACTGAAGTGGGCCAGAGCCTGCGTTCACACTCCGCTGACTTGCCCGCCAAGGTTGCGGCAATCATCGAAGGCAAGTTTCAGCCAGCCGCGCTAGCTCAACTTGTTTCTTCGCAGCTCGATGTCGATCGCATGGACTACCTGTTGCGCGATTCTTTAATGACAGGCGCAAAGTATGGAATTTATGACCTGGAATGGATCATCAACGCTTTAGCGATAGATGAAGAGCATGATCGAATTTACGTGGCGGCACGCGGTCTCTACGCAGTTGAAGAGTATTTGCAGGCGCGCTATTACATGTTTCGGCAGGTCTACTTTCATCGCGCATTGCGTTCGGCGGAGGCAGTGCTTCGTTCGATTTTGCGGCGCGCGCTTGCGTTACTGGAAAACGACAAGCCCGTTTGGCATGCGTCCGGGACGGCCTTTGAAAAAGTGCTGCGAAGAAAGCCGCTGACAATCACTGAACATCTCGAAGTCGACGATTCAGACGTTCTGTTTCACGTAAAGCAGTGGCAACGCGCGGATGACGAAGTCCTTTCCGACCTTAGCCGGCGCTTCGTCGCGCGGCGTCTCTTTAAAGCCATCGATCTGGACATGCCCGTTGCCGAACGTCCTGATTTTTTGACTGCGGCGCGCGCTTGCGTAGCCAAAGCCGGGTACGATCCTGAGTATTACTTCATCGAAGATCGCGCCAGTGATGTTCCCTATTACAACTATTACACGCCGCAGGACGAGGAACCGAAAAGCCGTATTTATGTTGAAGATGGTTACGCGCGGCCGCGCATCCGCGAAATTAGCGAAGTGAGCGACGTCGTGCGCGGGCTGCAACGCGGTTATGAATTGCATCGCGTCTGTTTTCCGGCGGAAGTGAAAGATGAAGTTTACCGGCTTTATCACGACGTGACGCCGCGGGAACGCTCGGCTGTTAGTAATCAAGCGAACGCAAACGGAGATTAACCCCAATGGCCAGAATAGCGGATGCGAATCTCGATCAGGCTGATGGTTATGTGAAAGATGTACTCGCTGCGCAGAAAAAGACGTGGGGCGCGCCGCTGCTTAACCATCTGCTCTATGCCAGGCGCCTTTCAATTTTCCGCGGCGCCCGCGCAATGTGGACCGGTATTGAATCCTCCGGATTGATTGATGCGCGCTTGCGCGGGCTGATCAACCGGCGCGTGGCGGCGCTTAACGGCTGCGAGTTTTGACAGGACCTTAATGCTGCCGTGAGTAGCAAGCTGGGCGTTTCGGATGAAAAGATTAAGGCATTGGCGACCTACGCGACCAGCGAACTTTACGATGCAGCCGAACGCGTTGCGCTCGAGTATGCCGACAGCATGACAATTACCGGCCGCGATGTCAGCAATGATCTTTTTGCGCGCCTCAAGGGTTACTACAACGACGATGCAATAATTGAACTGACAGCAACCATTGCCTGGGAAAATTCATCGAGCAAATTCAATCGTGCCCTGCGGGTACCATCGCAGCATTTCTGGAACACGGATTGACAAGCTTAAGTTTGTCGAACTCTTAATAATCCCCCGGCTCTAACTAAATGCCTTTCATCCCAAACGACCGTTCGCGTCTGTTCACCGGCCGCAATGCGGCGCTGAGTCTGGTTATCGTTGCGCTATTTGTTTTGGCGAATGTTTCAGGCGTTCAGGCGCAAACGCCGGGGCGACGTCCAACGATAGCCGCGCTCGACTTTGGTGAAACTGCATTCGCACGAGAAGCCGTCGAGAAATTGTTGAGCAATCTCAAACTTGAAAACGCTGTCGAGATTTTCGATCGAGATCAAACTCGCGCGGCGGCTCGAGGGGCGGGCTACGCCGGTTCATTGAACCTCTCGCTCGACGACGCGCGGAATCTTGGCGCGGTGCTTGGTTCTGATTTCTTTGTACTGGGCGATGCGCAAACCCTGCGTCGTTCGCCATCGGCGGGTCCGGTCTATTTCGAAGCATACGCGTCGATTTTTCTGGTGAGCGCGCGCACCGGCCGCCTCATAAGCTGGGAACGACCGAACTTTCGATCCGCAACAGCCGTGGCCGCCGAACATTCTCTGCTGAACGAGTTAGCAGGGGCGCCGTTACGGAACCGCATTCTCGTTTCGACCCGACGCGCCGCGGAGGACGAACGCGCTGAGCGCGCAGTCATGATTGACAGCGAGATACCGATCATTGAAGAAGCGCCGGATGATGACAAAGTCGCGGAAGCTGAAGGACTGAGACTGCCGAAACCATATCGCCGTTTTTTGCCTCCCTATCCCGAGACCGCCGCCGCTGCCGAAGCTGAAGCAGTTGTCGACGTGCTGGTGGATCTGGATAGCGGCGGGGAGGTAACCCGAGCTGAAGTGGTGCGCTGGGCCGGCTTTGGCTTGGACCAGGCGACGCTTGAGACTGTTCACAAGCTGCATTTCTTTCCGGCAATGCGCGAAGGAGTTGCGGTCCCTATCCGCGTTCTCTTGCGTTATAATTTTCGTAAACCGCCGCCTCAGTAGGACAGTCATTCCTAGGGGTCCATCGTTAAATCCGGACAATTTCATGAACGAACCTGGTTTTGAAATAACTCGAAAAGCGCGCGCGAGGTGGGCCACAAACCTCGTGCTCAGGCGCTTGAGAACTGTATTCGTTCTCGTGGCGCTCGTCACGTGTTCAGCGCCGAGCCCTTCCTTGTCGGCGCTGGCAAAGCCAGCCACTCGGCCGCCGCTGGTCTCGACAGCCACGCGCGCCGGTCGTTTGGCAGTTTTCGACGATGCCTGGTCCACGATCAACGAGCGTTACTACGATCGTGCATTTCACGGCCTCGATTGGGACGCGCAACGCGTTGCTTTTCGCAAGCTCGCTGCGGAAGCGGGGTCTGGTCACGAGTTGTACGCTCTGTTAAGGCGCATGGTGGGCGCCTTAAACGATCCCCACACACGAGTCTTTTCGCCGGAAGAGAAATTTGATTGGTGGCACCCGCGGTTTGTAAGCATCGGCCTGGCAATCAGGGAAATTGACGGACTTGCCACGGTGGTGAAGGTCGAACCTGATTCAGCGCCGGCGCGTGCGGGCATTCGTCCGGGAGACGTAATCGATTCGGTGGACGGTCAACCTGCGGCGTCAGTCGTCAATCAACGACCGACAAGTGTCACTGCTACCGCGGCAGAAAGAGCGCGCGCTTTTTCCACCATCCTCGAAGGACCGACGGGAACCTCGCTGGAACTGGGATGGAAAGATAAGCACGGCCAGGAAACACATTCCCGCTTCGAGCGTTACTGGCAACAGCGAGAACTGGGCTTAAGTATCGATCGAAACGGCGGCGGGTACGTTGTTATTGAAGTTGATGCGTTCACCGAACCCATGGCGGTTGCCTTCGCGCGCATCGTTAGAGAAAAGCTGAAGGGAACACCCGGCGTCATTATCGATCTTCGGAACAACGGCGGCGGCGATGCGGAAGCGATGGCTGAGATGGCTTCGTTCTTTCTTGGTTCGGGAGTAAGTTTGGGCGAATTTACTGATCGCGTTGGCGCAGGTTTTACTATCTCTACAACCTTCCTCACTGCCGAATCGTTCGCGTTTCAAGGTCCAATCATCGTGCTCACCAGCGAGCGCACCTCCAGCGCTGCCGAGATTTTTGTTGCGGCTCTCAGACAAGCTAAGCGCACCATAATCATGGGGACACACACGTGCGGCTGCGTGCTGGCAATTCGTGCGCGTCACAACTTGCCGGATGGTGGCGTGTTGGACGTCAGCGAGTTGGATTACAAAACACCCGCGGGTGAACGCCTGGAGGGAAACGGTATCCAGCCGGATCAGACCGTGGTGGTCCATCGCAAAGATCTATATGCGAAACGCGACGCTGCACTCGCAGAAGCCCTGAGTCAGTTGTCACTGCTCCAAATACAACGCAGATAAGGTCGTCGCTGATCTTGTAAGCTCGAACAATCGCAAACGCTTCTGCCCGCGCCGATCCCTCATGCTATGATGCCCGCGCGCCGCGGCATCCGCGGGAAAATCAAAAATGCTTTATTTATCGCAAGTGTTAGGTCGCCCCATACGCGATCTGGAAGGCGAACATGTGGCGACTGTCAAGGACGTGATTGTGCGTCTGGGCGAAGAAGATCATCCATCGGTGATCGGGCTGGTGGCTCGTTATCGCCGTCGCGATTTTTTTGTACCGCGCTGGCGCATTACAAACTTTGACGAGCAAGGCGTAGGACTGAATTCAGACATTCTGGATCTACGCCCATTCGTGAGGCGCGATGGTGAAGTTTTGCTCGCTCGTGACGTGCTCGATAAGCAACTGATTGATGTGGACGGCAAACGCGTCGTTCGCGTTAACGACGTACAAATTATTGAAGCGGCCGGCGATTGGAGAGTGACGGGCGCAGATGTCAGCCTGCAGGGCCTCTGGCGCCGGTTGGCGCCTGCGAATTTTCTGGGCACCAGAAAAGCGGTTGAAGTTATCGATTGGTCCGACGTTGGCTATCTCGCGACTGATGCGGCAACGGTGCAGCTAAAATCCGCGAGCGGAAAACTTGCGCGCCTGCATCCGGTCGAAATTGCCCGGCTCGCGGAAGCGCTTTCCTATCACCACGGTTCAGAAGTTGTGGAATCGTTGGACGATGAGACCGCGGCCGAGACCCTGGAAGAGATGCCGTCGGAACGGCAAGCGCGGATTCTCGGCGACATGGATGAGGAACGCGCGGCAGACATTCTCGAATGGATGTCGCCCGACGAAGCTGCCGACGTGCTTGGCGATCTGCCTGAAGAGAAAGCGGAAGAATTACTCGGCTTGATGGAAAGTGAGGAGCAAGCCGAAGTAGCCGAGTTGTTGCCTTATGCCGACGACACGGCAGGTGGCTTGATGACGACGGAATTCGTCACTCTGCCGCGCGAGTTGACGGTAGGTGAAGCGCTGGCGCGGTTGCGCGAGATGGCGGAAACGCCAAACATGATCTATTACCTCTATGTGGTTGCGGGAGAAGGTTCATGGCAACTCGAGGGTGTGATTGCGTTGCGAAGTTTGATTCTTGCCGATCCTTCCGTGCCGCTGGCTAACGTAATGCGCACGGAGTTTCAAAAAGCGGATGTGGATGAATCCGCTGAAGACGTGGCGCACCGAATCGCTGAGTATAATTTGCTGGCGCTGCCGGTTGTTGATGAAGCCGGCGACATCCTCGGAATCATAACTGTGGATGATGCGATGGAAATCCTGTTGCCGAAAGATTGGCGACAGCGGCTGCCGAGACTGTTGGGATAGATTATCAAGTTGGCCGCGGATTAATGCGGATTATTCGAATTTGAAAAATTTCAAGAAGGCTGATCCTTTTGTTTCCTGGTCTGGATCCGCGTTTATCCGCGTAAATCTGCGGCTAATTAAGATTTAAGATCTCAAATTTGAAATTTCAGATCTCAGATTAAGACTCGATGACTGACGGAGAACCTCCAAGTGGCAGAATCACGAGCAGCGGTAAGGGCCGCCGGACGACGCTTGCTGCGTCGTGGCGCTCGTGGTGTGGGCCATACGGTCGCACGACGCAGTAGAATTTTTGCCTTCCTGGCGTTGCTTGGACCAGGCATGATCGCAGCCAGCGCCGGCAATGATGCCGGTGGCATCGCTACCTTTGCTTCGGTCGGCGCCGAACAGGGCTATCAACTTCTCTGGATCCTCATTCCCATAACAATAAGCCTGGGCATCGTTCAGGAGATGTGCGCGCGCATGGGTGCCGTCACCGGCAAAGGACTTGCCGACCTGGTGCGCGAGCGCTTTGGAGTGCGTTGGACCGCTTTCATCATGCTTGCTCTGCTGATCGCGAATGGTGGCGTGACTGTTTCAGAGTTCGTTGGTATCGCCGCTGCGACCGAACTGTTTGGTGTGCCGCGCTTCATCTCCGTTCCCTTGTCAGCCGTCAGCATTTGGTGGCTGGTGGTAAAGGGATCGTATCAACGAGTTGAGCGAGCGTTCCTATTAATGTCGCTGGTGTTTCTTGCCTACATCGTTTCAGCTTTTATGGCACGTCCGGATTGGAGCGCGGTTGCGGTTGGCCTCGTCAAACCCACTTTCAGTTTGGGTGCGGCTTATCTTTTCACTTGCGTTGCCGTTATCGGAACAACAATCTCGCCGTACATGCAGGTCTACGTTCAATCTTCAGTAGTCGAAAAAGGTGTAACTCCCGAGGGGTATCGAAAAACAAAAGCGGATGTCTGGGTTGGGACAATTTTCTCGAATTTGGTCGTCTTCTTTATTGTGGTATCGACCGCTGCGACGCTTCACAAGTTTGGCGTGCGCATCGAAACCGCGGCGGATGCGGCGCGAGCATTGAAGCCGCTGGCCGGACCTTACGCCGAGAAGTTGTTTGCGGTCGGTTTGTTTGGAGCTTCGATGCTGGCCGCAGGGGTCTTGCCACTCGCTACCGCGTATTCGATCAGTGAAGCGCTCGGTTTTGAAAAAGGAGTGTCGCGTAGCTTTCGCGAAGCGCCAATCTTCATTGGCGTGTTTACATTTCTCGTCGCAGTTGGCGCCGCGATCGCAGTCATTCCGCACCTGCCGTTGATTCGCGTGTTACTCGTCACCCAGGTTATCAATGGTCTGCTTTTGCCGATCATCCTTTTCGCGGTCATGCGACTTGTTAATGATCGCGAACTCATGGGCGCGTATGTAAACGGCCGGATGTACAACCTCGGCGCCTGGTTGACAGTGATAATTGTCACCGCCCTGTCTTTGTTGTTAATTCTGGCCACCGTCTTTCCCGGTTTTTTCACGGTCTAATAGGCAAACTCTGCGCGTTGCGGTAAGGCAAATCGTACTCGCCAAGCCGTGCGATCAGTGATAAAAGAATAGGCCACAAAACCCAGTTCCACTTGCCGACATCGTCAGCAAAAACGTGAAGCGTCCCCAATCCAAAAACAAAACCGCTCTCTTCCTGGTGGCGACCGCCGTCGTCGTGCTGGCGCTTTATCTCGTCTTCAAATTCGATCAGCAGTTGCTGGACTTGTTGAGCTCGCGGATGGCGGGACTGTCGTTCAACCCAAGAACCGTTATCAGGGTTTTGCGTCTGGTCCTGTTTGCGACGCTTGCTTACCTCATCGTGCGCGCGCTCAACACTGCGGTCTTTGGACTGGTGCGTTTGCGTCGCGCCTTTGAAGCGCCAACCCTGGTTCGCAACATTTTCTCGATTATCGCGTTCGCGGCGTTGTTCTTCGTTATCTTCACCCAGATTTTTCCTGACGTTAACCTTGGCGCACTTTTCACTACTTCAGCGATCTTCGGCGTGATCCTTGGTCTTGCTTTGCAGGACACGCTGGGCAACTTCTTTGCCGGCATTTCCTTGCAAGCTGATCGGCCGTTCCAGGTTGGCGACGTGATCACGGTCGGCGCCCACCAACATACCGGAGTCGTCGAGGAGATCACCTGGCGAGCTGTCAAAATCAGAACTTTCCAGAATCATGTCGTGCTCATTAGCAACAGCACAGCAGCGAAAGAGCCGATCGAAGTGGGTCCGCGCGACAACTTGAATGCGCGCCTGGTTTTCTTTAATACCCTTTTCTCCGATTCGCCGGCCAAGACGATCCATGTTGTCCGAGAAGCCGTGCGCGAAGCCGACAACGTCTCCCAGAAAATCACGCCGATCGTACGCATCCGAAATCTTGGTGAGAGCGCAGTAGAGTATGAAGTCAAGTATTGGCTTGAAGACTATGCCAAGTACAACGACACCGACGCTCTGGTGCGGCAACGGATCTGGTATGCCTTTCGTCGCAATGGTCTCACTTTCGCCTACCCGACGCGCACTTTGCTCGTGGAGAGAAAATCAAAAAGTGCTCCGGGAGAAAGCGATGCGGCGCCAATCGTCGAGCGCCTGGCCGCCGTTGATATCTTTGCGCCACTGTCTACAGAAGAAACGACCATGCTGGCCCAGGCGGCGAGTAGTCACGTGTTTGCGCCCGGAGAAATGGTTATCCGCGCCGGCGATCCTGGTTCATCAATGTTCGTGGTCCATAACGGCCGCGTCGCGGTTCAGTTAAATGAAAACGGGCGGCCGCGAACCGTTGCCACGCTCAGCGAAGGCGCTTTCTTCGGTGAGATGGCACTCTTTACCGGAGAACCGCGAACCGCAAATATCGTCGCGTTGGAAGAAACCGAAGTTTTGGAGATTGGTCACCAGGCAATGAAACTGGTTTTCGATGCCAACCCTGACCTCGTCGAGTCATTGAGCCATATCATCACCGAGCGCCGTCAGGCCCTGCTGGCAAGCGAGGATCCGGGGGCGGCCGACATAGACGAATCGGCTGGCCTTCTTTCAGCGATCAAGCGATTCTTCGGCCTCTCCTGATCCCTTAATCCGGGCACTTTTATCCACTAATCCCGTTTTCCTGCGGATCAGTTTTGCGTAGGTTTTGTTCAGGTTTTTGCAGTCTTTGGGCAACTTGACAGAATCAGACTCAATCTTTATTATTACCTTGCGCTCACAAGGCGTTTCCAAAAAATCTCAGCCGGTGAGCGTGAAGTAAATAAGGAGGAGGACTGTTATGAGCATAGTTCGCTATGACCCTTTTCGTGACCTACGCACCCTGCAGGAAGAAGTGAATCGATTGTTTTCTACGAACCTAACCCGAGGCTTCGGCGAAGAAAGCATTGGACGCGGCGCCTGGAATCCCAGCGTCGACATTTATGAGAATAAGGACCACATCGTGCTGGAAGCCGAATTGCCCGGAATGAAACGGGAAGACTTTGAGTTGTCTGTCGAAAACAATGTGATCACCTTGCGTGGTGAGCGACAGTTCGAAAAAAACGAGGACTCGGATAATTATCATCGCGTGGAACGCTCTTACGGCTCGTTCACGCGTTCCTTCACTCTACCGCAAACGGTTTCGGCTGAAGGAGCGACTGCTGAATACAAGAACGGCGTGTTGCGCGTGACATTGCCGAAGCGCGAAGAAGCGAAGGCGCGCCGCATTGAGATTAGCGGCGAAGGTGCGGGCAGTACGGCGAAGACGATCGAAGCAAAAGCGGAGAATGTGAATGACGCTAAGAAGTCGAGCCAGGCTGCCGGCGGTCGTTAAGGCGTTTAGCCCGGTGACGTACACAAGCGGGGTCGTCAGGTGATCAAAATCTCCTGACGCCCCGCTTAAAGAATGAGAAGTGATAGCCATGCGTCTAGATAAATTTACGCTGCGAGCGCAGGAAGCGATTCAAGCGGCCATCGAGCTGGCGGAACGAAATCAACATCAGCAAGTTGAACCGGAACACCTGCTAGCGGCCATGCTTGAGCAGCCGGAAGGAATAGTGCGTCCAGTGCTCGGCAAGCTCGCAGTGAATGTTCCGGTTGTGCTCAACGACGTGCAAGCGGCCATCGGCCGGTTCCCGAAAGTTGAGGGTGGACAGCAGTATTTCAGTTCTCGCCTCAGTCAGATTTTTACGGCGACGCAAAAGCAAGCGGACAAGATGGGCGACGAGTTTAACTCCACCGAGCATCTGTTGCTGGCAATTGCTGATGAAAAAGATGGCGAAGCAGGAAAAATTCTGCGGCAGCATGGCGTGAAGCGTGACGATCTGCTGAAAGTGATCGAGCAGATGCGCGGCGGTTCGAAAATTACCGACCAGAATGCAGAACAGAACTACCAGGCGCTTTCAAAATATGCGCGTGACCTGACGGAGCTCGCTCGCAAGGGCAAACTCGATCCGGTGATTGGTCGTGACGACGAGATACGAAGAACTATCCAGGTACTTTCTCGCCGCACCAAAAACAATCCTGTTTTGATCGGCGAGCCAGGTGTGGGCAAGACAGCCATCGTCGAAGGGCTCGCGCAACGGATCGTCTCAGGCGACGTGCCTGAGACGCTTCGAAACAAGCGACTGGTGGCGCTCGACCTCGGTTCAATGCTCGCCGGCGCAAAGTATCGGGGCGAGTTTGAAGATCGCTTGAAGGCGGTTCTAAAAGAGATTGAGAACGCGCAAGGGCAAATCATTCTCTTCATTGACGAGTTGCATACATTGGTCGGAGCTGGCGCGGCCGAAGGCGCGATCGATGCGTCGAATATGTTAAAGCCGGCGCTGGCGCGCGGCGAGCTGCGCTGCGTCGGCGCAACTACACTGAACGAATACAAGAAATACATTGAGAAAGATGCGGCGCTCGAACGCCGTTTCCAACAAATTTACGTCGGCGAGCCCAGCGTCGAAGACACCATCGCAATCCTGCGCGGCTTGAAAGAGCGTTATGAAGTGCACCACGGCGTGCGTATCAAAGATTCGGCAATCGTGGCGGCCGCGACTCTTTCCAATCGTTATATCACTGACCGGTTTCTTCCCGACAAAGCTATCGACCTGATCGATGAAGCGGCATCACGTCTGAGAATTGAAATTGATTCGCTGCCGCAGGAAATCGATGAGCTGGAGCGCGAAATCCTGCAATTGGAAATTGAGCGCCAGGCTTTGCAGCGAGAAGAAGATGAAAAATCGAAGGCGCGGCTGAAGGAAATCGAACAGCGTATCGCGGATCTGCGCGAGAAATCGTCGGGCATGAAAGCGAAATGGCAATCTGAAAAAGAAGCCATCGAGCGCATGCGTACCGCCAAGGCGGAGTTGGAACAACTTAAATTGCAACTCGATCAGGCACGCAATGCCGGCGATTTGGCGCGCGCTTCTGAACTGCAATATGGCCAGATTCCCGAGCTTGAACGTAAGTTTGCTGCCGAACAGGAAAAGCTTGCGGCCTTTCAGAAAGACGGCGTCATGCTCAAGGAAGAAGTTGATGAGGAAGACGTCGCTCAGGTCGTGGCCAAGTGGACCGGGATTCCAGTTTCCAAAATGTTGGAAGGCGAGATGCACAAGCTGGTGACTATGGAAGAGCGTCTCGGTAAGCGCGTAATCGGTCAGGAAGAAGCGCTGGCGGCGGTTGCGGATGCAGTCAGGCGCGCGCGCGCCGGTTTGCAGGATCCGAACCGGCCCATCGGCTCATTCATATTTCTTGGTCCCACCGGCGTGGGTAAAACCGAAACCGCGCGAGCGCTCGCTGAATTTCTTTTCGATGACGAGCGTGCGATGGTTCGTCTCGACATGTCTGAGTACATGGAGAAGCACGCAGTGGCGCGTATGATTGGCGCGCCACCGGGTTATGTGGGTTACGAGGAAGGCGGGCAATTAACGGAAGCAGTGCGCCGCCGGCCGTACGCGGTGATTCTTTTTGACGAGATCGAAAAAGCGCATCCGGATGTTTTCAATGTGCTGCTTCAGATTCTGGACGACGGTCGCTTGACCGACGCGAAGGGCCGCACGGTTGATTTCAAAAACACCGTCCTGATCATGACTTCAAATCTCGGTTCGCGGGAGATTCAGGCCGCCGAAGGCGATGAGAAGCAAGTGCGCGAAGCGGTGTTGCAGGAGCTGCGTGCTCACTTCAAACCGGAATTCCTTAATCGCATCGACGACATTGTGATTTTCCACCAACTTTCTCGCGAGCAGATCGTGGAGATCATCGACGTGCAGCTGGAACGGCTTCGCAAGATGCTGGGCGAAAGAGGTATTCAACTCGTCCTGGATGATTCGGCGCGCCACCCGGGCCCTGCAGGACTCGGCCAGCCAGTTGACGCAGCGCTCGCCGGACGACCTGCGCCCGATCGAGGTCAAGTCCCCGCCGCGCGAGGTGCAGCCGCTGGTCAAAGAGATCAACGCGCTGTTTCGCCGCTTCTCACTGGCGCTGGAAACCGAGCGGCGCTTCACCTCGGCCGCAGCCCATGAGCTGCGCACGCCGCTGGCGGCGGTCAAGGTTCACGCCCAAGTCGCTCAGCTCACCCGGACCGCGGCCGAACGCAAGCAGGCTCTGGGCCATCTGGTGCTGGCGATCGATCGGGCCGCCCACATGGTGGATCAGCTGCTGACGCTTTCGCGCGTGGACGGCATGGTGGCCCTGCACACCGGCGCCGCGGCCCTGCGCCTGGATGTGATCGCCGGCCACGTGATCGACGAAGTGCACCCGCTGCTGGGGCGTCGCGGACAGCGCATCGACGACGATCTTTCGCCCTGCGAAATCGAGGGCGTGGAATTCGGCATCGCCTCGCTGCTGCGCAACCTGATCGACAACGCGATGCGTTACGGACCGGCCGGCCGCGAGATCCGGGTGACGGTTCGGCCTCAGGACGGGCATGGCCTGGCGATCGTCGAGGACGCCGGACCGGGAATCCCCGAGGAAGAGCGCGAGCGCGTGTTCGATCGTTTCTACCGCCTTTACAGCGATAGCGACGGGTGCGGCATTGGCCTGTCGATCGTGCGTGCGGTCGCCGAGGTACACCACGCCCGGATCGATCTGGGCCGGTCCGAACTGGGGGGTCTGCTTGTCAGGGTAGCCTTTCCCAGACCTTCCTCTTCCCCTTCGCTTACCCTGACCTAAGGGTGGTAGTAACCCATCCCGTTAGTCGGGATACTGTTTAAGTGTATCGAACACGCACTGGTAGGCTTGCTAAGGCATTCCCACTGGGATAATCTGTGTATCCGAACGCTATGCCAAAGAAGCGGGATGGGGATAGATACTCATACCCTGTTTCTGATCACTCGTGTTCGGGCCGCCTCGCCGGCAACTCCTACCGAGGCGAATTTCATTCGGAGGTTTCAGTGTCTTGGACCCCAGCGCAGTCCGCGCCGCACTTCCGCTCCCCCCAGCACCGCGCGCGCGGCTTCACCTTGATTGAACTGCTGGTCGTGGTCGTCATCATCGGGCTGCTGGCCGGCTTGGTCGCCCCGCGCTATTTCGGGCAGGTCGGCAAATCCAACACGAACGTGGCTCGCGCGCAGATCGAGCAGCTGGGCAAGGCGCTGGACACATACCGGCTCGACATCGGCACCTATCCGACCTCTGAACAAGGCTTGCAGGCGCTGATCACCAAACCCGATGGCGTGGATCGGTGGCAGGGACCGTACTTGCAAAAGCAGGTACCGGCCGATCCGTGGGGACGCGCTTATCGCTACAAGACCCCGGGCGATCACGGCGACTACGACCTGACCTCGTACGGTGCCGACGGGCAGCCCGGAGGTACCGGTGAGGCCGCCGACGTGACGTCCTGGGACGTGGCGCCGGTCAAGTCCCAGTAGCGATTCATGAACGGCAGCAGCTCGATCCTGTTCGAAGTTGTGGCGGTCTCGCCGCAAGGCTCGCTGCGCACCGAGCAGCTGCGCGCGCCCGATGCGCGCCAGGCCAGCGAACAGGTCCAGCTGCGCGGGCTGCGCGTGCTCTCGTGCCGCGAGATCCGCAGCGCGAGCCAGCGTGGCTGGCGGCGGCGCCGCCTGGATGTGGGTCTGTTCACGGACGAGCTGGCCGCGTTGCTCGACGCGGGGCTGGGCATGGTCGATACCTTGCGCACGCTGGCGCAGAAGGAACGCGATTCGGCCGGCCGCCTGGCCCTGGAGGCGGTCACACGCGACGTGGTCGAAGGTCTGCCGCTGTCGGCGGCGCTGGCCAATCGCAACGATGTATTTCCACCGCTGCTGGTCGCTTCGGTTTCGGCCAGCGAGCAGACCGGCGACCTGGTCTCGGCGCTGCGCCGCTTTTCCACGCACCTGGAATCGATGCGCATGCTGCGCGGCAAGCTGGTCGGGGCGGCGATCTACCCGGCGCTGCTGCTGGCGGTCGGTTCGCTGGTCGTGATGTTCCTGCTCGGCGTGGTGGTG
>Ga0137418_10002870_pt1 | contig 15778 bp, 11 predicted proteins | sample CZODoug3_1_2_16f_FD_122242 | JGI IMG/M metagenome (GOLD analysis project Ga0137418, IMG submission 122242) | Vadose zone soil fungal communities from Angelo Coast Range Reserve, California, USA - CZODoug3_1_2_16fungal (Hybrid Assembly) | ecosystem: Environmental > Terrestrial > Soil > Vadose... | reverse complement strand
GAGGCCGAACTGCACCTGGCGAGAACTGGTGGAAGTGCTGGTGATGACGCCGGCGGTGCCGGACTGGCCGCTGGGTGTGAAGACAATGAGATTAGGGGTAGCAAAATTGGAGCGATTCAAGAGATTGAAAAGTTCGGCGCGAAACTGAAGATTGAGCCGTTCGCGAATTTTGTTTTCCTTGAGCACAGAAAAATCCCAGGTGGCCAGGCCGGGGCCGATATAGGTGTCGCGGCCGACGTTGCCGTAGAAACCGCCGGTGGCGGGCGGCGGAAGAAAAGCGGCTGGATTAAACCATTGACCGGGCTTGCCGAGAACGACCGGGCCGGAAAAAGTGGGATTCAGAAATGGGCGGACCGGATTTCGGGTGTCACCGTTGTTGGAGGGGTTGTAGCTGAGTTGCGGAGTAAAAGGAAAGCCAGATTGCGCGGTGATGATGCTGGATAGGGTCCAGCCGCTGGCAAGAGCGTTGGCAAATCCTTCGGAGCTATTCGCGAAATGTTGTCCGTGGCCGAATGGCAACTGATAAAGAACGTTGATTACCCCGACCTGTTTCACGTTGAAAGTGGCCAAGCCTTTATCCGAAGCGAGATTGAACGGGTTGGAGACAAGGCCCGGAGCGTTTCCGGCGGTGGTTTGGTTCAGCGAGTCGCCGTCGTCGAGCGTTTTCGCGAAGGTGTAAACTCCGCGGACCGAAAGGCCGTGGCTGAAGCGGCGGCGCAAATCCAATTGCAAGGCGTGATAAGAGCTGGTGCCTTCGGAGAACCAGGTCCAGGTGTTGGCGATGGCGGGATTGGCTTTGGGCGTTCCGGAAGGAATGTAGTAAGCGCCGGTGGGAACTGGAGTGCCCGCGATTCCGGCCGGAAAGGTTGCTGGATAGACTGAGGGGCAAGGCGAAGCTGGACAGATGACCGGGACGGGTTCGTTGGCATCGACGCCGACGAGTTCGTGGTAGCCGTGGGAGCCTACGTAACCGACGGTCAGCGAAGTGTTGGGAGAAAGTTGGCGATCGAGGCGCAAAGTCCAGGAGACGACCGTGGGAGGTTTCATGTCGGGCTGGACCCCGCCAGGGACGAGCTTTGCGCCAGCCGGCACTGCGGCAGTTGGATCAATTGGCAGGCTGGAAACGGCGAGGGCCGGAATGCTGTAGACCGGATTGAATGGCGCATTTTGGTCGGTACGATAGCCGAGCGCGTCCTGGAGATCGTTGTACATGCCAAAGCCGGCGCGGAGAACGGTTTTATTGCCAAAGGGGCTCCAAGCAACGGTCAAGCGCGGCTGAGGCAAGAATTTTGCGTTGTTGGTGGTGAAAAGCGAATCGTCGAGATGCGGAGTGCTGGAGATAACGCCGCCGGAGAAAGTGTAATTTGCAGCGCGGCCATGGGCTTCATTCCATCCGGTGGAAAATTCGTCGCGGAAGCCAAACGTAAAGGTGAGCTTGCGGTTAATGCGGAAGACATCTTCGGCATAGAACGCGCCAAATTTAGAGCGCCAATTCATTGGAGTTGGCGCCGGATCGTAAAGAAAGGTTGAAGTGGTGCCAGTCAGGAAATTATTCAGGCTGGAGAACGTGGCTTGCCCGTACTGGCTAAGGGCGATGACCTCATTGGACTGAAATTGCTGGAACCAGAAACCGGCGCTGACCTGGTGACGGCCCTTGGTGAGAGTGACGCGATCTTCAAAGGTGAAAAGATTGCGCGCGATTTTCAGGTTGCTGCCGTTGTTGCTGCCCGCCAGGCCGACTGCAGCTTGCGGATTGGAAGCGGCGCTGCCACCGACAACAACCGCGCCGACGGGAAGGCCAACAATAAATCCTGGGACGGAGGCCGCGGGAGTTCCAGGCGTGGGCTCTCCAGTGAAAAAATATCCGGCGCGGGAATAGCCGAAGCGGGCAAGATTGAGAAGCGACGGAGAGAAGATGTGAGTTTCTTCCAGGCTGAAAACCTGGGCGCGCAGACTAAGAATATCGGAGCTATAAGGATTGGCCGGGGTTGCGGTGACGTCGCCGCCGTCATCGACGGTGTAAATCCCGGCGAGCGAGTCTTTTGCGGAAAAATTGTGGTCGAGACGGACCGTGCCGAAATCTTCGCGAATGGTTTGCAACGGGTTGCTGAAAACCTCGGCGATGCCATTGAAGTCCGGAGCGCCGGCGGGAGCGGTGAGCCACAAATTCAGAAGCGGCTGAACGCTGGGCACGGCGGAAGCGCGAGAAGCGGCGTCGGGAACAAACGCAGCTGAAGTCTGGTGCAGGTTTTGCCGGAGGCCCTCGTAGCTGGCGAAGAAGAATGTTTTGTCATTTTTGATTGGACCGCCAATGGAAGCGCCAAATTGATTGCGTTGGAATGGCGGAGCGGAGCTTTGATCGAAAAAGTTTTTTGCATCGAGCGCGTTGTTGCGCAAAAATTCAAAAACCGATCCATGCCACTGATTGCCGCCGGACTGGGTGACGATGATCACCTGGCCGCCGGGATGTTTGCCGAATTCCGCGCCGTAGTTGTCGCGTTGCACGTTGAACTCGCGAACCGCGTCCACGCCGAGCAATTCCCCGCTGGCTCCGCCAGGTTGCATATTGTTTTCCGCCGCGCCGGAGTACTCCACGCCATTCAGTAAGAAGATATTTTGCTGCGGACGATTGCCGGAGACGGAAAAATTGTTGGCGGTGCTGGAATTTGAAATGCCGGTGCCGCCGGTTTTTTGCGAAGTGAAATTCACGATGCCCGGATTGAGCGGAAGCAGCAGATCGTAACTGCGGCCGTTCAGCGGCAGATCTTTTAGGGCCTGTTCGCCGACCATGCCGCTGATGTCCTGGGTGGTGACGCTGACCATCGGCGCGTCGCCGCTGACATTGATTTCGGTTTTTGCGCTGCTCACTTGCAAAAGAAAGTCGACTTTGGCTTCTTGCCCGACCACCAGGTGAATGCCGCTATGGATGGCATCCTGGAAACCCTGCTTGGCGACCTTTACTTCATATTCGCCGACCGGCAGAGCGAGCACGGAGTAACGGCCGGCGGCGTCGGTGGTGGTGGTTCGCACCGCTCCGGTTTCATGATTCTTTACCGAGATGGAAGCGGAAGGAACCTGGGCGGTGGAAGGGTCGGTAACTACGCCTATGATGCTGGCCGAGACCTGGGCGGAGCCTGAGTTGGCGCAGAGGGAGAGTAAGATGGCGGCGCCCAGCCCGAGAGTAAAAAAGCTAGGAGACCGAAAGGGCAAGGACGGTTTGCGACCAAAGACAAAGACTATGGAATAGAGCCAATTACGCCGCATTTTGAAATCTCCCCAACGAGTGTAGTGGTCCGAAACCGCCGATGTGGCAGCGCTGTCCAAAGCACATAATTCAATACGTTTCATACCGTTAAGTCAAACCGACTTAATCCGAATAGCTTTTTAACGATTTGACACGATTTGCAAAGATGAAAATCGGCTGGAAGCGAAATAGCTGGAGGCGCCGTGTCTAACTGCGGAAGAGCACGACTCCGGACCACCGGTTATTTTGAAGGTTCGGCGGGCTGCCACAACTCGATGGGATTGCCTTCCGGGTCATGAATGCGAGCGAAGCGCCCGTTAGGGTACGACTCTGGATCGATTTTGACGGCAATACCGGCGGCCTGGAGCTGCGCGGCCATTTTGTCGAGATCGCGGACACGAAAGTTCACCATAAAAGATTTCGTGGGATCACCGAAGTATTTGGTGTCTTCTTTAAAAGGAGCGAATGCCGTGGCTCCGGCCTCTTGCTGCCAGGGCGATTCTCCGTAACTGGTCGGGATGAGCGAAATTCCCAGGTGTTGCTGGTACCAGCGGGCCAAGGCGGCTGAATCGTGGGCTCGGAAGAATAGGCCTCCGATTCCAGTGACCTTTTCCATTGCAGGACCGCCTGCGCGGCCATAGTTTACTGCAGTCTCGCCGGGACCAGTGGTGGGAGCCGGCTGCGCGGCTGTCTCTGCGGCAACGCCGAGTTGGTTGCGACCGACGATGAAATTCGAGCCGAATGCAAAGGACAGAATTTGAAGCAGCTGGCGTCGTGGAAAGCGCATTTCATCTCCTTAAAGGGACGAGCAAGAAGCTACGATAACCCCACACTGGGAATCCAGAAAGAACAAAGATGGAGTGCGAAGTTGGCGGGTTCAATGTGCGGCTCACTGGTCGCTGCGCGTCACCGGCCAGCAAGTGCCGAGAATAACCGAGCACGGAATTGGTTTGCCAGAATTCATCCATGATATGCTCGCCGCAATTCCAGTGACCACGCAGTATTGGATACCTCAATCGAGAGCCGGAGAAGGGTAAATTATGAACAAGTACATCGCTGAGTTTATCGGAACGTTTTTTCTGGTGCTGACGATCGGCTGCACGGTGGTCGGAAACGGCGCGGGCGCGCTGGCACCGCTGGCGATTGGTTCAGCGCTAATGGTGATGATTTTTGCAGGCGGACATATTTCCGGCGGGCACTTCAATCCGGCAGTGACGCTGGGAGTGTGGCTGCGCGGAAAGTGCGAAGGCAAAGATGTGATGCCGTACATGATTGCGCAAATCGTGGCGGGAGTAGTGGCAGCGATGATTGTGAAATTCCTGAAAAGCGGCGCGGAGGTCAGCCCAATGCAGCCGGCGACGTTACCGGCTCTGCTCGCCGAGTTTCTATTCACGTTTGCGCTGGTATATGTGGTTTTGAACGCCGCGACCGCCAAGGTACCGCAGGAAATTCGTTTTACGGGCTGGCGATCGGATTCACAGTGATGGTCGGAGCGTTCTCGGTTGGAAATATTTCTGGCGGAGCGTTCAACCCAGCGGTGGCAGTGGGAATATCGTTAATGGGGCTTTCATCGTGGCCGAATATCTGGATTTATCTGGTCGGAAATTTCGCCGGAGCAGCGGTGGCGGCGGGAACATTCAAACTACTTAACCCAGGGGACAACTGACCGGACTGGATCGTGATTAAGTGAGACGATGTTGGTCCAGGAGCCAATCCTTGAGAACGACAAAAGGAACCGGGCGGCAAGAGTGTAAGCGTCTGTTCCTGAAGGTTTGCAGGTCGTTGGCTGGCCTGACGCTGGCGGTGACGGTTGTCGGCTGCCACTCGTTTCAGTCCGCAGAAAAAGCTGAACCAGTGACGATATCGTTCTTCGGTTGGGGTCCGACGACGACCAGCCAATTGAACGAAGATGCCCTTATGTTCGCGCAATTCACGCAAAAGACCGGAATTAGAGTGCAATACGTGCCGGGGCCGGAGTCGTCGACGGAAACGCTGAGGACCTATCAACGATCGTTCAAGAACAAGCCAATCACGCCGGATGTTTATTTGATCGATGTGGTGTGGCCGAAAGTGTTGTCGGAACATCTGGCCGATTTGGGCCCGACGCTCGGCGAAGATTCGAAAGTACTATTGGACGCCACAGTAAAGAACGACACAGTGGACGGACGACTGGTGGCAATACCGTTCTTTGTGGAGACCGGAGTTCTTTACTACCGTACGGACCTGCTGGCCAAATATGGCTACAAACATCCGCCAGAAACCTGGGATGAGCTGGAACAGATGGCGGCCAAGATCCAAAAAGGCGAACGGGCCGCGGGAAATCCGCATTTTTGGGGTTATGTGTGGCAGGGCGCCGCGTACGAAGGGCTGACCTGCGACGCGATGGAATGGGAAATGTCTGAAGGAGGCGGCCGGATCATTGAAGAGGACGGAACGATTTCGGTGAACAATCCGGATACCGTGCGGGCAATGAAGCGGGCCCGAGGCTGGGTGAATACCATCTCGCCTCCTGGCGTTACGGAGTTCAAGGAAGAAGATACTCGAAACGCGTTTGTAACCGGCAACGCGGCGTTCCGGCGGGAATGGATTTGGGGAACGTACGCAACGGGTCAAGGGCAGAGTTCGCCGATTCGCGGCAAGTTCGCAGCCACGCAAATCCCCAGGGGCCGTGCGGGCCATGCTTCGGTGATCGGAGGACGTTCGTTGGCAATTTCAAAGTATTCCTTACATCCGCGGGAGGCGACGGAATTTATCCGCTTTCTGATTGGCCGGGATGTGCAGCTGCGATATTGGAATGACATCTCGCTGCTGCCGGCGCGAAAGGATTTTTTTGCAGACCAGCAGTACCTGAAACTGCGGCCGGACCTGCAGCGGTTGGAGGAAGTCTTCAAGAATGGAGCTGTGGCGCGGCCGTCGACCATTGCCGGAGAAAAGTATGCGGAAGTATCGCAGGCGTACTTTTCCGCGGTGCACTCGGTGCTGACCGGAGAAGTGAGCGCGGAGAAAGCGATGGCCGATTTGGAAACAGAACTGGTGAAAATTACGGGGTTCAAAGCAGGAAAACCAAAGCCGGTGCAGGGCGGCGCGGGGCCCAAGCCGTAACGATGGAATGAGAATGGGCCGGATCATGCCAAGAAACAAAATTGATGAGTGAGCAGCGTACAAAACAATCCAGTATCAGCTCCTTTCTGGTGCTGTCGTTTGTCTCGGTAGGATTGCTGATGATCCTGGGAGGAGTAACCGCGCTGTGGCAGCTGAGCTACGTTCGGCAGCGCGCGGAGTTTCTCTATCGATCGGATCGGCCAACGCGGGCGGTGCTGCGGGTGCGGAACGACTTCCAGAGTTTTCAAAGAGCGCTACAGCCTCCAGCGGCCAAGGAAGAGTTGAAACCGTTCCTGGATGAGTGCGATCGGCTGCTGCTGAAGTTCGATACCGATGTGGACCAAGCCATCCAGGCGGTGAGCTCGCTGTCCGAGGGGACCCAGCGCGACGCGGAGCTGAACAACCTGCAGACCGTGCACGCGCTGTTTGTAGGGCAAATCGAATCGCTGATGAAGATTGCCAAGTCCGGAGACTGGGTGGCGGTACGGCTAAGGTTTGACAGCCGGATGCCGATGCTCAGCGCGCTCTCGGAAAGCTTGGTGCGCGATATTGACGCCATCGTGGAGATCGAGAAGACCCGCGGGCTGCAAGATATTCACCGGGCGCAACTGCAAGCGACGTGGACCATGGTGGCCACGAGCCTACTGGCGCTGCTGACCGCCGGATTGCTGGGAGTCAAGGTCACCCGAAACATCGCGGGGCGGCTGGAAAAACTTGATCTGGCGGCCCAGGCGCTGGCGCGAGGAGAGTTTCAACATCAGGTGGTGGTCGGAGGCCACGACGAGATCGCCAGGCTCAGCCACGCCTTTAACGAAATGTCTTCGCGATTGAACAGTCTCTACGAAGAATCGCGACGCAGCGAGGCGCACTTCCGGTCGCTGATCGAAAATGCCCGGGACTTTATTTTGGTTGTGGATTCCGCCGGCAACGTACAATACGCCAGCCCCTCGATGGAACGAATCTTTTCCAGCGATGGACCGCTGGTTGGCAAGAATGTCGTTTCGCTGGTGGAGCCCGAGGATGGCGAGAAGATCAGGGCGTGGCTCAAGCCGTTGATGCTTTCCGAACAGCCGCAGAAATCGGTCGAGGTGCGGTTGCGGACTGCGGGAAACACCGTTCGCATTCTGGAAATTCATGGCAGCAATTTACTGCATGATCCGGATGTGACCGGAATCGTGTTCAATGCAAGAGACATCACCGAGCGCCATCTGATGGAAGAGCAGTTGCGGCAGGCGCAGCGCATGGAGGCGATCGGAACGCTTTCCGGAGGAGTGGCTCACGACTTCAACAATCTATTGACCGTGATTAGGGGATACACGCACGAATTGATGGGAGAAGGTGGAAACGCCAGCGAAGTGCTGGCAAACGCCAAGCGCATTGACGAAGCGGCGGAGCGCGCGGCCGGCTTGACCAACCAACTGCTGGCATTCAGCCGGCGGCAGGTGTTACAGCCCAAAGTGTTTGACTTGAAAGCATTGGTGACAAATCTGGACGAGATGCTGCGCCGGTTGATTGGCGAACACATCGAAGTGGACACGATCGCTGCGGCGGAGTCCTGCTGTATCAAAGCGGACTCCGGGCAGATCGAACAGGTGATCATGAATCTGGTGATCAATGCGCGGGATGCCATGCCGCAGGGTGGAAAGTTGACGCTGGAGACCGCGGCGATCGCAATGAACCACGGCAAAGACGCGCGGCTGCCGGATGTGCCTCCAGGCCCTTACGTGACACTAACGATTCGCGACACCGGGCAAGGAATGAACGCGGAAACGCAGGCGCGGATTTTTGAACCGTTTTTTACCACCAAGGGGCTGGGCAAAGGCACTGGATTGGGTCTCTCCACGGTGTATGGAATCGTGAAGCAGAGCGAGGGGAACATTTGGGTGCATAGCGAAGTGGGGAAAGGCAGCACATTCAAAGTTTATTTCCCGAGGGTACCTGAGGCCAAGGAAACCGCGGTGTCGGAGGAGAACCGCAGCGGGGATAACCGGGGGCACGAAACCATTCTGCTGGTCGAGGATGAACCGCAGATTCGAGAGCTGGTGGAGATGATGCTGACCAGCCGCGGATACACGGTATTGTCGGTGGATGATCCGTTGCGCGCAGCAGACTGCAGCAGACAACACACCGGGCCGATTCATTTGCTGATGACCGACGTAGTGATGCCGGGAATCGGCGGCCGCGATGTCGCGAAACAGATCAGCGCGCAGCGGCCGGACATGAAGGTTCTGTTTACTTCGGGCTACACGCCAGACCTAATCGAAGGGCACGGTGTGCTGGAAACCGGCCTGCATTTTTTGCAGAAGCCGTTTACGATGAGCATCCTGGTGGAGAAAATTCGTGAAGTGTTGAACGGAACGATCGCCTACCGATAAGGCTTCAGGCAGTCGTGAACCATTAAACGGATCATTCGCTTCCGCGGCGGCACTGATATAGCATACGCAGCGTAAATCGAGCTGTTGCCTTTCCCCATGAAGCTGCGGAGACGCACTGACAAAGCAAAGTTCACGAATCTTTTATGGCTGGTGGGTGGTGCTGGCAGCGGCGCTGGGAGTGTGCATCGGGACCGCGCCGTTGGTCGTGTTTTCGTTTGGGGTGTATTTCAAACCGTTAAGCCAGGAGTTCCACGCCGGGCGCGCCGCGATTTCGCTGGCATTTACCGCTTTCAATTTGACGCAGGCAGTCGCGGCGCCGATCGTGGGGCGTTTAGTCGACCGTCTGGGGGCGCGCAGGGTGATTCTGACGGCGATGGCACTGGTTGGATTGATTCTGGCTAGCGCGAAGACTCTGGGCTCGGAAATTGGTTTGCTATACCTGTTTTTCATCGTGCTGGGATCGGTGGCGGGAGCAACGGTATTTCCTTACTCGGTGGTGGTTTCGCGGTGGTTCAACCGAAAACGAGGGCTGGCGCTGGGCTTCATGATGCTGGGCATGGGGATCGGCGCGATGGCGGTGCCGCCGATCGCACAGCGGTTGATAGGAATTTTCGGCTGGAGATCGGCATATGCGCTGAGTGGCTGCGCGATGTTGTTGATTACACTTCCGGTGCTGAGTTTGCTTCTGCGCGGAGACCCACGGGACAAGGGATTAGCGCCGGACGGAGTGGCTGCGGATGATACACCGGCTTCGGGGACGGCATCACTCCGAAACGCTGAAAGCGGATTGAGCTGGCAAGAGACCTGGCACCGGCCCGAGTTCTGGACACTGATTGGATCGTTTTTCTTTGCCAGCGCCAGCGTGCACGCGTGCGTGCTGCATATGCCGGCGCTACTGAACGATCGCGGTGTAAGTGCACAAGCAGCTGCCTTGGCAAGCTCGGTTGTGGGCATGGCATTGTTGATTGGACGATTCGGCACCGGATATTTGTTGGACCGATTTTTTGCGCCACGGATCGCGGTGATATTCTTTGCAGCGACGGCGCTGGGCATCGGAGTGTTGCTGACCGGAGCGGCAGGAAAACTGGCATTGGGTGCTGCATTTCTGGTCGGGCTGGGAATGGGCGCGGAGGCCGATATTATTGCGTACTCGTTGACGCGATATTTTGGATTGAAGGCGTTTGGGACAACCTATGGATATGCGTTCGGCGCGTTTCTGGTTGCGGGCGCACTGGGAACATTCTTGATGGGAGCGGGTTTCGACTGGACACACTCGTATCGTGTGCCGCTGGGCGGATTTTTGGTTGCGTCGCTGGTGGCGGCGTGGTTGATGACGCGGCTGGGGCCGTACAAGTTTGACGTGTGCCAGGCTGGAGAACCCGACGCTGGAAGTGCAGTTACTCTGAACGAACCTGAGATGGCGACCTAAAGGTCGCCGCTACCAGAGCGAAAAATAGGGAGGCACGGCGAATGCCATGCCTCCTCTTGGAAATAGTGGGTTGAACGAGTTAATTCTTGCTGGCGGACACGGCCGGCGAATCTTTTTCGCGCGGAGTCATGGAGACTACGATGTATTCGCGTTCCTTGTCGCTGATTTCCGGGACGCGAAGAATAAGCTTGTCCTTGCTGATGCGGAACTGGGCAGTTTCCCCGATGGGCAGCAGCTCAGGATGCTTGTCGTCTTTTGGGCGAATCCGGTAAATCACGTGATCCGACTGCAGAATATATTCCTGGCAGAGCATCTCCTGGGTTTTCTTGTGCTGTCCGTCGGTACCGAAAATCTCACCGGCGACCGTTTTGGAGCCCTTTTCCTGAGTGCCGCAGGATGATGAGTCCATACGCAGCAGAGTGCCCTTCTGATAGTCGTGTTCCTTAGCCGAGCAAACGCCCGCAAAAAGCAGGCAGATAGCGATTGTGCGGAGTTTCATGAGCGTCCCATCCTTTCGGTCCCAATCTAGGAACGCCGTCTGCGTCGGCGAATAGTACTAAAGTTTAGTTTTGTCGAATCGGGAAAGAGTCGGGGTGCGGAGGTAGGCGACGAAAAAGAGCACGCCAAGGGCGAGGTCGATGGCGGCGAAGACGAGGTCGTTGGGATTGGTGCGTTTTTGGGTGACGAGGATTATAAGGGGAACCGAGTAGACGAGTTTTTCAAGGATGGCGGGGATCATTAGCGGACGGAACCGGACGGGATCGCGCGCAATGATGAGGAATGCGATCTGCCAGACGAGCGCGACACCGGCGAATCCGTAGTAGAAGGCGGGATGGTTGATCGGCGGGGGGTCCTTGATGCCGATGCTGTTAAAAATGAAGTACAGCGGTGTGATGACGAACACTCCGGAGATGGCGGCAATCGCGAAAACGTATTTGGCGAATTTCATCGCGGTGCTCCTTGGAAACAGAGTTTAGCGAAACCGGACGGGATCGCACGGATTTTTTCGACGTTTAAGCCCCAAAAGCAGATCCCTCGCTTCGTTCGGGATGAAAAATTTGGAATGTTGTGGTTCGCACATTTGGCGCATCCAATGGTCAGGCGTGATTTGCGGCGCGACCTTTTGGCCCAGCCGGGACAAGCGGCCGGTGGAGAGATGGGCGGCAAATTCTTGGTACACTGTTTGCCACGAGTGGGCCGCAAAATTGATGTCAGCGCGGACGGAATGACCGGGCGCGCCACCAGGAGACGAAACATGTTGCGTATTAATGATGAGGCGCCGAATTTCACGGCGGAAACGTCACAGGGCACCATCCATTTCCATGAATGGATTGGCGACGGCTGGGCGATTTTATTTTCACACCCCAAGGATTTTACGCCGGTGTGCACTACGGAACTGGGATATATGGCGGGGCTGAAGCCAGAATTTGAAAAGCGCAACGTCAAGATCATCGGATTGAGCGTGGACCCGGTGACCAGCCATAGCAAGTGGGCCGCGGACATCGAAGAGACGCAAGGCCACAAAGTGACGTTCCCGATGATCGGCGATCCCGAGCTGAAGGTTGCGAAGTTGTACGACATGCTGCCGGCTGAAGCGGGCGAGACATGCGAAGGGCGCACCGCGGCCAACAACGCGACCGTGCGTACGGTGTTCGTGGTGGGGCCGGACAAGAAGATCAAATTGATGCTGAGCTATCCGATGAGCACCGGCCGCAACTTTGACGAAGTGCTACGCGTAGTGGATTCGATGCAGCTCACCGCGAAGCACAAAGTGGCGACTCCGGTAAACTGGAAGAACGGCGAAGACGTAATCATTTTGCCATCGGTGACCGAAGACGAGGCCAAGCAGAAGTATCCAAATGGCTGGAAGCAGCCAAAGCCGTATCTGCGAATCGTGCCGCAGCCCAAGTAAGAAGACAGGAAATTGGGAAGTAGCGGCCGCGACTTAAAGTCGCTGCTACGAATTCCCCCTGGTGCCACTGAATGTCAGTCAATGCCGTGGATGCGGAGATTCACCAGCTGATCGATGGTCAGATCTTTCATTCCACGCGATTTCAAAGTTGAAATAAACTCGGGCGAGACGCCGTGAATGCGCATGGCCACCAGTTGGTCTGGTTCGGGATGCTTGTAGCCTAACGTCTGCACTTTTTCGATAAACTCCGGCGAAACACCGTGGATGCGGAAGGCGATGAGCTTGTCGAGATCGACGTGGTCGTAACCGTCTTTCTTCAGACCCTCAATAAATTCAGGCGAAACACCGTGGATGCGGAACGCGATCAACTTATCCAGATCGATGTGATCGTAGCCGTCCTTCTTTAACTCCTGCATGAATTCTGGCGAAACGCCGTGGATGCGCATGGCGATGAGTTTGTCTTCGTCGGGTTGATAACCCGCGGAGCGCAGAAAGCTGACCATTTCGGGCGAGACTCCGTGAATACGAAACGCGACCAGTTTGTCCGCGTCAGTGGCCGTGAGGCCGGCTTTGCGCATGGATTCGATGAATTCGCGATTGACGTTGAAGATGCGGAAGGCGATCAGTTTATCCGTGTCCAGACCGTGGACGTTTTCGGCTTTGATTTCCTTGGCGAAGGCTACCGAAACGTCGAGGACGGCCATGGAAAATTGTTTTTCGGCGTCGATGCCAGTGAAGCCCAGTGCGGACATCTGCGAAACGTATTGCGGTTCGGCGGTAAAGTGAAAAACTCCCGCGCCTTCGCCATTATTAAGATAACCTTCGCAGTCGAAGTGGCCGGCATCGCGGGCGATCGTGAACTTGACGTCTTGCTTGCCGGATTTTGAAAAATCGACGCCGTGAAATTCGCTGGCCGGCCAGTCCGACTGATGATTCGAATTGTTGTGCTGGCTGTGGTACATCAGCGCGAATTCGACTTTACCGGGCTGGTCGCTGCGCGAGAGTGTCCAACTCCCGGTGCGGGTGTCCGCGGCGCGGGCGATCAGCGCCAGGACCAGTGTGCAGGCAACCAGAAAATAAGAGATTAAGGCGTGTCGGCGGTTCATATCGGCAGGTTCCTCCATGATGATTTACCTCTTGAAGCGATTCTTCGATGCAACTTCCGAAATTCGTTCAAGCACACCTCCAACGCCGGCCGCGAAACGTGGCGGCTACCGAGCACAAATTACGATCACTCCAGTACGCCGGCGTTTTTGAGCTGGATCAACTTGTCCAGATCGAGATTCTTGAAACCCTTGCTGCGTGCCAGTTCGATGAATTGCGGTGTGATGCCCATCACTTTTAAGCCGACGATTTCGTCGACGTCAGGCTTGAAGCCTGCGGCTTGCAGCGCCTTGATGAATTCCTCGGTGACTCCCTGTACTTTGAGCGAGATCCATTCGTCCTTGTCGGGAGTAATTCCGGTGGCGCGTATGCTCTTGACGTAATTGGCGTCGATTCCCTGCACCTTCATGCCAATCAGATCGTCAGCGTCGGGGTGAATGCCAAGTTCGTTGAGCTGATGAACGTACTCAGGTGTGATGCCCTGGACCTTCATTCCGATCAACGAGTCGGCGTCGGGTTTGAAACCGAGCTTGCGAATTTGGTCGACGTATTCAGCCGTGATTCCTTGCACTTTCATGCCGATAAGTTCGTCGGTGTTGAGTTCGAAACCGAGTTTGCGCATCTGATCGACGTATTCGGGAGTGATGCCCTGCACTTTCATGCCGATCAGCGAATCGATATCGACATTTAACTTCATTGCGCGGACCTGGTGAATATATTCCGGCGTAATTCCCTGAACTTTCATACCAACCAGTTCATCGATGCCAGGTTTGAGCCCTTCGGCGCGAATTTCGTGAATGTACTCCGGTGTGATGCCCTGAATTTTCAGGGAGATCAACTCATCGGCGTCCAAGTTGTCCAGGCCTTCGGCTTTGAGACCGTCGATGTAGGACGATTTCGGCGCGGCTTGCGGGTCCTGGCTGCTCGACGCCGACGGCTTCGCGTTTGGCTTGGCTTGGGGCTCGGGACGAGGCGCGGTGACAACGATAACGCCTGCGCGGGCGTCAGAAGACGCGCTGGACTGCCGAGTATGGAACGAATGAGCGGAGGCGCTACGCACCAATCCGAAAAGGGCGTTGCCGGCCAGCAGAGCTGCGGCCAGGCAAATCACACCGAGAGCTACACCCGCATTACGAAGGCTGCTTCCCTTCTCGACCAGACCGAGCAAACGAGCGACGCGCGACGCGAGCGGCCCGCGATTCGCAGCCATCGCGAAAGATGGAGCGACTCGCCATTCTTCCATTAATGCCAGTGCGCGAGCGTATTCGGCGGGATTTCCGCAAACAGTGAGAGCCACATCGTCGCAGCAATTCTCGCGTTCGGCGCGGATGCGCTTGCTAAGCCACCATACGGCCGGATGGTAGAACAGCAGCGTTTCGGCGGCGACTTGAAAGAGGTTGAAAAAGGCGTCCAGACGGCGGATGTGTGAAAGTTCGTGGGCGATGACGGCGCGCAGTTGAAGATCGGTCAATCCGGTGAGCGCGCTCAGGGGGAGCAGCACCACGGGACGAAACCAGCCGACAACGGCCGGAGCGTCCAGGTGCAATGATTCGCAATAGCGGATGGCGCGGGTGATGCCGAGACGCTTCTGCATTTCCCGGCAGAGCGCCAGCAGGTCCGCGGACATGGGCTTGCTATCGCGACGGCGCAAACGCGCAACCAGAAAAAATCCGCCGGCGGTGCGAAGACTGAAGAGCAGGACGCCAACAAACCACAGTTCGACGAAGACGGTGAGCAGCGTGCCGGAGAGGAGAGGCGTTTGGCCGCTGGGCGAGACATTCTGTGAGGCCAGCTTCACGATGCGCGCGACGGCCGGACCGGCGATTTGCGCGGAGGGACCAACGGGCGTAGTGGAATTATGCAGCACGACGAAAGTCACGACTGGCGCAGAAACCATCAGCACCAGCGCAATAATGGCGATGGCGTAGCGGGTGGCCGCTTTGCGTGAAGCCGACAGTGCGGCGGCCGCCAATGCTGCGAGCGCCGCGCCTTGCCACAGAAAATGCAAGAGCGAGAGGCCGAGGGTGCGCAAAACGTCGGGAGCGAGCAAACGGGCGGCGGCGTTCATCGGATGTTCCTTTCATATTCGTCGAGCATTTGGCGAAGTTCGTCGATTTCGTTTTTGGAGCTGCGGTGGCCGGCGAGCGCGTGCAGCATCAGCTCTTTTGCCGATCCGTCAAAGACGCGCTGCAGCATGTCCGACGCAAACTGTCGCTTGGTTTTTTCCGCGGGCTGCTGCGCTTCATACACGTGAGCGCGCTGCTCTTCGTTGCGGCGAACCAAGCCCTTGGCGGTCATGATCTGCATGAGTTTCAAAACCGTGGTGTAGCCGAGAGCCTTCTCTTCTTGCAGCGCATCGTGGACTTCGCGGACCGTGGATGGGCCGCGTTCCCAGAGTACTTGCAGGATTTGCAGTTCGGAGGCTGTGGGCTTCTGTAGTGATGTGTCGCTCATGAAAGGCACCATACTACGAACGATTTCGTAATGTCAACGAAAATCTTCGTAGTTTGTTGGACGGCCCTTTCTACCGTGGGTGAGCATGCTAAGGACCTTATAATTGGGCCATGCGAGGGCGGCAGCGAGCGGCGAAGAATGCCGGGTCAGGCAAGGGC
>Ga0137418_10002869_pt1 | contig 15778 bp, 8 predicted proteins | sample CZODoug3_1_2_16f_FD_122242 | JGI IMG/M metagenome (GOLD analysis project Ga0137418, IMG submission 122242) | Vadose zone soil fungal communities from Angelo Coast Range Reserve, California, USA - CZODoug3_1_2_16fungal (Hybrid Assembly) | ecosystem: Environmental > Terrestrial > Soil > Vadose... | reverse complement strand
TCGAGCGGGACCGAGGGACCTGAGACTTGCAACTTCGCGACCCTGCTGTGGAGGTGCGGATCGAATCGCGGTTTCCGCGATCGAGTCAGCGGACTTTCGGAGAGTCATCGGAGCTCCTCGGGTTCTCCCCACTTGTCAGCAATGCGATGGGGAGACGCGAAAACACCTCCGAAACGGGCAGGACCAGGTTCCCATTCCGCTTTTCCGTGGCTATAACGCGGCCCGTAAACAATTCACGATAATGCGTGGCGGCAATCTGTCTCCGTAGGACCACCGTGGTATCGCTCCACGTGTCTTTGCCTACGGGGACACTTCTGTCTGCTCCTAGCAGAGCAAAGAAACGGCCAGCTACGATAACCACCTCTCTCTGACGATAGGATCGGGAAAAAGTAATGACATGCCTCTGTTTCTTGCCCGCGACACGGAGTCCGGTATAACTGCCGTTCGCAAACAGTTCTCGATTTGCCCGTCGAAAGCGCAACGCCGATCGCGTCACATAGAGCTTGACAGCTCCGTCGACCGGGTCCTGAATGAGCTGGTCGACGAGATTTTCCATATTTTGATCCTCGGCCTCGCGCAGCCGCTGGAGCAGGCCTCGCAGCTGGTTGTAGTCGACAGGACGGCGATTATCTGGATCGGCAAGACTGAAGTTCCAGACTTCCGTCCCCTGGTAGAAATCCGGGACACCGGGCGAAGTGATCTTCAGCACAGTCTGAGAGAGCGAATTGAATATCCCGGGTCTCGCGATCCTGGCCTGAAATGATTGAAACGCGGTCAGGAAGTTGTTTCCTGGCGAGCGATCCAGGATCGCAGCGAGGAAGCTCTGAAAGGCACTTTCGTATTCTGTGTTTGGGCTGATCCAGCTGGTATGAACCTTCGCTTCCCGGAGGGCTTTTTCCATGTAGGTGCCAATTCGGCTGACGAATTCCGCGTATTCCTTGTCATTCATGCCCCGCAGGGGCCAGACGCCGACCAACGTCTGATACAAGAAGTATTCGTCATTGGCGCTGGGCACTTGATCTCCGGCAACCAATACCTTCTTGTCCCGATTCAGCAGTTGCCAGGAGCGGATCGCCCGATACCAGTCGGTTGGAATCTCAGACAGCACATTGATCCGGGCGCGAACGTCCTCGCTCCGCTTGTTGTCGTGGGTCGAAGTAGCTAGAAGGGAATTACGCCAAGATGCCTGGCGGATAAGGCTCTTGGCATGGAAAAAGGTGGCTGAGACGCCAAACTTGTCGGGCGCACCACCCACCTCGTTCAGGGATAACAAAGGGCAGTAACGATAAAACGCGCTGTCCTCCAGACCCTTCGCCATGACCGGTCCAGTGATCTGCTGAAAGCGCATTACGAAAAGCCGGCGCTCGGATCGGTCGACCTCACTGAGGCCTTCCGGATCCTTCAGCAGGAGAACGTTTTCGATGAAGTTGAACACCGACTCGCTGATGGCCGGATTGTGCCGCTTGGCAGAGCGAACGGCATTACGAATGTGCCGTTCATCCTCGTCGTCAGGATGCGGTCCGCTGTCCCGGATGTAGGAACGGTATACCGGGAAACAAGCAATTACTTCGCGCAAGGCAGCGCGCAAACTGTGCCGCGTAAAGTCTCGGGACCAGCGGTGTTGCTCGGAGATCCGGTCCAGCCGGCGGGACAGCACCTCCAGTTCGCTGGACATAGATACCTGCAAAATCAATAGTTTGCTTTGGTAAACCAAATCGGCATAGGACTGGGACCAGCCGCTGAAGTGGCGGTAGAGGCGAAGCAGAGCACGCTTCCGGGAGGAGTCGACAAAAAGGCCGTTGAGAAAATTCAGGAAGCCATATCCAGTGGTTCCTTCGATCGTCCAGGAAGGTCGAAGTTCCTCGTCTCCCACCAGGATCTTCTCTGCCATGAGGAAAAACCGTCGCCGAGGAGCCGCCTGGACAGGGCTCACCTCTGATTTGCCATAGAGTGGAACTTGCTCTTGGAGGTCTTCAAAGTATTTCTGCGGATCGAGCAGCCCGTCCGGATGATCGATCCGCATTCCAGATACGTAGCCTTTGCGCACGAGATCGAACACCAACGCGTGCACGGTCGCAAATACTTCGGGATCCTCTACCCTGATTGCAGCCAGATCGTTGATATCGAAGAAGCGACGGTAGTTGATCTCGTCAGCGGCAACACGCCAGAAGCTCAAGCGATAAGGTTGATCGGCGAGCATGCGCTCTAATGCGTCAAAGCTGCGCGGGTCGCCCTTGCGACCGTTCATGTCGTTCAGCGAGGTACCCAGACCGATTCGGGCTGCGTCACTGCTTTCGATCAGCTTGATCAGTCGTCCTTTGATGATGTCGCGTTCTCGTTGGCGCTCCCGAATCCTGCCGGGATCCGTTTCGTCCAGGGGCGGCAGGTGGGTGATCGCGGTGAGAATGCTTTCCAATTCCAGCACGTGATCAGGAGACCCTCCATCTCGTTGCTGCATCTCGTGCAACACCCGATCCAAGACCAGGGACCAGGTACGAGGAGCAACCGGAAAATGAGTACCCTGACAGTCGACGAAGAAAGAACCGCCGTCGTAGATCAACCTGATCTGCTGGTTCTCCAAGGCCCGGCCGAATTGGTCTGGAAGGACCGGCAGCAGCACCTTGTTGGTGAGTTCTGCCTTGGGAGGATTCCAGTCAATGTCGAAATATCGCGAGAATTGGGAGCCCGGTCCGTTCTCGAGCACATCCCACCACCACCTGTTGGACGGATGAGTCACACACATATGGTTCGGGACAACGTCCACAATCAGTCCCATCCCGCGCTGTTTCAATTGCTGTGCGAACTGCCGGAACTCCTCCTCCGTGCCGACTTCGGGATTGAAACTCGTGTGGTCGGTCACGTCGTAGCCGTGCAGGCTGCCGGGACGCGCCATCACAAAGGGAGAGGTATAACAATCGGTAATCCCCAAGTCTTCGAGATAGTCCAGCAAAGCCGCTGCCTGGGCAAACGTGAAAAAGCTGTTCAGCTGCAGGCGGTAGGTAGAACAAGGGATAGATTGTGGTTCTCCCTCAGCTCGTTTCGTCACAGCCGTCACCCCTATCGTTGAGAATAACTGAACAGAAAAAAAAGATCAGACGCTCGTGAGATCACTCGCGCGGCGCTCCCTCCTTGGCTGGTTGCTCCCAAATCCGAGAGAGTACAAGCGCGCGTTGGGGGAGGAGCCGTGAGTCGCACAAGCACGCCCCTGCCAAGCAGGCCGACCAGTCCCGGAACAAGATCAGTCAGCCCGTTGAGAACAGAAGGGAAACCCAAACGATGAGATCGAGGACTTCAAAGAGCCTCATACGGCTTGACCTTTGGAGTGAACTCGGTCTACTTCGGGGTAGCGCGCGCCGGTTGGGGGCGCCGAATCGAAACTGACCGCGGGCGGGAGGTCGCTGCGAAGAGTCCTCTTTCGAGAGGCCCTGGCCCCGTCGAGCGGTAAACTCGCTTTCGGGGGCTTTAAGTTGACCTCCATGACAGCCGAGTCAGGGAAACATTGTCTGAATTCTGGATTCGCGTGCTCATTTCCCGCATCACATCCTCCGCCGACTCTGGTAATCCTCTGGTAACCCATTGAAGGACCTGTTGTTTACGAAGTCCGACCCTGCAGGTCGGTTTGGCGATGGTCGTGCTCTGTCTGGTTGCACAGTCAGGAGGCACCCGTTTGCCTGAGATCACCGATTGTCCCGCCACTGCGGCTAAGCCGCTCGCCACACCAGCTCTGCTGCTTGCGATGCTAAGCGTGTCGAGTCGAGTGAGCGACTTAATTTTCTCTCCGGGGAGTTTCCCGCACGTGGAACTTAGCGGCCAACTGCGTGCGGTCAAGATTCCAGGCTTGCAACCTCTCACCCCCGACGACTTGCGACGCATCGCTGAGGAGCTGATTGGGGACAACAAGCAAGCGATGTCCATGCTTAGAGAACAGGGATCCTGTGACATCTCTTACCGATTTCCAGGCAAGTGTCGATTCAGGGTCAATGTGTTCATGCAGAGAGGAAGCCACGCCATTGTGATGCGTGTCATCCCGAAGAGCATCCCGACTTTTGCCGAACTAAACCTCCCTCCCGCTCTGGCAGAAATTGTCCACTTAAAGAATGGCATTGTCCTCGTGACAGGTCCAACCGGCTCCGGGAAGTCGTCCACGATGGCTGCCATCCTCGACAGGATCAACGAGACTCAGGCGTACCACATCATCACGATCGAGGATCCTATCGAGTTCATGCATCAGCACAAGCGCTCGATCATTCACCAACGAGAGCTGCACAGTGATACACCAAGCTTTGCCCTCGCTCTCCGGGCTGCGTTGCGACAGGCGCCAAAGGTAATCTTGGTCGGGGAAATGCGCGACAAGGAAACCGTGGAAATTGCGTTGGAAGCCGCCGAAACCGGCCATCTGGTCCTTTCTACGTTGCATACAATCGATGCCTCGAAAACAGTAGAGCGGCTCGTTGGAGTGTTTCCGGTTTCGGATCAGCTCGTCATCCGCAATCGCGTCGCGAAGAGCTTCCGATGCATAGTTTCGCAACGCCTAATCCCGCGCAAAGACGGCGGCGGAAGGATCGCGGCAATGGAGATTCTTAAGTCCACTATTCGGACTCGTGAATACGTTGAAAGAGGCGAAGGAGACGGCAAGAGCCTGCTGGATGCCATGCGGGATGGAGACACGGAAGGTATGCAGCATTTCGACGGGGAGATTGAGAAGCTGGTTCGCTCCGGATTGGTCGACGTAGAGACCGCCCTTGCTTATGCTACCAATCCGGGCAATTTGAGACTGCAACTGGCTGACGCCGTCGGAGCACCGCAGACAGACGGCGGGGCACTCCCCGATTCCAAAACCCCTGCGGCAGCGGTTATAGAGACAATTTAGGAACTCGCAATTTAGTTGTCTGCTTCGCTACGCTGTGCCCGAGCGCCTGAGGTTGTGCAGCCGTCCTACCCTGCGGCGGGTCCCTGTGGGGCGGCGTAGTCGAGGTTTGACCTCACGCGGAGTCCACATTTGTTAATCCCATACAATCGGGGACTTGCCTCCCGAGGGAATGCCCCATCCCTTGGATCTTCTGAATCCTCCATAAATATGCACGGGTTGTAGAAGCACGCATATTCGGGCCCCGGCTCTGGGCGTGTGTCGGCCCAGCCGATGTTCATCGGAAACCCGGCTAGGCGCAGGGAGTGAATCCCGACAGCTTCGAAGGGGTGCGGTGCTTAAGAGGAATTCCGTCTCAGTGGTTCTCGAAGGTCTGCAAACCAGCACCATCACGGCCCAGATGAGTGCAAGGACCTGGCTCGCGCGTTTCGAACGAAATTGCAGGCTTTTGGCTGTGAAGTACGGAATTGAGTCGCCGGAACGCAGAGTCCGACGGAACACCGAAGACTACGCGTTCCGGAACAAGAAAAAACGCAACCATGAACGCGATGATCGCGAGCGCCGGAAGGAGGGTGAGTGAAGGACGTAGGTGACCCTAGTTCTTGTAATCGAGAGTTTACGTGCGCTCTGTCGCAGCAGAGCTATGATGACGCGCAATTTTGGCTGAGCCTTGTAGTCTCGAATGTGAGTTCTTGGGGGAGGGCACACATCAGAGGCCGGGCTCAGCCAAACCTCAGAAATCCGACTTGCGGACTTCGTTCCAGTCCGGAGACTGGAAGCCTCTGGCACGGCCTGCGAAGGGGACACTGTGGCGGCGTGAGTTGAGTGAGGTAATTCTGATTGGCGCGCCCTCATCTTCGTGTTGGCGGCGACTCTCGTCTTGATGTTCTTCCCTCAGCTGCTGCCTTTTTGAGGTGATACTTTGAAACTGATAGCCAGCAAGAACGCACCCGTCTCGCATCTCAACTTGAAAGTCTCGGCAATGCCATCTCAGCGCTGAACGCGACGGGTGTAGAATTTTCGACAGTCGATTCGAAGATTCGCAATGAATGCTGCAGGTTTCCGCCGCATTGCTCTGAGCCTCGAAGGAGCAGAAGAAGGCTCACATTTGGGTGCTGCCGACTTCCGCGTCGGCGGTAGAATCTTCGCCACACTTGCCTCACAACGACAAGGTTATGGGAACTTGCTGCTCACGCCGGAGCTGCAGGGAGAATTGGTCCAAGAGTTGCCAGAAGTCTTCCTTCCTGTAGCTGGCGGGTGGGGAAGGATGGGGATGACCCACGTTCGACTAGCGCAAGTGAGCGAGGAGGCTTTGGCGGGTGCTCTTCGCACAGCATGGGAGCTCAGGATAAAAAAGAATGCAAAGGCAAAGAGGACCGGGAGCGCACGCGGACGGTACGGTTAGGAATTCAAAGCAACGCGGCCTGGCGCTTTTACGAACGTTCCATGCCGGCGTGGTTTGGATTTCAAAGTAACCTGGCTCGAAAAAATGTCTCGTGCCTGAACCACTGGCGGTGATCTGGATCACATCAGTGGCGCATCATCCCTTTCCTGGCTGGGCCGAGGGCGCGGTCGGCCTCGTTCAGCAGTGGTGTCATTTCTTTGAGAACCTCTCGCCGAAGAAATGGGTCCCTCGTCGTTTTCAGCTTGGTAACGGTCTCCTCAATCTCCCGCTGCAATTCCGCGATGTTGAGTGGCACCTTGCAAAAATACCTTATGAAGCGCGGGGCATCAGGGACGGCTGTTGTTTTTGCGGATGCACCTTCGCAAGCAGCCGCGCCTTCAGCTTAGCAAGCCTGAAATCCTCGGTTTTTCTTTCAAACCGGCGTGCCTGAAGGTCAACTTCGTGCCGTGCTGGGAGCGGTTGGATTGGATGGCTCATGGCGGCAAGCCTAGGCGGCCCAAGCACGCTAGTCAACCGTGGCATGCTGGGCCAAACCGAAACTGCCGCGAATAGTAGTACAATCCCTCCGGCAAAATGAAAATCGAAGACCTCAGGGATAAGCTAGTTGCCAGAGAAGACGAAGAGAATGTTTATCTTGATTTTCGTCTCTTCGGTAACCGGCAAAGCGAAGCCATGGACTGTTATCTCCAGGAAGCCATCGAGACTTTCCGAGGCAGAGGCATGGTAGTTGGATCAGCAAAAGCCATCGTCTTGATTTGCGATCCGAGTGCGCTGCTGACAGAGAATGCACGGTTCTGCCTTTGCCAGTTACAGACTTCCGGCGAATCAATAGGATTGAAGTCCACCCCACCGGCAATCTGACGTGCGTGATGGGTTCCAAGCAGAGGTGTAAACACTAAGGTAAAACCACTTTCGTGACCTTCCCCGGCTGGGCGACAGGCAGCAGCAAATGACTGGGCTTGCAGAGTGCGATTTCAACGGTTTCGGCTAACTCCGAGGATTTCCGCCAGGGCAGGAAGGGCATGGCCATCGCCTCATAGCACGGTTACTCCGTACTTTGCGGGAATACGCCCGAATAATGCTGCCAACGCCACTTGGGGAGTTCGGACGCGCTGGTCCAGATCATTGACAAACACAATCGCTTTCGCACTCGCGGGCGCACCGAGCTTGAGATTACACGCGGGAGTTAGGAAAAGCTGCAATGGGGATCGAGACTGCCTCAAGCTAAGCATTGCACCAGCAGGCCCCAGCCCTCTCCCGATCGAGGTAGCCTCGACTCGGCCACGAGCCCTTCAAGCCACGACGGCTTCTCCCGCGCCATCGGCGCGCAAAACCTCTTATAGCTAGCAAGCCATCGCTTTCGGCCACAAGCTTGGCCGCAGTGCGTGGCTGGCTAGCGCTGTTGGTTGACTGCGCCCGGACAAAAACGATTGCCCGCCGACCTTAAACAGCATTCAAGCTGAGGTTAACTTTCATTGCGGCCACAGCTGCCACTACCGTACTAAGCCGCATCGGATGGCCGTAACACCTTTCGGTGCCAAAATGGCCCCGACGCGCTCGAAGGGCAAGAGATAAAGCAGACCGGCATGGAAAGAAGCTTCGCACTACGGCAGGGCATGGGATCGAAAAACTGCAAATTCCACAAGCTGACCATCGGGCTGAGGAACGAATTAAAGTTTGCAGTTGCAATCACCGTTGCCGTGCCTGCTGCACCATCTCTACCAGAACCTTTCTGGTTTCGTCCGGGTTCCCTACTTCTCGCAAGAAAGCGATGCGAGCCCCGCGCATCCCGTCCGGTGTTTTCAGGCGCACGTGAAAGCCTAGACGGTCCACAGCCGTCATTGCAGCCTCCTGCGACTCGATTCCCGCAAAGGCGCGGGCCAGGAGGACCAGCCCATCCTGGTGATCGGCGTTCATGTGCTGGATGATCTTACCGGCCGCGTCGGCCAGCGGATCGGCCTGCGCCTGTTCATAGTCTGAGGCTTGAACCCAGCCCATCACTCCGAAGCCGCCTACGTAGTACACGTCCAACACATCCATGCGGTAGAAGCAAAAATCGTCAAAGTCCACCCAGTACTGGCTGTTCGGATAACTTGCAAGATAGAGCCGCCGCGCCTCCGGCACTTCCGATTTTGGGATGGTCACGGCGTTGCCAACCAAGGTGACGCGCGATGCGCCTAAAGGATCGCCGCTGGCATCAGGTTGCGTGATCAGCAGGCTGACGCGTGGGTCCGCTTGCAGGTTCTGAGTGTGCATGGCCATTGTGCTGATCAGAAAAATGGGCCGTCCGCGGTTCTCCAGGCCGTAGGGCATCACGGATCCGAAAGGGAACCCCGCCTGCTTGCGCGACAGGGTGGAAAGGCTACCGATGCGCCCCAGGTACGCTAAAGTGCGGGCGCGCTCGGCGAAAGTGGGTTCCGGAACCGCTGGCTGATCGCTCGGTGCTCCGCCAGCGTGTTTTCTAGGAGATGAAGAAGTCATCGCTGCTTTCCGCCGGCCATTTTAGAGACCGCAATCCTCAAGAGCTTACATCGATCCCGGGCACGCAACCGTGGCAGGCCTGGGCGCAATCATATCCTGAATAAAGCACCGGGTGTCCAGCGCTCACCGCTTCCTGTCATCGGGCAGAAGGACCTCAGGGTCAAGCCCGCGGCGGAAACTTCGCCCAGCGTTGCGGGCTGGACTAGCGAGACCCTGGCGTTTCATTTTCAGGGCTTTGCAAATCTGCTTAGGCAATACACAATTTTTGATGTGCCTCTAACTTGAATCCGGGCGGCCTTTTTGATAGAACCTAAATACTGGGGTTGGTGGCAAGCTGTGCAAAGGTACAGTCGCGGGCGCGCTTGCTTCCATGTACGGTTGAAAGCAGTTTATCGGGATGCTTTCCTAAGCGCCTAAAGGAGAGCGGAGTAGTTGGGTCCTCGCTTTAGCCGGCGCCGTGAAGTTCGCACCCTGCGTTCTCCGGTGTACAACATCGAACCTCCTGTTCGCTAGCTTTTGGGAGTTTCCGATGGCTTGTGACGTACCTTTGAAGTGCTCGACCGAGCGTTCAAGGTCACACTTCAGAGCAACAAACTTTCCTGCTGCGACCTGCTTTCCAACGGACAGCCAGTCCGCTGTCTGCACCTTCCTAACGCAACCATCCAAAATTCTTGTTCACGCCGGAGGAAGATCATGGCGACGAAACTCGTCAATATTGAGAATGACGTAGAAATTCAACAACGCCTGCAGGCTGAGCGCATGCGCTTGCGCAAGATCGCGGGCCTCGACCAGCGCGACCACTTCCACCGGCCGGTGGAGCGAGCATTCACGGCGGAGGAACGCAGCAAGGTCACCATCCTTTTCGGCGGTTTCACCTGGAAGCATGAAGACCTGATTCGCGCTGTCTTCCAAGGCTGCGGGTACCGCTGCGAGAAGTTGCCCGTGCCCGACGTTCCGGCGTTCCAGTTGGGCAAGGAGTACGGCAACAACGGACAGTGCAATCCCACCTACTTCACTGTGGGCAACCTCGTACAGTATCTCCAATTCCTGGAGAAGGAAGGCATTCCGCGCAAAGACATCCTCGACAACTATGTCTTCTTTACCGCCGGGTCGTGCGGCCCGTGCCGGTTCGGCATGTACGAGGCGGAGTATCGCTTCGCTTTGAAGAATGCGGGCTTCGACGGCTTCCGCGTGCTGCTGTTCAAGGACAGCGACGGCATTAAGGCGGCCTCGGGTGAGCCTGGTCTCAAATTCACGATCGACTTCGGGTTCGGCATGTTGAACGCCATGCACATGGGCGATGTGCTGAACGACCTGATCTACCAGATCCGTCCCTTCGAAGTGAACAAGGGCGAGACCGATCGCGTGTTCCGCGAGGCCGTGGATGGACTCTGCGATGATCTGAAGAATCGCGACTCATTTGAGATCGAAGAGCGAGCTCCTAACTGGGCGAAGCCGAAGTTCAAGAGCAACAAGATTCTGCGCAACACCTTCAACGTGTTCGGCAAGATGAACGAGCACCTGCGGGGCAAAGACTATTTGAACGCCCTGGCCACCGCTCGCGACCACATGGACAGGATTGAGGTCGACCGTACCAAGGTGAGGCCGGTGGTGAAGATCACCGGCGAGTTCTGGGCGCAGCTCACGGAAGGCGATGGCAACTTCCACATGTTCGAGTTTCTCGAGCGGGAGGGGGCGCAAGTCATGGTCGAGCCCATTGCGACCTGGGTGGCCTATCTCCTGTACCAAGCCAAGGCTCACGCCCAGGCGAAGTGGCCCGTCAATCGCCCGCATCGCAATCCGCAATGGTGGGAGTTGAAGAAACACCTGGCGAACGACCTGGGATTGCGCAAGAAACTGATGGGTATTGGTGTCGGCGAAAAAATGTGGAACCATCTGTATCACCGGACGGCCAAGAACCTGGGAGGGATCACGCATCACCTGGTTCCGCAAACCGAACTGGCCGAGATGGCCCATCCTTTCTACAACCAGTTCGCGCGGGGTGGTGAAGGACACCTGGAGGTCGGCAAGAACGTGTACTACACCGTCCATCATCTCTGCCACATGGTGCTGGCTCTTAAGCCGTTCGGCTGCATGCCGTCTTCGCAGTCCGATGGGGTGCAATCCGCGGTGGTGAACAAGTTCAAGGACATGATCTTCCTGCCGATTGAGACCTCAGGCGAGGGCGAGGTGAACGCGCACAGCCGTGTGCAGATGGCGCTGGGCGAAGCCAAGGTCAAGGCCAAGACGGAATTCGAACAGTGCCTCAAGTCGACGGGCAAGAGCCTGGACGAGATCCGCGAGTTCATGGCCGAGCATCCCGAACTGAAGCGGCCTTTCTACCAGGTCCCGCATCGCGAGGGTATCGCGGGCACGGCGGCGCAGTTCGTCTTGCACGTGAGCGATCGTATGGACAAGAGCACGAAGCTTTGGAAGCGTGCGCGAGTGCCGGGGATCGCCGTACCGAACGCAGCGTAACCGATCCGACCGGCGGTCGAAGGGACCGCCGGTTCTCCTTATCCCTTGCCAGATCCTGATCGGAGAGATTCAATGCACGACCATCTCACGGGCCACGAGCACAAGGCTCCCCAGTTATTCCAGATTTCGGCGGCGCCCTACCAGAAGCCGCACGATCATCACACCCAGTTCTTGGTTGGACTGGACGTCGGTTCCACTACGGTGAAGGCGACTGTAGTCGACGCCGCGACGGATCAGATTCTCTGGCAGGACTACCAGCGTCACGAGACCAAGCAGCCGGAGAAGACCCTGGAATTTCTGCGCCGCATGGAAGCCGAGACCGGCATCAACCGGCACAACACCCGGATGTTCATGACCGGTTCGGGCGGGGGGGGGATTGCCGAGCAGATCGGCGCCAAGTTCGTGCAGGAAGTCACGGCGGTCTCGCTGGCTGTCGAAAAGCTGCACCCCGAGGTGTATTCAGTCATCGAACTGGGAGGCCAGGACGCCAAGATCATCGTCTTCAAAGACGATGACGAAACCGGCCGCAAGAAAAAAATCCCGTCGATGAACGACAAATGCGCCGGCGGCACGGGCGCCGTCATCGACAAGATCAACGCGAAGCTGAAGATCCCGACGGCTGAGCTGGCTCTACAGGGCTATCACGGGATCAAGCTGCACAAGGTCGCGGGCAAGTGCGGCGTGTTTGCCGAGACTGATATCAACGGCCTGCAGAAGGTTGGAACGCCTTCTGACGAGCTCATGGCCTCGCTCTTCGAGGCAATCGTGCTGCAGAACCTGAGCGTCCTTACGCGCGGGCACACACTGCGTCCGCACGTGCTACTGCTCGGAGGGCCCAACAGCTTCATCAAGGGGATGCGCGAGGCGTGGCAGGCAAATATCCCCCGCATGTGGCAGGAGCGCAAGGTTGCGGTTCCCGAGGGCTCCAAACCCGAGGATCTGATCAAGGTTCCGAACAATGCCCAATACTTCGCAGCCTTGGGCGCCATTGAATTTGGCAAGAGCGAAGACGATTCGATCGGCTGCTACCAGGGGTACGAAAAACTGGTGTACTACATCGAATACGGACGGCAGGAGGAGAAAGCGAAATCCGGGGCGAAGGGGTTGGTCTCGAAAGACGGCGAACTCGATACCTTCAAAGACGTGTATCGCCGCAAGAAATTTACGCCGGCAACCTTCCAGAAGGGACAAACCGTGGGCGGGTTCATCGGCATCGATGGCGGATCGACATCGACCAAGGCCGTCCTGCTCGATGAACAGGGTGACATTCTCTGCACGGCCTACCAGCTCTCGAACGGAAATCCGATCCAGGACACGATCGAGATGTTCGAGAATCTGCGTGGCCAGGTCGAGGCGCAGAACGCCAAACTGGAGGTTCTGGGCGTGGCCACAACCGGCTACGCGAAAGACATCTTAAGAGACGTACTGAAGGCCGACGTCGCCCTGGTCGAGACGGTCGCGCACACCGAGTCGGCACTGAAGTTCTACGAGGATCCGCACGTCATCGTGGACGTGGGTGGGCAGGACATCAAGATCATCATTCTGCACAACGGCCGTGTGAAGGACTTCAAACTGAACACGCAATGCTCGGCCGGGAACGGCTACTTCCTGCAGTCCACCGCGGAGGGTTTCGGTTTGAAGGTCGACCAATACGCCGATCTTGCCTTCTCCGCCCAAGCCATGCCGGTTTTTGGGTATGGGTGCGCGGTCTTCATGCAATCCGACATCGTGAATTTCCAGCGCCAAGGCTGGCGGGCCGAGGAGATTCTCGCCGGACTGGCTGCCGTTCTCCCCAAGAACGTCTTCCTCTATGTCGCCAGCATTCCGAACCTGGCTGCACTGGGCTCCCGCTTCGTTCTGCAGGGTGGGACGCAGAACAATATGGCGGTGGTCAAGGCAGAAGTGGATTTCATCAATAACAGCTTCCGCGCGGCCGGCAAGAAGCCGGAAATCATCGTTCACGAATTTTGCGGTGAGTCAGGCGCGATCGGCGCGGCCGCCGAATCCGTGCGTCTGTGGCGCAATGGCACGGTCACCAGCTTTGTTGGCCTGGATGCGGTCCGCAAAATCCAGTACCGGTCCACGCGAAACGAGGACACACGCTGCAATTTCTGCAAAAACAATTGCCTGCGAACCTTCATTGATGTGCGCACCACCGAGGCTTTGCCTTCCGAGCCGTTGAACTTCGTGCCGATCAAGAAAGTCACGAAAGTTCCGCTGATGCACGGCGAGCAGCGCCTGATCATCGCCACCTGCGAGAAGGGCCTGGTCGAAGATATTAACGAGATGAAGGACATCAAGGCAGGCCTCGATCAACTCCGGGAGGCGCACCCGAATTTCGTGGACATGGCGTCCAAGGAGGTATTCCGGCCAACCAACGCGAAGAGCGTAGCCGATCCCATCCCGGTAGCAAAGTTCTGGAACAAGGCGGCCAACGAGCGGATCGCGCTGATCGAGGGTCGCAAGAAGATTCGCGTCGGTATCCCGCGCGTTCTGAACATTTACACTTACGCGCCGCTATTCAATGCTTACTTCGAGAGCCTCGGCGTTGCGCCCGAGAACATCATTTACTCCGATTACACCAGTTCCGATCTCTACCGCGCCGGCGCCAGAGGCCGAATCATTCTCCGACATTTTAGTGACAAACGGAAAATACGACCCGGCAACGAGGCATACGACCAGCACGAGGATGGGGTTTTCTGCTAAAGAGGGACCGCAGCCAATTATATCTCTCTCTGTATCTCCTCGGGGTCAGGAGCAGAAATCACGGTTCGGTATCAAGTCGTTTTTCAAAGCCAAGTCATAGCAAGTTCCTTCTCTCTTGGGCTCTCATGCACGAGCAATTATATTATGTATAGTGTGTGTTTCGCTACTTTTCTCTTCTGTGTAACATTAATATCATGTAAACAACATACGTACCCTTTTTTGGCTGTTCTCGATCGGGGTGTAGGACATTGTTACGTGTATCTCCATGTTGTTGCTCAAATATTACACAAATTGATTCCAATGAGTCTTATAGCCTTGTGGTAAAAGCAATCTTATGAATCCAAAATAACAGCCTAAATCACAGTATGTCAATCATTGGCTTTACACTGGCTTGTCCCCCATCGGGACTAGAGGCGCGTCGCGCAGACAAAAGCTGATCGCTATACGTGTCGCGTATGATGTAAAGGTTGGACATGAGATGAGGCGTTATCTGGTCTTGAACGTTTGAACAACGCTGTGACTCACATTGCCGCACTGCGTTTTGTGCAAAAAGGTCGCAGTCGGATATACAGAAACTATGTAAGTTTCCACTGTAGCATTAAAGGTACTCGCTAGGGGGAATATTAATATCATAACTAAGTGCGGCCCTCAGATATTATTGTCTTTTGCAAGTGACCCGCGGCCGCCCAATACCATTTTCGGACATTGTTTTCGAGTTCATCTTTAAGTTGGTGTAAGTCACTCAATTTCTTATGAATTTCCTCCAAAATTTATAAATAGTATTTCGAACATATAAACTTGGTTCCTGCACAGTTATGATGCCTAATTCTAAGTTTTCAAAAATGTAATTTTTGGCTCCCTGGACTCAGGTGTTCAGTACAATTGAATGACCTCCAGCACTTGATAGAGCTTATGAAAAAATTCAAAACTGAGTAAATAACTAGTCTCCCATAGGCAGCCATATGTGACAGAAGATAGTCATTCTGTGTATACGTCTGCTTTTGGATGCACCCATCAAACCGTAGTTCAACAATTCAGCCAAACTCGTGTGGATATTGTGTGGCTTCTGATCATGTGAGCAGTTGCCTCACGAAACAAAATAAACATTTATTGTGCTACAAGTCTTGAATTGTTAACATAGACTCCAACTGTGTTGATGCATCATCACAATACTCGATGTGTTATGCCACCCCCTCTTCTTGTGGATCTGGTAGTGTCTTCACTCCACGAAGGACTTTTGCCAGCTTTCAAACTCAACAGACAGTCGGACAACAGAAAACTTGTGGCTGCATTTGTACATGTACTTCAAGATCTTGGCCAAAAGACTGGCAACAAACAACACTTGGTACAAATATTTTTCCAGCTGTCACACACAAACAGGCCCTGGGTGAAATCTCAGATAAAGAAAACCAAACTGAAGATTCTACCTCTCTGTCAAAGAAGCAAAAATGGGTGTACACCAAATGACGCACAATTGACAAGAAGTTAAAGGATGTTTTGACATGTATTGATAAGGCTGGGTGGTCACTCGCTGCCTTCTTGTTTTTTATTTTCCGCCACAAAGATGCTGATGGGAAGGACATTTCCCACACCTGTCATGATTATTTCCTTTCCCTAGCGCTCAACCTTTAGCACTTATGCTAGTTCATTAACGCCCACTGTAGCACTTACCCTTAGCGCTGACGCCCAGCACAGGCACTCAGCACCGCTATCAGCGCTCATTTATCCATCACATCAAGGCATGACTACTCACGTGCAGGTCATGAGATCTCGACGCCTAATCAATACCTTTATCCTCCCATTATGCTTCCCTCCCTATCGTTCTGCTACAACCTATGCCT
>Ga0137418_10002868_pt1 | contig 15782 bp, 12 predicted proteins | sample CZODoug3_1_2_16f_FD_122242 | JGI IMG/M metagenome (GOLD analysis project Ga0137418, IMG submission 122242) | Vadose zone soil fungal communities from Angelo Coast Range Reserve, California, USA - CZODoug3_1_2_16fungal (Hybrid Assembly) | ecosystem: Environmental > Terrestrial > Soil > Vadose... | reverse complement strand
CTCCCTGCGCGGGCACGAGGCCGCGGAAGCTCGACGTCTGCACGCCGAGCTGAAGGCCTGCGGCTTCGACGTCGCTGGACCGGCCGAACAACGGCGCGGCAAGTCCAGCGAGCGTCACGGCCGCCAGCTGACGGCGCGAGTACCTCGCGCCGTCCTGTGGTGATGGTGTGGTGCTCATACGTTCGGGTTCTGCGGTTTGCCGATGGCCATGGGGCGCATCATGTCGTGATCTTCGTGATCGAGGATGTGGCAGTGCCACACGTACTGCCCCGGCATGTCGAAGGCCGCCACCAGTCGCGTGATTTCTCCCGGATACGCGACGACGGTGTCTTTGCCACCCGTTTCCCACGCTTCGGCCGGCCGGGCCGGCCCCGGCGGAAGCGACGGATTGTCGCGATCGAACGGCGCCCGGTCGAGCACGCGGAATTGCGTCTGATGGATGTGAATCGGATGGGCGTCGGCGGTGAAGTTCCGGATTTCCCATACCTCGGTGCCGATGTTCGGGTTCTCCGTAATCGGATCCATCCACGCGAGCGGATTTCCGGTTCCGTCCTTGTTCACGGTGCCGAGCAGGCCGATGGCCGGCCCGAAGGGAACGGCATTCGGATCGCCACACACCTCCTGGATTGGAATCTGGAAGGATCCGTCGGGGTTGGCCGCCACCTTCACGGTCGCCGAGTCGAGCTCGTTGAGCGACACGCGCCGCAGCCTCGCTCCATTTGGTGCCGCCGCGGGCGACGCGGCCGCGAGGTTCGAGAGCTTCTCGGGCGCTACGCTGGCGTCGACGCTGCGCGAGGGACGCACGCGGAACTGCATGATGGCCCCGGTGGTCAACGGGTCGGCCGACGGATAGTCCACCCCGGGAACGCCGCCGCCGAAGGGCGAATCGGGCCCGATGTTCAGCAGCGTGACCGTCGTGCCCACAGGGACGTTCGTGAAGTCCACGATGACGTCGGCGCGCTCGGCCGGAGCGATCAAGAGCTGCGCGAGCCGCGCCGGCTGCGGCAGGAAGCCGCCGTTGCTGCCGATCTGCCACAGCGGAAGAGCGTCGCGATCCAGCGTCAGCAACAGCGTCCGGGCATTGCAGCCGTTCAGGAATCGGAACCGATAGCGGCGCTGCTCGACGTTCAGGAACGGCCAGGTGTTGCCGTTCACCATCATCGTGTTGCCGAAAAATTCAGGGTTCCAGATCGGCGGCACGTCGCTCGGCTCGCCGGCGCACGTCGTCTGCGGGATGAACGGAATCCGCAGGTCCTGCTTGGACACGCCCTCGAAAAACGCGCGGTCGCCCGGGAAGAACAGCGACCCGTCGGCGTTGAACGACCGGTCCTGGATGAGGATCGGAATTTCGTGGTCGGGCAGCTGACTGGCAACCTGGCTGTCGACGGCGTCGCCGCGCAACAGGTAGAACGCCGCCAGCCCGGCATAGACGTTTGCGCGCGTCAGGCCGAGGGTGTGGTCGTGCACCCACATCGTCCCCGCCGGCTGATCGTTGCCGTAGTCGAAGGTGGCCGTGCCCGGTGCCCACGTGCTGGCGAGACGCGCCGCGGCCTTCTTCCTGAAGAAGTTGTACCAGGTGCCCTCCGTGGCGTAGCCGCGCGGGATGTTGTTCGCCGCCGGCAGGAACCACGCCTCCGGATAGCCGTCGCTGTCGTCGACGGTGTGGCCCCCATGCAGATGCGACACGAGCGGTACGGGCCCTCGATACGGCTCCGGGCTGGTGCCCATGAAGTCGCGTGGCCCCGGAGGGTTCGCCCAGTGGAGCGTCTGATCGACGGGCAGCAGGTGCGAGCGATAGTTGCCGGCCCCGTCCATCAGGCCGTTGATCCACTTCACGCGCGTGAGGCGCCGATACCGCGCCTCGAAGGTCGGCGCGGGCGAGTGAAACGTTCCCGAGTGATTGACCGAGCCGTAGGCCCAGATGGTGGTCTGCGGGAAAGCCGACGGCAGGATCTGCTGCCGTACCTGCCTCGCCGCGACTTCGTAGTAGTCCACTCCGGCCGCAGTCCTGGTCGCCGGCATTGCCGGTGGGATCCACAGCGGCGTGACGAAGCGGGGGATGGCGTACGGATCGATCGACCCCCCAGGCACCGCCTGCGCCAGCGCGCGCTGAACGAATCCAAGTCTCGATGCCAGGTACAGTGCCGGACCACCCAGCATGCCGGTCCTCAAGAAATCACGGCGTGTCCCCATGAAGCGTGCTCCTTTTTCGATGTGTCGTGCTGTCGAGCGTGCAGGCGACGATACGGGGACGCGCAGCCGCGATCAAACCGGAGCGCCAGTAATTTCGGGGATATCTGCGGTCGAACGGCGCTCCGGCCGCCGATTTAATCTGCGTCTCACGAACGGGTGGGAAGGCTAGACGAGCGTACGCGCGACGGTGTTCAGCGCGTCGCTCAACGCGTCGAGGCGCAGCGGCTTCTGGAGGTAGGCGTCCATGCCGGCCGCGCGGCAGCGGGCTTCGTCACTCTCGAACACGTTGGCCGTCAGCGCGATGATCGTGGGACGATGTGCGCGTCCCGACGCGCGAATGCGGCGCGTGGCTTCGAGACCGTCGATATCCGGCAACTGCACGTCCATCAGGATCACGTCGTAGTCGCGGCGAGCGGCCGCGTCGACGGCATCCTGACCGCACGCCGCTTCGTCGGGCTCGAGCCCGAGCTCGTCGAGCATCAGGCGGATCACGCGGCGGTTCGGTTCGTTGTCCTCGACGACGAGAACCGCCATCTGGATGCCGACACTCGCCGGAGATTCCGCCACGCTGGCGTCCTCGACCGCAAGCCACGGGCGGGTCGCCGCGCACAGTGCGTCGTGCAGTGCCCGTGCGCGCACCGGCGCGGGCACGACGTGCTCGAGCGCGGCGGAGGGGTGCCGTCCCGCGCGACGCATGTGCGCCACGGTCACGAGCGGCACCCCGGCGAGGCCCCACGCCGCGCGATTGCGCAGCAGCCGGTCGTACAGGCCGCCGCCGACGGCATTGCTGTCCACGACCACGGCGTCGATGCCGGCGGGCGGAGCGGTCCCCGCATCGTGGAGCGTCGCCTGCACGCCCCCGTTGCGGAGCAGCGACAGGATGTGCTCGCCGACGATGCCCGGACCGACCACGGCCAGCACGCGAACGCCGGCAAGGTCCGACCAGTCGGGCCGGTTCGCGGGGGCGGCGGGTGCGCGAAACACGAAGGTGAACGTGGATCCCTTTCCGTACTCGCTCTCGACGCTCATCGACCCCGACAGCAGGCGGCTCAGCCGGTCCGAGATCGCGAGTCCGAGGCCCGTCCCGCCGGCGCTCTGAGGGCCGGCCGGTTCGACCTGGCTGAACCACCGGAACAGGCGTTCCTGCATGTCCTTTCGGATGCCGATGCCGGTGTCGGAGACCGCGATCGTCAGGGCGACGCTGCCGTGCCGTTCGGACGCCGCGCTCACGCGGATCGCCACCTCGCCGATGGCGGTGTACTTCACCGCGTTCGACAGCAGGTTGAGCAGCACCTGCTTCACGCGGTCCTCGTCGGCGATGACGTCCGGCACGTCCGCGTCGATCACGTAGCCGAGCGCGAGCCGCTTGCGCGACGCCGCCTCGCTGACCGAATCGAGCGCCTCCTCGACCGCCGTGCCGGGGGAGAACCGCCGCGGTACCGGCGCCACGAGGCCTGCGTCGATGCGCGAGTAGTCGAGAACGTTGTTGATGAGCGCCAGCAGTGTCGTCGCGTTGGTGCGCAGCAGGCGGACCAGCTCGCGTTCGGCCGGCGGCATCGGCGCCGCCTGCAGCAGGTCAGTGATCCCGATCACGCCGGTGAGCGGCGTCCGGAGCTCGTGGCTCATGGTGGCGAGGAATTCGCTCTTGACGCGCAGCCCCACCTCGAGCGACGCGCGGCGGTTCACCAGGTACACGCCCATCGCCACGAGGAGCAGCGCGCTGAGCACGATGAGGGCGAGGCGTACCGTCGCGCTCCCCGACCGCGCGCGTTCGGCATCCACCTGTGCTTTCGCGTCGGCCTCCACGCTCGCCTTCAGCGCCGCGATCGCCTCGCGGACGCGGTTGAAGCTGCCCGTCCCCACCGCCTCGTCGAGCGCGACGGCGTGGCCGAGCTCGCCTTCGAGAATGAGTCCGATCACCTCGTCGCGTGTCTGCAGGTATTCCCGCCAGGCGACGATGACCGACTCGCGCGCCTTCCGCGTCCCTTCGGTCGAGAAGAGCGGCGAACGGCTGGCCAGCAGCAGCCGCACGCGCCCTTCGGCGGATCGCGACTGGTCGACGTATTCGAGCTGACGGTTCGCGTCCGAGGTGTGCAGGGCGTACAGCAGGATGCGGCGCACCTCCCCGGTTTCGAACAGCATGTTGTCGACCAGGTCGAGCGCCTCGCCGAAGCGGTCGTAGAGCCCGTTGGCCGCGTCGGCAGACTGGCGGAAGTCGCTCGCGACGACCCATCCGAGCGTGAGGACCGTCAGCGTGGCCCCCGCGAGGAGCGCGAACAGCCAGTAGCGCGCGAGAGAACGGACCGTCCGTCTCATCGCTCGTCGGCTCCGCGGCCGCCGGCTCGACGCCGGAGCGGATAACGCGGGTCATCGGGCAGCATCCCGTCGATGCGCAGCAGCTTGACGGAGGGAGCGACCTCGCCGGCGTTGACGTAGCCGATGGCTCCCGGCGCGCTGTAGACGAAATTCAGCATCCCGGACACCGACTGAATCGCCCGCGGACCGATGTTCACGCTCCCCTGGAACCTTCGAAGCAGGATGTGCTTCGCGTAGTCGCTCTCCGACAGTCCGCAGAGCATCCGGATCGCGTCGGCGCGTTCGGGCTGGCCGTAGTCGCGGAGGACCACGGTGATCTTGCGGCCCTGCGGCCAGCTCTGCGTGTCGAGCATGAAGATGCGGCGCAGCTCGCGGAACGTGAGGTTGTCGACCGGGTTCGATCGGTGCACGATGATCGCCAGCGGGGGACCCGGCGGCCCCTGCTGCGCGACGACCGGCGCCGTGCCGGCGAACGTGGCCGCCGACAGCAGCAGGACGACGAGCAGCAGACGAGGCGTCCGCATCGGTCTGCTCAGCACAGGAAGACAGGATCTCAGGTGGTTCGCTGCAGATCGATGTGAACCGCATCGGTTGCCGATGGCAGCACGGCGCCGCCGCTCGCTTCGAGGATGCGCCGCGCGGTCCGCAGGCGGAGCGGGCCCGCCGGGTGATCCGCGGCGTCATGCAGCGCGGTCCATGCCTGCGGCCAGATGCCGGGCGGCTGCGCCTCCACGGCCAGGCGCACGCGCGGCCCGGCGCCAGCGATAACGCGCACCGAGACACGCGCGCCCGCGCGGCGGTGCCGCAGCGCGTGTTCGACGATCAGCGTGACGGCGCGCGTCAGGTACCGTTCGCTGCCGCCGACCCTTGTCGTCAATGCCCCGTCGACGGCGATCGCGACGTCGTCCCGGGTGGCGTACCGGTCCGCGATCCTGCAGAGGATCGCGTCGAGCGAGACGGAGCGCGACGTCCCGGCGACTGCGTCGAGTGGCTCGCTGAGCAGCGTCAGGTCGGCGGAGATGTCGATCAGCTCGGAGATGGCGAAGCTGATCCGCTGCAGCGCATCGCGGTATTCGTGGGTCGACCGCTGGCGCCGCAGGGCAATCTCGATCTCCCCGGCGGCCGCGGAGAGCGGCGTACGGATCTCGTGCGCGATGGCGGCGGCGAACGACTGCAGGTCGGTCAGGGCAGTCCCGGCGGCAGGTGGCAGTTCAGCCACGCTGCCCGTCCTGCGCCGTGATGGTGTAGCCGATCCCCCTGACCGTGCGAATCAGCCCCGAGGCCCGCCCGAGCTTCTTTCTGAGATAGCTGACGTAGACGTCCATGACGTTCGACCGGGAATCCTCCTTGCCGTCCCAGACGTACATTGCCAGGTCGTCGCGCGAGACCGTGTCGTCGGCGCGGCGCATCAGGTACTCGAGCAGCCGGAACTCCGTGTCGCTAAGGAAGACGCCCGTGTTGTCGACCGTCACACGATGGGCGTGCTGATCCAGCTCGATCGAACCGCACGACAGCACGCCGCCCAGATGGCGCGAACGGCCGCGACGCGTGACCGCGCGCAGCCGCGCAAGCAGCTCCTCGAAGGCAAACGGCTTGGCCAGGTAGTCGTCGCCGCCGACGTCGAGCCCGCGGACGCGGTCGGCGAGGCCGCTGCGTCCCGTCAGCAGCAGGACGGGCGTGTCGACGCCTCGCGCCCGCAGGCGGCGGCACAGCGTGAAGCCGTCATGGTCGGGCAGGCACACGTCGAGCACGATCGCGTCGAACCCCCCTGCGGCGGCGCGCGATTCCGCCGAGGTCGCATCGGCAACCGCTTCGACCTGGAACGATTCCTCCCGCAAGCCCCGCTCGAGGAGGCCACGGGTGGCGGCTTCGTCTTCGACAACCAACACGCGCACACGTCCTCCGTCCTGGAAGCGCTGGCGCCCGCGATATGTGTCTTTTCTCGCCGGCTTGGGGGAAAAAGAGGCTGAAGCCGTCGGCGGAGGCAAACGGCGTGCCCCGGTGAGGAACCGCAAAAACGCAACGAACTGCGAAAGTGGCGGTTAACGGCGCGCGAAAAGGTCTTCGCCGGGGAAGACTCCGGTCGCCCTTCGGGACGACATCGAGGGGGGTGAGCGCTTAGAACCGGAACGTGTGCCCGAGGCGGACCGTGGCCTGCGCCACCTGCCCGATGAAGCCGCGGCTGGAGATCAGCGCGCTCTGTCCCGCGCCGACGAACAGTTCGCTGCCGGGGCGGTATTCCCAGCGATAGCGCGACGAGAAGGCGAAGTTCTCGCTGATGTTGTCGTACTGCGCCTGCAGCGCGACCTGCATGACCGGCGTGACGTTCACCACGGCGTCCGCGGTGGCGAGGTGGATGTCGACCCTGCCGGTCGGCAGATCGATCGCGTTCGCTTCGTGGCCCGCGTTGATCTCGAAATGGGTGCTCGGCCGGAAGATCAGATTCACCCGCGTGACCACCGCGTCGCCGTCATAGAACCGGCAGCAGGTCACGTCGGCTTGCAGTGTGAGCAGGCGTCCGTTGAACGTGCGCACCCCCACGTTGACATTCGTCCAGTCGTACTCTCGAGCGGGCACCGGCACGCCCCTCGGCAGCAGGAACTGAACGGGCACGTGCTCGAACGAATTGACCAGGCGCAGCGTGACCTGATCGCCGGCCCTCGACCGCGCCCGCATCAGCACGTCGTTGGCGCGCGACTCCAGCGCCCCGCGCAGGTCCGTGTCGAATTCGAGATTGGTCCCGAATTCGAGCGTATTGAGATACGTGTTGCGGTAGCGGGTCAGGTGCGCGACGGTCGCGACATACTGCCGCACCGCCGCGCGGTTGACGAACCCGAGGGCAGGCGTGAAATCGGCGCCGATCTGCTTGAACACGACATCGCCGGACCACGGTTCGTTGGGAAAGTTGAGCGAGACCGCCGCCGAATCATCGTCGCCGGCAGCGCTCGAGAAGCTCCGCATGTACAGCATGTCGGCCTGCAGGACCTTGCCGCCGAACAGGTTCGAGTTGCGATACTGGAAGTCCGCGCCGGTGACCGTGTTGTCGGTCAGCCCGGTCGGATCGCCGTTGGTGACCACGAATCCGAATTTCGATTCGGCGAGGATCGGATGCGTGGCGCGCGCCACCGACAGCACCTGCCCGCGCCCGCGCGTCGGCGTCCTGTCGGTCAGGACGCTGAACGCACCGACGTCGAAGCCGGCGAACTGGCCGGACAACTTGTCGCCGACGGGCAGGCTCACCTGCTGCCCCTGCACGAGGCCGATGTTGCGCGAGAAGAACGGCCGCCCGTTGTTCGAGGCTCGGTCCCCGGAATTGCGGCCGAAGCTGCGGCCGCCGAATTCGAACGCGGCGACGTCCTGCAGAAAGAAGTCGCGCGTTTCCGGCGTGAAGAGCGAGAACCGCGTCGTGTTCACCTGGCGGATGTCGAGCGGTGCGTCCGAAAAATCCGGGTTGACGGTGAGCGTGTCGGTGAGCGCGGGCGTCACCTTGTAGAACGCGTTGCCGCCCGCGGCCATGTCCAGGCCGGTGCCGCCGGGTTCCAGGCGCCAGTCGTGCTTCATGCGCGGCGCGCCATAGACCTGGACGTCGAGCCCGATGCCCTGCCCGACGTTTTCGATCCCGGTCAGGTCGCCGGTCTGGCTGACGTCGGTGAAGGCGAGCGCGGGATTGACGCCCGACCAATGGACGCGCTCGTTCTTGTGGTAGATGCGGCGCCCGACGTCGAAGCCCCAGGTGGTTTGCATCGCCTCATAGGAGAGGCTCTTGAACGGAATCACGAACTCCGCCACCCAGCCGTCCTGGACGATCCGCGCGCGGGCGTCGAAAATCGTGTTCCACTCCGTCAATTCCTCGGTGTTATTGAGCTCGAGCTGGTCCGCGCGCCCGCCCGCCGCGCTGATCTCGAAGTTGTACGCGTTGCGGCGGGTCTGACCGGGGTCGAGATAGATCATCACCGAATCGGACGTGAAGACCTGCCCGTCGCGCTGCATGTTGCGGGCGACGATTTGATCGGGCGCGCTGTCGTAGTTGTAGAACGAGAAATACAGGTTGTTCTCGTCGTAGAGAATGCGCACCACCGTGCGTTCGGTGGCCGGTTCGTAGGGGTTGGGCGATCGCTGCCTGAAGTCGTCGATGACCGCCGCCTTCGTCCACGCCTCGTCCGACAGGTCGCCGTCGATCGTGGGCGCTTCGGCGGGGTCGATACGGACCGCCCGGATGGTTGGCCGCGTGAAGGCCGGCGGCGACGTCACCTGTCCCGCGGCGGCGATCCCGCAGATGCCGCTCAGCACGAGCGCGACCAGCGACGCGCGTGCTCCCGGCGATGGTCTCAAGGCCTGGCCGGTTCGACGTGCGTCTTGCGGAGCAGCGGCGCGGCCTCCGGGGAAATCATGAACCGGATCATCGCGCGCGCGGCATCGGGCTCCTTCGAGGTCGTCAGCAGGGCGACACTCGACGCGCACGGCTTGTTCAGGAAGCCAGGGAGCGGGCCGACATACTGCGTTCCGGGCACGCCGACCATGATGTTGGTCTGCTGAATGCCGATCTCGAAGTCGCCACGCGCCAGAGAGTCGGCGACGGGACCGCCGCTCGTGAAGATCGTCCTGGCCTTCAACGGCTCGGTGAGACCGAGCTGCGCAATCCCCTCCGCGATATTGGTCCCGCTGCAGCCGCGCGAATAGCCGATCGACTTCGCCGCGAGCAGCGTCTTCTTGTAGGCCTCCACGGTGCTGATGTCAGGCTTCGGCGCGCCCGCGCGCACCGACAGACCGAGGCCGGCGAGCACGAACGGGGTAATCGTGCCCGGCACGACCTTCCCCTTCTTGACCAGCTCGTCAATCGTCCCTGGATTGCCGGTCACGAGGTCCGCGGGACCGCTGTCGATCCGCTGCTCCAGCGCCGTGCCCTCTTCCTGGGTGACGGTCACCGTGTGCCCGCTCGTCCGCGAGAAGGCGGCGGCAAGCTCTTTCACTCCCGGCGTCGCGCCCTGGTTGGTGAGAATGACGAGCTCGGCCGCGGCGGATGTTCCGCGCGGCATCAGTGCCAGGCCTGCCAGGAGACATACGGCGGCGAACTTCGCACACGCGTTCATGGCTTCCTCCCGCTCAACGGGCGGAAGTCTATGCTGCCTCGCCGCTGTTGGCTAGCGGCAGGGTGTTTCCCAGCCGGCGTTCGATCGTTATTACCAGAGAGGCCACGAAAGGACGTGCCCATGACACCGATTTGGGAGCAGAGCGACGACGTCCGCATCGCCGCGGCGCAGGAGCGTATCTGGAAGGAGCGAGTCGCGCGCGTCAGCGCGTGACGACGAGCTCCTCCGGCGGGACGTCGGCCATCTCCACCTGCAGGTTGCCCGGGTTGGTCGCGTACAGGAGAGCCGTCGACATCGTGATGACGTCCGCGCGCACGAGCTTTTCCAGCTCGCCGTCGAAGTACTGCATCCCGTCGAGGGTGCCGTCGCGCATCGCGTCGAGCAGCGACTTGCCTTCCGAGTCGCCGCGCTCGATGTAATCCCTCGTCCGCATCGTCGACTTCAGGATCTCGAGTACCGGCGCGCGGCCACCGGCCTTCTTCGGAATGAGGCGCTGCGAGACGAAGAACTTGAACGACGCGGCCAGCCGGCTGCGGATGGCGTCCTGATCGCCCGCCTCGAAGGTCCCCACGATGCGGTCGACCGTCTTGGAGGCGTCGATGGTGTGCAGCGTCGAGAACACGAGATGTCCCGTTTCCGCCGCCGTGAGGCCGATCTCGATCGTTTCGCGGTCGCGCATTTCGCCGACCAGGATCACCTTTGGCGCCTGACGGAGGGCCGCGCGCAACGCCAGCGCGAAGGTGGGCGTATCGCTGTGGAGCTCCCGCTGATGGACCGTCGCCTGCTTGTGCAGGTGCAGGAACTCGATCGGGTCCTCGATGGTGATGATGTGCTCGGCCCTGGTCTCGTTGATCAGGTCGATGATGGCGGCGAGCGTCGACGATTTGCCCGACCCGGTCGGACCCGTCACCAGCACGATGCCGTTCTTGAGCGTGGCAATCTCCTTGAGAGCCGCCGGAAGGCCGAGGCCGTCGATGGTCGGAATCGTCGGCGAGATGACGCGCATCACGACGGCGTAGGTGCCGCGCTGCCGGAAGACGTTGACGCGAAATCGTGCGCAGTTGGGGATCGCGTACGACAGGTCGCAGGCGCCGTGCTCCCGCAATGCCAGGAGCGCCGCGCCGTTGCCGTCGATCAACTCCCGGGCGACCCGGCTCGTGTCCTCGGGTTGCAGGGTCGGCACCTGCGGGATGACCACCGCCGTGAGCCGCCCGTGCCTCTCCACCTGCGGCGGACGGCCGGGCGAGAAGATCAGATCGCTGATGCCCTCGCCGCTGTCGAGCATCGCCATGATCATCGCGGCCGCGAGTTTCACGGACGGATTGGCGGGCGGGTCTCCAAAGAGTGATGTTTCCAGGTCGTTGGCGGACAGGGAGTCGGAGGCGCTGACGGTCGAAGCGTGAGACATGATCGCATCAGTTATCGGCGTGAGGAGGACGCGTCGTTACCCGCCCCGACCGACGCAGCGGTGGTGTAGGCTACGGGCCGGCATCCGTGCGCTGAGAGGATGGCCTGATTTCGCCACCAAAGGAGCGGATATGCACCGTTATGTGATTGCTGCACTGGTTGGCACCCTCGCGTTCGCCGGCCATGCCATGGCGGCGGACCCGCAATACACGACGATCAAGATGGAAATCGACGTTGCAAAACCGGCAGCGGCGGTCTGGGCCCGGGTCGGCGGCTATTGCGACATCACCAAGTGGCTGGACAACGTCGAGTGCGTGATCAAGTCCGGCGACGGCGGCGTCGGCACCGTGCGCGTGCTCGGCGGCGGGCGGGTCACGGAGATTCTCGTCGCCAGGACCGACCTGTCGTACGGCTACACGCAGCCCGTGCGCGAAGGGCAGTTCTACAACCTGTATCACGGCTTCGTCGAAGCGAAGCCGGTGACGGCGCAGACATCGAAGCTGCTCTACACGCTGATGTACGACATCTCGGACAAGGCCGATCAGGCGGCCAGGCAGGCCGACATGGCGCAGCGGCGCGCCCGGTTCGAAGGCGCGCTCAAGAACATGAAGATGCTGGCCGAAGCGCCCTAGTTTTTCGAGTCGTCGGCGGGCGCGACAGCGCAGACCTGTTCTCCGAGATCGGCATTCGGGACCAGCTCGAAACGCACTGTCACCGTCCACGGGGCGGTATACGCCTTCGGATCGTCAATCGTCACGTCGACATCCATCCGGCCCACGGCGCCGCGCCGGAAGCGCTCGGTGACGCGCAGTGCATCGCTGTGCGGATGGCCGCCCTCGTCGAGCCACGTCTCCTCGGTGAGGCCGATGGTTTCGGCCACCAGGGTGTCGCCTTCCCATCGGCCGATGGAGTAGCCGAGCCAGCTCGGCGCGGGGTCGTCGGGAAACGGCCGGCCATCGGTGAAGATCTGCCGGTAGTGAAGCGACTCATGGAAGAGGATGGTGATGGCGCCCGGCGTCTGCACGACCTTCCAGGGCTCGTCGCGCGCCAGCATCATCGACGGCACGCCGCGGGGGAGGCACCGGTCGGAAGGACGGCTCTTGCCGTTGCCGGCCCGCCGCTGCTCGTAGACGGCGCGCGCCCACGGCTGAAACGAAACGCGCGTGATTCCGGCGGAGAGATCCGTCAGGTACCGATTGCTGGCGCTTCGCCAGATCCCCGACAGATCGGGCTTGCGATCGGGCGTCCGCGGCACCGCCCGCTCCTGCGCGCCGCCGACGCCGGATAGCAGCAGCGCGATCGCGATGCTGCCCGCTATCCACCGCGCCGGGATGCTCGTCATGACGTCTACCTGCCCACGATGTGGGCGGCGTCCCGCTCGTTCTCGCAGATGTGCTCGATCAGCTCCGTGTCGGGGAGCAGATCGAACCCCATCGTGACGTTCCACGGTTGTCGGTAGGCTTTCGGATCGTCGATGGTGAACTGAATCTCGAGATGTCCGAAGTCGCGCCGCCGGTATCGCTCGACGATCTTCAGCGCATCGGTGGCCGGGTGACCCCGGAAATCGAGCCACGTGTCGTCCACGAATCCCGTCGTCTCCACCACGAGCAAGTCGCCCTCCCACGTGCCGCGTGAGTACCCGAACCAGGTGGGCGCTCGACGTGAAGGCGCGCGGCGGCCGTCGGTGAAGATCTGGCGATGGTGATTGAACTCCTCGTGAAGCACGAGGACGAGTGCGGGCGTCTGTACGATCTTGAACGGTTCGGGCACCGAGAAGGCCTTCGTGATGCCGTGCGGCAGGCATCGCTCGCTCGGCGTCCCCTTGCTGTTGTTTTCGCCGCGCGCCTTGTACACGGCTTCGGCCGATGGCTGGAAGAGCACCTCCACGCCGGCGGCGATGCCGTCTGTTCCACCGGAACCGGGCGGGACGCCGCGGGGCCGCTGCCAGATCCCCGACAGATCCGGCTTGCCGTCCGGCGTTCGCGGCGCAGGTGCGGTCAGGTCAGGTGTGCCGTCCGCCGTTCGAGGGGTCGCGGGCTGCGGGACATGGAGCCACTGCGCCACGGCAGGGGAGGCGAGCACGCACACGAGCACGAGGCCGAAGGCCAAGGTACGTGGGCCGGGTCCCGCCGAGCACCGACGCCACTCGAAGGTACGTAGGCCGGGTTCCGCCGAGCACCGGCGCGACGCGAAGGCGGACCCGGCGTGTGGCACCGTCGTCATGCGCAGCGTTCAGAACTCGAACTGAATGTTGATCCGCGCCAGGCGCCCACCCTGGATCTCGTACGGGACGAGCCACTGCGAGCCGAGACCGGTGTTGGCCGCGTAGATGCCGCCCGCGTTCAGAATGTTCGACAGGTCGAGGCTTGGCCGCAGTCTGGCCCGCCCCGCTCTGAAGAGCCGCGTAAACCGCAGGTCCACCTGCTGCTGGCGATCCTCGTACGCCGCCCCGGGAGAAATCGCCTCGACGTTGCCGAAGCTGCTCGTCGCAGCGCAGTTGGCGCCGCACGCCGCGATGTCGCGGCGGAGCGACGGGCTGACGAGACCGTTGACCACCGCCCATGTCGCCGACACCGGAACGCCGGCGAAGTTCTGGTAGATCGCGCTGAACTGGAGATCCCACGGCAGCGGATACACGAAGAGGAACTTGGCCTGCGTCGCCGCGGACCACGGCGGCGTGACCTTGCAGTCCAGCATGGAGCTCCACGAGCCCGCAACGCCGGTCGTGAGCGTGCCCGGGCCGACGTTGGCGCCGTTGGTCAGGCCGTCAACGCCGTTCAGCGCCTCCGGCACCTTCGCCGCGACCTCGCACGCGTCGGTCACCGTTCGTCCCACGCTGACGCCGCCGGAAAACTGTCCCGCCTGCGCGAACCGCGCCGTCAGCGTCACGTCGACGCCGTTGTAGATCTCGGTGCGGCGGCCGTAGTTGGACGCCTGCGTCCGGAGGTTGTCGACGCGTCCGAACAGGCCTGGCTTGACGTCGAAGAAGCCGCACCGCTGCTGGCCGGCGCCCGGCAGGCGGCTGTCGGCCGCCGGCAGCGTGACGCAGAACGGGTCGTAGTCCCCCGCGGTGGTCGCCACGTTGTCGGTGACGAGAAAGTTGCCATACCACGTGCGGAAGTACCCGGCGTTGAGCGCGAACCCGGGGCGCAGCTCGCGCTGCACCGACACCGACGTCTGCCAGTTGTACTGCTGCTTGTTGAAGCCTGTGATCGCGTCGTCCGCAAAGCGCGTCCCTGCTCTTACCTGGCCGAAGCCGCGGTCGTTCCACGGTCCGCACTCGCCGCTCCCATTCGGGTTCCTCAAGTCGCAGTCCGGCGCGAAATTCCCCGACCGCGGATCGCCGGCGCCGAAGAACGCGTCGTTCCACGTCACGGTGGCGAATGCGGGCTGACCGCTCTGGGGGTTGCCGATGGTCCCGACCAGCCACGGCACGTACCGGCCAAGCGACGCCTTGACCGCGGTCTTGCCGTCGCCGGACAGGTCGTACGTCGCGCTGATCCGCGGGTTGAGATTCTTGTAGTTCGGCACGTTGCTGGCCGCGGGGAAATCGCGTGCCGGCACGAAATAGCCCGCGGGCAGGTGGTGCGGCGGCGCCGTCCCCACCAGGCTGTCGTAGCGCAGGCCGAGGTTCAGCGTGACCTTTCGAACGACCCACTGGTCCTGCCCGTAGAGCCCGAACGTGGTCGTGTGCTCCAGGAACTCGAACGGCACCGCCCACAGGCGGACCTGAAGCGGCACCTGGTTGCGGAAGACGTAGGCACGGCCGCCGTTGATCGCGTCGGGGTCGTTGTAGATGCCTTCGCGACCGAGGTTGTAGCGAAGCAGCGTGAAGCCGCTCTTGAACGTGTGCGACCCGGTCACGTAGGACGCACCGAAGCGGCCCGTGTACCTGGTGACGTACCGGCGTTGCGTGGTCCCATAGAACGTATTGCCGGTCGGAATGCCGCCGCCGGCGAGACCGCCGTACTCGAGACCCAGCCCGACGTCGGTGATCCCGATGTCGTCCCGCGTTGCCCCTTCCGTGATCCCGGTCTGCTCCTTCAGTCCCTGGAACGACGCGGCCCCGTCGAGGAGAAGCCTGCTGGTTGCGGGAGAGTTCCAGCTGACCACGGCGTTCTGCAGCGGGTTGAACAGGTGCCTGGGACGCGACTCGGGCGTGCCCTTGATCGCATTGGCGCCGCCAATCCCGCTCAAGCCGACCGGACAGTTGCACGAATCCTCGTGGGAGTAGAAGACGGCGATCTTGTTTCGCGCGGTGGCCTGCCACGTCAGGCGCAGGTTGTTGTCGTGGTAATACCAGTTGGTGTGAGCGACGCGATCGAGATCGGGGATGTACAGCAGCTTGTTCGGGCTCTTGTTGTAGTAGGTGCCCTGGATGTATTTCGAAGAACCCCAGTAGCGATGGGCGGTGAAGAACCACAGCCGGTCGCGCGCGATCGGACCTCCAAATGCGCCGCCGTTGTCCTTGAATCTCCTGATCGAGGCGCCGCTCTGCAGGCCGCGCGCGCGCAGGTCGTCGCTCAGGTTCTCGGCCTGCAGGCTCGGACCGGCGAAGGAGCTGTTGAAGCTGCCCGACCAGTTGTTGCCGCCGTCCTTCGGGATGATGTTCAGCTGCACGCCGCCGGTCATCGCCTCGGCGGAGGTCCCGCCGGTCTCGACGACGACTTCCTGGATCGTCTGCGAGTTGTAGCTGTAGACGTCGAGGCCGAACATGTTCTGGTTCAGCCCGTCCATGTTGACGATGGCGTCGGCCGCGCGCTGACCGTGGACGCC
>Ga0137418_10002867_pt1 | contig 15785 bp, 13 predicted proteins | sample CZODoug3_1_2_16f_FD_122242 | JGI IMG/M metagenome (GOLD analysis project Ga0137418, IMG submission 122242) | Vadose zone soil fungal communities from Angelo Coast Range Reserve, California, USA - CZODoug3_1_2_16fungal (Hybrid Assembly) | ecosystem: Environmental > Terrestrial > Soil > Vadose... | reverse complement strand
CATCGAAGTCGCGTCCGGGGCCGCGGCATTTCTGCCGCTGGCGGGGCAAGGTCCGACGAGCGATCAGGACGATCCGCTCGGAGTCCGCTCCGATTTCCCTGCGGTACGGGACGGCCTGTACCTGAACTCCGCGTACATCGCGCCGGTTCCGCTTCCGGTGGCCGACACTGCGCGTGTCTTTGCCGAACGCAAGGCGTCGAAGCCGATCCCGCTCGACGAGATGCTGAAGAAGACCGACGAGGTCCGCAGGCAGTTCGCGCGGCTCATCGGCGCGGAGCCCGACGAAATCGGTTTCTCTTCGCCACGAGCGACGGCGAGAACATCGTCGCCGCGGCGCTCGATCTGAAGCCCGGCGACAACGTCGTCGTCGACGAACTGCACTACAACACGACGTTCGTGCTGTACCGGCATCTGGAAGCGACGCGCCGAATTGCGCTCCGCATCGTAAAACATCGCGACGGCCGCGTCACGAGCGATGACTTCGCCCGCGCAGTGGACGACCGGACACGGCTCGTGTCGGTCGCCTGGGTCTCGCATCAGAACGGTTTCCGGCACGACATGCGGCCGCTTGCCGACCTGGCGCACGCCCGCGGCGCGGTCTTCTACACCGACGCGGTGCAGGCGCTGGGCATGTTTCCCGCCGACGTTCGGGCCGCCGGCGTGGACTGCCTGACGAGCGGGACGTACAAATGGCTTCTCGGGGGATTCGGCGTCGCACCGTTCTTCGTTCGTCGCGAGCTGCTCGATCGCATCCGTGTCGATCGCCTCGGTGCCCTGCACGTCGAGAAGGAGCATGGCGATCATCGGTACGAGATCTACCGCACGGCAAGGAAATTCGAGTACGCCACACTGCCGTTTGCCGAGATCTATCAGCTGGGTACGGCGCTCGCTTACCTCGAGCGCGTCGGCGTCGATCGGATCGAGCGCCACACCGTAGCGCTTGCCCGCGAGCTGCGCGAGGGTCTCACGCGCCTGGGCTTCCGCGTGTTCACACCGCCGGACAACAACTCGTCGATCGTCAGCGTGCACCTGGATAGGAATGAAGCGCGCGCGCGCCAGGTGCTGGACAACAACGGCGTGCAGGTGAGCTTCCGGGAGAAGGGCTCGCAGATTAGGGTGTCGCCCGCGCTCTTCAACACGCGTCTCGAGATTCGACGGTTCCTGGACCTCGCCAAGAGCTTCGCGTAACGAGGTTCCGTCGGGCTCACCGCTGTCTGTTCGTTGCCGGAACGGCATCGATCAGCATCACGAGTAGACAACCGCCCTGTCCTACGCTCGAGCCTCCGACAGCGTCCGGCCTGGATCGTTCGGACGAGGGACGAAATCCGGATTGGTGCACCGTTCAGGCAGTAAGGCGCCGCTTCCATCGTGCGTCGGATCAGAACCTGGCGACACTCCGGGCCGAGCCGGTCAGCTCGAGTATGTGCATGCCCGTGTTCGCGCGATCGACGATGTAGACGTAGCCGCGGTCGTCGACCTCGACGTTGTTCGTCTGGATCGCGACTTTGCACTTTTCGTCCGCTCCGGTGCCCACGCACCGCTTGTCGGTCTTGCTGGTGATGGCTGGAACATAGTACGCGATCTCTTTGGGGTTGAACGGATCGCGGATATCCACGGCGCGCACGCCGGCGTTGAAATGCGCGAGGAACAGCACACGCTTGTAGTAGATCGGCGTGAAGTTCTCGTTCGAGGAATGCGTGCCGAAGCGCCCGCCGCGGCTGCAGTAGTCGCGGTTCGACTCCGGCACCGTGAACGACGAGGCGCCGAAAGGCCGGGTCTCGACCGTCGCATCCAGCATGCGCAGCATCTGGCGGTTCTCGAAGCACTCGTTGGCCGTCGTCTCTCCGACAACAGCGATGAAGTCCCGCCGCGCCTGCGTCTGGTTTACAGGGACGGACACCTCATGATCGTGGTCGCCGGCTGCCGCGGGAGGGGCAGCACGGCGGCCGGTCGGCGCTTTCTGCATGCCGAACTCCGCGACGTCCATCCCGAGGAGCGGGAAGGCGGTATGCGCGCCGACATCCGGCGGAAGATCGACTCTGGTGATCTGCGGGTAGAGCAGATTCTCGTCGGTCGGTTCCCTGGGTCCGTTCAAGAGCTTCTCGCGATCGACGATCTGCACGATGCCCCTCGTGCCGGTGCCGTAGCCGAAATACACGCGGTTCGCTTTTGGGCCGAGCGAAATCGGCCCATGAAGCTCGGTGGGCACCGGGCCCGTCGACCCGGGCTGCTGGCCCGGAAGACCGAAGTCGCGGATGAACACCGGGTGGGCCGGATCGCTCAAATCGTAGATCTTCGTCATTCGGGTCGTGCGCCAGGCCGGATCGCCCGAGATGAGATACGCGATGCCGGTGTCGCACTCCCACCAATTCTTATGGGTTTGCCTGAGGCCGCTCACCACGACGGTCACACGCTCCGGTCTGGTCGGCTCGGTGACGTCCCACACTTCGTGCCCGCTGTTGCCGAACGAGCGCAGGAGGTACACCTTGCTCGTGTCGGCGTGCGGGAGCTCGCGGCCATCGCACACGCGCACCATCTGGGCGCCGCCGGCTTCACCCTGTCCCGACTCTCCCGGAATATGCATCAGATATTTCGGACGCCTCGGATCGGTGACATCGAGGATCGAAGTGCCGTTGCTCTCCTGCTTTCCCGTCAGAGGGTTGAGCTGACTGCCCCCGTGGTGGCCGATGTAGGCGACCCAGCGATCTCCCTGTTTGTGAATCACCGGTTGGTACGCGCTTCGCGCCTGCAGATCGTTGAAGCCGACCAACTGCATGTCGTGCATTTCGGCCCGCTGCTGCGCTGCCACACCGTGGTCCCGAATGATGCCGACCGTGCCGAGGGCGATCCCGACCATCGCGGCCGTCAGGTGCGAGCGTCTCATGTGATTGCCCCTTTTCGAACGCCGGCAATGGGAGCTGCCGGGCGTAGGAGACGATACGTCCAGCGTCCTCCTCGACGCAAATGAAAGAATCACAATCGGAGATTCGGTAGGAGGCGGTCTTCAAGCCCTCCCGCCTGGGCTGCCCCACGTACGCCACCGTTCGGAGCCATCAGCAGCCCGTGGTGAAACGCGTCGAGAACCTACGATCACAGGTACCGCCTAATCGACGGCGCTACTGAATGCCGCCCCGCACGGACGTGATGCGCTGCGTGTTGAAGCCTAGCCAGTGCATCCGTCCCATGTAGCGCGCGTGTTCGACCTTGATGCACCGATCCATGACGACGGAGAGACCGCCCGCCTCCGCGATGCGCCCGCCCTCCTCATTGATCACCGAAAACTGACACCAGAGAATCCTGGCGCCGATCGCCACAGACTCCCGGGCGATCGCGGGCAGCGCCTCCGGCGCGCGGAAGACGTTGACGATGTCCACGGGACCAGGAATGTCAACGAGCCTCTTGAAGCTCTTCTCCCCGAGGATTTCGGGCTCACGGGGATTGACCGGCACGACACGGTACCCGTGCCGCCGGAGGTAGAACCCCACGAAATAGCTCGCACGCAGCTGATTCTTCGACAGCCCGACGATTGCGATGGTCTTTGCCGTGTGGAGCGCTTGCTGGATCGTCAGCGGATCCTGATAGCGGCTCAGGTCGAATGCCATGGTCATGAGGATACCGCCCCCGCGGTTGCCGATGCGCCGACGCGGGCGAAGCCCTGCTCGAGGTCCCAGATCAGATCGTCGACGGCTTCGATGCCGACGGAGAGCCGGATGGTCCCCGGGCCCACACCGGCCGCACGGAGCTCGTCCTCGTCGAGCTGCCGATGCGTCGTGCTGGCTGGATGGATGATGAGGCTCTTGGAATCACCGACGTTCGCGAGGTGCGACCACAAGGTTACTCCCCGGATGAAGTCCTGTCCGGCGGCGCGCCCGCCCCGGCAATCGAACGAGAACACTGCGCCGGCGCCCCGTGGCAGGTACTTGTCAACGAGGGGCCGGTAGCGGCTCGACCCTGAGCCGGAGTAGGTCACGTTCGAGGCGAGTTCGTGCGACTCGAGATAACTCGCCACGGCGGCTGCGTTCTCGACATGACGCGCCATCCGCAGCGACAGCGTCTCGAGTCCCTGCAGGAACAGGAAGGCATTGAACGGACTCATGCACGCGCCGAGATCGCGAAGGGTCTCGGCACGCAGCTTCATCAAATACCCGTAGGTGCCGAAGGTTTCGTGGAACTGGAGTCCGTGATAGGCCGGCGACGGATCGGCGACTACCGGAAAGCGGCCGTTCGACCAGTTGAACTGTCCCGAGTCCACGACCACGCCGCCGATGCTCGTGCCATGACCGCCGATGAACTTGGTGGCCGAGTGCACGACGATGTCCGCGCCCCACTCGATCGGGCGGCACAGGTACGGCGTGGCGAACGTGTTGTCCACGATCAGCGGCAGGCCGTGGCTGTGGGCGATATCGGCCAGCGCCTCGATGTCCAGCACGTTCCCCGCCGGGTTGCCGATCGTCTCCCCGAAGAACGCCTTGGTGTTCGGCCGGATCGCCGCCTTCCAGGCGCCCGGGTCGTCCGGATCGGCCCAGCTCAGCTCGACGTTCATCTTGCGGAACAGATGCTTGAACTGGTTGACGGTGCCGCCGTAGAGCGCCGACGACGACACCACGTGGTCGCCGGGCTCCAGCAGCGTGAACAGCGCGGCTGCCTGCGCCGCGATCCCGCTGGCGAACGCGACTCCGCCACTGCCGCCCTCCAGGTTCGCCACCCGTTCTTCGAAGGCTGCGACAGTCGGGTTCATGATCCGGGAGTACGTGTTGCCGTATTCCTGCAGGTTGAAGTACGCCGCGGCGGACTCCGGATCCTCGAACACGTAGCTGGCGGTCTGGTAGATCGGCACGGCCCGCGCGCCGGTGACCGGGTCGGGATGCTGGCCGGCATGCAGCGCCAGCGTATCGGGCTTCAGGAACTTGGCGTCGGCCACGGTATTTTCCTTATTGTGCGGTCCAGCCGCCGTCGGACACCAGCGCGGTGCCCTGCATGTTGGAGGCGGTGTCGGACGCGAGGAAGACGGCGAGACCGGCGATCTGCTCGGCCTTGGTGAACTGCACCTGCGGCTGCCTCTCGGCAATCAGCAGGCGGCTTGCCTCCTCAACGGAGAGCTTATCGGCTTTCGCCCGCACCTCGATCTGGGCCAGCGCGAGCGGCGTCGACACGAATCCAGGACAGATCGCATTGCAGGTGACGCCGCTATCGGCGCATTCGATGCCCATGACCTTGGTGAGGCCGATCAGGCCATGCTTGGCCGCCACGTAGGCGACCTTGTGGCTCGAGGCGACGAGGCCGTGGGTGCTGGCGATGTTGATGATGCGGCCCCAGCCCTTCCGCTTCATCGCCGGCAACGCGGCGCGGATGGTGTGGAACGAGGCGCTGAGATTGACGGCGATGATGGTGTCCCATTTGTCGGGCGGAAAGCTCTCGACCCGCGCCACGTGCTGGATGCCGGCGTTGTTCACCAGGATGTCGAGGCCGCCCAGCTTCGCCTGCGCGTCGTCCACGAGGTCGGCGATCTCTCCAGGCTTGCTCATGTCGGCGCCATGGTACGCGACCTTGACGCCGGCCTTGCGGGCGATGCCGTCGCGCAATGCCTCGATCGCATCGCGATCGCCCAGACCGTTCAGCATCACGCTGCAGCCTTCAGCCGCGAAGGCCTGGGCGATGGCGAGACCGATTCCGCTGGTCGACCCGGTGACCAGCGCTGCCTTGCCCCTAAGCGACATCGAGACTCACTTCTTGAAGAAGGACGCGGCCGCCGAGGCGTGGCTCTGTTTGGCCTTGAGCTTTTCCTCGACCCGCACGATCTCGGCCTTCAAGACGGCGATGTATTCCTTGAGGTCGTCGATGTTCATGGCATCGAGGTTTTTCGGCTGTGTCTTTTTCTGTCGGGGGTCGAGATCGTCGAGTTCGAAGGCCATGGCGTGGCTCCACGGAAGCAGCTAAGGGAGACCTAGCATTGCTCCCATTGCTCCGAAAGGCCGACCATGAGCGCACTTCCCGCAACGATGACCTGCGTCGAGATCAAGAAACCGGGCGGGCCCGAAGCGCTGGTGCCGACGACGCGGCCGGTGCCGCAGCCCAAGGACGGCGAGATCCTGATCAAGGTCGCGGCTGTGGGCGTCAACCGCCCCGACATCGCCCAGCGCGCCGGTCTCTATCCGCCGCCGCCCGGCGCGTCTGACCTGCCGGGCCTCGAGGCCGCGGGCACCGTGGCGGCACTCGGCGCGGGCGTCACGGGATGGCAGGTGGGCGATGCGCTTTGCGCGCTCACGCCCGGCGGCGCCTACGCCGAATACTGCACCGCGCCGGCGCCGCAATGCCTTGCTGTCCCGAAGGGCTTCGACATGCTGCGCGCGGCGGCGCTGCCGGAGAACTACTTTACTGTCTGGCACAACCTTTTCGAGCGCGGCCAGCTCAAGGCGGGCGAGAGCGCGCTGATCCATGGCGGCGCGAGCGGCATCGGCACGACGGCGATCCAGCTTGCCAAGGCGTTCGGCGCCACGGTCTTCACGACGGTGCGCAATGCCGACAAGGCCAAGGCGGTGCGCGAACTCGGCGCCGACCACGCCATCCTCTACAAGGACAATGACTGGGCGGCCGAGGTCAAGAAGCTGTCGGGCGGCATCGACGTCGTGCTCGACATGGTGGCAGGCGACTATCTGCCCAAGAACCTGCAGCTCCTGAAGCCGGACGGACGTTGCGTCGTCATCGCCGTCCAGCAGGGCGCCACCGCCACGATCAGCGCCGCCGTAGTGATGGTGAATCGGCTGACGCTCACCGGCTCGACGCTCAGGCCACAGAGCGTGGAGAACAAGGGCCGCATGGCGCGCGGTCTCAAGGAAAAGGTCTGGCCATTGCTCGAGGCGGGCAAGGTCAAGCCCATCATCTACAAGACCTTCCCGCTCAAGGACGCCGCCGGCGCGCATGCCGAGCTGGAGCGCGCCGACCATGTCGGCAAGGTGATGCTGACGGTCTGAAGCCGGCCGTGCATTCACTGCAGGCAGCGGCGGTCCAGGCAACGCTGCATGGGTTTCCGCCCTTTGCGCCCTTTCCGCCCCTAGTTTTTCGTCACCCGCGCCGGGGCCTCGCATCGCAAGGCGGCATGTGGCGGGGGTTAGCGCAGTTAGCGCTACCGCTTCGCCGGTTCCGGGTTGGACCTCAAAGGTTTTGTGTGCGCGCAGCCTGGATCGCATGCCCCATTCACGCGCGACATTGCCGGTGCGGCGGTTCGCGCACGGTGTTGGCGCCATTGGCGCTGCCTTCCTGCGGCGATCGCCGGCATGGCCTGTACGGTTGTCGATCTTGTGCTGCATCCCACGAGATTGACCGATCTTTAGTAAAAGTCAATGATAAATTTAGTGTTACTATAGAACGGTCCGAGCCCGGCATCCTCGAATTTGGCGCGCGTGCGCATCGGGCCTGCATGTCGAATGATTTCGCCCATGCGCAACAAAATTATATAAGTGCGCACCATGGCGGGGTAAAGGCTGTTTTGATCCTGTCGAAACAGCTCGCAATGCCAGCACTTCGAGAGGTGGGCTCTCCGGGTTTTTCCCCGGCCTCATCCGGCTCGGCAGTTGGTGGTCTTACCCATAGTCGACGATCAGTTCACGGCGCCTGCGATAATTGGTACTTCGCCGCCAAGCGTCGTGCGGCGCATGTCGCGTACCTCGTGGCGATCGAATCGCCGGGCACGGTGCATCGTCGTTCGATTGTCCCACATCACCAGATCGTTCTGTCGCCAGGAATGCGAATGGACGAATTCTCGCCGGGTCGCCTGCTCGGTGAGATCGCGCAAGAACGCGCGCGATTCCGGGATCGACCATCCAACAATGAGGCCGGCATGGGCCGACAGGAACAGCGACTTCCGGCCAGTCACCCTCTGTACGCGCACAAGGGGATGCCGAATCGGCTGGAAATTGCTGATTTCCTGCGCCGTGAAATCGGTGAATCCAACCGCTTCGCGCGAGTAAAGCAGTGAGTGCTCGCAGACCAGATGTTCCACTTCTGCCGCGGTGCCAGGATCCAGCGCTCCGTAGGCCGCTCGCATGTCGGCAAATTCGGTGTTGCCGCCCCATGAAGGTATCGTGCGCCCCGACAGCAGGGAGTATTTGGCCGGAATGGGCCGAAACGAACTGTCCGAGTGCCACAGCCGGTCGCCCAGCTTGAAGAACCAGGTGCGATCGTCGCCAGATATGACTCTTCCGTCTTTGGTCAGATTCGAGAGGTCGGCGATGCCAGGACCGAGTCGGTTGTCCTCACGCTTTCTGACGGTGCCCGGCGTGTTGTAGTTCTCAAGTTGCCCGAAGTTTCGCGTGAAGGCGACCTGTTGCTCATCCGAGATATCCTGGCCGCGAAACACGAGCACCGCATAGCGATCCATGCCGGCCTCGATCGCCGCCGCCTCCTCGCCGCTGACCGGTCTCCTCAGATCGACGCCCGACACTTCGGCGGCGAAAACCGGATGGAGCTCAGTGATTGTCAGGGCCATGGTGATCATTCCCTTCGCCATTGGGCCTGCGATACCACGCGAGAGGCGGAGCAACAAATCGGGCATCGCGTACGAGAGCGGCGCTCGACGCTAGCCAGGGTTATTGTTGAAATGTAAAGTATCTGGCGGTCGGCGATCGCGCTTGCTCGACATCGCGCGACAGATGGGGAAGTTCATGATGGGCACTTACGTCACCATCGCCGCCAAGGATGGCGGCAGCTTCAAGGCCTATCTGGCGAAGCCGGAAAAAGGCAGCGGCCCGGGCATCGTGCTGCTGCAGGAGATCTTCGGCATCAATCAATATGTGCGGGACGTCGCAGACTATTATGCCGAGGAAGGCTACGTCGTCATCGCGCCGGACCTTTTTTGGCGGCTGGAACCCGGTGTCGAACTCGACGAAACCCAGTTCGAGAAGGCCTTCGGCCTCTATCAGAAGTTCGATGTCGCCAAAGCGGTCGATGACATTGCCGCGAGCGTGACGGCGCTCAAGGCGCGTCCTGAATGTGTCGGCAAGATCGGCGCGCTCGGCTTTTGCCTGGGCGGAGCGCTCGCCTATCTTGCAGCCGCCCATGTCGGCGTCGACTGCGCGGTCGGCTACTATGGTGTCGGGATCGAAAAATCCTTGAACCTCGTGCCGAAGATAAAATGCCCGCTGGTGCTGCATTTCGCCGCCGACGACAAGTTCGTGCCCGAGGCAGCGCGCGAGCAGATCCAGGCCGCCTTCTCCGGCAACCAGGACGTCGAGATCCATGTCTATCCGGGTGTCGATCACGCCTTCGCACGACCCGGCGGGCATGCATACAACAAACCCGCGGCGCTGATGGCGCATTCGCGTTCGACCGCCCTGTTCCGCCGCGTCATGGGCCCTCATCTGGACCTGAGCGCCCTGTGGGACGCCCACACCTACCACGAGTTCGCCACGCGCGACGTCGACGCCACCATGGCGACGATGGTGAAGGAACCCTACGTCAACCACGTGCCGACCATGACCGGCGGTGTCGGCTATCGCGACCTGTCGCGATTCTATCGGCATCACTTCATTCCGACGACACCGGCCGACACCAAGCTCATCCCGATCTCGCGCACCATAGGCGCCGACAGGGTAGTCGACGAAATGCTCTTTTGCTTCACACACGACATCGAAATCGACTGGATGCTCCCGGGTCTCAAGCCGAGCGGCAAATATGTCGAGATCCCGCTGGTCGCCATCATCTGCTTCCGCGGCGGCAAGCTTTATAACGAGCACATCTACTGGGACCAGGCTTCGGTCCTGGTGCAGATCGGCGCGCTCGATCCGAAAGGGCTGCCGGTCGCCGGTATCGCAACCGCCAGGAAGCTGGTCGATGAATCGCTGCCCTCGAACGAGCTCATGAAGCGGTGGGCGGAGAGCGCCTCCAGGTAGGATTTCAAGGGGGAAGAGAAGCGATGGACATCAAAGGCACCGTGGCGCTGGTCACCGGCGCTAATCGCGGAATCGGCCGCGCCTTCGTCGAAGCTCTGGTCGAGCGCGGCGCGGCCAAAATTTACGCCGGCGCGCGCGACCCAAAGGGAATGGCGGATCTTGGCGACCGGCACAAAGGCAAGGTCGTCCCCCTCAAGCTCGACATCACCCAGCCGGGCGACATCGCCGCGGCCGCGGCCGCGTGCCGGGACGTGAAGCTTCTGGTCAACAATGCCGGCATCAACCGGCAGGCGGGCTTCATCGCCGCCTCCGATCTCGATGCCGCGCGCGCCGAAATGGAGACGAATTATTTCGGCCCCTTCTCCATGTGCCGCGCCTTCGCGCCGATCCTTGCCGCCAACGGCGGTGGCGCCATCATCAACATGCTGTCCATCCTGGCGCGGGTCGCGCTGCCGATGTACGGCTCGCTCTGCGCGTCAAAGGCCGCCGCGCTGTCCTTGACGCAAGGCGTGCGCGGCGAACTGGCGAAGCAGGGAACGCTGGTCGTCGCGGTCATGCCGGGCGCCGTCGATACCGAGATGGAGCGCAACTTCCCGCCGCCGAAGCTGCCGCCCACGGAGGCGGCACGGGCCGCACTCGACGGCGTCGAGCGGGGCCTCGAGGAAGTCTATCCGGGCGACATGGCAACGGGAATGAGCCAGGGCCTGGCAAGCGATCCGAAGGCGGTGGAAAAAGACCTGGCGAAATACCTGCCGGCCTAGAGCGGACTACCATTGGAGACAGAATCGTCAAGCCTGCTGTCATCCTGAGCGTAGCGAAGGATCTCATAGCGATTGCGACCGACGTGTTCGTTGAAATGCCATGAGGTCCTTCGCTTCGCTCAGGACGACAGAAACGCCTGCGATCGTCATAGCGCCGCGAACGGTCTTTCCCAGGCCAATGCGTTGTGCTTAAAATGCCTTTGGCTTGCCATGGCAGGCCGGAAAGGAGGGCGCTGGCGCCCTTGGATCGTCGCGCCTTCCTGTACCTCGCCGCTGCGCAAGCCGGCGCTGACGCCCTGATCCCGCGTGCCTGGGCCCAAGGCCGCAATTCCATCAGCATCGCCTTTGCGACGGACGTGCCGACCTGGGACCCCAATGCCCGCGTTTTGGCGGGCGCGCAGTCGCTCTATAAATGCGTCTTTGATTCGCCGTTGACGCAGGCTCCTGATCTGTCGGTCGAGCCCTCGTTCGTCAAGACTTGGCGCTACCGCGATGCCGCCTCCCTCGCGCTCGAACTCGAGCTGCGCGACGATGCCTTCTTCCATAACGGCGACCCGGTGACGGCCGAAGATTTTCGCTACACCTTCTTCGAGAGGCTCACCGCGCCGGTGCCCTCGGGCGGGCAGAAGCTCGACCTCTCCTTCATCTGGCGCCGGGTCAAGGACATCGAGATCGTCTCGCCGACACGCGTGGTGATGCATTTCAGCGAGGTCATGCCGTCGGCCGTGACCTGGCTCTACTTCCTGGGCAGCTACGTCGTGCCCAAGAACTACCTGCACAAGGTCGGGATCGACGGCTTTCTCAAGGCGCCTGTCGGCTCAGGCCCGTACCGTCTCGCCGAATACCAGCGTGGGGCGCGGATCGTGCTCGAGGCGCACGACAAATTCTGGAAAGGCCCGCCCAAGATCAAGCGCGTGACGATCGAAATCGTCCAGGATCCGTCGGCGCGGGTGGCCGCAATCGACGGGCGGCGCGTCGATCTCGCCGTGGATCTGCCGATCCGGGAAGTCAACCGGATCGCCCGCGAACAGGGTGTCGTCGGCAGCATCGATTCGGTCACCGACATCGTGAACATCATGGTGACGCGCACCGGCCTTTTCGAGCGCGAGGAAGTGCGCCTCGCCGCCCATCACGCGATCGACAAAAAGGCGATTTCGAACGCGCTGTTCGCCGGCAAGGCAATACCGATCGACGTGCCCGCAGCACACAACACACCCGGCTATCCCGAGGATTTCCACTTTCCCTACGATCCCAATAAGGCCGCCGAGCTGTTGCGATCGGTCGGCTTCAGCCCAAGCCAGCCGGCTGGGATCGGGTTCAACACGCTGCGCGGCTTCTCGCCCAACGACTTCGAGACCGCGCAGGCGATCGTGGCGATGTGGAAGAAGGTGGGTATCGAAGCCAAGCTCGAAGTCATCGAGCCGAGCAAGTATCAGGAACTCCTGCGCGCCAACAAGCTGCCCGAGGCGATGCAATATCCCTGGGGAAACACCGCCGGCGACCCCGAGATGTATGGCGGCTATCTGCTCGATCCCAAGTCGATCTTCTCGGCCTGGAAGAGCGACGATATGGGCGAGCGCATTCACAAGCTGCTGGTCGAGAACGACCCCGAGAAGCGCTACGCCGGCTATCGCGACGCCAACATCTATGCCGTTCAAAAAGGCTACGTCATCCCCCTGTTCCAGAGCATCAAGACGGTCGCCTACACCGCATCGCTGGGCTTCACCAAATACGGCAACGGCTGGATCCTCCCGCAGAGCTACACGTTGAAAGCGTGATCGATGGCATGGTCGGATCCGGCTTCGGAATCATCTATCGCCGTTTGCTGATCGCTGTTCCCACGATCCTGGTCGTCTCGGTTCTGATCTTTGTGGTCCTGCGGCTCTTGCCCGCCGATCCGCTTGCCATGTCGATGCCGCCCAACGCCACCCAGCAGGAGATGGCCGAGATGCGGCACGAGATGGGGCTCGACCGGACCATACCGGCGCAATATGCGATCTGGCTGGGCCGCATCGTGCGGGGAGACTTCGGCAGGTCGATCCAATTCCGTAGCAGCGTGTCGGACCTGATACTGACGGCGTTGCCGACCACGCTCGAACTCGTCGTCACAGGACTGGCACTGGGCATTTTCCTGGGGCTCGGCTGCGGCCTTCTGATGTTTTCCTGGCGCGGCACGCTGAAGGAGCAGGTCGCCGACGTCGGCAGCATCGTGGTCATGTCGATCCCGGAGTTCCTGTGGGCCATCCTGCTCATTCTGGGGTTCGGCGTCGCCTTCAGGCTTCTGCCTTTCATCGGCCGCATGGACGCCCAGATAACCGTCCCGCGGGCGACCGGCTTTTTGCTCGTCGACACGCTGCTTTCCGGCGACATCAGCGCTTTTGGGAGCGCACTCGAGCATCTGGCGCTTCCCGCGCTTTCGCTGGCGCTGGCGATCACGCCGCTGATCATGCGCGTCCTGCGCTCGAGCCTGTTCGACACCTATGTCGATGAGTACATCACCCTGGCCCGCCTCAGGGGACTGAGCGAGCGTCACATCCTGCTGTTTCACGCGCTCAAGAATGCGGCGCTGCCGACGGTCAGTCTCATAGGCGTGCAAGCAGGCTTCATGTTCGGCGGCACCCTGCTGGTCGAGGTGATCTTCACCCTGCCCGGCATCGGCAATCTTATGGTCCAGGCGCTGCACAATCAGGACCTGCCCCTCATCCAGGGGATTGCTCTCGTCTATTGCGTCATCGTTCTCGTGATCAATACCGTCGTCGAAGTGGCCTATCTCGGGCTCAACCCGAGGCTCGCCCGGACATGATCGGGCCCGGCGCCACGCTTCGTCGCTGCCTTGGCGAGCCGCGCGTGCAGGCGGGCGGGGCGCTCATGATCGTGCTGCTGCTGGTGGCGGTCTTTGCCCCGATCCTGGCGCCGCACGATCCAGGGGATCAGGATCTGTTGCGCACGCTGGCGCCACCGGTCTGGACGTTCGGTGGGGATTGGAGCTATCCGCTCGGCACTGACAGCCTCGGCCGCGATGTTCTCTCGCGCCTCATTTTCGGCGCGCGGGTGGCGATGCGCGTGGCGCTGTTCGCGGCCCTGGGCGCGGCGGCGCTTGGCAGCGCGCTCGCGCTGATCGCCGGATACTACGGCGGCTGGGCCGACTGGATCATCGGCCGCGCCGTCGACGTCTGGATGTCGTTTCCGCCGGTCATTCTGTCGCTTATCCTCATGGTCGGCTTTGGCGCCGGCCTCAACAACGTCATCGTCGCCATAATCATCGTCGACTGGACCCGGTTCTGCCGGGTCGTGCGCAGCGAGGTGATGACGGTGACCAAACGCGACTACATTCCGGCGGCGCGGCTTGCCGGCTTCACCCACATGCAGGTCATTCTCAAGGAAATCGTACCGGCCGTGACGCCGCTTCTGCTGACGCTCGTCAGCATAGAAATGGGCATTGCCGTCGTCGTCGAAGCGATCCTGTCCTTCGTCGGACTTTCGGTCGAACCCGACGTGGCGGCCTGGGGCGTCATGATCGCGGACGCCCGGCAATCCATGTATGAGGCGCCGTGGAGCCTTGTTGCGCCGGTATTTGCCATCTTCGTGAGCGTGCTGGCGGCCAATCTTCTCGGCGACGGCCTGCGACGCAGCGTCGATCCGCGGTTGGCGCAAAGGCTGGTGGTCGTGCGCTGATGCTTCTCGACGTTGCCGATCTCAATGTCACGGTCGGATTGCCCGCCGGTCGCGTCGCGGTGTTGCGGGACATCTCCTTCACCGTCGAGCCTGGTCGCATCCTGGGCCTCGTGGGCGAATCGGGTGCCGGCAAGAGCATGATCGGGCGGGTCGTGGCGGGACTCCTGCCGCCGGCTTTTCGCGCCACTGCCCGGCGATTCAGCTTCCATGGACAGGAACTTCTCGATCTCTCGCCCACGCGCAAGCGCGCGCTGCTCGGCGATCGGATCGCCTTCATCCCGCAGGAACCCCTGTCCGCGCTCAATCCGGTCCGCACCGTCGGGTCGCAATTCGAGGAGCATTTGGCGCGCCTCGGGGTTCCCCGCGGCCAACGTCGAGCCCGCACAGCCCAGGCTCTCGGCGAAGTGCGACTTGCTCGTCCTGAGCGGCTCTTGGATCTCTATCCCTTTCAGCTATCCGGCGGGATGTGCCAGCGCGTGCTTATCGCCATGGCGTTCTCAAGCGATCCGGCGCTCGTCGTTGCCGACGAGCCGACGACAGCGCTCGACGTAACGACACAGGCGCACATCGTCTCGCTCATCCGCAAGCTGCAGGAGGCGCACAATACCGGCGTCCTCTTCATTACACACGATCTTCGCCTGGCGGCGCATCTTTGCGACGAGATCCTTGTCCTCTATGCCGGCGATGCGGTGGAACGCGGACCGGCCAAGGCGGTGTTCGGCGAGCCGCGCCATCCCTACACGCGCGCGCTGAAGCAGGCGACCCCCAGCCTCACCGGCCCCCGCCGACGTCTCGAGGCCCTGCCCGACGTCATGCCGGGCATCGAGGCGCTAGGCGCCATGCCGGGATGTCGCTTCGCGTCGCGTTGTCCAATCGCCGATCCGCAGTGCGCCCGCGCGTTCGCGCCGCTCGCCGAAGTCGGAGAGAACCATTGGGTACGCGGCACGCGGCTCTGCACTTCGGGCGCTACCGGAACCGTCAGCCGGGAGGCGCTGCCACGTGTGCAACCGCAAGCGGCCGACGGCACGGTGCTGCGACTCGACCGGGTAGCCAAGATCTATGGCGGCCGGCGCTCGCTTTGGCGCAAACGCTTTGCCGTTACAGCGGTGCAAGGCGCCAGTTTCAGTATTGCCTCCGGCGAGGCGGTTGGCGTGGTCGGCGAGAGCGGCTGCGGAAAGAGCACACTGGCGCGTCTCATCATGGGCCTCGAGGCGCCCAGTTCGGGAAGCATCGAGCTTGGCGGCATCGACATGACCCTGCCGTCGCCCTTCTGGCGACGGCGCATTCAGCTCGCACAGATGATCTTCCAGGACCCGGCCTCGGCGCTCAATCCACGCCGGCGTGTCGGCAACCTCGTGACGCAGTCGCTTGAAACGAAGGGGCGGACAGCGGGCCACGTCGAGCGGAGGCAACGCGCCCTGGCTCTGTTACGCGATACGGGGCTGCCGGAAGGCCTGCTGCC
>Ga0137418_10002865_pt1 | contig 15787 bp, 7 predicted proteins | sample CZODoug3_1_2_16f_FD_122242 | JGI IMG/M metagenome (GOLD analysis project Ga0137418, IMG submission 122242) | Vadose zone soil fungal communities from Angelo Coast Range Reserve, California, USA - CZODoug3_1_2_16fungal (Hybrid Assembly) | ecosystem: Environmental > Terrestrial > Soil > Vadose... | reverse complement strand
CTTGGACGTTTTGGCAAGCCAGAGGAGGTTGCCGCCTTGACTTTATTTTTGGCCTCCGATCAGGCGAGCTATGTCACGGGCGTTGTGATTCCGATGGATGGAGGACAGGCCTCCGTGATTTAGGTAGGATCTTGGGGCAAGGGTGTTCCCCTCCTGGGACAGGAGGGGTGGCTGCGCCATAAAGAAAATGGACCCGTTCCGAAGCGGCGCAGACGGGGTGGTCAGTCGAGGAGATTCTTCTTAATCACTTCAAGCACCCACTCTAAGTCGTCCAATACGGCTTTATTTTCGAATCGAATCACTCGTAGGCCTCTTTCCTTGAGGTACTCTGTCCGCCTGGCATCATACTCTGCGCCGCCCACTGACTGATGTCCCGCCCCATCAAGTTCGACAATTAAGCGACTTTCCGGACAATAAAAGTCTGCGATATACGGACCTATGCTCTCCTGCCGTCGAAATTTCCTCCCGGCGAGTTGGCTATCCTTGAGCTGCTTCCATAGCACAGCTTCCGGTATGGTCAACGAGTTACGCAGTCCCTTGCGTTGTTCTTCCTTTGCCGTTGTGTTGTAAATCCCACGTTTGTGCTTTCCCATACCGCGTGAGCACCGAGCAACATGGACGCCAGACTGACCACCCCGTCTGCGCCATTTCGGAATGGGTCCATTTTATTGATGGCGCAGCCACCCCTCCTGTCCCAGGAGGGGAACACCCCGTTACCAACATCTCCTTCACCCCTCACCAACATCTTCCTCGCCCATTTCCTCCCCCCACTCCACAAAGTTTTGCCATCGAGCGCCCCGTGATACGCTTTTAAGATGACCGATCGACCGCCTGCCAGAGTGGTCATCCAGCATGTAAAGCCCGAAGTTGACTGTGGGCGCTTCCCCATCAAGCGCGTCATCGGTGAAGCCGTTGAGATTGAAGCGGACATTTTTGCCGATGGTCATGATGCGATCGCGTGTGTCATCAGGTACCGTCACGACGACGAGGAACAGTGGACCGAGATTCCGATGGAACCGCTCGGCAACGACCACTGGCGTGCGCCGTTCACAGTCGAGAAACTCGGACAGTACATTTACTCCATCACGGCGTGGGTAGACCCTTTTCAAACCTGGTACAAGGATTTTCAAAAACGAATTGCCGCGGACCAGGATGTCACTGTCGATCTCCTGATCGGCGGAGAGCTGCTGAAGGCCGCCGCAGAAAGAGCCCTCGGCGCTGATGCGAAGAAGTTAAAACACCTGGCAAAGGATCTGACACCGGCGGCGGTGGACGAGCGGCTTGCCCTGCTTGCTGCGGGCTACGCCGATCGCACCAACGCCGCGGTTTACAAAGAACTGCGGGTCGTTGTCGATCCGATTCGTGCACGCTTCAGCACCTGGTACGAAATGTTTCCGCGGTCACACGGAACCTTCAAGGACTGCGAGCGCATCCTTCCCGAAATAGCGGCTATGGGCTTCGATGTCCTCTACTTCCCCCCAATTCACCCGGTAGGCAAAACGTACCGCAAGGGCAAGAACAATGCCCCCAGCGCGGGGCCGAATGACCCGGGAAGTCCGTGGGGCATCGGCGCGAAGGAAGGCGGCCACAAGGCAATCCATCCGGAGCTCGGAACACTGGAAGATTTCCGGCACCTTGTCGCCGCCGCGAAAATAGAAGGGATCAACATCGCACTCGACATCGCTTACCAGTGTTCGCCGGATCATCCTTACGTCAAGGAGCATCCCGAGTGGTTCCGGTGGCGCCCCGATGGAACCGTGCAATACGCGGAGAATCCACCAAAGAAATATCAGGACATCTACCCGCTGGAATTCGAAACGCGGGATTGGCGATCGCTCTGGGAAGAGCTGAAGAGCGTTGTCGAATATTGGATCGAGCAGGGTGTGCGAATCTTCCGCGTCGATAACCCGCATACGAAGCCGTTCGATTTCTGGGAATGGACGATCCGGGACCTGAAGAAGAAACATCCCGACCTCATCTTTCTTTCGGAAGCGTTCACGCGTCCAAACATTATGTATCGGCTGGCGAAGCTTGGATTCACACAGTCGTATACGTATTTCACCTGGAGGAACGCAAAGCGCGAAATCATCGAGTACTTCACCGAGCTTACGCAAACGGAAGTCCGCGAATACTTTCGCCCCAATCTCTGGCCGAACACACCCGACATTCTCCATGAATATCTTCAAAAGGGAGGGCGATCGGCGTTTATGGCGCGGCTCGTGCTGGCTGCTACATTAGGGGCAAATTACGGCATTTATGGGCCCGCTTACGAACTCGGGGAAAACGTACCGAGGGAATCTGGAAGCGAGGAGTATCTGAATTCGGAGAAATATGAGATCAAGCATCGCGACCTTCATGATCCTTCGAGTCTTCGGCCATTCATAACGACAGTAAACGAGATTCGAAAGAAGAATCCTGCGCTGCAATCGAATGAAAGTTTGCAATTTCACACGATCGACAACGATCAGATGATCTGTTACAGCAAGCGGACACCGGACAAGAAGAACGCAATCGTTACCATTGTTAACCTGGATCCGGTCTGGAAGCAGTCCGGCTTCGTTGAATTGCCTCTTGACGAATTGGGAATCGATGTGCGGCACCCATATCGGATGGTGGACCTCCTGACGGGGGCCGAATTTAAGTGGCAGGGCCCACGAAATTACGTGGAGCTGCAGCCTGGCAACATGCCCGCACACATATTAAATCATGCGTGAAATAACCGAAGGCTTCACACTCGACGACGATCCGTCCTGGTACAAGGATGCGATCATTTACGAACTGCACGTCCGTGCGTTTTACGACAGCAATGACGACGGCATCGGCGACTTCGGCGGGTTGACCGAGAAACTGGATTATCTCCAGGACCTTGGCGTCACGGCTGTATGGCTTTTGCCGTTTTATCCTTCGCCACTCAAAGACGACGGCTACGACATTGCGGACTACACAAACGTTCATCCTTCATACGGTTCGCTTTCCGATTTCAAAACGTTCCTCCGCGAAGCGCACCGGCGTGGAATTCGCGTCATCACCGAGTTGGTGTTGAACCACACTTCCGACCAGCACGCCTGGTTTCAGCGGGCCCGCCGTGCACGCCCGGGCAGCGTCTGGCGCGACTTCTACGTATGGAGCGACAACCCGGAGAAATACAAGGATGCGCGTATCATCTTCAAGGATTTCGAGACCTCAAACTGGACCTGGGATCCCGTCGCGAACGCTTATTACTGGCATCGCTTCTATCACCACCAGCCGGATTTGAATTTCGAGAATCCCGAGGTGGGCCGCAGCCTCAAATCGGTAGTGAATTTCTGGCTGAGCATGGGCGTGGACGGAATGCGGCTGGACGCCATTCCATACCTGTACGAGCGCGAAGGGACGAACTGCGAGAACCTTCCCGAGACGCATCAGTATCTGAGAACTCTGCGCCGGCAAATCGATCAGCGATTTCGCAATCGAATGCTGCTGGCCGAAGCCAATCAGTGGCCGGAAGACGCCGTCGCCTACTTCGGCAATGGCGACGAATGTCAAATGGCGTTTCACTTCCCGGTGATGCCGCGCATGTTCATGGCGCTTCGGATGGAAGACCGGTTTCCGATCATCGACATCCTGGCACAGACCCCGCACATTCCCGAAAACTGCCAGTGGGCGCTGTTCCTTCGCAATCACGATGAGCTGACGCTCGAAATGGTCACGGACGAAGAACGCGACTACATGTATCGGGTCTACGCACACGATCCCCAGATGCGCATCAATCTCGGAATCCGGCGCAGGCTGGCGTCCCTTCTCGGCAAGGACTGGAATCGCATCGAGTTGATGAATGCGCTGCTCTTCTCTTTGCCCGGAACTCCCGTCATCTACTACGGCGACGAGATCGGCATGGGTGACAACATTTATCTCGGCGACCGGAACAGCGTTCGCACACCGATGCAATGGAGCTCCGACCGCAATGCCGGTTTTTCAAAGGCAAGCCCTCACCGGCTGTACCTTCCAACCGTGATCGATCCGGATTCGCATTACGAGGCCTTCAACGTCGAGGCCCAGCAGAACAATCCGCATTCCATGCTGTGGTGGATGAAACGGCTCGTTGCCATGCGAAAGCGCTACAAGGCGTTCGGCCGCGGGACCCTCGAGTTTCTCTACCCGGATAACCATCGTGTGCTCGCGTTCACTCGCCGATACCAGGACGAGGTGATTCTCGTTATCGCAAACCTTTCTCGATTCGTTCAGTACGCGTCTCTCGATCTCTCCGCGTTCAAAGGTTCGGCGCCAATAGAGCTGTTCGGGCGCGCGGAATTCCCTCCGATCAGCGATTCGCCCTACGTCCTGACGCTGGGACCACATTCTTTCTATTGGTTCGCTTTAACTCCTGTCGGGGCGATCTTTGAACGCTCGAACTCCCAGAGAGCGCCGCTTCAGTTAGCGGTCTCGGGGCATTGGTCGAATGTTTTTTCGGGACGCACACGAGTGACAGTCGAAGACTCGCTTGCAGCGTATCTGCAAACTCGACGCTGGTTTGGTGGAAAAGCGCGCCAGATCAAAGGTACTGAATTTACGGAGATAGTTCCCATTCGATGGGATTCGGCGGAAACCTGCATCACGGAAGTTCAGGTGGAATACACGGAAGAGGACCCGGAGCGGTACCTTATGCCGCTATCGTTCGCCTCCGGTGAGCGCGCCGAACAAATCCGCGAGTCGGCTCCAGCCGCCATACTGGCTCAGCTCACGGTGAGGAAGAAGGATGGTGAGGAAACCGGGATCCTTTACGACGCGATACTCGACAAGGATTTCGGCAGAGCGCTCATTGATGCGATCGACCGCCGACGCCAGTTGCGCGGCACCGCCGGAGACTTTGTCGCCTCGTTTACGCGCGCAATGCGGGAGATTCGAAGCGTGCCGGTAACGAATCTCGAAGTGAGCACGATTCGGGCGGAGCAGTCCAACTCATCTTTTGTTTATGGAGACGAATTCATTCTCAAACTCTTCCGACGCGTGGATCGCGGAGTGAATCCGGATCTCGAGATCGGACACTTTTTGACCGATCGGGTCCCGTTTCAGCATACGCCGCCTGTCGCGGGTACGATTGAGTATCGTACCAAGCGGGGCGAGACCGCGTCGGTCGGCATATTGCAGAAGTACATTCACAATGAAGGCGACGCCTGGAGCCAGACACTGGATGCGCTAAGCCAGTATTTCGACAGGGCCGTCACCAAGCAGGCCGATCCCGTGAACGAGCCACCGTTTTCCATGCCGTTTGTGAACCGGCTGGAACAGACCGTCGTTCCGCCTCTCGCCGGCGAGTTGATCGGACCGTATCTCGAAAGCGTGAAACTGCTCGGACAGCGGACCGCCGAACTGCATGTCGCCCTCGCGTCCGATCGCGAAGACTCCGATTTCGAGCCGGAACCGTTTTCGGTCCTGTACCAGCGGTCGTTGTATCAATCGATGCGGAATCATTCCGGACAGATGTTTCAGCTCCTTCGGAGCAACCTCAAATTGCTTCGAGGCTCCGTGCTCGACGAGGCGTTGAAGGTGCTGGACCTTCAACCCGCGGTATTGAACCAGTTCCGAACCGTTCTCTCGAGGAAGATTATCGCGAAGCGGACGCGGACCCATGGTGACTTCCATCTGGGCCAGGTCCTCTACACAGGCAAGGACTACGTCATAATCGACTTCGAGGGCGAACCGGCGCGGCCTTTGACAGAGCGTCGCATCAAGCGGTCGCCGGTTCGCGACGTTGCGGGCATGCTGCGGTCGTTCCACTATGCTGCTTACACGTCGCTCTTCGGCCATCTTGGGAGCGCGATGGTTCGGCCCGAAGACCTTGCCGCACTCGAGCCCTGGGCTCGACGCTGGAATGCCTGGATCAGTTCGACGTTCTTCAATTCATATCTCGAACACGCGGCGGCAGGCGCCTTCCTGCCCACCGTCCGCGAAGAGCTCAACATCCTGCTGAATATCTATCTACTCGAAAAGGCGCTGTACGAATTGGGCTATGAGTTGAACAACCGCCCGGATTGGGTACGAATTCCGCTGACTGGAATCCTCCAACTCGTCGAAGCGCCGGAGAAGGCGGCGGCTTGAACCGTGCATTGCTCGAACTGGCCAGGCTGTATGGCATTCAGACTTCATATCTGGACATGGCCAAACAGCGCCGGCAAGCGGACCCCGAATCATTGTTGCTGGTCCTCGGTGCGATGGGTGCGGGGGTGGAGAAGATCGAGGATGTGGGTGAGGCTCTGGCGCGGAGAAAGCACGAGTTACGCAACCGGGTAGTTGAACCGGTAATGGTGGCGTGGGACGGGCAGCTCGACGGCAGACGTTTTGAATTCGGCTATCACGATGTGGAGATACAGGGTCAGCCAACCTTCGTGATATCGGCACCGAAGCGAGCCTATTTTCCTGCGGATAAACGACTCTGGGGGTTGTTCGTTCCCGTCTACGCTCTCCACTCGAAGCGCGATCCCGACGCCGGCGATCTCACCGATTTCGAAAGCATCATGGATTGGATGGCGGACCTCGGCGGAAGCGTTGCAGCGACGCTTCCATTGCTTGCCGCATTTCTGGACGAGCCATTCGAGCCGAGTCCGTACTCTCCTGCGAGCCGGCTCTTCTGGAACGAGTTCTACATCGACCTGACTCGCGTTCCGGAGTTTGCGGCAAACACTCCGATCCCCCGCACGCGCAAAACGAAATATGTCGACTACCGCGGGGTGATGGCCTCGAAGCGCCGCGTTCTGGAGGATCTCGCCAGCGCATTCTTCGCTGATGCGCAGCCGGATCGCCTTCCGGTATTCGGCAACTTTGTTCGAGAAAATCAGGGTGTCGAGGATTACGCGCGATTCCGTGCAGTGACCGACCGGCTTCGCTCGGGCTGGACAGCCTGGCCCGCGCGGCTTCGCGACGGCGACATCCGCGAAGGCGACTACGACGAAGCCACAAAAAACTATCACCTCTACGCGCAGTGGATCGTCCAGGAGCAGCTTCGATTGATCTCGGAAAAAGCCGGAGCCCGCGGTCAACTGTTGTATCTCGACCTGCCGCTCGGCTTGCATCCTGACGGCTACGATATCTGGCGCAACCGCCAGTTCTTCGTCCGCGGCGTCGCAGGGGGCGCGCCCCCGGATCCCGTGTTCACGAAGGGCCAGAATTGGGGCTTTCCTCCAATGCACCCCGAAGCGATGCGGTTGAACCGATATCAGTACTTCATCGCGTACATACGGAATCATCTTCGATATGCCCGGCTGCTCCGCATCGATCACGTGATGGGCCTGCACCGGCTTTGGTGGATCCCCGACGGACTAACCGGCGATAAGGGGGTCTATGTCGAATATCCGGCCGAAGAGTTCTATGCGATTCTTTCGCTCGAATCGCATCGCTACAAGGCCGGCATCGTCGGTGAAAATCTTGGAACCGTTCCACCCGCCGTAAATGCGTCCATGGCGCGGCACGACATCCGCGGGATGTATGTTGTGCAATACGAGATCATGGGAAATCCCAAAAATCCGAAGCTGCGGGCTGTTCCGAAGAAGTGCGTGGCGAGTCTCAACACGCACGACATGCCTCCGTTCAAGGCGTTCATCGAAGGTAAGGATATCGAGGATCGCCTCGACCTGGGATTCATCGATGCAAAGGCGGCGCGTGAGGAGCGAAAACAGCGAAAAGTGTTCAGGCAACGGCTAAAATCATTCCGCGTGGTAGCACAATTCCTCGCGGACAGTATGGCCAATATCGTGCTTATTAATCTCGAAGATCTGTGGGAGGAGGTACTTCCCCAAAATGTCCCATCAACCTCCAAAGAAAGACCCAACTGGCGCCGGCGTGTTCGACCAGGCGTCGAAAAAATCCGGCGAATGGCAGACGTCGCTGATGGACTTTCACGTGTCTTTGCTCAGCGATCACGACCTGTATCTCTTTAACGAGGGCAGCCACATCCGGCTGTACGAACACCTCGGGTCTCACCCGATGACAGTTGACGGCACAGCGGGCACGAATTTCGCTGTGTGGGCACCCGACGCGGAGAAGGTCTATGTCATGGGGGGTTTCAACGGCTGGAACAAGACCGGCCATGAGCTCCAACCCCGAGGCCAGTCTGGCATCTGGGAGGCATTTGTTCCCGGGGTCGGACAGGGCGATGCATACAAATACCATGTGGTATCGCGCTACCACCGATACCAGGTCGATAAGGCCGATCCGTTCGCGTTTCATACGGAGACCCCGCCGCACACCGCTTCCAAGGTCTGGGATCTGGGATACGAATGGAATGATCAATCCTGGATGTCGTCGCGCGGCGACCGCAATTCGCTTCATGCCCCGATGTCGATTTACGAATTGCATCTCGGCTCATGGCGGCGCGTTCCGGAAGACAACAATCGGTCGCTGAGTTATCGCGAGGCGGCGCCGCAGCTAGCGGACTACCTGGAACAGATGGGCTTCACGCACGTCGAGTTTCTGCCGTTAACCGAGCATCCGTTCTACGGCTCGTGGGGATATCAGACGACCGGATATTTTGCTCCCACCAGCCGCTATGGGACGCCTCAGGATCTCATGTACCTGATCGACTACCTGCATCAGCGCGGCATAGCCGTGATCCTCGATTGGGTGCCTTCACACTTTCCAACCGACGATTGGGCACTCGGCTACTTCGACGGCACGCATCTTTACGAACACTCCGATCCGCGCAAAGGTATTCACAAAGACTGGGACAGCTACATCTTCAATTACGGCCGCCACGAAGTTCGCAGCTTCCTTCTGAGCAGCGCCATGTTCTGGCTGGATCGGTACCACATCGACGGGCTTCGCGTCGACGCCGTCGCTTCGATGTTGTACCTGGACTATTCACGCAAGGAAGGCGAGTGGATTCCCAATCAATATGGCGGCCGCGAGAACCTCGATGCGATCGATTTTCTCCGCCGATTCAACAGTGAGGTCTACCGGAACCATCACGATGTGCAGACGATCGCCGAAGAATCGACCGCCTGGCCGATGGTTTCACGGCCGAATTATGTCGGCGGGCTCGGCTTCGGCCTGAAGTGGGACATGGGCTGGATGCACGACACGCTGAAGTACATGAGTCACGAACCGATTTTCCGCACGTATCATCATAACGAGCTGACGTTCCGGATGATTTACGCCTTCCACGAAAACTTCGTCCTGCCCCTCTCGCACGATGAGGTCGTTCACGGCAAGGGTTCGCTCTTAGGGAAAATGCCGGGGGACCTCTGGCAGAAGTTCGCGAATCTGCGCCTGCTGTTCGCGTACATGTATGCGCAACCCGCAAAGAAGCTGCTGTTCATGGGCGGCGAGTTCGGTCAATGGGCCGAGTGGTCGCACGAGAGCAGTCTCGAGTGGCACTTGCTTCAACATGAATCGCATCGCCGCCTGCAACAATGGGTGGCGGACCTGAACCGCTCTTATCGAAACGAAAGGGCGCTCCACGAACTGGACTGCGACCCTGCAGGCTTCGACTGGATCGATGGCAGCGACTCGCAGCAGAGCATGCTCAGCTTCATGCGCAAGTCGAAGAACGCCGGCGAAATTGTTGTCGTGGTCTTCAACTTCACTCCGGTTCCGCGGCACAACTATCGCGTGGGAGTGCCGTACGGCGGATACTGGCGGGAAATCCTCAACAGCGACTCGAAGGAATATGGCGGAGCGGACTTCGGAAATGCAGGCGGTGCGGAAGCGCAGGAGATCGAGGCACACGGACGCCCGTACTCCTTGAATCTGATTGTGCCTCCGTTGGGAGCCCTGTTCTTTAAAAGCGGAGGATAAGCCGCGGATTATGGCTCGAGATTTGGGAGCCGTCTGGCTGGACCAAAACCGTTATCGTTTTCGTGTGTGGGCGCCTCTTTCCGAGGAAGTCCGCCTTCATATTGTGACTCCGGAGGATCGAGTCGTCCCGATGCAGGCCAAAGAGGCAGGATACCATCAGGCCACCGTTGAAGGCGTCGCGCCCGGCACTCGATACAAGTATCGGTTGGCCAACGGAACGGAGTTCCCGGATCCTGTGTCCCGCTACCAGCCTGAGGGCGTGCACGGCCCGTCAGAAGTTGTCGATCCAGGCTTCGACTGGGAAGACCGCCACTGGTTCGGGCTTCCGATCGAAAACTACATTATCTACGAGCTCCACGTCGGAACTTTCACTCCGCAGGGAACGTTCGACGCTGTTGTTCCTCATCTCGACGAGATCGCTGAAACCGGCATCACGGCGATCGAGCTGATGCCGGTCGCTCAGTTCCCGGGCAGCCGGAACTGGGGATACGACGGCGTTCTTCCCTTCGCCGTTCAGAATTCGTACGGCGGCCCGGCCGGCCTCAAGAGACTTGTGAATGCCTGCCATAAGCGCGGCCTCGCTGTCGTGCTCGATGTGGTTTACAACCACATTGGCCCTGAAGGAAATTACCTCCCTCAATTTGGGCCGTACTTTACAGACCGCTATAAGACACCGTGGGGTCCGGCCCTGAATTTCGACGACGCGCACAGCGACGAGGTGCGGCATTTCTTTGTTTCCAATGCTGTCGAATGGATTGAGGACTACCACATCGATGCCTTGCGTCTGGATGCGGTCCACGCCATCCTTGATCACTCCGCACTGAACATTCTGGAAGAGCTTACGGAAACTGTTCATGAGAGACGTATAGACCTCAATCGCCGGGTCTATGTCATCGCCGAAAGCGCGCTGAACGACACGCGCCTGGTCCGGCCCGGCGAGCTGGGCGGATATGGACTCGATGCACAGTGGAATGACGACTTCCATCACGCGCTGCACACGCTGCTCACCAGGGAGCGCCAGGGATATTACGTAGACTTCGGTGATTTCCAGCACATGGCGCAAGCGTTTTCCGAAGGCTTCGTTTACTCGGGACGTTACTCTCTCACTCTGGGCCGCCGGCACGGAAACTCCTCGCGAACTATTCCATCGATGAAATTTGTCGTCTTCGCGCAGAACCACGATCAGGTCGGGAATCGCATGCTTGGCGAACGGCTCAGCGGACTGGTGTCGTTTGAGGCCTTCAAACTTGCCACAGGCATTGTCTTGCTTTCCCCATTTGTACCCTTGCTCTTCATGGGGGACGAGTACGGTGAAACCGCGCCGTTCCAATATTTCGTCAGTCATTCCGACCCGAAGCTGGTGGAAGCGGTTCGCAAGGGCCGCAGGGACGAGTTCACGGCATTCAATTGGGGTGGTGAGCCGCCCGATCCTCAGGCGGAGGAGACTTTCATAAGATCGAAGCTGAACCATCCGATGAAACATCAGGGACGGCATCGAGTCTTGCTGGAATATCACAAGGAGCTGATCCGGCTGCGCAGGACGATTCGGGCGCTCCGCACGCTGAGAAAAGAGAAGATGGATGTCGTCAGCCTGGAAGAGGAGCGTGTGCTGGTTGTCCGGCGGTGGAGCGGGCAAACTGAAGCGTTCGCCGTCTTCAACTTTAACGATCGTGACGTTCGGCCTCTCGAGAATATACCGCATGGGGTGTGGCGCAAGCGGCTCGACTCGGAAGACACGCGGTGGATGGGAAAAGGTTCATCCGTCCCCGATTTGATCGATTCGAGAGAAGGCCGACCAATCGTGCTCTGGCCGGAAAGTGTGTTGCTCTTTGAAAAAGAAACCGAGGATTAATGGAACGTTATATCTGCATTCACGGGCATTTTTATCAACCGCCGCGCGAAAACGCGTGGCTCGAATTTGTCGAGCTCCAGGATTCTGCGTATCCGTTCCACGACTGGAACGAGCGCATCACGGCGGAATGTTATGCGCCCAATGGGACGTCTCGAATGATCGGCGGCGATGGAAAGATCGAAAAGATCACCAACAACTATGCCCGTATCAGTTTCAATTTCGGACCCACTTTGCTGACATGGTTGCGGGAAAAGGAGCCTGAAACTTATCAAACCATTCTCGACGCCGATAAGGAAAGCCAGTCGCGCTTTTCCGGTCACGGATCGGCGATCGCGCAATCTTATAACCACACAATCCTTCCGCTCTCGAACAGTCGCGACAAGTACACACAGCTTTTATGGGGCATCCGCGATTTCGAATACCGCTTCGGCCGCAAACCGGAAGGGATGTGGCTGCCGGAAACGGCGGTCGATCTGGAAGTACTCGATCTGCTGGCCGGTTTCGGAATCCGTTTTACGATCCTTTCACCATACCAGGCCAAACGTACACGCAAAGTGAGGGGCCGCGCCTGGCGCGATGCCAGTGGCGGACGCGTGGACCCTTCGACACCTTACGCTGTCCGTACACCCTCGGGCAAACGTATTGCGGTTTTCTTTTACGATGGGCCGATTTCGCAGGCGATTGCGTTCGAACGCCTGCTCGAACGAGGCGAGAATCTGTCGGGCCGCCTGGCATCGGCGTTTTCCGACGGCCGGACGTGGCCGCAGATCGTCCATATCGCAACTGATGGTGAAACATACGGACATCATCATAAGCGCGGCGAGATGGCGCTTGCCTATGCGTTGCATCACATCGAATCCAACAACATCGCAAAGCTGACCAATTACGCCGAATACCTCGAGAAGCACCCGCCGACGCATGAAGCCGAAATCTGGGATCGGACCGCGTGGAGCTGCTCGCACGGCGTCGAGCGGTGGAACAGTAACTGCGGATGTAATTCCGGAGGTCATCCCGAGTGGAACCAGGAGTGGCGCGCTCCGCTACGCCAGGCGCTCGATTGGCTGCGCGATACGATCACTCCGCGCTTCGAACAAAAAGGCGCTGATTTCTTCCGTGATCCATGGAAGGCGCGAAACGAATACATCAAGGTGATACTCGACCGGAGGCCGGAGAACGTCGATCGATTCTTCCAGGAGCAAGCCACTAGCGAGCTGAGCCCGGATCAAAGGATAGTCGCACTGAAGCTCATGGAAATGCAGCGTCACGCCATGCTGATGTACACGAGCTGCGGATGGTTCTTTGACGAGCTGTCCGGACTCGAAACCACTCAGATCATTCAATACGCCGCCCGCACACTTCAACTTTACGAGGAGATTTTTGAAGAATCCCTGGAGCCGGCGTTTCTCGAGCGGCTCGAGCTGGCCAAGAGCAACATCCCGGAAAACAAAGACGGGCGCGTGATCTACGAAAGATACGTCAGGCCTGCCATGGTCGATCGGCAAAAGGTCGCCGCGCATTACGCGCTGAGCTCGCTGTTCGATCCTTACCCGGAAGAAGCGAGGATCTACTGCTACGAGGTGCAGCTCGAGGACTTCCGGATAACTGAAGCCGGGCGCGCCAAGCTCGGCGTCGGACGAGCACTCATAACTTCACAGATTACGAGGGAAGCCGACCTCCTCAGTTTTGGAGCGCTCCACATGGGAGATCACCTGATGAACGCTGGCGTCCGCGCATACCAGGGTGAGGAGGATTACAACGCCCTCAAGAATGAGCTCGTGGATCCGTTCAATCGTGCGGATTTTCCGGAGGTGCTTCGCATTCTGGACCGGCACTTCGGCGAGTCCACGTATTCGCTCCGATCGATATTCCATGACGACCAGCGGAAGATCCTCAATACGATCATGAAATCCACGCTGGCTGACGCAGAAGCCGTGTACCGCCGGCTCTATGACACACATGCGCCGATGATGCGGTTTGTTTCCGATCTGCGCGTTCCCCAGCCTCGAGCATTTCTGATGGCCGCCGAATTTGCCATCAACAGCAGCCTGCGTACAGCTCTGGAAGATCCCGAAAACCTGGACTTCACGCGCATCAACGTATTGCTTGAAGAAGCGCGCGTGGAGAACATTCCACTGGACGGCACGACGCTTGGTTTCACCATGAAGAAAACCATGCGGCGGTTATCCGAGCGGCTCCTCGAAAACCCATACGATATCGAATTATTGAAAAAACTCGAGACCGCGGCAGGCGTGGCTCAGAACCTTCCATTCGAAGTGAACGTCTGGAGAACCCAGAACAACTACTACGAAATGCTGCAGAAAGTTCTTCCCGAACAGGTTAAGAAAGCCGGGCAGGGTGACACAACCGCCAGGCAGTGGGTGGACCATTTCGTGGGTCTCGGAAGGAACCTCGCGATGAAAGTAGATCAGCCGGCCATGCCGGAGTTGCAGAAGGCAGCATGAGGACGAGGAGTGAAGGAAGCCGCGGAGCGGCGGCAGAGTGTAGCCCCACGCGTGAGCGTGGGGTTGGTATCCGTTTGGATCTCAGCCCCGGAGGGGCGACAGATTTCTTGCGAATCTGCCGCCCCTCCGGGGCTGATTTTGATCGTCTGCATTATCCACGGGCTTCGCCCGTGGCTACACTCTGCCGCCGCTCCGCGGCTTTCAACGGAAAAGGAAAATGAGGATTCCGATATCTACATACCGGCTGCAGTTCAACCGGGAGTTTCGCTTCGCGGATGCACGTGGAATCGTCGATTATCTTCATGAGCTGGGAATCGGCGATCTTTACGCTTCGCCGGTCCTGAAGGCCCGGCCGGGCAGCGTGCATGGATACGACGTCACGGACCCGACACAGCTCAATCCGGAGATCGGCACTGTCGAAGAATTCGACGAATTGAGCGATGCGGTACGCGCAAACAGCATGGGCTTTGTCCTGGACATCGTCCCCAACCACATGGCCGCGAGCCTTGACAACCCATGGTGGTTCGACGTCCTCGAAAAGGGTGAGGAATCACCCTACGCCTCGTTTTTCGATGTGAATTGGGAAACGAAGAAGGTGCTGCTGCCAATTCTTGGCCGGCCCTACGGCGAGGTTCTCGACAACCAGGAACTGGTATTGCGCATCGAGAATGGACGGGCCGTCCTCCAGTACTACGACCAGAGACTTCCGCTTGCGGCAGGCGCCGAAAATCTGAGATCGGAGGCCATCGACCAGGTTCTTTCGCGTCAGCACTACCGGCTCGCCTTCTGGCGAAAGGCTTCCGACGCGATCAACTACCGGCGATTCTTCGACATCACCGATCTCATTGGTCTCCACGCGGAGCGCGACGAGGTCTTCAGGGCCACGCATGCCTATCCGCTCCAACTCCTCGGAGAGGGTAAAGTCACGGGCCTCAGAATCGATCATATTGATGGTCTGCTGGATCCAAAGGGCTACCTCGACAGGCTGCCCCGCGAATATGTCGTTGTCGAGAAGATACTCGCCGGAAACGAGCAACTCCCCAGCGACTGGCAAACCCACGGCACCACTGGCTACGACTTTCTTAATTTCCTGAACGGCGCGTTTATCGATCGCGAAGGATTTCATCGGCTGGAAAGCACTTACCAGGACTTCACAGGTTCGACCGCCACAACCGCTGAAGTCTTTCACGAACGAAAGCGGCAAGTGATGAAAGAGTTATTCGCGGGCGAGGTCAACGCCCTGGTTCATCGCTTGTGTCAACTCGCCGAAGCGGATCGTCATGCGCGGGATCTCAGCAGAACCGAGCTGAACGAAGCCTTTGTTTCCGCGACCGCTTTCCTGCCTGTGTATCGCACCTATATCAGGGATTTCGACATTTCGGAAACCGACCGCGCATACATCGACGACGCAATCGCGGCTGCCGGCCAGGGCCCGGCATTTGACTTTCTCCGCCGCGTCCTTCTACTCGATCCTGCCTGGTACCTGCAGGATCAAAAGTCCGACTACCTCGACTTCGTGATGCGATGGCAGCAGTTCACCGGTCCTGTGATGGCGAAAGGACTCGAGGATACGACTTTTTATGTTCACAACCCGCTGATATCGGTAAACGAAGTCGGCGGCGATTCGAATGGTCCCGAGGTCTATTTCGGCGTTGAGCAATTTCATCGGCGAAATCAGATGCGGCGCACGCGCTGGCCTCACACC
>Ga0137418_10002864_pt1 | contig 15789 bp, 9 predicted proteins | sample CZODoug3_1_2_16f_FD_122242 | JGI IMG/M metagenome (GOLD analysis project Ga0137418, IMG submission 122242) | Vadose zone soil fungal communities from Angelo Coast Range Reserve, California, USA - CZODoug3_1_2_16fungal (Hybrid Assembly) | ecosystem: Environmental > Terrestrial > Soil > Vadose... | reverse complement strand
TCTTCTTCGCGCCCTGATGCGTGAGGCGCTTGCTCTCGGCGACATACATTCCAGGAGTCCGAACTTGAGAAGGACACGCGGAGTGTGCGCTAGCGTGTTGGCGCCATCAAGGCATTTTCATTCGGGTTGTGCCCATGGCGGAATATTCCCGTTTCGGGAAACGGCGGCCGGAAATAGAAGTTGATCAGGCGTCGGGCACGTTCGAATATCACCCGCCGCTATAGCGGAAATACCTGCCGAAGGTCCGGCGATAGAGCGATGTCGATGGCCAATCCGTAGCAGAAGGCGCTGCAGCTAAGTGCAAATCGAGATGACAGCGGCTACTGCACTCCGCGGTGGCGAACCGTGGTTCGCCAACCTCGTTTGATAGTCGTTTGCATGACTGGGCAAAAGATCCCGATGTTCTTGCTTTTAGGGAACTTATGAAACCTTAGAATACGCTTGCTCGCGAAAGCGGAAGTGAGCATCCTATGGTTGAACGACACCTAGAGTACCGGGTCGGGAGATGGATGCAGCGTCAGATTTTCAATCGAAAATATTGAGCCGCAAGAGAACGCCGGAAGAATACCGGGTTTATCTGGCGGGCCTTGAATGGGATCTAACTGATCCGATCGTCATTGAACGCGCGGAAGACTTCAAGTCGACCTATCGGTGGCGCGACCGACTTACGCCCTACCTCCATCAAGTCAGCAACCTCATTACTTTTTGCCGTCGCCTTCCGGTGACGCTTCTCGCCGACGATGTTGGGCTGGGTAAAACGATAAGCGCGGGCCTCATCATCAGCGAGTTGATCGCTCGATCACGCCTTTCGAAGATCTTGATTGTCTGTCCAAAGATACTTGCGCAGCAATGGAGGGAAGAGCTCGAGTCAAAATTCGCTATTCCGGCGCTTATCGCGTTCGGGAAAGATTTAATGGACGCGGACCCCCACGAAACCGGCGCCGTTATTACAACTTATAATTCGGCCCGCTTACATCTCGAAAAAATTCCCGAAGACCGATTTCAGATGCTCGTGCTCGATGAAGCTCACAAGCTTCGTAACCTATATGGCGTCCAAAAAACTCCGGAGGTAGCCAAGCGCTTTCGCAAAGCGCTGGAGGATCGCCGTTTTCCGTTCGTCCTAATGCTTACCGCAACCCCCATTCAGAATCGCCTTTGGGATCTCTACTCTTTGGTCGATCTGCTCACTGTTGCACGCGGTCATGATAATCCCTTCGGCAGCCCGGGCATGTTTGCCCGTCGCTTCATAGCGGATAACAGGGACCAGGCGCGCGAGCTTAAACTAGAAGCCCGCGATGAATTTCGTTCAATCGTGTATGGCTATATGTCTCGTGTGCGCCGAGGCGATGCCAAGCTCTACTTCCCAGAACGCAAAGTGCTGAGGCACCAGGTTGAGCCAACCGCAGCCGAACTCGAACTGATCCAAACAATTGCTAAGCCAATCCAAAAATTGAACAAGCTGACGCAGATTTCGATACTACAGGCACTCACCAGCAGCCCCGAAGCGCTATCGGCACAACTCACGAACATGGCACGGAAGGGCACTGTACCACCGGACCTCGCGGCGTCGGTAAAAGCAATCGTCGGCCGAATGCCGCTAAGCGCTAAGCTCGTTGGCCTCGGCAATCTAATCGAAAAACTTAAGAAAGAGAATCCCGATGGTTGGCGACTAGTCGTTTTCACGATCCGGCGGGAGACTCAAACCGCCATACAGAATTTCCTGGAAGGCCACGGACTGAAAGTTGGAATCATCAACGGAGATTCTGGCGAGCGCAATCAAGAAACCATCAATCTTTTTCGTAAAAATCCTCCTGGCTGCAGGGTAATCGTATCGACTGAAGCAGGCTCCGAAGGCATTAATCTTCAAGTTGCAAATGTGCTCGTGAACTACGACCTTCCTTGGAATCCTATGATAGTCGAGCAGAGGATCGGCCGCGTCCAAAGACTCGCTTCTGATCACGCTCATGTCAGCATCTACAATGTTACGCTGCGCGGCACCTTTGAGGATTACATCGTTGGGAGACTGATGGCGAAGCTACAAATGGCAGCGCATGCAATTGGAGATGTGGAAGCGCTGCTGCAGGGAGCAGATGTCAGCGATGGTGACGACGACGCAGGGACAAGTTTTGAAGAGCAAATCCTTAAGCTGGTGCTAGCGACACTTGCCGGTAAAGACGTCGACAAAGCGGCGCAGCTCGCGGAAAAGAGCATCGAAGACGCCAAGACGGAATTGGAACGTGAAGAAGCAACTATCAGTGAAATGCTCGGCAGCATGGATGGCGCCGAGTACGTCGGACCTCGTGCTCCAACCCTGCCTAATGTTATCCGATCGATGGAGCCGCGCGACTTTACACTGAAGGCCTTTAGTACCCTCGGCATTCGCATCACCCCCGAACCAAACGGTTTGCATTTGGCTGAAGAAAACGGAGGACGGGAATATATCCGCTTCGAAGAGCAGACTAACCCCGCGATCAGAAGCGTATTTTACAATCCTGGAACCCCCGCATTTCAGCGTCTTGTGAGTCGCATCTTCGCGACGGGCATTCATGAGGTCGAGGACGTTGACCACGATCCCGCGAAAACTTCTGAAGAGATCGCGCGCGAATGGTCGAAAAACTTCGGAGCCAAGTCGACATCTATTGAAATCAACGATGCGTCGCGCGCTTTCGACGGCGCTGCCCTAATACGTGTTCGCGCGACTGTCGCACACGATAGTTACGAGCGGCTAGTAAACGTTCCGTGCTCGCACGAAGATCACTGCACAGCGACTGGGCGGGCCGGTTTGGACGTCTTGCCGAAAACCATTGAAGGGCCAGAAGCTCTTGGCCTAAAAATTGAAAAACTAAGAAATGCAGCCGGCCTTGATGAGGGAATATCGGAGTTCTCACGGTTTTACCTGGAACGTCGCGAACAAGAAACAAAAGCGGCGGGAGATGAACGCAAGCGCAGGAAACTGCAAGATGAATTCACTCCACGTCTTGAAATGATGCTGGTTGGCTTGGAAGGAAAATTGCACCGCGAGGTAAAACTTAGAACCAGGTATAGTTTTGACTCTGAGGACGAATACGAAAGCCTTCTCACTGTCACTCCCTATGACGGCAAGATAACCGATACACCAGAGTTCGGCTTGTGTTCGAAATTAGGTCGAACCGTGCCAACCTCATGTCTCTCTAGATGCGAGATAACCGGAGCCGAAGCACTCCGACACCTGCTGGTGAAATCCGATATTAGTGGACGTTTTGCACTGCCGGAATTCACCGTTTTATGCACTCAGAGCGGTAAGCGCCTATTTCGCGAGGAGGCTGGTATTTCCGCGGTTACCGGGAATCTCGTTTCCTCTGATCTTCTCAAAATCTCAGCTTTGAGCGGTAAGCAAGCGGAGCCCGAACATTTTGGGAGTTGCTCTTTTACCCAGGCCGATGTGCTCAAGGACGAGCTCGCTTTAAGCGAGATATCAGGCAAGAGCTATCGAAATGACCAGCAAACGCGATCAGTCGTTTCTGGAAAGACGGGTCATAAGCAAGAGTTTGTCATCTGCCACGAAACCCGACAACCCATCGCCTTAGACGAAGCGGAACGGTGCGATATAACCGGCTATCCCGTCAGGGTTGGAATTCTTGAACGCTGCCAAGTTAGCGGCAAGAAAGTGGTGCCTATCGGACTCGATCGCTGCAGCATCACCGGCAAACGTGCACTAAAGCGTTTCCTAGTAAGCAGCAGCTTATCTGACGCTCGAATCCTTGAGGAAGTGGCGATCCGATCGGCTGGCGGGCTCTTCTGCGCACCCGCCGAAGCAAAGGCATGCGTTTGGAGCGGCCGCAAATATCATCCCGACGACATTCGCAAATGTGAGCTAACGGGGCTTCCCATTCATTTTGAGTTCGCGACCTCCAGTAGTCCCTATCGATTACTGCCGCTAGTTGAGATGCTCGATGGCGTTAAGCGTAATTCGGATGAAGCTGAGAGGTGGCACGATGTCGCCAACCGAATCGCAGCAGCGACTAAGGGCGGAAAGTACAATGTAGAAGCAGCAATACTCTCACCAAATAGTCAGCACCTAGCGACCTGCTCCGAAATAAAGGCGATGCTTGGGATGCGCGTCTACCAGGTGGGCGCTCTGTATGACCTCGCCAGCAATAGCATCGTCGGGAGGGTCTGCACGGGAAAGCGCAGTCGGGAACATTGGACCGAAGCAACTCGCCGACAATAGGTTGAGGCTGCTCTCTCGTCGTTGCTGATGGTGGCCGCAAGCCTCGCCTGCGCGCAACCGAGTTCACGACCAATGCGAAAAGCAGGACGGCATATCACCCCAGTCGAAACAGCGCCGGCGATTTCCGTCCAAACACCTGACGTCCGTTCTTGAATCCCATCAATATATCGGGCAGTTCCGCGATCGCGTTGCGGCCGGTGCTAGTATCTTCACATGCCGAGCGGCCGTACTTTTACCAACCTCTGCAGAAAGTAACCATCAGCAGGTTGGCCGTCGGCTGCACCACTGCCTCGCATGCTCTTCGCCCCACTTGATCGTATCACGGGCATAGCAGCCGGTTGTAGCTCCCATGCATACTCGGTATGTTCCATTGCTATAGGCCGCATCAGCGCGCGCCACTCCTGACAGTGGTTTGGGAGTCATTGCCCGGCGAGGCGCCTCGCGTTTTATGCAGCGGCCATTCCGCTCTACCTCGCGGCCGCCGCACTCCAGCGGGCAGAAACCATCAGGTTTGCTCTTGAGCAGCTCAAGGAGCTGAGCGGAGGGCTCCTCCGGAGCCGACGACAATCTTGCGTAGCGGGCAAACTTTCGAACTGGTTCGTTCGATGATCCCTTCGGCCAACTTTCATCGATGCGTCCCGAATAGCAGCCGGTGCGCCTGAGCTCTATCTTGATTTCCTTGATCAAAAGACCGGCAGCCAAGGCACTGACCGCCGTGGTCTCGGCGGGAAGCGACGCGACTTGCGGCAGCTTCGGCTCCCGGGGTCTGGCCTCCATCGGGGCCTTGTCGCCGGCGGCTTTCTCCGCCGTCCGATCGATTCCCGCAACCGTGCCGGCGTCGACTTTCATCGCCGCGATTTTCTCGGCCGCCGGTTGTTCCGAGGCCACGCGCGCCTGTTCAGCCGCAGCCACTTTTGCATGTTCGACCTGCTTTGCTTTTTCGGCAGCGACCCTCGCCTCTTCGGCGGCCTGGGCCAGTGCTGCCGCCTTGGCCTGCTCCGTTTGCCTAGCACCCTCGGCCGCCAGCCGTGCACTTTCCTCCGCCGCGATGCGCGCCTTCTCGGTTGCCACAACGCGCGCTTCTTCCGAAGCAATCTTGTTCAACTGTCCTTTGGCAAGGTTGGCATAATACCCTCCCGGAACTTGTGCGAGGAAGGCGTTCCAACCCTCTCTGGTGCCGAGTTGCAGCGCGAGTTCATAGTCGCGACGGATATCGGCTTGAGGGTTTCCGGGCTCGGTCAAGACGGGTTTCGCCGGAACCAGCGGAACATCGTCGCCGCCAAGCGAACCGTATACGTAAGGCTCCTGCCGGTTGCTCGTGCTCCTCAACACGTCATCTCGCACGAAGCCGAACGCCTTGCGCAAATCAAGACCCGGCGTGGCGATGTGTCTGACCAGAGCCGACGTGAACGGACTGTTTTTGCTGTCGCCGTCGGATGCAATCGAGTCTGCCTTCGACGCGAAGGCAATCAGCGTGTTCGGACTGTTCGGTTCAACCCTCGCCAGACCTCGGCCAACGCCGCGCGATCCAATCGTGCGTTTCATGGTTTTGGCAAATGGGTTGAGCCGACACGCGTCAAGGATCACCAGCCTGAGTTGCTTCGCCGGCTCTATCGTCGCCAAAATCCGATCCAGCGAAAATGCCTCATCGAAAACGTCGAGGTCACGCTCCAGTGCCGCGTCAACCGGGATAACGTAGTTCGCTCCGTCGACCTCAATTCCGTGCCCCGCAAAATAGACGACCGCCACATCGGCATCGCGAGCCTTGTCGGAAAAATCCCGGAAAGCACGGCGCATATCGGCGATATTCAAGTTGCGACGGGAATCGACGACGTCGAACCCCGCCTCCTTCAAGGTTTCTGTCATCGCAGTCGCGTCGTTTGCCGGATTGCCGAGGCGAGCAACGTTCTCGTAGGCGGAGTTGCCAATCACCAGCGCGACGCGCTTCTCGGCAAAAGCAGGCTCGCTGGAAAACCAACCAACCCATACGGCAATAATTATGGCGCCAAACGTGCGCATCAAAAATTCCAGCCCTGCAACGAGCCGAGTCTATCACTGCGTCTCATGAAAACGATCCACCGAACGGGGGACCTGTTCGATTCGGGTTGGCCTAAAGCGAACATCACCCTGGCGGAAAACGCACAGGCGAATGCCGTTCAAACACCTGACGTCCGTTTTTGAATCCCAAGAGGATATCGGGCAGTTCCGCGATCGCGTTGCGGCCGGTGGTGGTGTCGAGAACGATGATGTCGGCCGGGTTGCCCGGCGCGATGCCGTAGTCCCGGAGATTCATCAGGCGCGCGGGAAGGCCTGTCACGAGATCGAGGCAGGTGTCGAATTCGCTGACACCGGCATAGGCCACGTTGGCGTAGAGGTTGGCCATGCGCAGCAGCGAGCAGTCGCCAAACGGCGTGAAGGGATTGAGCACGTTGTTGGTGGCCACCGAGCACACCACGCCTTTCTCGACCAGCTTGTGCGCCGCGGTCAGGCCGCGCAGCGCATTATGCGTGGCGTCGCGCCCCATCAGATAAAGGTCGGTGGCGGGCAGCACCGTGACGGCGACGCCGGCGCGCGCCAGTCGTGCCGCGGCGGCATCGAATTCCCTTGGCGGCAGCGCGGATAATTTGGAGGCATGCCCGATCGCGACACGGCCCTGATAATTGCGGCGCTCGGTTTGCCGCAACACCTCATCGAGGTGCCACCACGACGGATCAAGATCGAAATCCAGGTGCAGATCGACATCGACATCGAAGGCCTGCGCGAGATCGAACAGCTTTTCGAGTTGCGCCATCGGATCGGTGTCCATGTACGGGCAGCCGCCGATCAGATCGCCGCCATCGCGCAAGGCGGCGACCAGAAGCTCCTCGGTGCCGGGATCGTTGGTGAGCCCTTCCTGCGGGAAGACGCAGATCGAAAGATCGATCGCCCAGGCGTAGTCGCGCCTGAGCGCCTTGATCGCCTCAAAGCCGCGCAGTCCGATGCGCGGATCGATCTCGACATGGGTCCGCATCCGCGTCGTGCCGTGAACGATGGCGCGCTCGAGCACGCGGGCGCCGCGGGCATAGACATCCTCCACCGTGAAGTCGCGCTTCATGGCGGCGACGGCGCGAATGGCATCATTGACGCTGCCGTGATCATGCCCGCAGCGGCCGAGCAGACAGGCCTTGTCGAGGTGAATGTGGCTGTCGACAAAGCCGGGCAGCACCAGCCTGCCGTCCACATCGATTTCGCGGGCTTGCGACTCCAGACGTGACGCAATCGCGACAATCCGGCCATCGGACACGCCGATGTCGACGGGCGTATCCGACGACCGCGTTGCCGCGCGGCGAAAGATCAGGTCAAAAGCGGTTCGCGCGTTCATGGAAGCGGCAAATCAGGGATACGAAGATTATCGAAAGTGACGCGCACCGGCAGCTCCAGATGGTGTGCCTGTTTAGGCATGAACTGTTCAAATTATGTGCATGCAATTTGAGTGCCGGATTGTAGTATTTCGCCGTATTTTATTTTCGCGATCGGCATCGTCGTCGAGGGCTATCAGCTGGCCCGCGCGCCGGCGCCGTCGGAAGTGTTTTCACGGGAATTCCTGCCGCCGCGCGCCGAACGCGAACTGGTCTACACCACGAACTGATCCAGAACGTTTTTCGTCATGGCCGGGCATAGCCGTCCGAAGGACGGCGTCGCTTCCGCTAGCCTATGTCCCGGCCATCCACGTCTATCTTGCTTGATTGAAGCCAAGACGTGGATGCCCGGGACATCTAAGCGCGAAGACGCGCGGAGCCTGTCATCGGGCGCGCCTTCGCGCGACCCGTTGGCGCTTTTGCGCGGGCATGACGAACTCTGCCTCAAAGGATAAGATCCGCTCTCATGTCCACGGAAATCCCAGCTCACGCGCTGTTTGGTGGCCCCGACCGCGGCCTGCTCGAAAATGTCGTGCTGCGGCACGACAACGGGATCATCACTTCGATTTCCGAGTGTGCCGCGCCCCCGTCGGCGCGGCGGACCTTCGTCATTCCGGCCCTGGTCAACGCCCACGATCATGCGCGGCCGACCGCGTCATCCTTTGGCGCCGTCAACATGCCCTTGGAGAGCTGGATCATCCGGTCCGCTTTCGGCACGCCGCCCGATCCCTATCTGGCCGCGGCTTCCGCGCTGGCGCGTTCGGCGCGGGCGGGCTGCGGGTCGATGATGATCCACTACACGCGGCCGAGCGGGACCATGGCGCTGGTCGAGGAGGCCAAGGCGATCGCGCGCGCCGCCGACGATGTCGGCATCCGCATCGCGTTCGCTTTTGCGGTGCGCGACCAGAACCCGATCGTGTATGGCGATAGCGAGCCGGTGCTGTCCAGCCTCTCGGCGCAGGACCGCAAGACCGTCGAGGAGATGTTCGTCAAGCCCTCGATGTCGCCGCGCGACCATCTCGAGCTGACCGACGCCATCGCCGCCGCGATATCAGGACCGAAGATCGATGTGCAATTGGGGCCCGCCGGGGTGCAATGGTGCTCGCGGCCGCTGCTGGAGGCGATTGCCGAGAATTCGGCGCACACCGGCCGCCGCGTCCATATGCATCTGCTGGAGACCATCTGTCAGCGCGCTTATGCCGACCAACATTTTCCCGATGGCGTCGTCCATTATCTCCGCGATATCGGCCTGCTGACAAACCGGCTGACGCTCGCGCATTGCATCCACGCCCGGCCCGACGAGCTCGAAATCATCGCCGAGTCCGGCGCGCGCATTGTCACCAACTTCTGTTCCAACCTGCATCTGCACTCCGGCCTCGCGCCGATCGCCGCCGCGCACCGATGCGGCTGCGACATCGCGGTCGGCGTCGACGGATTGGCGCTCGACGAAGATGACGATGTGATCCGCGAAATGCGGCTGGTGCAGATGGCCCATGGCGGCCTCGGCTTCAAGCGCACCTGGACGCGGCCGGAGTTTTTCAGCCTCGCCATCCGCAACGGCCGCGCGGCAACAGGCGCGCCCGGCACCGGCGAGCTGGCGCCGGGGGCTCCGGCCGATTTTGTCACCATCGACCTCGACCGCCTCGACCGCGACCAAATCATGCCGGTCGACCCGCTGGAGCTGTTGTTTGCGCGGGGCAATGCCTCCGTCGTGCGCGATGTCGTGGTCGATGGCCGAACCATCGTGCGTGACGGCCGACCCACCGGCGTTGATCTGCCCGCGATCGAGCAGGAACTGCGCGGGATGTATCGCGCTGGGGTCAAGCAGTTCAGCGGACTGGAACGGGCTTGGGCGCCGTTGGTGGGAGCGCTAAGCCATTGGTTTGAAACGCAATTGGGGTGCGGGTGAGTTTTGGAGATACTCAGAACGCCTTGGGCAGGCCCGCTTGACGCAGGATGGCATTGGCGGTGTGACGGCTGGCAATACCGACGGGCACGGCGAAATTCCGCTTCGTGATCGGGCTGTGCCAGATTTCGTGACTGCCACGGCCTTGGCGGACGAGTGAGCAGCCAGCGGCACGCAACGCACGATCGAACTGCGGCGCCATTCAGCCCGCGGCCGGTTCAGCTTCGCGCAACGCGGTGATCTGCAGGAACAGCGATTCCGGAGCAACATCCGGGTGGTTGTCCGGCAACAAATCGAGTGCCATCGCGGAAATCTTGTCGAGCAATTCGTCGAGTGTCGGCGCGTCGGCGGCGGCCGGTATGTCGTCACAATGCCCGCTCCAGACCGACGCCTCCTGATCCCAGGCTGCGGAAATCGTGAAAATGACAGGTCTCGACATCGCCGCTCCGTTGCTTGCCGTGTAGCCTCCGAAGACGTGAGGCCACGCTCACAGTATCACAAATCTGGTGGAGCGTCCCGCACTTCAATAGTGGCCTCTATGCCCTCCTGATCAGGGCCAAGGCCGACGTGCTATCGCCGGGGGGCGCTGGAGCTAAGGAAGCAGATCGAGAAGGCAGAGCCTGAGAAGAAGGCGGGTTGGCGGGGGCAGGCGGAGCCTGATTTAGCGGTTTAAAGTCTTGGACGGCCAGGTCGAAAGACCCGGCTGTTTTTGTTTTGGGGGTATCTCAAAGCGGATACAAGACCCTTATCTCAAGGTAAAGTGTCCAATCTAGGCGTCCGCTGTCGTGATGCTGCCGTGGTCTGTCGGCGTGGAGTGCTGCCAAAGACGGTGCATCCAATCACACGAGGTCGACCATGACGACTGAACCGCTTACACTCTCTCCCGCTATTCTCGGGTTCTGGACTCGTTGTCTGCGTACGACGCTGAATTGGTCCCAGGAGGCGCTAGCAGCAGCTGCTGGCGTCGACACGCGCACTATTCAGCGGATTGAGTCGGGCAAGCCGTCAAGCATCAACACCCGGCGCAGTCTGGCCCGCGGGCTTGGCTACGAGAACCCCAATATTTTCGAAGATCCGCAGTTTGCCATGTCAGTGATGGACATTATCAATGGTGCTCAGGGGATCCGGCAAAAAGAATTCCGCAAGCAGCATCCCGATCGCGTTCCGGTCTGCGTCTCGCGCGTTACGTCAGGTAAGGGCTTGGGAAATCTGGCGAGTGCTGCGAACGCTACACTTTTCAACTGCGATGACGAAATTTCGGCTGAGGCTAAGCGTCAAGCTGCTTGCATTTTCGATTTCCTGCGCGACTTGAACGACGCTTATGACGAGTTATCCTTTGCGGATCGGCTCAGTTATGATCGTGAACTGGGCATAATGCTGCATGATTTGGAGCAACTCGGGGTCTGGGTCTATTCCGGGCTGCGCAATACGAAAATGGTGGGCGAAAATTGGGTCGATAAGACCCCCATGTCCGTGACCATAGGCTATCTCGCAATTGTACCTGAAGGCCGATCAATCGAGCAATTGATGGCGCCAAAGAGGCTTTCATAACCCGCATAGCGGCGAGCCTTGCATGTCAGACGACGCAGAATACCTCGCGAGATACAAGAACAATCATCTCTATATTCACCCCGGCCGGACCGGGGCTTACGCGGCCATAGCCGGCGAGAGCGAGGAAGTCATCGGCGAGATTGATGTGACCTCCCGATCCAAGCTCGCAATCTCTGCTTTCCATGTGAACGATCGTCGCGATTTTGGTACATTTAAGATTACCAAATTACAGTTTCATGCCCGATACGGCTGGCAAGAGACCGCGCATGTGAAAGTCAACCACTTCCAACTGGCGCAAATGCGGGAGTTCATTTCAATTATTTCGACCCTCGATCTCAGCGATGCCCAGAAAACCAGAGTGTCGCTCGACAATATTCATGTAGGCGCTCTCGGAGCGCTCCTCAGCAGTTCGAAGGGCGCCGAGCTGATCAAACAACTCGCAGCAACTCCGGAGCTTCATCACGACATCTATGCCGTCGCGGCGAAACGAGCCGCCTTGGCGGAATTCGAAGCAAATCTCAAGCAGTACGGTATTTCCGAGCCCGACTGGCAGGCCTTCTTCGAGCGCAATCCTTGGATCTTCGGTCATGGGTTGAACTACGTTTTTCTTGAAAAGGTGGGCGCGAAGCTCGAGGCGAGCACAGCGGGTAGCACTTTTGATCGCCCGGGCAAGCGCGCCGACGGCCTCATGCGCACGCGCGCAGAGGTGAGCCAGTACGTTCTGGTGGAGATCAAGAGGGATGATACCGAGCTGCTGCAGAAAGGCACTTACCGCCCCGGCTGTTGGAGCGTTTCAGACGAACTGTCCGGTGCCGTCACACAGACGCAAAAGACTGCCTTCGAGTTCGCACGTGATCGTTTCCGGGACGACTTAAAGGACGAGGTCGGGAAGAGCACCGGCAGCATCGCTTACGCGATTCAGCCCAGGAGCTACCTCATTGTCGGAAACCTAGCTCAACTCAAGGACAACGACGATAAGATTGCATGCTTCGAACTTTACCGGAGAAACATCCTCTCGCCAGAGATACTGACGTTTGATGAGCTGTTCTACAGGGCAGGCTGCATCGTCGAGAACATCAGCAGTGAGGTCGACAGAGGAGCTCACCGATCTGATTGACCGGGGGCGAAACTGCCGCATCAGACCGCATAACCGGGCACCAGGAGCACGCCGAGTTCAATCTTTCAGGCACCGCACCCATGAAAAACATCGTCATCTGCTGCGACGGCACCGGCAACGAGATCAGCGAGAACATTTCCAATGTGCTCAAGCTGTACCGGACCCTGCGCAAGACCGAGAAGACCACGCCGCGCCAGATGGTGTTCTACGATCCCGGCGTCGGCACGCTGGCGCGGCCCAATCCGTGGAAGAAGCTGGTGCAGGATGCCTCCGCGATCTTCGGGCTCGCCACCGGCTACGGGCTCGACGACAACGTGCTCGATTCCTACGAATTCATCGTCGACAATTACGCTGATGGCGACGCGATCTATCTGTTCGGCTTTTCCCGCGGCGCCTACACCGTGCGGATGCTGGCGGGCCTGATCCACAAGATCGGGCTGATATCGAAACAGCAGGTCAACCTCGCGGGCTCGGGGCTGACCGCCTACAAGCAGTTCTCGAGCGACACCCCGCAGCCGGACGGCGGGCTCGACCTTGCGCAATTCACCGACGGCGGTGCCGCGAACCCCGGCCCCGCCTCGAAGGCCGACCAGGCGGCGCAATATGCGCGCATTCTTTCGGTGAGATGGCCGACCATCAAATTCGTCGGGGTCTGGGACACGGTCGCCAGCGTCATCGTGCCGCGGCCGGACCGGCTTTATCTTCCGAGCCTGCAGGTGCTGGCCTTCGTCCATCGCAATCCCTCGATCGAGATCTTCCGCCACGCGATCTCGATCGACGAGAAGCGCCGGCTGTTCCGGCTGCAGCGGTGGGAAGAGGGCGGAAAATTCTGGCCCAGCCGCTTCGCGCCGAAGGACAAATGGAAGGACCAGGATTCCCTGCAGGTCTGGTTCGCCGGCGTGCATGCCGATATCGGCGGCGGCTATCCCGAGATACAAAGCGCGCTGTCGAAATACCCGCTGCTCTGGATGATCGAGGAAGCCGTGAAATGCGGCCTCAAGGTCGACCGCCGCACCGTCAATCAGCTCGGCTGGGGCCGGAAACGCAAGAACAGTCCGTTCGACTACGTCAAGCCGGGTTTCCTGCCCGATCCCCGCAATCCGGAGTCCGTCGCCTGGCAACCGCACAACTCGATGAACGCCGGCTGGCGCGTGCTCGAGTATTTGCCGAAAAAGGACAAGTACAAGGAATGGAAGGCGCGAAAATCAACGCTCGGATTCTACATCCCGGATGCCGAGCCGCGCGTGATTCCGGAAGACGCCTTGATCCACGAATCCGCGATCGCGAAGATCGCGAACGACCCGAACTACAAGCCGGTGAATATCCCAAAGAACTATCGGACCATTCCGATGCTGACCGCCCCGGTCGAGCCGGCGGCGGATGCCGAGGACGAGGACGACGCGTAGCGCGAAGTGATTGCGTGAGGGATGGTCTGTAGCCCGGATGGAGCGAAGCGCAATCCGGGGAAACAAGTCGCGAGACCGGCCCCGGATTTCGCTGCGCTCCATCCGGGCTACATGGCCCGGACCTCATCCTGAGGAGCGCGCCCTTGCGCGCGTCTCGAAGGATGGCTGCGAGTCCCTGCGTTGTGTCCATCCTTCGAGACGCTTGCTTCGCAAGCTCCTCAGGATGAGGTCGAGGCTTCGGCGTAGCGTAATCCGCCGACACACAGCCCACGGCATCGGCGGGTTACGCTTCGCTAACCCGCCCTACGAATTTTTTCTCAACGCAATTTCCTCAACCGCTTCAACGCGACTGCCCGACGGGCAAATCACCCAAAAGTCTGTAAAGCCCCTTTTGCAAAAATATTCTGATTTCCCGAAATCGCAAATCAGTCTATAACCCTCGCATCCCGTCCCACACAGAGGGGCGTTTCGCGAACGTCACGGACGTCGGGGCGGGATGCGGTGGACGCTTTGGCGCGCGAGACGGGCGAGGCCGAAGCGGACGGTGAAGTCGTGTGGTCCTGACATCTCGACGCTGGTGTCAAGTCGGTGGAAGCAATTCCGCCGGTGACGGTGGCAAAAGAGCCCGATCGCCGGGGAGAGCACGAAGGAAACCGTAAAACCATTGCGCGGGGAATGCCGGGTGATTCCGGTGTGACCGTGGCTACTACGTGCACACTTTTTGCCGCGGCGCATCGGCGCCCGGCATTCCCTGCGCCCTCTGATTAGAGGGTTGAGGAAAATTCCAGCAAAGCTCGGGGCGGATTGTGCCGCGAGATTAATAGGCATGTCTAGAGGCCGTCATTGCAGAGGCCGTCATTGCGAGCGAAGCGAAGCAATCCATCCGTTCTTTGTGTGGCGACATGGATTGCTTCGTCGCAAGTGCTCCTCGCAATGACGGCCCCCGTAGCCCGCAGGGCTATCGCATATGGATTTTCAATGAGTCGTCCCTGCGAACGCAGGGACCCCAGCGTGAGCGCAATTGCGCTCATCGCGGCGGCGCGGACTCTCGTTTCTGCACTGGAGCAGAGGCCTTTTGTCACTTTTGAGGCCAGGGGTGATGGGTCCCTGCGTTCGCAGGGACGACCCGCTGAGAGATTGTGCGAATGGGCGCCGCTTTCGCCCGCTGGCGGGGCATGGCGACTTTTTGCTCAACCTCGCCCGCTTGATTGTGATCGGCTTCGCCTTAAATCCGTGTAATATTCCGTCCAACCTGGAGCCGACCCGCCCGACATGAGCAGCAACGCGTTCTTCTCCGATCTTCTTGCGTCAATTTCCGAGCGCGGCCGCACTTTGCTGCGCCGCGCGGGGTCATCCGACATCAAGCATAACGCCTCCGACCTGATCGAATTGTGCGAGGCGCTGTTGTCCGGCCGGGGCGAGGCCTCCGGCACGGCGATGGCGCGCGAGGTTCTCGACCACTACCGCAATCTCGATGAGGCCGGCCGGCTTTCGTTCTTCGAAACCCTGACCCGCGACTTCGGTCCGGACCGGGAAAAGCTTGCCGAGGCGATCGAGGCGTGGCGCGCACAACCGACCGACGCTGACGCCAGCGATCTTCACTTTGCCTCCGAACCGCGGCGGCAGGAATTGATCCGCCAGCTCAATCGCGCCCCGGGCGGCACCAGCGCGCTGGTCGCGATGCGCGCCGATCTGCTTGGCGCCATGAATGGCCACAAGGACCTTGCCGCGCTCGACCGCGACGTCGTGCATTTGCTGTCTTCTTGGTTCAACAGGGGATTCCTCGTGCTGCGCAGGATAGACTGGTCAACACCCGCGAACATCCTGGAACAGATCATTCGCTATGAGGCGGTACATGAGATCCGCGACTGGGACGATCTGCGCCGCCGCATCGACCCCATCGACCGGCGCTGTTACGCCTTCTTCCATCCCGCCCTGGTCGACGAACCCCTGATCTTCGTCGAGGTGGCGTTGACGGAATCGATTCCCGCCGCGATCGCGCCACTGCTCGCCGAAGACCGGCAGCCGGTTCCGATCGAGCGCGCCCGCACCGCGGTGTTCTATTCGATCTCCAACACCCAACGCGGTCTCGGCGGAATTTCCTTCGGCAATTTCCTGATCAAACAGGTGGTCGAGGAATTGCGGCGCGAATTGCCGAAGCTGGAGAATTTCGTGACGCTGTCGCCGGTGCCGGGCTTCAT
>Ga0137418_10002863_pt1 | contig 15790 bp, 10 predicted proteins | sample CZODoug3_1_2_16f_FD_122242 | JGI IMG/M metagenome (GOLD analysis project Ga0137418, IMG submission 122242) | Vadose zone soil fungal communities from Angelo Coast Range Reserve, California, USA - CZODoug3_1_2_16fungal (Hybrid Assembly) | ecosystem: Environmental > Terrestrial > Soil > Vadose... | reverse complement strand
CGAGGCCCCGTCACCCGATGGCCGCTAAGCGGACGAGGAAAATCCCATTCGCGTCAGAGAATTGTCGCAATGCCTTTGCGGGCGATCACGTTTAAAAGCACAAGAGCCGCTCCGGTCGGCCGCTTCGCGCCCCGTTCCAGCTGCGACACGTAACCGGGCGTCAGGTTCAGATGATGGGCGAACACCGCCTGACTCATCCTTGCGCGTTCGCGCAAAGCCCGAATTTCCTTGCCCGACATTGGCCGAGCCGTCGCGCTCTCCTTCGCGTCGAGGTGCCGCTTAGTGATTTTCGCGTAGGCGGACTCGGCAAGAATGCCGGCGCGCCGCATATCCTTGGCGGTTTCGAGCAGCGCCTTGGTCAATCGGCTCTTAGTTTTCTTGGCCATGTTCCAACTCCTGTAAAGCATCTTCCGTAATTGCCCACTCGATCCGGCCTGTGTCGGCCGCTAGCCAAGCCGTCCCGATTTCGCGCAGGGTCGCCAGGTCGGGAACCAGTCCGATGAACCAGAACAGCAGCGAAATCGTGAAGTACGTGGACACTGCGAACACGTCCCAGATCAGTGGGCTGCGGAACTGTGGCCAGTAGTTCATCGTGTTCGGGTACGGGAACATCCAGTACGCGAGCCAGGGACGTCCGGTGTGAATCAGCGGGAAGATTCCGGCTGCAGCAACCGCGAAGAGTGTCATCGCCTCGGCAAATCGGTTGATGGAGTTGCGCCAGGATTGCCGCAGCAGCAAAAGAATGGCCGAGATCAACGTGCCCGCGTGGCCGATGCCGATCCACCAGACAAAATTGACGATTGCAAAGCCCCACCCGATCGGAATCGTGATGCCCCAGATGCCCGTGCCCTTCACCACCAGGTATCCGATGGCGAACAGCATCATCATCGTGAGCAGGAACCCGACGCCGAAGCCGATGAACCAGCCGGTCGAAGTAGGCCTCGTCAGCACGATTGAGCTGATCTTGTCGGTCACCGACCCGAAGGTGTGCCCGGGCTCGATGACCGGGGCGCTTCGGTTTTCGATTACGTCTTCGGTGTGGTCTGCCATGGCTTAACCGCGCTCCGGCTCGAGTTCGGGGTTGGGGTTGCGAATCTCGGCGAGATAGGTCGTTCGCGGACGCGTGTTGAGGTCCGCGAGCAACCCGTAGTTACGATCCTCCGCTTTCAGTTGCGAGACCCGGCTGTTCGGGTCGTTGATGTTGCCGAAGACGATGGCGCCCGCCGGACAGGACTGCTGGCACGCGGTCTGAAGCGTGCCGTCGTCCTTGATTTTTTCGTCGGCACGTTCGGCGTCGATGCGGCGCTGATTGATGCGCTGCACACAGTAGGTGCACTTCTCCATCACACCGCGGCTGCGCACGCTGACATCAGGGTTGCGCATCATCTTGTACTGCGTGGTCTCCCAATCCTGGAAGAGGAGGAAGTTGAACCGTCGCACCTTGTAGGGACAGTTGTTCGAGCAGTAGCGGGTCCCGATGCAGCGGTTGTAAACCATGTCATTCAGGCCTTCGCTACTGTGTACGGTCGCGCCCACGGGACAAACCAGTTCACAGGGGGCGTTCTCACACTGCATACACGGAACCGGCTGGAAGTATGCCTTGGGATTGTCTCGGTCCCCCTGATAATAGGCATCCACGCGCAGCCAATGCATGTGGCGGCCCTTCACCACCTGCTCTTTGCCGACGACGGCGATGTTGTTTTCTGACTGGCAGGCGAGCATGCAGTTGTTGCAACCCACGCAGGAGTTCAAATCGATGGCCATGCCCCAGGCGTAGTCCTGCTTGGCGTAGTCGTAGCCGGGATAGAGCGTGAGTTCCTTGGGTGGCTGCTCTTCCTGCGCGAATTTCGGTTCCTTGCGATATTTCTCAAGGCTGGCTTCGCGCACCAGAGGGCGCGTGTTGCCGTCGGGCGTGTCCATCGTCTGGTAGCCCTGGGTCGACGCTAGTTTGAACGTATCGCTGGTCTTGGTGAGCTTGCCGCCGGTTCCGAACCACAAAGCAGACGTCGTGCGCAGCGGATAGACATCGAAGCCCGCGCCGGTTCCGGCGCGTCCCGCTCGCCTGCGGCCGTAGCCGAGATACAGCGTCACCGAGTTGTCGGGATGGCCCGCCTGAATCCAGACGGGAGCCGTGATTTTGCGGCCGTCGAGTTCGAGCGTGACCATGTCTTCCGTCTTCAAGTGTTCGCGTGCGGCCATCGTCGGCCCAACCAGGACGGCGTTGTCCCATGTGAGCTTGGTCATCGGCTTCGGCAGTTCCTGCAGCCAGCCGTTGTTGGCGAATTGTCCGTCGTAGACGGAGGGGTCGCGGCGGAAGTTGATTTCCAGGGAACCTGTAACCGCTGGGGTCACGGTGGTGGGAACAGAAGTGTTCGCCGTTACTGCTTTGGGCGCATAAGCAGTTCCTTCGACCCAGCCATCATGGAGCGACTTTCGCCAGAACGCCTCAAAGTCCGCGCCTGCATGTTGCTTCTGCCAATACGCACGCACGATCTCGAATCCTGTAGCATCGCCGATTCCCGAAAGAGCGGAGACTAGCTCATGGCCGCTCTTGCCCGCGTAAAGCGGCGAGATGAGCGGCTGAACGATGCTGACGGTTCCGTCGCAGGCTCGGCCGTCGCTCCAGGCCTCCAGGCTGTGCGTTTCATTGACGTGCCAATGGCAGTATTCCGAGGTTTCGTTCTGATAAATCCCCTGATGGATGCGCAGCGAAATGTTGGAACTCTTGAGCGCATCCGCGAAACCCAGATCGACGGGCGCATCGTAAACGGGATTGCCGCCCATGATGACGAGCAGGTCCACTCTGCCGGCGCGCATGTCCGCGACCAGATCGCGCAGAGATTCGGTCTGATTCACGGGGTTGGCATCGACTGGGTCGGTGTAGACGACGGTCTTGCCAACGTTTCCGAGTTGCAGATTCAGTAAGTGGGCGAGAGCATGAACCAGCGGCGGCTGATGATCGCCGGCAATTATCACGCTTGAACCACGGTGTTCGTTTAAGTCCCGATATGCTGCCGCCGCGAACTTTAGCTGTTCGGGTGTAAAACTCGCCCCGAATTCCTGGCTCGGACGACCGGTGTTCATCGGGATCGTGAGCATGTACCCTACGAGTCGCTCAATGTCCACAGCCCGTAAGGGCAGCCGATGATCCGCCTTCGCGCCCGTCGAAGTCGGGGTGCTCTCGATTGCATAGAACCGGCTCATGGGCGCATCCGGATTGCGCTTCTTCGCGAAATCCCGAATGTAGCGCGTATTTCCCGGGAAGCCCGCATACAGAAAATCCGCATCGAGGGAAACAATGACGTCTGCATTCTCCAACTGGTAACGTGTCTCGACGGGCTGGCCAAACCTCAGCTTCGCACCTTCCAGCAGGTTGTCGCGATTCACCGGCTCATACACATGCCACTTGGCTTGCGGATAGATCTTGAGGAAAGCGCGCAACTGGTCAGCTAGAGTGGGTGAAGAAATTGTCTGCGTAAGGATCCGAATTCCCGCACCGCCCAAGCCCTTCTGCACAGCAAGCGGACCCTTGATTTCTTTCACAAACCCCGCCCAGGAATTCACATCGCCCCGCTTGGTGATGGTCTGGGAGCGGTCGGGATCGTACATCCCGAGAATCGAGGCCTGTGCAAAGATGTCGGTGCCACCCAGGCTCGCGGGATGCTTGTCGTTGCCTTCGATCTTGGTGGGACGTCCCAGGTGGCTCTCCACTAGCACGGGGCTCGCGTATCCACTCAAAGTCGTCGCCGTCGCATAGAACATCGGACGACCGGGCACGACCTCCTCCGGCTGCTTTACGTAGGGCACGATGGGTTCGAGCGGCAGCTTGGTGCAGCCCGTCATCCCCGCCATGGCCAGCGATGCGCCCATCAACTGCAGGAACCCGCGGCGCGAGAACGAGTCCACCCATTCCGAAGCACCCCGAGGAAATTCGCGGTGCAGCATCTCCTTGAATTCCGGGGTGCCCGCGAGTTCTTCCAGGCTGCGCCAGTACTCCGGGCCCTTGGTCTGCGCGAGCTGCGCTTCAACCGTCGCGCGATCCAGCTTCTTACCGGGACAAACGGCCCCGCCCTTCGTGTTTTGCTTTGCGTCTTCCATCTTCAATGTGCGGCGATTCTTTCCGCCAAGTCTCTAAACCAATCTAGCGATGACAAGTGCTGCAGCTGGTAATGTCCTGCACGCTGCGCAGCTTGTGTTTTGCGACCAAGGCCTTGCCGAGCGATTCCTGGTCGGTGTAACTCTGCCCGTCGACGACCAGCGGCAAATCTGCGGTGGGCTGGTGGTAGCGCATGTTGAATACTTCGCTGCGCGGGCGCAGGAATTTCTCCGGCGCGCGATGGCACTCCAGGCACCACTCCATCTGCAACGATGCGAACTGGTACATCATCGGCATCTGGTCGACCGGGCCGTGACAAGTGTTGCACCCGACGCCCTTATTGATGTGAATACTGTGATTGAAGTAGACAAAGTCCGGCAGTTGATTCACGCGCGTCCACTGCAGTGATTCGCCCGTGCGATAACTGGCGCGCACCGGTTCGAGCATCTGCGCGTTGGTCCAGATTTGGGAGTGGCAGCTCAAGCATGTTTTCGTAGGCGGAATTCCTGCGAAGCTCGAATTTTCCACCGAAGTGTGACAGTACCGGCAGTCGATCCCCAGTCCCGTGACATGATGCTGATGGCTGAAAGGAACAGGCTGCGGCTTCACCACGCCCGCGTACGTGATGTAGGGCGAGCGCTGGAACTGCATCAACGCCCAGCCCACGCCGGCGATGATGAAAACCGCTCCGTAAATGGATGCCCGGGAAAGTGTGTTTGTGCTGCGGTGAAAAATCTGCATCGAACGATACTTTCAACGTGCGGGAGTGGTACGCCCTCCCAGGAACTGCGGCCCTCAGGTTTATGAGTTACAGGTGGCTGCGACAGCGCCCACGAAAACTTGTGATTATAACAGTCGGTTCGTATCCGTGGCCCCTCGAGGTGTTACGCGCTGAAAATTTCTTGGAAATTAATTGCTGTGCCAGCGAGTGTCTCGTTTTTCTAGAGCAATCAGAACGGAGACCGCAATCGAGCAAGTCTCCACTATGACAGCAAGGCTACGTCCCATTGCAGGTTCGTCCCTAACGTAGATTCATCACGAGCAGTTTTGGTTCCGTCATTTCTTCGATTGCATAGCGCAGGCCTTCACGGCCAAGCCCGGAGTCCTTCACGCCCCCATACGGCATGTGATCGATGCGAAAGCTAGGCACATCCCCCGCCAACAGGCCACCAACTTCCAACTCATCGAACGCCTGAAACATCAGCTTAGCGTCGCGCGTGAAGATGCCCGCCTGCAATCCGTACGCGGAGCTATTGATTTGCCGCAGCGCTTCGTCAAAATCACTGTACGGCTCGACGGTGACCACCGGCGCGAACATCTCCTGGCAATTGACTTTCATGTCGGGCTTGGTTCCGGTGAGAACCGTGGGCTCGAGGATCGAGCCTTTGCGGTTGCCGCCGCACAACCGGCGTGCTCCGCCACGAACCGCCTCCTGCACCCAATCGGTCGCGCGAATTGCATCGCTCTCGCGGATCAGAGGACCCACATCGGTGGAATCCTCCAATGGATCACCGATATTGAGATTCTTCACGCCCGCCAAGAAGAGATCGGTAAACTTACCATACGCCGAATGCTCGACCAGGATGCGCTGAACCGAAATACAGCTCTGCCCGGCGTAACCAAAACCCCCAGCCACGCTGCGTTCGGCCGCGTAAGCTAAGTCCGCATCTTTGTGGACGATCACGCCGGCATTCCCGCCCAGTTCGAGCAGCACCTTTTTCTTCCCGGCATTCTTCTTGATCTGCCATCCAACGGCGGCGCTGCCGGTGAAGCTGATCATCCTCAGGCGATCGTCAGTAACCAGCAGGCTGGCGTCCTCGTTGGATAGAGGCAGAATGTTCAGAGCGCCGTCGGGCCATCCTGAATGCTGCACAACTTCTCCCAATAGCAGCGCGGTGAGCGGAGTTTGCGGTGCGGGCTTCAGCACCATGGGACAACCGGCAGCGATCGCGGGGGCGACCTTATGGGCCACCAGGTTCAGAGGGAAATTGAACGGAGTGATGCCAGCGATGGGCCCTAGCGGAAACCGCTTCACGATACCCCAGCGTCCGGCGGTGAACTCCTGCCAGTCGAGCGGCAAGTACTCCCCATAGATGCGCGTGCTTTCTTCCGCCGCGACTGTAAATGTGAAGATGGCGCGCTCGACTTCCGAGCGCGCCGCCTTGATGGGCTTGCCCGCTTCCTGGCACAGGGTGCGGGAGAATTCTTCTTTCCGTTGGGCGATACCCTCGGCAACCCGCCGTAGCATCCGTTGCCGTTCGAACGCGGGCAAGCGGCGGGTGGTGCCGAATGCCTTTACCGCGGCTGCGATGGCGGCTTCCGCATGTTGCCGCCGGCCTTGGTACACGCGCCCGATGACGGAGCCATCGTAGGGCGCTTTGACCTCCAACAGGTCGCCTTCTTCGATCCATCTGCCGTCTACCAGGAAGCCGTGGGTTGTGACGTCTGCGACCGTCATTTGTGCCATGTGTTCTGCTGGACCTCCACCCCGGGACCCCCGTTTTCGATTATAGGCTCAGCGCGCATCCGCCGGCTGGCGTTCCGGGATAATATTCCGTCCCAGAGACGGAGAGCCACTTGAACACGATCCTTGAGCTCGGCGAGGCGCTTCGCCTGCGGAAGATTTCGCCGATCGAATTGACTCGACACTGCCTCGCCCGTATCGAGAAACTCAATCCCGCGCTAACCGCGTTTATTACCGTCGCGGCAGAGTCTGCCCTCGAGCAAGCTCAGCTGGCCGAGGACGAAATCGCGCACGGGAACTGGCGCGGGCCGCTACACGGAATCCCAATTGGACTGAAAGACCTAATCGATACGGCGGGTGTTCTCACGACCGCCGCCAGCAAATTGTATAAGGGTCGCGTTCCAGACCAGAGTGCGGATGTTGTCCGGAAGTTGGAGGACGCGGGTGCCATTTTGCTCGGTAAGCAAAACCTGCACGAGTTCGCCTACGGGGGCAGCTCGATGATCAGTTACTTCGGCGTGGTGCGCAATCCGTGGAACACGGCGCACATCACGGGAGGCTCGTCGGGCGGTTCAGCGGCTGCCGTGGCGGCTGGCATGGGCTACGCCGCAATTGGCACCGACACAGCAGGCTCGATCCGCGAACCGGCAGCCTTGTGCGGTGTGGTGGGCCTCAAGCCGACCTACGGACGAGTCAGCGCTCAGGGCGTGATTCCACTGTCGGAATCGCTCGACCATGTCGGGCCGATTGCCCGCACCGTTGCGGACGCCACACTGATGCTGCAAGCGATTACCACGAACAATGGGAGAGATCTCGGTCTTCCTCCACTGGACTTTCTGAGCTTGTGGAAGGCGGCCGATAAAAGTTTGCGCGTCGGCGTGCCGCGATCTTATTTCTATGCCGACCTGGATTCGGAAGTCGCGGCGGCAGTTGAGGAGGCGTTACAGGTTCTGGACACGCTCTCGCGCGAACGTCTCGACATCGAACTCCAGCCCGACACCGACCGCACTCTGCAGGCGGCAGAAGCTTACGCCTTTCACGCCCAGTCGGTCGCCAAAACCCCCACTCTCTATCAACCGGAAACACTGCGCCGCATCAAGGCGGGAGAGAACATCAGTCGCGACGAGTGTCTGCGCCAGCGAGCGAAACTGGACGTCACACGCCAGAACATCCGGCAGCTCTTTGAGATGATCGATGTTTTCGTCACGCCGACCACGCCAATCCCGGCACCCACGATCGCCGAACTGCAACAGAATCCCGATCTTCTCCGTCCGCGGGAACTGTTGCTGCTGCGCAACACGCGGCCGCTGAATGTTTGGGGATTGCCGGCGATCTCCGTGCCCTGCGGATTTACGAAGGCGGGATTGCCGATTGGCCTGCAGATTGCCGGGCCGCCCGGGCGGGAGGACATCGTGTTGCGGCTCGCTTACGCCTATGAACAGACAACCAAGTGGTACGAACAAACGCCGCGCTTGTAGGGCTGCGACCCCGGCGGAGGGCGGGATGCCCTCACGACAGCCGGCAAGACGCGGGCGCTTACCCCGTATCAGTCGATCGAACGCACGTCGTCGGGCAGCATCAGCACAAACCTGCAGTTGCTGGTGGCCTGCGAACAGGAGAGCACGCCACGACGCAGAATCTTGGTTGGTGTGTCGTCGGGAAAATTCAGACTCAGCTTCAGATGATGGAGCGCGTCGTCCAATGTGCGCAGCTTCTCTTCACCACGAACGAATTTTGCGCCATCCACCGATGCTCCGCTCGTCGCTGCGCCCAAGAGCACGAAGTACTCCGCGCTGCCCGTCAGGGCGGGCCGTTCTTTCAGCTTCACGGTGCGCATGTCCTGCAGTTCATCGCGATACTTGGCAATGGTGGCCGCGACCCTGTCCTCTCCACCCAGCAGGCTCCCAAGACGGCCGCGAGTCTCAGGAATGGGACGCAGGCCATTCATCGCCAGGGCGTAGGTGCGAATCGCCTTGTCTTTCTCGCCGCGCTTCTCATAGATCTGTCCCAGGTGATCGCCGACCTCGCCGTGCTGCCCCAGTTGCCAGGCAGCCGATACGTATTTCTCCGCCTTGTCGAGATTTCCTTCCGCGTAGTAGACCCAGCCCAGCGTGTCCCAGTACGCAATCAGCGACGGCACCAGTGCCAGGTCGCGCTGGTTGAGCTGATCGAGAGACAGATTGCGCAGTGCAGCTGCGGTCGCTGCCACTGCCGACTCGGCGTATTGCTGGGCTTTATCCAGGTGCGCATTCTTCAGGGAGAGCTGGTAAGCGATGTTGTTCCACACCACGGGTGTCGCCGAGATATCGATTGCATGGTCAAAGGCAGCCAGTGCCTTGTCGTCCTGCCCCAGGTTCAGGTACGCGTCGCCCAGGCTGACCTGCAAGGCGGGGTCGTTGGGTGTGAGAGATACAGCCTTCTCCAGTTCGGGCGCCGCTTCATCGTACTTGTGCCACTCGGCGTACATTGCGCCCAGGTTGGTATGGGCAAATTTGTCCAGCGGATTAATCTCGAGCTGCCGGTGGAAGGCAGTGGCTGCGTCTTCGTACTTGCGTTGCTGCCAGTACGCGCGTCCCATGTTATTGAAGGCGAACTCGTCGTACGGATTCACGTCCACCGCTTTCTGGAACGCGGCGATAGCATCATCATTCTGGCGCATGGCCAGGTAAGCGAGTCCGAGATTGTTCCAGGCGTATTTGTGTTTGGGCTCGACTTCGACAGCGCGCTTCAGCATCTGCACCGCCAGAGGAAAGTTGCCGTTCTGCATCGCGGCGCGGGCACTTTCATCCAGTTCGTCGGCTTTCATGCCGGGGGGCGGCGCCGGCGTCCCTGCGGTCGTGTTCTCGATCGAGAGGCGCTGGCCAAGGTCCGCGATCACCGCCCGGCGAAAGGCGAGATAGTCGCCGGTGCGCGTGGCCGGCAATTCCCGTTCCCGCATCAACATGGTGCGTTCTGCGGTGAACGTTGAGCCGTCCAGCTTGTAGCTGGCCTGGTATTCGCCATAGTCGCGCTTCAGGGAAAAGGGAAGAGGCGCATGCGCCGTGAACTTCGCGGGCAGCTGCAGTTTTACGCGATAGCTGAACTCCCCCGGAGGCCCGAACTTGATCGGCTCCGAGTCGGAGCTGGTTTCGTCCTCGTCTGCTTCGGCCAAGTTGAACTGGGCAAGCGGCAGTTCGAGCTCTGATTTCTTCTTCGACCAGTCGAGAAAGTTCGCCTTCGAGATCTCGTAAGAAAACTGGAAAGGTTCGGTTGTGGCCGCCGGGTCCGCTACTTTGAGATTCGTGACCTCTCCATCCAGGCCGCCCATCGAATTGATGTTCTCGACCAGATGCTGCCACTGCGCGTTCGGCACGCGCCGGAAAATAATGCGCATCAGGAGCTCGGTATCGCCTCTCACCACGTAGCTCACCTTGGCGTTGAGCTTGCCCAGTTGGTTGACGGTGCCGTCAATGGCTTGTACCTGCGAATTGGCCACGGGCGGGTCGGCGGGCGTCTCCTCCAGGTGAGGAGTGCCATCCACCGGAATCACCAACCCCTGCTTGTTTCGGATGTTGAAGGAAAGCAGCCGAAACGGGGCGACCTCGGTTGTCGTGTCCATCCAGACTTCTTCCTTGCCCATCGGAAGCAGCGTGATGACATGATCAAACTGCGAGGGCGAGGGAATATCGGGATCGAGCTTTCGGCTGGAGTTAATCAAGACGGACGACGCATGCAGACCCTCCGCTTCGAGCAAGGAAGAGAGCAGCGTGTGCTTGTCCTTGCAGTCGCCGTACTGGTTGTGCAAAACATCGGAGGCCGCATGCGGCTGGTAGCGGCCCAACCCCAGTGACAAGCTCACGTAGCGAAAATTCTTGGCGACAAAGTCGTACAGCGCTTCCACCTTGTCCAGCTCTGTCCCGACGCCCTTGGTCAATTCGTCCGCTTTGGCGCGAATCTCCGGGGTGGGCTGCCGGCGATCGTGATCGAGACCCGCGTACCACCGCCCGATTTCTTCCCAGGTGTTGAAGGTGGTCAGTTGAATGGCGGGGACTTCGTCTTCCGGCTTTTTCTTCTTCTTTTTCTTTTTGTCCTTGTCCTTACCCTTGTCGTCGTCCTCGCGCTCCAGGTGCGAACTGGTCCAGCGATAAATGCGCCGGCCGTTCTCTTCGGTGATTTTCGGGTCGAAGCCCGGCTTGGTCTTCAGTTTCAGGGGACGATTCCTCGGCACATCCACTTCAAGCTGCTCATCCAGAACAATATTGTTCTTGTCGAAGTCGTACTCACTCCAGAACTGGCCCGGCGCGAGCGGCGTGTGGATGATAGTCGCCATGTCATATTCGAGGACTTCCCCTGGGCGTAGACCGGGCACCGTGATGTGCTTCTGCCGATAGTCGGTGTAAACCGGGGCCTCGCGTGCTACCGGAGCGCTCAGGTCCTGTACTGAATCGGCGGGTGCCGTGACTACCATGCCATCCTTTTTCAGCACGCGCACGTAGGGAATCTCCACGCGTTCGTTGGCCGAGTTGTACCCGATGACCACCTGACCCCACTGCTCGACCCCCGCCTCGCTCTGCACGCGGACGCGTGCGACGGTTTCCTTTCGCCCTGTGCCGTCGCTCTCGAAACGGAGTCGCGAGCGCACTTGCTCGATGACGAACGCCTCCTGGGAATAGTCTTTCTTGTCGGTTTTGTCCTTGTCTGCCGACCTCTCGGCGGACTTGGCAGCCGGTGCGTTTTCCGGCTTCTGAGCTAGCGCAGCTGTGCAGAGACCGGAGAGCAGGAGGACGAGGTAAAGCAAACGGCGCATAGAGGGTGGGCCCTTGGCCCGTTTGTATCGTAAGCGGGGAATGGGCGCAAGGGGAAGGGGCGTTAGCTCGGAAACCAAGGTCACTGGCGTATTACACATCCAACTCTGCTCGCACGGTTCCGTCGTCCACGTCCGCCTCCAGACGGAAGGCAAGCTTTTGGCAGATTGCGCGCATCTCGCGGTTCTCGGCCAGAGATCGCCGAGACCACTCTCTTCAGTTTTTCGTCGCGCGCCACGGCGATCAGCCGGCGGTACAGTTCCGTGCCCAGTCCCTGGCCTTGATCGCGATCGTCGACCAGCGCGGCCCGTCCGAGGTCGCTCGCGCGGTCGGTGGCGCCGATCAGGGCGATGCTGTGCGACGCGAGGATGGCATCCAGCGGATGAGGTTCAGAACGCCCGACGTCATGGGAGGGATCTTGCGCAGGGGTGCTCGCCCTGGTCGCCTGGCTGGCCTCACTCACTTGGTTAGACCTGACTGGTACACATAGCCCAGTAAGTGTATCTCCGGCAGGAGGATGAGACTGTGACGCAACAACGGCAGGGCTGCTAGGGATGTGACTTTCACTGACCTTACCCAATCCACCCGTTAGTACATTTTCTGCTTGCTTCTCCCCCCTTCTAGGCTAGAATTCTCCCCGCCCTAAGGCACAATCCCAACCAGGACCAAGCTCGTAGCCGTGTGCCTGGGCACGGAAACTGCAACTGAATTCACAAGGAGAATTTACGAAATGAAGAAGCTGCTCACGCTACTGTTCTCGGTTGCGCTTGCTCTCTCCCTGACTACCGCCTCATTCGCGCAGGATGCCGGCAGCGCCGACAAGAAGGATGACGCCAAGAAGGCCGACAGCAAGGAGAAGAAGGCGAAGAAGAAGGGCGACAAGAAAAAGGGCGACGACAAGATGAAGAGTGACGACAAAATGAAGAGCTGCGACAAGATGAAGTAGTCGCGGTTCCGCCTTTGGAATTCAGCCTCGGCTTGCGCCGGGGCTTTATTTTTGTACCGGTCCGTTGCAACAAATGTGCAACCTCTCGGCCAGCCCCTCGACGAAAATTTGACAATTTCCCGGCCAAAACCGTAGTAAAATCCGCTTCCAGTAACCTGCCCCGGAAGGCAGGTGTGGGGAAAAATGCGTGGCCTCGTCTGCCACGATTCTAGGTTGGAGGGTTGCATGGAATCTCGGGCCCCCGAAAGTCTATCTGCTGTCTCGCCATCGAGCGCGGCGAAGTCGCATCCACATGAAGGACGCAATTTCTGGGTCCTAACGGCGTACGGGATTTCCGGCTTGGCTTTGTTCGGAGTTCTCGCCTACTACTTCAGCGACTTCGTCTCACACTAGAGCGAAGCTCTCCGCCGCCTCCTCCATCCAATTCAAAACAACACTCGCCGTGTGTCTCGGCGACGATGGGCGTTCAGCGTGCACCCTCGGCATCCGCTGCGCGCCCTCCACCGTGCTACAATGACCCGCGTTTTGGCGTTGCTTCCCAGTTGTCAGCGGGGTCAGCAGTTTCTCCACGCTCTTCATAGGACTTCATACGAGGGATAGGTTTTCTTGGCCCCGGACCCCACAAAGACCGACGCTGTTACGTACGCCGATGCCGGTGTAAACATCGATCGCGCCAATCGCACCAAACAACGTATCAAGTACCTTGCCCACAAGACATTCACTAAGGGCGTGCTGAGCGAAATAGGCGGCTTCGGAGGCCTGTTTTCCGTTGCCAAGACGTACGTCGATCCCGTGCTCGTGTCCAGCGTCGACGGCGTCGGGACCAAGCTGAAAGTCGCCTTCGCGATGAACGTTCACCACACCGTTGGGGGCGACCTGGTGAACCACTGCGTGAATGACATCATGGTGCAGGGTGCCACGCCGCTCTTCTTCATGGACTACCTGGCCACCGGCACGCTCGAACCGCAGATCGCCGAGAAAGTCGTCGAGGGCATTGCCGAAGCCTGCAAGCACAACGGGTGTGCGCTGATCGGCGGCGAAACCGCAGAAATGCCTGGCTTCTATCCGAACGGCGAATACGACTTGGCGGGGTTCATCCTGGGGGTAGTCGAGCGCGAGCGCATCATCACTGGCAAACAAGTTGAGATTGGCGACATCATTCTCGGCCTGCCTTCGAATGGCCTGCATACCAACGGTTATTCGCTGGCTCGCAAGCTGCTGTTCGAAGTCGCCAAATACTCGGCGGAAACCTACGTCAACGAAATCAAGAACAAAGTGGGCAACGAACTGATGCGCCCGCACAAGAGCTACTGGCCATCGCTGAAAAAGCTGATCGACGGAGAGTGCATTTCCGCCATGGCCCACATCACCGGCGGCGGCATCACCGAAAATCTGCCGCGCGTGCTGCCCCGCGGCACGGCCGCTGTGATCGAGCTTGGCAGTTGGCCGGTCCTTCCCATCTTCGAGCACCTGCAAACTTTGGGCAACGTGGAACGCGACGAGATGCTGCGCACCTTTAACATGGGACTGGGCATGTTGCTGGTGATCAACGCGAAGAAATTCAAGAAAACCCAAACCTTGCTGGAGCGCGTCGGCGAGAAATACTACCACGTGGGACGCATCGTGAAGGGTGAGCGCAAGGTGATGTACTCGTAGTTGATGGGGGCCCAGCAACGTCGGAGTTCGACCTGCCTCTCTGCGGTCTTCCCTACTCCTTGGCTAACGGTTATCCTCCGCCTCCGGTTACTCCCGATTCGGTAGCGGCGGCTGTGGTGGAAACTCAACGAACCTTTATTCGCTTGAGGAAAGATGAGCGCTGACGACCGGAGACCTGCGGCAGACGACAGACTATGAAGAATCTGGGCATTCTCCTCTCGGGACGCGGCTCAAATTTCGAGGCGATCGCACGCAATGTGGCGAACGGGACGATTCCGAGCGCGCAGATATCAGTTGTGATCTCCAACAAGCCAGATGCGGGCGGAATTGAAACCGCCAAGCGTCTTGGTTTGGCTACGGACGTGATTCCCTCCAAGGGTGTGCCTCGCGAAGATCACGATCGCGCGATAGTTGCCTCGTTGAAAGAACACGGCGTGGACCTGGTCTGCCTGGCCGGATATATGCGTCTGCTTTCGCCTTGGTTCGTGCAGCAGTTCCCGCGGCGCATCTTGAACATTCACCCGTCGCTGTTGCCTGCGTTTCCTGGCCTCGAGGCGCAGCCGCAGGCCTTCGCCTACGGGGTGAAAGTCTCCGGATGCACCGTGCACTTTGTGGACGAGAAACTCGATCATGGCGCCATCATCGTGCAGAAAGCGGTGGCGGTGCTTCCCGATGACGATGAACACGCACTGGCGGCACGAATCCTCGAGCAGGAGCACATCGCATACTCAGAGGCGATTCAGATTGTGTTGGAGGGAAATTTCGAGGTGGTGGGAAGACGCTTGGTCAGGAAGTAGGCGTCTGAACTGTTAGAGCTCAGGACTCGTAGGGTCACCGGGCCTTTGGCTTAGGCTAGCAATTTTTCCATTTCTTTCTCCTCAATCACGCTGACGCCCAACTCTTTCGCCTTATCCAGCTTCGATCCTGCATCATTCCCCGCCACGACATAATCCGTTTTCTTACTCACCGATCCCGAAACTCGTCCTCCTGCGTCTTCGATCATCTTCTTTGCCTGATCGCGCGTGTACTTCGTCAATGTTCCCGTAAGCACGAATGTCTTGCCCGCGAGCTTGGTCCCACGCTCCCGCTTCTTGCCCGCGAACATCAAACCGGCTTCCCGGAGGCGTTTCACCAGTTCGCGGTTCCTTGGTTCCGCGAAGAATTCGTGGATGCTGTCCGCGATGCGGGGGCCTACCTCATTCACTTCCTCCAACTCTTCCTGCTTCGCGGTCATGAGCGCATCCATCGATCCGAAGTGCTCGGCCAGGAATTGCGCCGTACGTTCGCCCACGAAGCGGATGCCGAGCCCGAAGATCACGCGTTCCAGCGGCAGCTTCTTTGATGCCTCGATCTCGTCGAGGATGTTTTGAGCGGACTTGTCGCCCATTCGCTCCAGGCTGAGTAAGTCGTCTTTCGACAGCTTGTAAATGTCGGCAACGTTGTTCACCAGGCCGCGCTCGGTAAGCTGCGCGACCAGTGCATCGCCCATGCCTTCAATGTTCATCACCTGTCGCGAGGCGAAGTGCAGGATGGTTTCACGCAGTTTGGCGGGACAGTTCGCATTCACGCAACGGTAGTCGACTTCACCCTCGGTCTTCACCACATGCGTACCGCAGACCGGGCACTTCTCCGGCATGTGGAAAGTCTTGTGCCCGCGTGGGTGCTCTTTGTCGTCGATGACCTTCGCCACTTTGGGGATGACGTCGCCACCGCGTTCGACTTGCACCCAGTCACCGATCTTCACGCCCAGTCGCTCGATCTCGTCCATGTTGTGCAGCGTGGCGCGGCTTACCGTGGTTCCCCCGATCGGCACGGGCTTCAATGCGGCCACAGGCGTGAGTTTT
>Ga0137418_10002861_pt1 | contig 15802 bp, 10 predicted proteins | sample CZODoug3_1_2_16f_FD_122242 | JGI IMG/M metagenome (GOLD analysis project Ga0137418, IMG submission 122242) | Vadose zone soil fungal communities from Angelo Coast Range Reserve, California, USA - CZODoug3_1_2_16fungal (Hybrid Assembly) | ecosystem: Environmental > Terrestrial > Soil > Vadose... | reverse complement strand
CGTAACCTTCGTAATTCTCCAGATAAAGCGGCGCCCGCAGCCCATTGGCGCCAATGATGGCCGCTTGATTCGATAGTGCCAACTCGACCAGCGCCACAAAACCGGGAAAGCATCCTTGTCTGGGCGTCATCTCTTCGCAGAGCATGCGGGAATGGCCGTTGCCAAATAAAAAGATCAGGCCGCCGTGCGCGATGCGATCGGCACACAGATCGGCCGCTTGCTGAATGACCGTACTCTCGGTGCGCTTCAACTTCTCAAGCAGCCTCAGAGCTTGATCGAAAAACTCCAAGGCAGCTGTGGGTTTTCCTTGAGGAGGCACGCCCGTATCTGCCCGCTTCTCCATGGTTCTCTCCTCACGCAGCATCCTGATCTGCCTGCGTGCGCTCAGTAGGATTGCATACGGTGCGTATAATGCAAAATCATCGTGAGCGAGACTGGTTCCAGAACTCATACAACTCCACGGGCGCTGGGTGTCGACATCGGCGGAACAGCGATGAAGGCAGGGGTTGTCGGTCTGAGTGGCGATCTGCTGGAGCGTTTTCAGGCGCCCTCGCCGCGCTCTCCTGAATCCCTGCGCAACTTCGTGCTTTCCTCGTTGCGTCACGCGAAGACGGAGCTGCGGGGAATCGGAATCGGCTGCAAGGGAATCATCGATTCCGAATCTTCCCGGATTGATCGCCTGCCGGGCGACCTGAATTTTCTCGAGGGAAGCGTCCTGAGAGACGTGGTCGGAAGCGATCTGCCTGTGCGAGCCGACAACGATGCGCGCACAGCGCTGGTAGCCGAAGTGCTGTGGGGAGCGGCCCGGGGGAAGCGCAACGTAGTTTTGCTGACCTTGGGGACGGGAGTCGGCGGCGCGGCCATGGTGGATGGCGTGATCTTGCATGGAGCCTCGGGGATCGCCGGGCACTTCGGCCACATGATCATCGATCTCCAGGGCGGACTCTGCATCTGCGGAAATCATGGCTGCCTGGAGACACGATTTTCCTCGCGGGCGATCGAGGCGGATTATTTTGCGCATCTGCATCGCGCCGCTGCAGCCACGCTTTGCGTCGGCCGTGAAGGCCAGACGCCTAGCACGGAAGCGATCTTTCAAGCGGCCGCCAACGGGGACGAGAGTGCTCGTCGCGTGCTGGACCGAGCGCTGGAATACTTGATTGCGGCGGTCGTGAGTCTCTTGCACATGTTCGATCCTGAGGTCCTCATTGTGGGCGGCAACATCGCCACCGCCGGCGAGCCATTGCTTGCTCCGTTACGTTCGGCGGTAGCACGGCAGACGCACCGCATGCTCGGCCGCGACGTGCCCATCGTCTTTCAGAGTGCGATCGGCTACGGAGGAGTACTCGGCGCAGCCGGCTTGGTCTTCCTGCATCAACAACTACTGGAATTATGAATCCCTGCACGACCCTGAACATTCAGCCGCGACGTTCCCTCATGGTTTTTCTTTGACCAGTTTGAGCAGACCAAAACGCTCGGGAACGTGGAACGTTTTGCTGAAGGGCGGTTGCCAGGTGATCTCGTGCGCATGCTCCGGAGGACCTTGGCTGCGGAATAGGTTCAAGCGCAACTTGTTTCCTGGTGTCGGAGTTCGAGTATCAATCGCAGACCATGGGATACGCATTTCGGCGTACCAGACGTGTTTTTGCGGATCAATCCTGGCCAGCACTTGAAACCCGGAGTTCCAGGTCCAGCCATCCTCGTGGTGAGGATTGTGCAGATTCACGTCCAGATCGATCCATTCGCCTTGCGGGGAAACCTCGAATTCTTTGTAGCGTTTGATGTCGCTGAAATCCGCACCGACAAACACCTCGGCCACATCCCAGTTCCAAAGTTGATTGGTCTCCTGCGTCGTGTTCGGCGAGGGTTTCAGATGCAGCTCTTCGTAGGGACAGATGAACAGAAAATATAGGTTCTCCTTCGTCCAGCGCGTGCGGATCTCGGTGCGGTGCCGTGGCACAGCCTTGCCGAACGTATCTTTCTCCATGTAGACGGAGGGAGACGCGCTCCAGAAGGGCGCACCTGGATCGAGTTGCAACGCAACGTCTTCGTTGGCATACGTGCTCTTCACGACAGCACTATCTGCGGCCACCGCTCGAACGGCGGCCAGCAGCACTATGACCAGAGTCTTAACGAAGCCAATCATCCAGATGCTCCTGTACGAACGCGTCGTCCCGCAAATGCGGATACGATCGACACACCCGATCAATTTCCTCCATCTGACCGGGGGAGAGTTCCTTGTCTGGCTCAAGACAGCAGTGCCCTTCGAGTAGGCCAGGGCGGCGCAGGATCTCATGGATGCCGGGAATGCATCCGCGAAACTGGTGCGCAGGATCGAAGAGCGCGGCATTGGCGTCGGTGATTTGAGCGGCAAGAGTCAGTATCTCGCTGGGCACAGCTTTCGAATGGCTCTTCGCAAGATCCAGATGAGAGACTGCCGTCTTCGTCCACACCGCCCAGTGGCCTAACAAGCCGCCAACAATCCGAATTGGCTGTGTATCGAAATCGAACTGCGTCCACAGGTCGTTCAAGAGGTTGTCGTCGTTCCCGGTGTACAACGCAATCTCGTGGGCGCGGCCCGACTCGGCCAGTGCGCGCTCCACGTCGATCGTTTGATAGCGATTGAAGGGCGCAATCTTGATGGCCACCACATTCTCGATCTCGAGGAACTGCCGCCAGAATTCGTAGGGTAGCAAGCGCCCTCCGACCGAAGGCTGCAAGCAGAACCCCATGACTGGAATCACGGAAGCGATCGATTTCGAATGTTCGACGAGTTCGGCAATGTTCGCGTCGCGCAAGTCGCCGAGGCTCAAAAGTGCAATGTCGTACCCCAGTCGTGCGGCAAGTTTTGCCTCGGCCATAGCCTGGTCGCGCTTCCCGCACACGCCCGCGACCTTCACAACATCATGGCCCCGACCTTCTTCGCTTGCGATCGTGAGCACGGGCTCCAACAATCCAACCTCCGGGTCGCGAATCGCGAACTGGGTAGTGTGTACTCCGACTGCGATCCCACCAGCGCCCGCAGCGAGATAGTAACGCGTGAGAGCTCGCTGCTTGCGCTCGTCCAACCCGTGGTTGCTGTTGAGCGCGAGAGGGTGAGCCGGGATTACGCACCCTGAGCGGAGTTTCTGGCGCAGTCGCATCAGAATTTCCCGTCGCGGGTCTGGAAGTGCGTGGGCTTATTCAACAGCACGCCACCTTGCCGGATCCATTGCGCCGTGAATTCGACCAACTCCGTGGCACTCACCGTGGGCCGGCCGAAGAGCGTTGCTGCCTGGCTGGCGTCGCTGAGCAGAGCCGTGGACCCTTCTTCGTCGGAGACGAAGGTCGGTTCAATTCCGAAATGTTTGCCGAATTCCATCGCGATGTCCCGCACCGAAAGCGTTTCGCTGCCGGTGATGTTCAATATGAAAGGTGGTGACTGGCAGTGCGCGAAAGAGCGCAGGCACCAGGCGTTCGCGTCCCTTTGCCAGATGACATTGACGAAGGGCACGCTCAGAGAAACGGGACGTCGCTCGAACACCGCTCGCCCGATATCGACCAGAACGCCATAGCGCAGGTCGACGGCATAATTCAGACGTAGGATGGTCGCGAGTGTTCCCCACCGTGCCGAGCCATACTCAAACATTCGCTCACGCCCCAGTGCGGACTGCGCATACTCGCCAACTGGACTGATCGGCGTCGACTCCACTGCCCCACCCTCCATCCGCGAACGCAATGGATAAACGTTGCCTGTCGAAAATGCAACGACACGAGAGTGCCGATACCGTTCAGCCACCAACCCGGGCAAATATGTGTTCATCGCCCAAGTCAGGTGTGCCTCTCCGTCGGTGCCGAATTTTCGTGCCGCCATGAAAACGACGTTAGGAATTTCCGGAAGACGGCTGAGCGCTCCCGGTTCGAGCAGATCGCTCGTGATTGTCTCAATTCCCTGAGCCGCCAGTTCCGCCGGTAACCCGCTATTGCTGAATCGAGCTACGGCGATGATGTGCTTCCCGCTTCCAGCCCTATCCGCGGCGCGACGCGCCAACCTGGCCAGGCTCGGCCCCATCTTCCCGCCGACGCCCAAAATCAACAGGTCTCCGTCCAAGGCTGCCATCGCCGAGGCATCGGCCTCATCCGGGCGCGAGAGCCGTTCTTCCAAATCTGTCACGTTGTGAATCTGCATCTTCATCCCAATTCAAAGCCGGCGATGGCGTAAATCGCCTCTTCCTGTGCGCGTAAATCCTTGCCACGAACCATACGCAGGAGGCGCCTCTTCGGCGCGAACGAAAGCTCCCGGGCGATGGCGATGGCGTGTACATTGTCGGGCAACAAGTCCCAAGACCATGCGGAGCCAGAATTCTGTACAGCGCCTTGAATCAAATCCTGAGCGCTTCGCGGACTATCGGCCACGCAGGGGCCCAGGTACCGAGTCAGGCGCCCGGGCCGCGTCAGCAAGTACGAAGTCCCAATCGAGAAAGGTGGATTGCGTACCGCAAGCTTCTCCAGCAACTGCGAACGGTCCACGCCGGATGCCCGGTGATCCGCCACATGCCAGTTCCCCGCGGACGCCGCGCCAAGGAAACGATCCGGCCCGGGACTCTCGGACGAACCTTGCCGCGACCAGCGTTCCATTGGCTGTTCACAACGGAAGCCGAGCTTTTCGTAAAGGGGCTGGCCCTGATCCGTAGCGTCCAGCTTCACGGTTTCAATTCCCAAACGATCGGCCAGCGTCAACGCCTCCGTCAGCAAACGGCGGGCAAAGCCCCGTCCCCGATAGGGCACTTTCGTGAGCACCATGCCGATCCATGCCAGTCGTTTTCCGTAGCACAGCAGCGTTGTAGTTGCAGCAAGGTCGCCTTCCACTTCGATCGCCAGACAGCCGTCGGGAGCCAGATCGATCAGAAGGCGCCAATCCTCTTCCGTCTGGTTCCAGCCGGCTTCCGCCGACAATTGCACTGCGGCCGGAATGTCGCTTGCACGCAGCTTGCGCGAGACCGCGTTACTGCTTTCATTCATGGAGCCCAATTCTCCCGAAACCAGTGGGCAAAGCGTGGAAGGGCGATGCTGGCATCAGCAAGGCAGCGCCCAGTTCGGCGGTTGCGCGCGCCATGGGCACTGGCGCCGTCGTGATGGTCAACTCATCAAAGAGCGACCGGGGGAAGCGCGATTTCACTTTCCCACCGCAGTGCGCGATGATTCTTAGCTTTGGCGCCAGGCGAGGCAAGTCTTCTGAAAACTGAGGACTATCCCAGGTAGTGATCCGTGCCTGAGCAGTGGCTAACCTCCGCCTGAGAACCGGATTGCTTCGGCGCGCTCCCTCTCTGTGCCACCGAAACTGTCGGGAGAGTTGCGCCTGCAGAAGGGGCGGGAAGAAAGAACCAAATAGCTCCCTCCCGGCGCAAACCACAAGGTTGGGACGTTGCATGCCGGCCTAGTCTAACATTGCACGTTGATTTTTGCTTTCGTTTAGTATCTATTAGCTTCTCTTTTCTGCTGGAACAAAGTATAAGAGGGAAGGCGTTTTTGCTCCGGAGATGACCAGCGTTAACAGCATCGACTACGTGGTGATCGGTTGGTACGCGCTACTGAGGGTGCTGGTTGGTGTGTATGTAATGCGCTTCAATCGCGGCGCCGCGGAATATTTCCAGCAAAGATAGCCGGGCAGGATGCTGGAAATCTGGCGCCTGCGAGATCCTGAATAGGGAGTCATGTCCACGTGGTGATCAAATGTTTTAACGACAAGCATGAAATGGCAAAGGTCGCGGCCGATCAGTCGGCTACCATCCTGCGTGCTGCCATCCAGATTCGAGGAAAGGCTCGGCTGATCGCAGCCACTGGGGCGGCGCAGTTTGAATTTCTCGCGGCTCTCACGAGTCTTCCGGGAATCGAATGGAGTCGGGTAGAGATGTTCCATCTCGACGAGTACATTGGCCTGCCTGCCTCTCATCCCGCCAGTTTTTGCCGGTTCCTTCAGGAACGCCTGATTCAGAAGACCGGAATCAAGCATTACTACTTGCTCGATGGAGAACAGAATCCCGCGGATGTTATTCGCCAGACTAGCCAGGCATTGCTGTCTGCTCCGATCGATGTGGCGTTTGTCGGCATCGGGGAAAACGGTCACCTGGCTTTCAATGATCCTCCCGCCGACTTCGAAACTGAAGACCCCTATCTGGTTGTTACGTTGGACGAGGCTTGCCGTCGCCAGCAGCTGGGAGAAGGATGGTTCGCAACCCTCGAAGAAGTACCGCGGCGTGCGATTTCCATGAGCATCCGGCAGATTTTGAAGGCGAAGAAGATTGTTTGCATCGTGCCGGATGCCCGCAAAGCAAAGGCGGTGCAAGCGTGCTTCGATGGCGAGATCAGTCCACTGGTCCCGGCTTCCATCCTGCGGACTCATCCGGGCACGACCGTATATCTGGACGTTCATTCCGCCACTTTGCTGAATCCGGCGACTTTGGCCTCGGCATCCTGAGAACGGCGAGGCCGCGCCCCGAGTGCCGAGTTGCTACGAAGCAATAAAGAAGCGCTCGCGAGGCTACTTCGCACCCGCGGAGAGGGGTACTTCGAGGATAGTGTTAAGCCATTGTTTCGCCATTAAACGATGGTTCTGTCATGTGAATCTGATCCAGACAGAGAAACCGGCTACGGTCAGGTGATGCGGCTAAGATCGGGCTGACCTTCACGATCTCTATCTGCCGAACGCGCAATTCCCGCCTCCTTTGTGCGCCTCTCTGGATCCGCCGAATCGGGATCATGCACATCGTCGAACATCACGACCCGCGCCTCTGCGGCCTTGACTCCTTGACCCATGATGCGTAGGTCGGCAAGGTCTTGTTCCGTCCGGTTGATGACGACCAGAAGCACCGTGTTTGGCTGCCATGCGAGCGCATCCTGATAGAAATTCTTGAACGCGCGCGACGAGGTTAATCCGCCCCCTTGAAATTGACGAAACTGCGCGCCGGGATTTTTGCGGGCGAACATGGCAGTCACGATAGGCACGAAGGCTGAAGGGGAAGCCCAATGCAGATCCATGGTGAACGAATGCCCAATCACGGCGATACGTTGCGCGCGAAGCGCCTTCATCTTTGGCTCAAGCACTTTGACGTCGGGCTCGTCCAGCAGTTCATCGCCTAGCACCTGGGCGTCGTGAACGTGAAGATTCTTTTCTCCCCAGTTCCAGATTTTTCTTCCGGCAATCTGCCATTCCGCAGCGCTCAAGCCTACCGGCGAAGAACAGGCCCGCCCTTCGAGAAGACGGCCAGTTGCCAGAAAATCTTCGTCGCAGCCGGGAAGTCCGAGTTGGGCAATGTATACCGGAAGCCCGAGGGCGATGTAGAAGGCATAGAGATCTTGCAGACGGTCGCCATCGCGCTCCACTTCCAGCACGGTCTGGTAAAGATTCGCAACGGAGCGAATCTCTTCGTTTCGATGGTGCGGCGCTCGGTCGCGAAGATACGCGGTGAAGGTATTGACCGGAAGATTGGCAGGCATTGGAAGATCAGCCGCGAGCAAGGGCTGCAAGTCCTTTTTCGGGTCAAACGCGGAAGGATCTCCCAGTGCCCACGCTCGGGCTGCCGCGGGCGAACTTAACAATGAGGCCTGGTGGGCGACCAGCGCTTCCAGTTGTGTTTCCTTCAGGTCCTTTGCCGCCCAGCAAGCGGGATCTGCATTCGGCTGCTTGCGAGCGAGCAGGATCTGATAAGCGTGCACTGCCACGATATTCGCCTCGACTAGATGTTCGAGGCGAGCCGGTCCCGGAGCAGCAGGGCTGGCCGCTTTCCCCTGACCGAGTCCAGGAGCCGCCCATAACATCGCGATGGCGAGCAGTGCACATCCGGTATTTTTTTGAATCGGAAGTCTCCGGATGTAAGACGTGCGAGACTACACACCTTTTCGCCAGCCGCGATCGCTTTCACCCTTGAGTTCCACCGTGATGGAGCCGTCGGAATTCACCGGTTGTTCGCAGGCCCAGGCCACAGGCTTGCGAACTCCAGGACGAATCTCAAGCTGGGCTGACAACTGGATCTTGCCGGGGTAGACGGCAGGAAGCAGAAAAGAGGCCTGGCGAAGACCACCCCCATAGGGATGTCCGGCATCCAACGCGCCTCGCATCCGCAATTTTTGATCGGGACTTTCGATGTGCAACCACAACACGCCCGGCACACCCGCAACACCGCGATTGGAAACACAAACAATCAGCTCGGAAGTGCCGTATCTCTTTCTTTGCCACACCCACGATGGGCGTAGCCGGTAGCCCAGGTTGGCTCGCAGCCTCTCAAATCCACGTGGATAGCGCTCGCTGTAGCGCGCCAGGTTGTCCGCTTCTGTCCACAGAGACCAATAGTTCGCTCTCAGGTCGAGGACATGCAGCATGTAATTCTCCAGCTCGTTGATGCCCGCCGCATCGACCTTCAACTTCTGGACATCGTATTGCCGGAAGTACCCGTCTTCCAGGATGGCAGCCAGCCATGGTGGACGGTTGCTGAGTTCCTCGATCTGGATCGGTTCTTCGATGATGATGCTGTCGGACCGCAGCCATGCGCCGGCGCGCAGCGCCATATCGATCACCGTGCGATTTCCCACACTGCTGATATCGGGCTGTGTGTTAACTGCCAAAGGAGTCTTCTTCCAGGCCTCGAGTTGCCGCTCGGTCATTGCCACGAAGGTACGCTCGGCGCTCCGGTAGTCCGGGAAAGGGTTCGGAAAGTTGCTGGTGTGTCCCTCACCCCAGAATCCGTATTGCATCAGATCCATCCACTCAATCAGGGGATTTCCTTCGAAGCGCGCCGCCAATAGGTCGTTCAGTTCGGCGAACGCTTTCTGAAATTCGGGATGGTCATAGCGAGGCTCACGGTATTTACCCGAGCCCTTTCCCGGGATGTCTCCGATCGCAACCAGCGGCACGCGATCCCGCAGGAATTCCGGCAGCGCGACTTGTTCGGGCTGGAAGGACGTGTTCGAAAGTTGAACGCGGAAGGCAACTCGAAGACCCTTGCGTTGCGCGGCGTCCAGAACAAGCTCCCACACCGGCTCCAGATCGAGCCGACCCGGGCGCGACTGAACATTTCGCCAGTCGCAACGGATGTAGAGAACATCGACAAAAGGCAGGCTAGAAATCTTCTCCACGTGGTGGGCGAGCGTTTCTCGCCCGGCCCGCGCCGCTAGCGACGGACCACTCTCCTCCCAGGCGTAACCAATCAGCCCCAGTCCGGGATTGCGCAACGGACGCTCTGACGGAGTAGTGAACAGAACCGTCTGCCAGCCCTGGTCCTGATCGATTTCGAAAGGTCCCTGGTTCAGGCGCTCGGGCACGGATGGACCCGAACCGAAATCGTAGCCTTGCCAGAGGTGCGCGGGCAGGTCTGCGCTCGCGGCTAGGGCGGCGGTCGGGACCACGACGGCGGCTTTGAGCAAGTCTCGGCGACGCATAGTCGTTTTCCGCAAGAAAGTATACAGATAGCCTTCTATTTTGTTTTATATTTTCTTTTACTTTTTATATATTTCTGTTATTTTCCCATTGTAGCCAGGTAGCCCTATGTCCCCTACGTCCCTGCTTGAGCCGGAGTGGCTGCGTAGCCTGTCGCAATCCCAGCCCAATGTGGCTGAACTGCTCAGCAAAAGCCCGGAACAGCAGCGTCACCTCGGATATTTCCACACTCTTCGGGAGATCTGCCAGCAGCCTTCCACCTGGGAGCGAACCTGTGCGCTGATGTGTGAAAAGGCCGGCGACCTGCACTCCGCCCTTGCTGGTATTTCCACTTTAATCCTTACAGGTTCCGGCAGTTCCGAATATGCGGGGGATTGCGTACGCGGCTCCCTGCAGAGCGAACTGGGAGTCGTCACCCAGGCGATTGGCGGCGGAGCATTACTGGCTCACGGAAGCAGCGCACTCCCGCCGGGCAAGCCGGGGCTGATGGTATCGCTGGCACGATCCGGAGATAGCCCGGAGAGCGTCGGAGCGGTAGCCTTGATGCTCAGAACTCAGCCCGACATTCGCCAGTTGGTCCTCACCTGCAACCAAGCGGGAAGTCTTGCCAGAACCTACGAGCACGATCCTCGCGTCGCGGTCATCGTCCTGGATGAACAGACGAACGACCGAGGGCTGGTGATGACCAGCAGTTTCACCAACCTGGTGCTGGCCGCGCGCTTTCTGGGATTGAGCCAACAGCCCGCACGTTATCAGGCAATTTGTGAGCAAGTGGTGAAAGTCGCCTCCGCGTTCATTCGTGATGATCTGGGCAAACTGGCAACAGTCGCGAGAGCGCCGTTCAATCGCGCCCTCTTCTTGGGCGATGGCTCGCGATTTGGCGCGGCCCGTGAAGCCGCGCTGAAAATGCTCGAGATGACGGGTGGCCGGGTCGCCACCATGTGCGAAACCTATTTGGGTTTGCGCCATGGTCCGATGAGCTATGTGCACGAAGACACGCTGGTGGTCTGTTTCTTGTCGTCGGATTCCACACTGCGGGCCTATCAAGCTGACTTGCTTCGCGAACTCGATCAAAAAGGCCTGGGTTTGCTCAAGGTCGTGGTGGGGGAAGCCGTCCCAACCGATCTTTTGCGCGAGCGCGATTTGCTGCTGGAGTGCAAGGGCTTAGAGCAACTGGGAGACGACAATTTCGCCGTGATCGACGTGATTGCAGGCCAGTTGCTGGCGTTCTTTCGTTGTCTGGAAGAGGGCCTCCGACCGGATTCGCCTTCTGAGGACGGCGTCATCAGCCGCGTGGTTCAGACTTTTGCGTTGCACTTGCCAGAGGACTGACAACGGCGTCCCGGGTCCTAAGCAGTGACTAACCAAGAAAGCCGCGAGTTTCCAAAAACAGAATACTTGCGTTTTATTTCTCATATTTGTTCATTTGTATTCTTTTCTTTGCTTTTACTGGTTCGGTGTGATAAAAGCTCAGCGATTAGAAACTGTTCGCGAGGGGCGTAGCTATGAAGTCCGCGACGTACATTGCATCCTCACTCATTCTTTTAGCAGCTCTCGGGAGCGCCCAGCTTCTGTTCGCGCAAGGAACGGACTTGGGCACCATTACCGGCTCGGTCACGGACAGCACGGGCGCAGTGGTCCCCAACGCGAAGGTGGTCATTCTCGATCTCGCTACCAACACACCGCGCGAGACCAGGACCAATGCGCAAGGCGAGTATCGGGTATTTGGTTTGGGTGTCGGCAAATACCAAGTGTCCGTTTCGGTGGCCGGCCTGAGAACCACTCAAATCACAGGAATCGAAATCAACGGCAGTGACGTGGTCAGGGCCGACGCCGCTCTCAAGTTGGCATCCACGAGTGAGACAGTGGATGTCTCAGCGGAAGCGCCGCTAGTGAATGTGGACGATCAAACCATCAGCGATACGTTCACCAGTCGCGCGGTAGTCGAACTTCCCCGCGACAGTCGCGACGTTTATACGTTCCTTTACCTCAATCCCAATATTGTCCAGGGTCCCACGGATGGCCAATTCAAGTTCCTGGGGGCGCAAAGTTACGGCGCCAACTTCGCGCTGGACGGGCAGCGCTCGAACGGCGGAATTTTCGGCGAGCCAACCGACAGCAAGCCATCCCTCGAGGCAGTCGGAGACGTCAATGTGCTCTCCAATGACTTCAGCGCCGAGTATCCCGGCATTGCAAATATTCGCGTCACGACCAAGCGCGGGGGCTCCGGTTATCACGGGTCCATGTTCTACAACAACAAGAATTCAGAGTTAGCCGCCACAACCCAGGCGGACATACTGGGCAAGCAGGAGTTCGCGCCTACCCCGTTCCAGAGCAAGTATCCCAATCCTTACTTCAACTTCAACGACATCGGCGGCTCGTTTGGCGGCCCAATTCCAGGATTGAAGAAGACCTGGTTTTTTATGGCGTACGAAAGGAACTGGGTGGTGCAGCCGGTGAACGTGAACAACAACAATGTTCCGCACCCGAGCTTGTGGAGCGGTGATTTCTCCCTATTGAACGATTCCGCCAAGCCTAATGTTCCTGCGGGTGTGACGCTAACTCCGGAAGAAATTGCCAACGATACAGTTGGTGGTGCCGGCACACAGTTCATTACGATCCCATCCCGCCTGCTGAACCCGACCCTGCAAACGCTCATTGGTACATATTTCCCCCAGATTGGATTGTCGGCTCCGATCAATCCCGCGAACGGCCGTGTTCCCGGCTTCCACACCATTGTGCCGAGTCGCTCCGTGCAAGACCTCGGGACCTTGCGCGTGGACCATGACTTCAGTGAAAAAGATCGCGTGTACGTTGTCTACAATGGTTCCGCCAGGACGTTCACGAGCGCGCTGGTGCAGTCGCCTTACACCGGACTCGGCCTTAGGCAAAATGACCGCCGCAATGACACGCTTTCGGTTTCTTATACGCGCATGTTTACCACCAATATTGTGAACGAAGCGCGGGCCGGTTATAACCACCAAAAGCTGCGCGTTCATAGCAACACCACTCTGGATGGTTTTCTTTCCAGCGTCGGATTTGATCAGTCCGATATCGATGCCTACGGTGCTGTCGCTGGTTCGAACGAATTGAAAACCTTCGGACACACCGCCATCAATTTCGGCAGCAATTTTGCCTTCTTTAATAATGGGGGGCGCTTTACGGACCGTCCACAGGATCAAGATCTCGTCACCTTCGGCGACACCCTTACCTGGGTGGTTCGCAAACACAGCCTGAAGATGGGCGCAGATTTCGTGCGTAACGCGGCAGTCGATGGCTTCGCCGTCAACCGCGGGAATCCACGAGGTTTAGTAACATACGGGGGCTCGGGTGTTAATCCGTTTACTTCTTTCCTGCTGGGGCTCGGAGCCACCAGTGTCAGCTACATCAACCAGCCCCGGCCCCCGATGGACGTTTATAACTGGGAAACCGGCTATTTTTTCCAGGACGACTGGAAGGTAACTCCGAACCTCACTGTCAATCTGGGACTACGCTACGAGTTTATAACGCCCTTCATCGAGAACCGCGATCTGATGGTAAATTTCGATCCCAAGTACGTCGATGCCACCACTGGTCTCGCAGGGCGCTTCATCATACCCTCTGAAAAGACGATCCCGTTTCTGGACACGCGAATCCTGGATCTCCGGCCGGTGGTGACAGCTTCCCAGTCCGGTCTGGGTATCGGTCGTGGACTAGTTCGTGCAGACAAAAACAACCTTGCCCCTCGAATCGGTTTTGCTCTCCGCTTGGGTAGCAAGTCTGTTGTCCGTGGCGGTTATGGTTTCTATTACCCGACCTCCGCGGCGCAAGGCATACGCGACCCGATCGCAACCAATGCTTTCAACCAGACCTTGACCAAAAGAAACGTCGATGCGGATGGCAATCCCGCCCCAACTCCGCTCCAGCCCTGGCCAGGATTTGCGCACGGCTTTAGTCCACTCACCGGAGGCGTGATCACAACCGGCTTCGGTGGCTTACCATCCATCAACGCCGTGCCTGTAGATTTGCATCAGCCGCGGATTCAACAGTACAACGCCACCTTCGAGCGGGAAATTGCTCGCGACACATCGGTGCGTTTCTCGTATCTAGGAACCACGTTGAGCGGATTGATTGGAGGCGTCGATTTAGAGGAGATTGCGCCGAGCGATAATCCATTTGGCACCACGATCGGCGATGGGATCAGCCCCTGTTCACCCGTGGACTTCGATTGCGACTACTCGCCGGCTGACCGGGCGCGCCAGCCGTTCCCGGGCCTGGGCGACTACATGGCGAGTTACGGAAACTTCGGCCACGGGCGTTCCAACGGATTTCAGACTCAACTTGAACGACGTTATTCTCACGGCTTGCTACTGAACCTTACCTACACTTACCTGGACCAGAAGTCCAGTACGCTCGACATGGGCAATTCCAGCCTCGGAGGCCTTGTCTACAACCCCCTCGAACCGAACCACGACTACGGACAGGAAGGCTTCGTTCCGAAGAATCGCTTCGTAGCCTATGGTGTGTACGACCTGCCCGTGGGTAAGGGCAGAAAATTTGGTTCGTCGTTCTCGACTTGGGAAGATGCGCTTATGGGAGGTTGGCAGACTGCCTTCAACATGTTCGTCAAGAGCGGAACGGGCTTCACGCCCTACTGGTTCTGCGACGACTGCGGTCCGGCAGTGCCGGGCAATATTGGGGTTGGGTCAGTGGATGCCGTGGGCGATTTCAACGGACCCTCCTTGCGCCCCTTGGTGGTGGGTAACTTTAATCACCGTAGTGGGAACCAGATTTGGGATCCAAACGCATTCGATCTTCCTCCTTTCGGCGCAGACGCGCTCGACAACCCGAAAATCGCCAAGCGTAACCTGTTGATCGGACCCGGCACCTGGGGAGTCAACCTTGGTGTGCATAAAGAGTTCCACTTCGGAGAGCGGTTCGTCGCCTCGCTGGGTGCCGACGTCGACAATCTGTTCAACCACCCCCTGTTTTCGCCAGATAGCGACTACGGTGGGGGGGGCGGCCCGTTCTCCCTGTTGGGAGATTTCAACATCGCCGTTGATCCCGCTACCTTGAAGCCGATCATCGCAACCAACCCGGATACCGGGTTACCCGATGTCAATCGCAATGATGATTTCGGGCGTCTCAAACAAACCTTCACTCAGGAAGGAGTCGCCGATCGGCGCACGATACGTTTGCGGCTCAGGATTACGTTCTAGAAGTTGATGTGCAAGAATTCGGCCGCCGTGCCATTGGGCCGGCGGCCGCTTCCCGGTTTCCCTTGTGTATCGCAGCCCGCGGCCGATGGGGCGCGGCAATGCCCCTCGTCCAGCATCAGGCAGGAGCTGATGAAACTCCGTTTCCTTCCCGCAATTCTTATCGCCTCATGTTTGGGCAGCGCTTCTGCCGATCGACCTGGCAACTTCCGTGTCATCGGCCCGGGCGGCGGTGGTGCCATGTTCAATCCCACCATTAGCCCGCATGACGCTAATACGGTGCTGATCTCCTGCGACATGACAGGTTCTTACATCACCCACGATGGCGGCCAGACCTGGCGGATGTTCAACCTGCGCGGTGTGGTGAACTTCTTTGTCTTCGACCCCTTGGATTCAAAAACAATGTACGCGCATGCCACAGCGTTGTGGCGCAGTACGGACGGCGGAGAACAGTGGAATCTCGTCTACCCGAGCCCATCGGCCGTGAAGGGTGTCAAGATGAATTCTGATCATGCTGACGAAGACATCCTTGCGGATCCGGATCCCTTGGGCTCCATCGCAGCGCTGGCAGTGGATCCTGCTGACTCGAAAGTGCTCTATGCGGCTGCCGGTACCAAGGAGAGTTCGAGCCTCTCTGTGTCGCGCGATTTTGGAAAGAGTTGGCAAAAGCAGGTCGACTTGCCCGGCAGGCCACGCCGGATCTGGGTGGATCCGCATTCGGCAGCGAATTCGCGCACATTAGTTCTGGCAGACTCGCGCGCAATCACGATCGTGAAGGGGGCCGATGTGCACGCCCTGCCGCTTCCGTCTACGGTTTCCGATCTCTCGCTAGGATTCGGGACTGGAGCGCAGCCCACGGTTTACGCCACGTCAGAACAGGGAGTCTCCGTTTCCACCGACGGAGGTGCGACCTGGCGCAAGACTGATCTGCCGGGGCAGGGATCGAAGGTCCGAGCGATTGCAACCAGCTTGCACCATCCTGAGACCGCCTACGTCTCGTATGATCACCTCGAACTCGATGGAAAGACCTGGATCGGTGTCGCGAAAACTTCCAGCTCAGGCGCCGACTGGCAATTGGTCTGGAAAGAAGCCGAGGCCGCTGCGAAGAATGTTCACGACGCCTGGATCACCGAACGCTTTGGTCCGGGCTGGGGCGAGAATCCTCTGGCCATGACGGTGGCGGAGCAGGATCCCAATC
>Ga0137418_10002860_pt1 | contig 15805 bp, 15 predicted proteins | sample CZODoug3_1_2_16f_FD_122242 | JGI IMG/M metagenome (GOLD analysis project Ga0137418, IMG submission 122242) | Vadose zone soil fungal communities from Angelo Coast Range Reserve, California, USA - CZODoug3_1_2_16fungal (Hybrid Assembly) | ecosystem: Environmental > Terrestrial > Soil > Vadose... | reverse complement strand
ACCAGCTCGGGGAAGGAGAGGAAGCTGTGGCCGCGCAGATACTCGATGAGCCGCGTCACCTGGCCGACGAACGCGCCCGTCAGCACCGACAGCGGCGCCAGCACCAGGAAGGGCGTCAGCGCGGTGAGGATGCCGGCCGACAGCGCGCGCCGGCCCTTGAGGCGCTGCGTGAGCCGCTCCTGCAGCGGGTGCAGGATGAAAGCCAGCACCGCCGCCCAGCCGAGCATGCCGCTCAAGGGGTCGAGGATCTTCAGCAGCAGGTAGCCGAGGATCGCCGCGGTGGCGAGCTGAAAGGTGCGCAGGTAGAAGGCGGATTCCAACGCCGCTACTCGGGATTGGTTTCCTTGCCGAAGCGGTAGTTGACCCGCAGCCCGTACACGCGTGGCTCGTTGGTCGTCTGGCGCAGGTCGAAGTTGCCGGTGTTGGTGTAGATGATGGCGTTCTTGTCCGTAAGGTTGGTGACGTAGATCTCCGCCAGCCAGTGGCCGCCCGCGGGATTTAACCCGAAGCGCAGATTCATCAGGGTATACGCCGGCTGCAGTATGCGCGGGAAGCCGTTGGAGCCCACCACATGCAGGTCATCCCACATGTCCCCCTTGTGGGCCACGTCGAACTGCGCGTAGCCGTTGAGGTTCCCGCTGAGCGGATGCTGGTAGCGCAGGTTACCGCTGTAGTTGAAGTACGCCACGAAGGGCAGCCGCTCGCCGACATTGCCTTCGAAGGTCGGGTAATGGCTCGATATGAGGTGTGAGTCGGTGTAGCTGGCTGAGGCCTGCAGCGACCAGTTCTCGTTCACTTTGTAGTCGACGTTCGACTCGGCGCCGTAGACGCGCGCCTGCCCGACGTTGGCATAGAAGCTGGCCGAGGGGCAGACGTTGATGTCGTAGATGATGGTCTGCAAGTCCCTCCAGTTCATGAGGTATGTCGCGCCGTTCCACAACAGTCGCCCGCCGAGGCTCGTCGTCTTCCAGCCGATCTCGAAGTTGTTGAGCGTATCGGGGATGTAATCCTGCGGCACTCCCTTCGTGTAACACAACGCGGGATCGCCGGAATTGGAGCCGCCATCACGGAAGCCCTGACCGAAGTCGGCGTACAGCATCACCTTGTCGGTGACCTTGTAGTTCATGCCGAACTTACCGTTCACCTTATGTGAGGAGCCCACCGACAGGCTCGGCGACACGGCCACGTAAGCGAACTGGCCGTAGGGGCTGTAGTAGGTGAAGTCGGAGTGAAAGTGCACGACACCCGCTTCGACGTTCAGCTTGTCGGTGATGTCAAAACTGATATTCGCAAACTCTGTGGTCTGCAGGTAGTCGGAGCGGGTCGTATAGGCGTACCACTGACCGGGCGGCAGCGATGGGCCAATGGTGCCGTTATAGCTGTTCTCATAGAGAAACGCGGCACCGTTGGTCTGGAGTCCCGGCACGTAGTAAGTACTGCCGGAGTTCTTGTCGAGGGTCTTCTCCCAGTACAGGCCCCCGAGCCAATGAAACCGGCCCCCGGGCTTGGAGGCGAGCCGCAGCTCGTTCGACCAGCGCTCGGGATTAGTGTGATATTCATAGTACTGCAGCGGCACGTTGCAGCCGGTGAAGGGCGTGCCCCCGTAGGCCGGGTCGCTCTGGCAGGTGAACCCCTCCTGGGATCCCGCGGGGGCGCCGAACGGCGGGAAAAACGGAGTGTAGGACGGCGCGAAGTTCTCCATGTACTGCGAGTACTCGTCCCACCTGCGTGTGGGGAGCGACCAGTAAGTGCTGGCGAATACCAGGTCCCCGATGCCGACGTCCCCGTCGACGTGAAAATCCCCGATCTTGGCCTGGTTTGCAAGATACTCGGGACCGAAGCGCGAGACCTGGCGGGGACCGTAGTTCGCCAGGTCCTCATCCCACGCGCCGCGGGCCGTCTGGCGCTGATAGTCGTACGACAATGTGGCACTCCAGGCGTCGCTCAATACCGCCCTGAGGGCGACACGCCCGCCCTCCTGATGCTCGCGGTTGAAATTGTTGCGCGCCCACAAGGCGTTGTCCGAGACCGCGCCGTTCACCCAGGTGCGCGTCCTGAGCAGGTTATCGATGAAGCCCCCGTGGGAGGCGCTGAATGCCGAGAAGCGCACCCCCAGTCTGCCGTCGATCAGCGGAAAATTGATAAAGCCCTCTTCGGTCCAGTTCTGCTGGCCGCCGTGGATCTGGCCGCCGTCGAAGTCAGCGCCGGCGCTGAAAGTGTTCACGTTGGGTTTGTTGGTGATGTAGCGGACCGCACCGGCCATGGAGCTCGCGCCGAAAGTCGTGCCCTGCGGGCCGTTCAGCACCTCGATACGCTCGATGTCGTAGAGGTGCAGGTCGGGCTGCACCCCAAACCAGCTCAGGGAGCTGTCGTCGAGAAAGAATCCGGTCGCGGAAGTGTTGGCGTAGTTCGGGTTGGTGCCGTCGGACACGCCGCGCATGTAGAACGTCTGCGTGCCGGGACCGATGCTGATGAATGAGATCGACGGAATCTTTTGCGCGTAGTCGTCGAACCGTACGATGCCCAGGTTCTCCAGGTCCTTGTGCGTGAGCACGTTGATGCTTATCGGAACGTCCTGGAGGTTCTCCTCGCGCTTGCGCGCCGTGACGACCACTTCCTGCAGCCCCCCGCCTGCGGCGTCCGCGGTCGCCGCGAGCACTGGCGTGCGCGGTGCGGCGACACTGGCGAGCGCCGCCGCCACGGCGAGGCCGATTCGGGAGCCTGGGGGCAGCGTCCGGGAGGTTCTGCACACGTGGTCGGCTGCACAAACCTCGGTTCTTGTACCCATGCGCTGCTCCCCGTCAGTCATTGGTATGGAGCGCTTTTGCCCTGGCGCGTCTTGGTGATGATCGTTTGTACGAGCGCTCTTAGTCAACGATCGTTCAACAAGGCCGACGCGCGGCAGCGCCGCGGATCCGCCGCTCAGCCTTCGAAGCGCTCGAGACTGTCCCCGAGGGCGCGGCGCAACGGCTCGAGTTCGCTCTCGAAATGCCGCCAGTGGCCCACTGCCGAGGTGTACAGCGGCTGACGCACCTGTTCGGCGCTGGCGGTGCGCACCGAGCGCCTCGTCTCGTGAAACGCAACGCACGCAGCCTCGAAGGGCAGCCCGCAATGCTCGAGCAGGCGGCGGATGTTCGTCTCCGGATCGCGCACCAGTTCCTCGTACTGCAGATGCAGCACCTTGCCGGGGAGCACCGCGTCCCAGTGGTCCATGAGCGACAGATAGCAGCGGTAGTAGCGACCGAGATCCTCGAGGTGGTAGCTGAATGTCTGTCCCACGGCGAAGTACTGCTTGAAGGTGCTGAAGCAGGCATCCATGGGATGACGGCGTGCGTCGATGATGGTGGCCCTCGGCAGGATCGCGTGGATCAGGCCGATGTGACTGAAGTTATTGGGCAGTTTGTCGGTGAAGCGCTCACGCCCGTGGCGCAGCGGTGCCGTCTGCGCGATGTAACGGGCGCCGAGTGCCCTCAGATGCGCGGCAGAAACCTCGCGCATGGTCTCCGGGTAGCCGTCCTGGGCGGGAGCCATGGCGTCGAGCTCGCGCGTGATGATGAGGATGTTCGGCAGCTCCATGGTGCCTTCGACCTGCGAATGGCTGGCAAGGATCTGCTCCACGAGCGTGGAGCCCGAGCGCGGCAGGCCGACGATGAAGATCGGTGCGCGGCTTGGGTCGCCAGCGCCGGCACGCCCGGCGAAGAACGCCGCATCGAAGAACGCGCGAATACGCTGGCAGCGGCGTTCGAATCTTTCGATGTCGAATGGCGCATCGAGGCGCCGCAGCGCGTTGCCCTGCGCGTAATGCGCGAAGGCCGCTGCGTGCTCCCGGCGCTGCTCGAGCGCCTTGCCCAGCGCAAAGTGCAGCTGGGCCTCGTTGGTGCGCCCGCGCTGGTCGCTCGCCAGCTGCGACCGCATCGCCGCGACCTCGGCATCGCTGAAGTCGTAGTTCTTCAGGTCCGCGAGGCTCCACCAGGCTTCGGCAAGGCCCGGATCCATGGCGAGCGCGGCCTGGTAGGCGGCCTCGCTTTCAGCCCGCCTGCCGAGGGTCTTGTGCACGTGACCGATGGTCGTTCGCAGGCGCACCTCGTGCGGCTGCAGACGCGCCGCGCGCTCGTAGGCCTCGAGAGCTTCCTCCTGCTGCATGAGCCGCGTCGCCACCGAAGCAATCGTGAGCCAGGTCTGCGGATTGTCGGGCTCGATCTTCGCCGCATGGCGCGCGGCCGCATCCGCCTCCACGAGACGCCCGACAGCAATGAGCGCCGGCCCGAGCCCCCGCCACGCGAGCGGAAAGTGTGCAGACTGTCGCAGGGCATGGCGCAGCAGGCGCTCGGCATCGTGCGCCATGTCGGCGGCCAGTGAGACCGCAGCCAGCCCGCACAGCGCTGCGACGTGACTCGGATCCTGCTGCAGAATCCCGCGAAAGATGGTCTCGGATTTTCTGCGATCGTCGGTCGTCAATGCTGCGCTGGCTTCCTCGACGCGCGCGCGCAGCGGATCGGTGAGCCGTGCGCGCTCGAAGGCAATGCGCGCGTCGTCGTACTGACCCAGATCTACGAGCGCGTCCGCGTACGCCAGCCAGGCGCGGTGGTGGTGCGGCTCCTTTTCCAGTACGCGCCGTACCTCGGCGCGCGCCTGCGCCGCCCGGCCGTCGCTCCGGTAAGCGCGTGCCAGGTCGACGCGCGCGTTCGCATAGTCGGGTGCGCGGCTGAGCGCGCGCTCGAGCGTGGAAATGCTTTCAGGCACTTTGTCCTGATCCAAAAGCGCCACGCCAAGGAGCCACAGGCAGTTCACCTCCCCGGGGAACTGGGCCTCGAGCGCGCGCAGCATGCGTTCGGCGGTCGCGGCGCGGCCGGCGCGCAGTGCGCCGAGCGCCTGGCGGCGGCTCTCCTCGAATGTGGCGGGTGTGTTCGGCGAGTTCATGGTTGGGCAGGTGCGGGTACGCGGCAGTTTGCCCCGGCAGCGGGGGCTCAGGCTACACTCACCCATCGCGTGCCGCCCGGTGCGCATACACACCTCGAAAGACTGCGTACATGAGACGCCTGCTGCCGACCGTTGTTGCCTTCATCGCCGGCCTCGAGCCACTCGCGGCACAGGCGGGCCGCGCCCTGACGCCCGAGGATTGGTTCCGCTTCCAGGCGGTGTCCGATCTCAAGATCGCACCCGATGGCGCCGCGGTCGCCTACCTCGTGACGAGGTACGACAAGGAGTCTGACGAATCCAGGAGCGCGCTGTGGATGGCCAACTGGGCGGGGGACGCGAGCGTGCAGCTGACGCGCGGCGAGAGCGTGTCGGAGCCGCGCTTCAGCCCCGACGGGCGCTACCTGAGCTTCCTGTCGGCGCGCCCTGCCGGGGAGCGGACCCAGCTGTGGGTTCTGGATCGGCGCGGTGGGGAGCCGCGGCAGCTGACTCACGTCAGCGGAGAGCTCACGAGCTACGAGTGGTCGCCCGACGCTCAGCGCGTCGTGCTCGTGATGCACGCCAGCGGCGAGGCGGAGGGCAAACCGCCGCAACCCATCGTCATCGACGCGTTCGAGTTCAAACGCGACCGGGAGGGCTACCTGAGCGCGGCCTCGCGCGCGCATCTGTACCTCTTCGATGTGCGCAGCGGCGCCTGCCAGGCGCTCACCGCGGATTTCGGCCGCCGGGAATCGCATCCGGCCTGGTCGCCCGACGGCGAGCAGATCGCCTACCTCAGCGACCCCATGAAGGGCCCTGCGCAGACCGGCAGCGATGAGATCGACCTCATTGCCGCCCGCGCCGGCGCGACGCCGCGCCAGCTGCTGACGAGCTGGTCGCCCAACAACCCGAGGCTCGCATGGAGTCCGGACGGAACACGACTCGCGTTCCTGCAGGGCGCACAGCCGAGACTCAACGCCTACATCATGGACACTCTGGCGACGGTCGAGGTGAAGTCGGGTGAGGTGCGTGCCCTGACCGAGCGCCTCGATCGCGCGGTCCTCTCGCCGGCGTTCGCAGCCGACGGCCGCTCACTTGAATTCGCCGTCGAGGACGACGGCACCCAGTACCCGGCGCGGGTGCCGCTCGCGGGCGGGGCGATCGAGCGCCTCGGCGGGCCCATGGTGGTGCACGAGCTCGCGGCGGCGGCCGGGCACACCGCGGTGTTGGTTTCGACCGACGGCTCGCCGGTGGAAGTCTATGCGCTCGAGCAGGGCCGGCTGCGGCCCCTGAGCGCGCACAACCAGGCGCTGTTCGGGGAGTTGCAGCTCGGATCGGTCGAGGACATCGCCTTCAGGAGCCGCGACGGCACGGCGGTGCACGGACAGCTCGTCAAGCCGCCCGACTACCTGTCCGGGCGGCGCTATCCGACCATCGTGTGGATCCACGGCGGACCGAACGGCCAGGACGACCACTCCCTCGAGCTGCAGGGCTACGGACCGCCGCTCGAGCGGCAGCTGTTCGCGACCCACGGGTACGCGGTGCTCGCCGTCAACTATCGCGGCAGCACCGGGCGCGGCGCGCAGTTCGCCCGCAGCATTCTCGCCGACTGGGGCCACAAGGAAGTCGAGGACCTGCTCGCCGGGGTCGATTACGCGGTCGGCAACGGCATCGCCGATCCGGCACGCCTGGGGGTCGGCGGCTGGAGCTACGGCGGTCTGCTCACCGACTACCTGATCGCGAGTGACACGCGCTTCAAGGCGGCGATCAGCGGCGCCGGCAGCGGCAATCAACTCTCGACCTACGGCACCGACGAATACGTCGTGGAATACAACGCCGAGCTCGGAGCGCCGTGGCGCAATCCGGCGCTGTGGCTCAAGGTGTCCTACCCGTTCTTTCACGCCGACCGGATCCGCACTCCGACGCTGTTCCTGGGCGGTGACCGGGACTTCAACGTGCCGGTAGCCGGCAGCGAGCAGATGTATCAGGCCCTGCGCACGCTCGGGGTCCCGGCGCAACTCATTGTCTATCCCGGGGAGTACCACTCGCTCACCCGACCGAGCTTCCTGGTCGATCGCTCCCGGCGTTACCTCGACTGGATGGGGAAGTACCTCCAGGGCCAGCCCTAGCGGGCGGCGCTCTGCAGGCCTCAGCGGGCGCGGCCGACGAAAGTCTCATCGGTGAGACTGTCCAGAAACGCGAGCAGCGCGCTGCGCTCGGCAGCGGAGAACGGCACGCGTGGCAGACGCCGATCGGCACGCGCGGCCTGGGCGAGGGACGAATAGTGATCGAGCACCGCGGTGAGGCTCGCGAAGCGCCCGTCGTGCATGTACGGGGCGGTGAGCGCCACGTTGCGCAGGGTCGGGACCCGCATCGGGCGGGCGCTCGTGCCGTTGCGTGCGAAGCTCGCCTGCCCGGTCTCACCCTGCGCATCGCGCCAGTTGCCCGAGAAGTTGAATCCCGAGTGGCACCCCGAGCAGCCCGCGCGCCGGGAGAAGAACAGCGCCATGCCCTGCTTGGCTTGCCCCGACAGCGCCTCGTGCTCGCCGCCGAACACGTAGCGATCGAAGGGCGAGCCGCCCGAGATCAGCGTGCGCTCGAAGCTCGCGATGACCTTGACCACATGCTCGAAGGTCACGGGCGCGGGATCTCCCGGGAAAGCGGCGGCGAAGTCGTCCGTATACGCCGGATCCGCCGCGAGCTGCGCGCACACGGCGGCCTCCCGGCCCCTGAGCCCGAGCTCCACCGGGTGCTCATTCAACATCGGCTCGAGCATCTGTGCCTCGAGTGAGCGCACCCGGGGCCTCATCCAGCCGAAGCTGATGTTGTAAGCGACGTTGACCAGCGCCATGGCGTTGTGCGGCAGCGCCCCGCCGGTGGCGCCGATGGCGACCGGCCGATCCTGTGCGAAGGAGTGTGCGGGTTCGTGACAGCTCGCGCAGCTGTACTGACCGGTCACTGACAGGCGGCGCTCGAAGAACAGCCGCTCACCGAGCGCCACCTTGGCCCCGGACATGGGATTGTCAGGCGGTACCGCGGGCGTGGGGAAACCCCGCGGCAGGTGCCAGACATACTGTTCGGCCGCCAGCGCAGAGGCGGCGGCGAGCAGCAGCAGCGCAGCTGCCGGGAGGCCTCTCAGCGCGCGCCTCAGCGCCAGCTGGCCGCCGTGCCGGCGCGCGTCAACGCCGCGGTCTGGCCCGCGATCTGCGCTCGCTCCTGGATCCACTTGTCGAGCTCGTCCAGGCTGGTGGCATTGCTGCCGGAGGCGTTGGCGCGCTGATCCGCGACCCAGCTCTTCATGGCCGCCAGGAGCTTCCCCGCCAGCGCCCGGCTACCCGCGTACAGGTCGAGGTACGCCTGCTGCGCGTCGGGGATGCGACTGAGCGCGAGATACGCCTCGCCGCGATACTCGAGCGCGTCCGCGAAGCCCGGCTTGAGAGTGAGCGCCTTGTCGTACGCCGCGAGCGCCTCCTCGTAGTGCCCGAGCTTGCGGCTCGTGTAGCCCACGTAGTTCCACGCCTCGGGCAGCTGGGGGTCGAGCCCGGTCGCCTGCTGGAACTTGGCCAGTGCTTGGGTATACCGCTCCCGGGCCTCCTGCGCGGCCTTGTCCTTCTTGCCGGCATCGCTCGCCTGCGCGGCGGCCTCCTGTGCCTTGTCGGCTTTCTTCACGTAGTGCACGCCGTCGTTGTAGGCGTCGCGCGCCTTCTGTTGCGGTGTCTGCTCGCGCGGCATGGGGGGCGGTGCCGGCATGGACATCCCGCCGCCGCCGTTGGCCCAGCCCGCGGCCATCCCGCTCGCCAGCAGCACGCCGGCCAGCACCCGAAGAGCAATGCGCATAAACCGTCCTCCTGAAAACCCTATGCTGCAACGTTCGCGCCGCAGCGGGCAACCGCCCGCTGTACCCCTACGGCGCCCTGGGGGCCGGCGCCGCGACCGACCAGTGGGCGTTGCGGAATTTCCAGCGGCCGTCGCGCCGTTCCGCCACGGCGGTGAAGTAGCCGCGGTCCGTGACCCGGCCGCCGTCGGCGGCCACCCGCAGCTCGGACCACGAGCTCGCCATCACCGCCAGATCCGGCGTCAGCGGGTCGACGCGCAGATCGTCTCCCCAGCGCAGCTCGATGGACCTGAGCGTGCGCGTGAGATCGTCGATCCCCCGCGCCGCGGACGCGGCGTTCGAAAACACCAGTTGCCCGTCGGAGGCCATGAAGAACGAGGTGCCCGGGGAGAAGTAACGGCGCCAGGCGGCCGGGCCCTCGCGCGTGACGTCGTGCGCGACGTCCCGGGCGAACTGGCGCACCGCGTCGTTGACGGCGCTGCGCGTCGCAGGGCTCAGGGCGGCCGGCGCGGCGCCCACGGCATCACGCCGTGGCTCGCAGCCGCTCGAGGCCAGCGCTGCCGTGATGAGGATTGCCGCGACGACGCGCACGCGCTCACCAGCGATTGCGCAACTCGCGCAGCTTCACGAACACGGTGCGGGCATCGGGATGCTCGCCGATGTCGGGAAAGGCTTCCCGCAGCCGCGCTATGACCGCGGGATTCTGCAGCCGCAGGAACGTGTTGATGCCCTTCTCCTGCCCGAGCGTGGTCACCGGCGCGGCGGCCGGGTCATGATGGCGCGCCTGCTCGAGCAGCGGCGCCGCGTCCGGGTTGCTGGGCTCGCGATCGAGCGTGAACTCGAGGTTGCGTGCCAGGTACTCGTGGCCGGGGAACACACGCGTCTTGTCCGGCAGGCGCGCGAGCTGCGTGACGAAGGTGTCGTAGAGCTTCTCCGGGTCCCCGCCGTTGAAACAGTTGCCGGCACCGGCGTTGAACAGGGTGTCGCCGCAGAACAGCGCCGGCTCCTCGGTGCGCGACAGCAGGCAGATGTGCGTGAGCGTGTGCCCCGGGGTGTCGAGGCATTCGAGCTCCACGGTGCGCCCGACCTTGATGATGTCCCCTTTGGCGAGGCCCCGATCCACGCCGCCGATACGCGCGGCGGCAGCCGCGTGAGCCGCGACCTTGGCGTGGGTTGCCGCCTTCAGGCCGGCATTGCCGCCGGTGTGGTCGGTGTGCTCGTGGGTGTTGAGAATCTGCGTGATCTCCCAGCCGCGCTTGCGCGCCGCCTCCAGGCACAGCCGCCACTCCAGCGGATCGACGGCGAGCGCCTCGCCGGTCTCGGCACAGGCGATGAGATAGTGAAAATTGCGCAGGCTGTTTCCCGACCAGATACGTTCCGTCAACATAAAGTACCTTTGGCTGTCGCTAAGTCGCAACGTACCCTGAAACGGGCGGTGCGCGCCATAATGCACCCATGGCGCACACGTTTCTGTTCCAACCGGCGGTATGGACCGCGAAGGGGACGCTGTGGCGCGCCGACGGCGAGCCGCTGGAGGCCATCGGCCGCACCGAGATCGCGCATCGCGCGGAGTGCTGGCTGCTGTCGGGCACGCTCAAGGTGCTGGGATCCCCGCCGGCGGAATTCGTGCACGCGTACTGGATCGAGCCTCCCAGTCCCGACGGCACCAGCATGAAATGGCGCTTCGAGGACGCGACCTTCGGTACGCTACTCGGCCGCTTCGCGGTCATCGGCGAGTCGATCCTGTCGGTGTACGCCTGCGAATCCACGGGCTATCACGGCGCGGAGCACCTGGGCCAGATCGACGCCGACACCTACCGCACCGCCGGTGTGCTGCTGTTGAAGGACCAGATCATCTATTCCTGGCGGATGATGCTGCAGCGCACGTCGGAGCGCACCTGAGCACGCCCCGCGCCGCTCACGGTCCGCCGCCGCGCAGCGTCGGCAGGTAGTGATCCACCAGGAGCGCCGCGAACAGCCACATGAGATAGGTCACCGAGAAGCGGAACACGCGCATCGGCAGCTCCTCGCGGGCGGTGATCTTGAGCGCCAGCGCGTAGTAGAGGAACCCGGCGTTCAGCGCCAGCGCGGCGGCGAGATAGGCGAGGCCGCTCATGCGGGTGAGGAACGGCATCAGAGTCACGACCGTGAGCAGCACGGTGTACAGCAGTACCTGCAGGCGCGTGTAGGCGAGGCCGTGCGTCACCGGCAGCATCGGAATGCCGGCGCGCGCGTATTCATCGCGGCGCGCGATCGCGAGCGCCCAGAAATGCGGCGGCGTCCACACGAAAATGATGACAAACAGCAGCAGCGCGTTCGGGTCGATGCCGTTGGTCACCGCCGCCCACCCCAGCACCGGCGGCGCCGCCCCGGCCGCGCCGCCGATGACGATGTTCTGCGAGGTCGCCCGTTTCAGCCACAGCGTGTAGATGACCGCGTAGCCGATGAGGGACAGGAAGGTCAGCACCGCGGTCAGCAGGTTCACCAGAAAGGCGAGCATCGCCATGGCGGCGACGCCCAGCACGGCGGCGAACGCCAGCGCCTCACGCTCGGTCAGCTGCCCGCTCGGCAGCGGCCGCGCGCGGGTGCGGGCCATCTGCGCATCGATGCGCCGGTCGAGCACGTGATTGAGGGTGGCGGCGCAGGCGGCGGCGAGCGCGATGCCGAGATTTCCCCACACCAGCGCCTCCAGGGGCGGCGCCCCGGGGCTCGCGAGCAGTGTCCCGACGATGGCGGTGAAGGTGACGAGCGCGACGACCCTGGGCTTCGTCAACTCGAGGTAGCGGCGCCACACTGCCGGCGCTACGGGTGCATATTCCGATGTCGTCGCCACGGGATGCGCAGCCTAGCAGATCGCGGTGCGGCGCTGCCGGGGGAGCGCCTTACCGGGTGCTCAGGGATCGCAGCAGCGCCAGCGTGGCGAGCAGCAGCAGTGCGGCGCCGGCGGTGTGCGCCGTGGCGAGCCACAGCGGGAATGCCTTGAGCACCATGGATATGCCGATGAGCAGCTGCAGGCCGAGCGCCCCGAGCAGCGCCCAGGCGCGGAATCGCGCGCCCGACAGCCCACGGCGCCGCAACACGAACAGTGCCGCGAGCGTCAGTGCCGCCGCCGCCAGCAGCGCGCCCAGCCGGTGCGTGAGATGAATGGCGACGCGCGCCGGGTTGTCGAGCAGGCCGCCTTCATAGTCGATGTTGAGACCGCGCCACAGCACGAAGGCTTCGTGATAATCGCCGTGCGGCCACCACGTGCCCTGGCAGGTCGGAAAATCCAGGCAGGCGAGGGCAGCGTAGTTGCTGCTGGTCCAGCCCCCGAGCGCCATCTGCAAGGCGAGCGCGGCGAGACCCACGAGCGCGAGCTGACGGGCGCTCGCAATCGGTGAGGCGCCGCCGCCGCTGATCTTGTGGCCGGCGCTCTTGAGCGCGGTAGCCCCCCAGGAGCTGCGCGGGAGCGACAGCATCAGCCACCACAAGAGGCCAAGGGTGGTCATGCCGAACAGCAGGTGCAGCGTCACGATGAGGGGCTCGAGCTGGCGGGTGACGGTCAGCATCCCGAGCGCGGCCTGCACGATCAGGGTCGCGAACAGCGCCAGTGCGAACGGCACGCTCACCGGCCGCCGGCGGCGCGCGCTGATCGCGAGCACGGTGATCCCTGAGATCACCAGCCCGAGGGCGCCGGCCGCATAACGGTGGATCATCTCGCGCCACGCCTTGCCGGGCGCCAGCGGCCGCCCGGCATACGCGGCTTGTGCCGCGGCGCTGTGCTCCGCGCCCAGGGGTGTGAGGTGGCCGTAGCAGCCGGGCCAGTCGGGGCAGCCGAGCCCGGCAGCGCTCAGGCGCACGTAGGCGCCGAGCACCACTACGGCGAAGCACAACAGCACGCCTGCAACGGCCAGGCGACGCATCCAGCGGGCAACCGGCATGGTTGGAACTCTCGCGACGTCAGCCGATGTGCGACAGCTTCAGCAGCTTCTTCAGGTCCTCGAGCAGCCCGTGAGGATCCCGGCGCGCATCGTAGCTCATCATGAGGTTGCCGAGCGGATCGACCACGAACAGCGAGTGCTCGCGCCCCGGGGAGGGAAACTCGCGCAGCAGCGCCGCGCCGGCCGGGCCCGCCGCGTCCAGGATCTCGAGGCCGGCCTGCTCGCGCCCGAGCAGCTCGCGGGCACAGCACTCGGCGCTGACGAGGAACACCCGCTGCACGCGCGTCATGTCGTTGTTGAGCGCGAGGCGCGTCTGACGCATCACGTAAAGAGCCTGGCGGCAGGGGCTGTCGCAGGCGCCGTTGCCGACGTACACCAGCGACCACTGGCCGCGGAACGGCGTGCCGTACGTCGCCGCGGTAACGCCGGGCTGCGGCAGCCTCACCGGCGGCAGCGGCCGCGCCGGCGTGATCAGCACGCCGTGGTTGACGCGCTGCGCCGGCCGCCAGCCGGTGCCGTAGTACGTGAACAACGCCATCACGAGCGGCAGCAGAAACAGTGCCGCAAGGCCCGCCAGGGTGCGCAGGTTACGCGCGCGCAGCGCTCTCGCCGGGGTGTTCATGCGCTCGGGGCGGCGGGGTTCTTGCGCGTGCTCATGATCGCCCACACGATGAGCGCCAGCGTCGCGAAGCACCACCACTGGATGGCGTAGGAGAGGTGGCGGAGCGGTGCCATGCCGGGCGGCGGCTGCCACTCGCGCAGATAACCGAACGGGGCCTGCGGGTCGAGCAGCACGATGCGCGCCGCGAGCGGCGTGCCGAGCGCGGCGCCGAGCTCAGCCACGCTCGGGTAACTGGTGAGCTTGGGCCACGCCGCGCGCGCGTCGGGGGCAGCGCGGCCGCTGGCGAGCCCCGGGCTCGGAAGCTGCGCAATGCGGCCGCTCAGGGTCACGGGCGCCGCGGCCTCCAGGGAGATGTCCGGCAAGCGCGCCCGCGTGCCGGAGAACGGCACCCAGCCGCGATCGATCAGCAGCACGGCAGCCTCGGCGCGCCTGAGCGGCGTCAGCACTTCGTACCCGGCGCGCCCGCCATGAGTGCGGTTGTCGAGCAGGAACTGGTGCGCGCCATCCAGCCGCCCCGTCACGCTCACGCGCTGGTACAGCGGCACATCGCCCACGGGGCGCTCATCGAGGGCGATCACCCGATCGGCGCCGCGCGCGAAGCGGCTCCACTCTTCCTGGCGCTGGATCCCCTTGTGCCACTGCCACACCCCCAGGCGGATGAAGAGCGCGCACAAGAGCAGCGTCGCGACCGTGAAGCCGGCCGACGGGGCGAACACGCTTCTGCCGAGCCTCAAGCCGCGCGACATGGATCATTGCTCCGCGGCACCCCGGCGCTACACTGCGCCCCATGCGCGCGCTGGTGTTGGTGCTGATCCTGGCGAGTCTCGCGGGGATCGTCGCGAGCCTGGGCTTCGGGCTGTTTCATCTGTCGCGCGGCGGCGCGGACGATTCGCGCAAGCTGGCGCGCGCCCTCACCATCCGCATCGCCGTGTCGCTGGTGCTGTTTGCGCTGTTGATGCTGGCCTGGTACCTGGGGCTGATCGCGCCCCACGGCCTGCAGTCCGGCAGCGTCCCGCCGCATCCGTGAGAGCGGGCGCGCAGCTACAGCCAGTAGACAAAGATGAACAGGCCGAGCCACACCACGTCGACGAAGTGCCAGTACCAGGCGACCGCCTCGAAGGCGAAATGCCGGGTGGCGGTGAAGTGCCCGCGCAACACCCGCAGCCAGATGACCGTGAGCATGATCGCGCCCACCGTCACGTGCAGGCCGTGGAAGCCGGTGAGCATGAAGAACGTCGAGCCGTAGATACCGGTCGAGAGCCGCAGGCCGAGCTCCCGGTAGGCCTCGCCGTACTCGTGGGCCTGCAGGCTGACGAAGCTGAATCCCAGCAGGAACGTCAGCGCCAGGAACAGCGCCAGCCGGCCGCGCCGGCCGGCACGCAGCGCGTGGTGGGCGATGGTGACCGTGAGTCCGCTGGTGAGCAGGATCGCGGTGTTGAGCGCGGGTACGCCGAAGGCGGGAATGGTGCTGAAGGTGGAGTCGGCGTGGCCGCCGACGTGAGCCGGGCCGTTGGTCGGCCAGACGCCCTCGAACTGCGGCCAGAGGATGAAGTTGGTGAACACCTTGACGCCCTGGCCGCCGAGCCACGGCACCGACAGCATGCGCGCGTAGAACAGCGCGCCGAAGAACGCGGCGAAGAACATCACCTCGGAGAAGATGAACCACATCATTCCCATGCGGAACGAGCGGTCGACCTGCAGGTTGTAGATGCCGTGCTGGTTCTCGTCGATGACGGTCGAGAACCAGCCGAAGAACATGTAGGCGAGCAGCACCGCGCCGGGCAGGAAGACCCAGGCACCCGCCCAGTCATTCAGGTAGCCGATAGCCCCCAGCATGATGGCGAACAGCGCGATCGAGCCGCGGATCGGCCACGGACTGTCGTGCGGGATGTAGTAGTGGCTGCTGTCGGGAGCGTGTGCGTTGGCCATGTCGGTGCCTAGGGTTGGCGGGTGACGCGCGAGGATTCGTCGTAGAAGGTGTACGCCAGTGTGATCAGATCGATGTGGCGCGGCAGCGCCGGGTCGATGAAGAAGCGCACCGGCATGTCGCGCCCCTCGTCGAGCCGGAAGTGCTGGGGCGAGAAGCAGAAGCATTCGGTCTTGTGGAAGTACGCGGCCACCTCCGATGGGGCGATGTTGGGCACCGCCTGCGCCACGGTGTCACGCCCGCTGAGGTTGTGCGCGTAGAACTGCGCGGTGTAGAGCTGGCCCGGATGCACGTCGAGCGTGCGCACCACGGGGCGGAACTCCCAGTTGCCGGCGCTGGCGATGTCCGCCAGGAATTCCACCTTCACGGTGCGATTGACGTCCGGGTGCTCGATGGCCTGCACGCGCTCGAGGAGCCTGGTCTGATCGCCGTAACCGGTGACCGAGCACAGCACGTTGTACAGCGGCACCAGTGCAAAGCCGAACCCGAAGCTGCCGGCCGCCATGGCGAGCAGCTGCCACAGCAGATGGCGGTTTGCGCGCCGCGGGTCGCTCATGGCCGGCCGCGCACCAGTGTCATGACGATGAAGCCGAAGTAGAAGACCG
>Ga0137418_10002859_pt1 | contig 15807 bp, 8 predicted proteins | sample CZODoug3_1_2_16f_FD_122242 | JGI IMG/M metagenome (GOLD analysis project Ga0137418, IMG submission 122242) | Vadose zone soil fungal communities from Angelo Coast Range Reserve, California, USA - CZODoug3_1_2_16fungal (Hybrid Assembly) | ecosystem: Environmental > Terrestrial > Soil > Vadose... | reverse complement strand
ATCTTGACCGAGGTAATGCTGGAGCAAATGGCGTCGCTTCATACCAAGACACGTCGCTCGCCTTTGATTGGTCGGGCAAGGCCAATGGGAAGCCTGGCTACTACAATTGGGATAAGAAGAACTTGGGACCGCGGCTCGCGCTGGCGTGGGCGCCGCGGAAAAGTGGCGGACTCTTGGGCAGCCTGTTTGGAGAAGGGAAGACCTCGATTCGCGCCGGGGCCGGAATCGTCTATGACCGGATGGGGCAAGGCATCGCCGACGATTTTGCCCGCAACGGCTCGTTTGGGCTTTCAACAGGATTATCTAATCCTGCTGGATTTTTGTCGCCATACAACGCACCCCGGTTAACCGACATCCATTCGATTCCCACCCAAGACCTCAACGGCAACGTGATCTTCATACCGCCGCCGCCGGCGGTCTTTCCGCAAACTTTCCCTGCGGGGAACTTTGCAATTGCGCACAGCATTGATTCCGGTCTAAAGACGCCGTTCGCCTACACGTTCGATTTTTCCGTGGGTCGAGAGTTACCCGGAGGATTCTCGGTCGAAGCCTCCTATGTCGGGCGACTTGCACATCGGTTACTTACGCAATTGGATGTGGCGACGCCGCTAAACTTGAAGGATCCAAAGACTGGGGTGGATTATTTTACAGCCGCAACCGCTTTGGCCAAAGTGTATCGTTCGGGAGTCACAACAGATCAATTCAGTGCTTCTCAGGTACCCGCAAACGTTGCGCAGTATTGGTCCGATATTCTGCAGCCTCTGCAACCTGGGGACGCCTATCAGGTCTCTTCCTGTGTTGGACAGGATTCCCTGGGCAATCCGCTTATCACTTCCACCACCAGCCCGGTCGTTGCGGCGTACGATCTGATGTGCGGCAATAATCTGAACGAGACGACCGGACTGCTGGTCCTTGATTACTTTGGGATCACCGGAGCCTCGGGCAATTCCTATTTCCCGGCGGCGGGAGTCAGCCCCAACAATACCTATCTTCAACAGAATGGAGTAGGGTCGTTCGCCTTCTACAATCCACAGTACGCCACTCTGTACGTCTGGAGATCGATGGGAACTGCGAATTACAACGCTTTGCAGGTGGACCTGAAGCATAAGATGACGCACGGCGTGCAATTCGACTTTAACTACACGTTTTCAAAGTCAATCGACCTGTCATCTGACGCAGAACGCGTCGGAACTATCGGTGGAACCGGCGGGCAAGTGCAAAACGCATGGAGTCCTTATCAGTTTCGCGCGGTGTCCGATTTCGATACCACCCATCAATTCACCACGAACTGGATCGCCGACTTGCCGTTTGGCCGAAACCACCTTCTCGGTCGCAACGTAAACAAAGGACTGGATGCGATCATCGGCGGCTGGCAGTTGTCGGGACTGGGCCGTTGGACCAGCGGCTTCCCATTCAGCGTTGGCAATGGCTTTCAGTGGCCGACCGACTGGGACCTTTCCGGCAACGGAATTCAGACGGCGCCCGTTAAAACGGGAACCTTCTACAATCCGGCTCACATTGGCGAGCCAAATATTTTTGCGAATTTGTCCGGTGGAGCTGGTTCGTTCCGCGAGCCGTTCCCCGGCGAGGCCGGTCAGCGCAATAATTTGCGCGGCCCCGGCTTCTTCAGCGTGGACGCGAGTCTTGCTAAGCGCTGGACCATGCCGTGGAATGACGGGCACAGCATCCAACTTCGCTGGCAAGTCTTTAACGTTTCGAACTCGAAGCGGTTCGATCCGTTGAGCGTCAACTCGTTCCTCGATGTTTACGGGTCGACATTTGGCGATTACCAGAGGCTTTCGACCAAACCGCGTGTAATGGAATTCGCGTTGCGCTACGAGTTCTAACGGTCGGTTAAACCCGCAAACGCCGCCGGACTACAGAGTCTGGCGGCGTTTTTTTTCACGGGCAGCGTTATAGCGAGATTTAGGACAGATTGGTCTGGGATAAACTAGATTCTGGATGAAGTTGAACGGGTATGATATTCTAATCATTCCCGCAGCGAAACCATCCGGAATTGCTGCAACTGTCGGGGCGTAGCGCAGCCTGGCTAGCGCGCCTGGTTCGGGACCAGGAGGTCGAAGGTTCAAATCCTTTCGCCCCGACCACTTTAAACTCACCAAAATCCAAACAAGCATGTCGATGGAGGGCAGCCGCCTATTAGCGGGCTCCGTCTGCTCTTTGAATTGGTAACTGGCCGACCGGTCACGAACAGCGCTCAGCCGCCGGCCAGATTGCGCACCAGCAGCCACAAATTCGCGGGCCGTTCGGCGAGCCGCCGGACGAACCACGGATACCAGAAATTTCCATAAGCGATCAACACGCCGCAGCGCCATTCGCCCGTAACCAATCGCTGCTGTTCCGGTCGCTGGATTCCATAGAGCATTTGGATTTCGACTGCGCTCTTAGCCAGACCTTCGGCGGCAGCGAAATCGGTGATACCGCGAATGAGTTGCGGATCGTGCGTGGCCAACGCTGCGCGGCGTACGGTGCGCTGATGCTGAGCGCGCAGCAGCTTCTGCGCCAAGTGCAGGTAGTTCTTGACGATGTCTTCGCGGCCCTGCATCGCAATGCTCGCTGGCTCCGAGTATGCGCCCTTGACCAGCCGGATTGATGGCGCCAGCGGCAGCAGCGAATCAATATCAGCTTCCGTTCGGTGCAGATAGGCCTGCAAACAAATTCCGGTGTTCGGAAAATCCGCGGCGAGTTTTCGGTAAATCCGCAGCGTTGCATCCACGTAGCTGCTCGCTTCCATGTCCAGCCACAGCGTACGATTGGGATTTTCCGCGGCCAGCAGCCGGCGCAAATTCTGTTCGCAAATATCCGGCGAAAGATCGAGACCCAGTTGCGTCAATTTTACCGAGACTTCCGTTTGCAGCTTTTCGGAGTGAATCTTTTCCAGTACCTGCGAGTAGTGCGCGGTAACTTGTTCTGCTTCGTTCAGATCAAGAACATTTTCGCCGAGGTGCGTGAGCACGGTTCCGATTTTCCGTAGCTCCAGCGCACGCGCCGCGCGTAGTGCATCATCCAGCGTTTCGCCCGGCATAAAACGGGAGACGCTTTTCTTGACGAACGCGAAGCGGCTGGCGCGCTCCCGCAACCATTTGTTTTGCGAAGCGGCAAGCAGCAATGCGCGTATCGCGCTCATCAATCATTTTCTCCTATTTTTCCCCTTTTTCTCCGCTTAAATTCCCAGCGCCCGCAGCGCCAGCCCGGCAATCGCGCCGCCAGCCAGCGGGCCGAGGATTGGAATTGGCGCGTAGCCCCAGTCGGAGTCACCTTTACCGGCGATCGGCAGGATCGCATGCATCAGCCGGGGCCCAAAATCGCGCGCGGGGTTTATTGCATAGCCCGTGGTTCCGCCGAGCGAAAGTCCAACTCCCCAAACCAGGCTGCCCACAAGATATGGTCCCAGCCCGGCCGCCAATCCCGTCGGCGCAACCGCCTTGGAAAAAATGGCGCCGACGACAAACACCAGCACGAACGTGGCGATCACTTCGCTCAAAAAATTCGGCAGCATGCTGCGAATCGCCGGGCCGGTGCAAAAGCAGGCCAGCTTGGCGTGTTGATCCGCGGTTTCTTTCCAGTGCGGAAGAAAATGCAGCCAGACTAACGTGGCGCCGGCCATTGCGCCGAGCATTTGCGCCAGCAGGTACGGCAAAAACTTTGCAAAGCTGCCAGCCTTCACCGCCATTCCGATGGTTACCGCGGGATTCAAATGCGCGTCGCTGCTGCCGCAGGCAATCGAAACGAAAACTCCGGCCATCACTGCAAATGCCCAGCCAGCGGTAATCACAATCCAGCCGCTGCCTTCCACTTTGGATTTTTTCAGGAGCACTCCGGCCACCACGCCATCGCCGAGCAAGATCAAGATCATCGTGCCCAGGAATTCTCCCAGCCAGGCTGAGTTCATCACGCTCTCTCCATTTCAGTTGTCCGTCCAATCAAAAGATCTGGCCACTGCCTTCTTCCAGCCCCGGTAAAAACGGTCGCGGTCAAGCTGCGCCATCTTTGGTTTCCATACGCGGTCGGACTTCCATTTCGTGCGTAACTCTTCGATTCCGGAATAAAATCCAACCGCCAGCCCTGCCGCGTACGCCGCGCCCAACGCAGTCGTCTCCTGCACCACCGGACGCACCACTTCTCGGTTCAAAATATCCGCTTGAAATTGCATCAACAATTCGTTGACCACCATGCCGCCGTCGACGCGGACGCTTTTGAGTTCAATCTGCGCGTCCTTTTCCATGGCTTCCACCACGTCGCGGGTCTGGTACGCCGTTGCCTCCAGCACCGCGCGTGCAATGTGACCCTTGTTTGCGTAACGCGTTAAACCTGCAATCACGCCGCGCGCCGAATCTTTCCAGTAAGGCGCATACAAGCCGCTGAAGGCCGGCACAAAATAGACGTCGCCATTGTCGGTTACAGTCAGCGCAAGGGTTTCCACGTCGCTGCTGTTTTGAATGATGCCGAGATTGTCGCGCAGCCATTGCACCAGCGCTCCGCTGATGGCCACGCTTCCTTCCAGCGCGTAGTGGGCCGGCGCTTTGCCAAATTTGTAGGCGACCGTTGTGAGCAAGCCGTAGGCCGACTGCACCAGCCGCTCGCCGGTATTCATCAGTAGAAAACAACCGGTGCCATAAGTGTTCTTCACTTCGCCTTGCTGAAAGCAGGTCTGTCCCACCAGCGCAGCTTGCTGGTCGCCAAGAATTCCTGCGATGGGCACGCCTTTCAGCGCAGCAATGGAAGCTTCAGCATAAATCTCGCTGCTCGATTTCACGGCTGGCAGCAAGCTCGCCGGAATGCCAAATGCGTCGAGCAATGCTGGATCCCACTGCAAGGTCTTCAAATTCAAAAGTTGCGTGCGGCTGGCGTTGGTGACGTCGGTGACGTGCACTCCGCCATTCGTGCCGCCGGTGAGGTGCCACAAAAGGAAGGCGTCGATGGTGCCGAAGAGCAGTTCGCCCGCGGAAGCTCTTTGCCGCGCGCCCGCTACGTTGTCCAACAGCCAGCGGATTTTCAGGCTACTGAAATAGGTGCTGAGCGGAAGGCCAGTCGCTTCGCGAAAGCGATTCTGCCCGCCGTTCATTGCATATCGGGTAACTTCGTCGGCCACTCGCGTGTCTTGCCAGACAATCGCATTGGCGATCGCTTTGCCGGTTTGCTTGTCCCAGATCACTGTGGTTTCGCGTTGATTTGTAATTCCCACCGCCGCGATTTCGGTGGAGGGTATTCCGCCGCTCTGCAAGGCCGCACCAATCACCTCTGCGGTATTGGCAATGATTTCCGCGGGATCGTGCTCCACCCAGCCGGGCTTTGGATAGATCTGCCGGTGCTCTTTTTGCGCGACGCTGACAATGCGTCCGTCAGCGTCGAACACGATGAACCGAGTGCTCGTGGTTCCCTGATCGATCGCACCGATATACTTTTTCACGTGTTTAGGCCCCGTTCAGTTCCAGTGCGTCCAGCAAACCAATAATTCTCGACGAATAGCCGGAAACCGCCGCCGAAGCGAGCGCCGATTCCCAACGCTTTTCGCCGCCCAGTAGCGACGCCACCACCGGTGCCGCTGCTAGTGCCTGTTTCCATCCATAAAGTTCCGCGCCAGTTCGCCGCGCCAGTAAATCTTCGATGCTTTCCGCCATCTCGTTTCTGATGCAATAGACAATCTCTGCCTGAATCACCGGCAACCGTGCCGAAATGCGTTCTTTCCAGCTAGAATCTTCCGCAAGTAGCTGCAGGACCTGTACCGCGCGCGATCCGAATTTTCCGCAGAGGTGCCGAGCCACGTCGCCCGCAAGAGAATACTCTTTCTCCAGTCGGTTCGCTAAATCTTCGTTAAAGTTTTCCGAACCTGCCAACCGGTGCTCTTTGGTTTTGCATTCGGTCACCGGGTCGCCCATCTCTCGCTGTACGGTATTAATCGTGTCTTCGGCCATCAGGCGGTGAGTGGTCCATTTCCCGCCCAGAATGCTGATCAAACCGCTGAAGCTGTCCAACTCTACCTCGTGATCGCGAATCAATTGGCTGGTTTCGGTTTGTCCGGGCGCCGCAACGAGTGGCCGCAAACCGGCCATTCCGCTCAGCGCGTCCTGCAGCCGCAGTGGATTTTCCAGATAGGGATTTAACTGCCGCAATAAATAATCGGCTTCCTCTTTTTCGACCACCATGCGCGTGCGCCCGGTTAGTTCATCGTCGGTGGTACCGACCAGCAATCGCTCCTGCCACGGCACCGCGAAAATCACTCGTCCATCCTCAGTGTGAGGCACCAGTAGCGCATCGTTTCCGGGAAATGTTTCCGCGGAATAGAGCAGATGCACACCCTTGCTGGGCCGCATCCGGCTGGCCAGATGCGGATTGGCCAGTGCGCGAACTTTGTCGGCGCCGGTGCCAGTGGCATTCACAAACTTCCGCGCCGATACCACAAACTCTTCGCCCGACAGCTCATCGCGCGCGACGCCGCCGGTCAGCTGGTTCCTGCCGTCGCGTGTGAAGCTGGTCACGCGCGCGTGATTAAGTGCGATGCCGCCAGCCTCGCTAAAACTTTCGACCAGTGCCAGATTGTATCGGGCATCGTCAAATTGCCCGTCGGAATAGAAAACCGCGCCGCGCAAACCGTCCGCAGACAATCCCGGCATGCGTTCTAGCGTTTTGTCACGGGACAAAAATCCGCTCGGAAACAGATTGCCCTCGCCGGCGACCGCGTCGTACATCTTCATGCCGATCATGTAATAGGCGGCGCGCATCCACGAATATATGGGAATCAAGAAGTGTGCAGGGTGAGCCAGGTGTGGTGCGTTGGCCAGCATGTAGCGCCGTTCCCGCAGCGCGTTTCTTACCATGCGGAATTCTTCCAGGTTAAGGCTTTTTACCGCCTGTTCGAGGTAGCGCACTCCACCGTGCACCAGCTTGGTCGAAGCGCCGGACGCGCCGGACGCGAAATCTTGTGCTTCCAGGAGCAAGGTGCGCAACCCGCGCAATTGCCCGTCCAGCGCGCAACCCGCGCCAGTCGCGCCTCCGCCTATCACGCACAAATCAAACTGTGAATCCCGCGCAGAAACTTTTGCATTTGTTCTGGGTTTCATGAATGGTTCGTCGGCACTCCCTTGTTGGTGCGTCGGATGGTTTCACCGTAGCGAAGTTACGCAGAGAGCTCGAGATGCATCTAAGCATATAGGGCCCACGAAAGAGAGTGAAGGAAACATGAACACAATGGTACGCAAATTTGCATTATTGGCAGCGCTGGTTGCGCTGGCCTTTTCAGGAGCTGCGTCCGCGGAAACTCCAAAATCGGTAACGGGTGCGGCCACCATCACTGTGACAGCTATAGCCAAGAAAGACGCGGCTCCTCCGCGGGTCGCGAAAGACGATGTACAGCTCAGTGTGAACAAGGAACGCAAGCAGGCGGCCGGTTGGTCCAAAGGAGACTCGCTGGCGCTGGCCATTTTGATCGACGATTCGCTGGGCAGCAACGCCGCGAGTCAGTGGAATGACCTGAAACAATTCATCATGGCGCAACCGCCCAACACCGCGATTGCCGTAGCTTACGCGTCAAATTCTTCCGCATTGGTCGCGCAAGATTTCACCACCGATCACGCGCTCGCAGCGAAAGCGTTGCGCATTCCGCGTGGAGAATTGGGAGCGGGATCCAGTCCTTATCTCGCGGTGATCGATTGGCTGAAACGCTGGCCTGCCACTGGCGGCCGCCGTTCGCTGTTGCTGGTATCTTCCGGAATCGACTCCTTCCGCGGTAACTGGGGGCCGTTCTATCCAGACGTGGATACCGCGGTCACCGATGCGCAACGCGGCAACGTAAACATCTGGAGTATCTATTTGCCGGGAGCGAGCCGCCGCGGCCGTTCCTTTGCGCTGGCCAACCTTGGCCAGAACAATCTAAGCAAGATGACCGACGAAACCGGCGGCGAAACTTATTTCCTGGGCACCAGCGCTCCGGTCTCAATCAAACCGTATCTCGACGAAATTCAACTGCATCTTGGCAATCAATACTTGCTCACGTTTGCAGGCGACAGCGGCGAAAAAGGCAAATTCGTCACTATGCGGCTCAAAACTGAACTTCAGGGCGTTCAGCTTTCGCACGCCAATAACGCCTACGTCGCGCCGTCCAGATAATCAGAACACTCTGATAGTCCAAAGACCAAGCACAAACGCTCTCTGCGATCGCGGAGAGCGTTTGTATTTTTGCAACCTTGCCTACGATGCTCGGCGGCATTAAACTACCAGCCCTCGGCCAGTCACAGGTCACATCGTTTATTGAATCGTTTTAATGCTGGAGTATTTTACATGTATATCCGGTCCGGCTTTCGTAAACACCACCGATTTGATTCAAGCTCCTGGCTGCTCGCGGCGGCTGCACTCATACCCGCAACGTTCGCCTGCTTCGCTGCTACTTTTCTTTCCGGTACTCCCGTTGCGGCGCAAACGGTTTTACGGGATGGGTGGAAGGTGCAAAGTTCCGCCAAAGTCCCGGATGCTGGCGACAAGATCTCCCAACCGGCATTCTCCACGCAAGGCTGGTATTCAACCACTTCGCCCAAAACCGTTTTTGCAGTGCTGGTCGAGAATGGCGTTTATAAAGATCCTTACTACGGAATGAATCTGCGCACATTCCCCGGCGTCGAATACAAGGCCGGCAGTCAATTTGCCAATCAAGAGATGCCTGAAAATAGTCCATACGCGGTGCCGTGGTGGTATCGCAAAGAGTTCGAGATTCCACTGGCCGACAAAGGCAAACAGATTTGGATGCAATTCCAAGGAATCAACTACCGTGGAGAAATTTGGATCAATGGCAAAAAAGTTGCCGGATCCGACGAAGTGGTCGGAGCATTCCGGCGCTACGACTTCAATGTGACGCAGTACGTACGGCCCGGCGCGAAAAATGCCGTGGCGGTCGCGGTTTCCGCGCCAAAAGCCGGCGAACTCGGCATCACTTGGGTCGATTGGAATCCGGCGCCTCCGGACAAGGACATGGGCCTTTGGCAGGAAGTGGTCATTTCAACTAGCGGCGCTGTTTCGCTGCGCCATCCATTCGTGGAGACCCGTCTGGATTTGCCGAAAGCCGAGATCGCGCACCTCACCGTGCGCGCCTTCGCCAACAACTCTTCCGCGGAACCGGTCAAGGGAACGCTGCGCGGAAAAATTGAAGGCGGCGGGCTATCACTCGACTTTTCGCAAGACGTCGAATTGGCAGCGAACGAGTCAAGGGAAATCACCGTTTCGCCGGAAACCGTACCGGGACTCAATTTGCTGCGGCCGAAACTTTGGTGGCCTTATCAGATGGGCGAACCGTTTCTGCACAAGCTGACTGTGGAATTCGTTATGTCACAAAAAATGATTTCCGATACCCAGTCCATCGATTTCGGCATTGTCCAGACTGATTCCGAATTGACTCCGGAAGGAAATCGCCTGCTGAAAGTGAACGGCAAGGCGGTGCTGGTTCGCGGCGGCGGTTGGGCGCCGGATATGATGCTTCGCGTGGATGAATCGCGGCGCGATGCGGAGTTCCACTACGTGAAAGAGATGGGCCTGAACACTATTCGCTTGGAAGGCAAGCTCGAAGACGAATCGTTTTTGCAACGCGCCGACCGCGACGGAATTCTGGTGATGGCTGGATGGTGCTGCTGCGATGCCTGGGAAAAATGGGGTAAGTGGAACGAGGAGAATCAGCGCGTCTCGTCAGGTTCATTGCGCGATCAATTGCTGCGTTTGCGCCAGCATCCCAGCCTGTTGATCTGGCTGAACGGCAGCGACAATCCGCCGCCCAGCGATCGCGAACAGGCTTATCTGGACATCGAGAAAGAAACCCACTGGCCGAAGCCGGTAATCTCTTCCGCGACCGCGAAGAAAACCGACATCACCGGAGAAACCGGCGTAAAAATGAGCGGCCCGTACGATTACGTTCCGCCCGATTATTGGCTCCTCGACACCAAAGCAGGCGGCGCCTACGGTTTCAACACTGAAACCAGTCCCGGTCCGGCGGTTCCGCCGCTCGAAGAACTTAAAACTTTTATTCCTGAAGACCAACTGTGGCCGATTGGCGATGCCTGGAATTTTCATGCCGGCGGCGGCAAATTCAAGAACATCGATCTTTTCACAAACGCACTGGAAACACGCTACGGCAAAGCGAAAAATGCTGCCGACTACACCTGGAAATCGCAGGCGATGACTTACGAAGGCCAGCGCGCAATGTTTGAAGCCTACGGCCGCAACAAGTACAAGTCCACCGGAGTGATTCAGTGGATGCTCAATAACGCGTGGCCCGGGCTAATTTGGCATCTCTATAGCTACGATTTGCGGCCCGCCGGCGGATATTTTGGCACCAAAGCCGCCCTCGAACCTGTTCACGTGCAATTTTCCTATGACGACCGAACGGTAGCCGTGGTCAATGGAACACAAAAGCCGCTGCGCGGACTGAAAGTTGTTGCAAAACTTTATGATCTAAGCGGCGCGGAGAAATTCTCTCGCGAAGCGGACGTCGACGCGGACGCGGACGGTGTTGCGAAATCCGTCGCCATTCCCGAACCAGCCGATATTTCCACCGCGTATTTTCTGAACTTGCATCTTTTTTCTTCGAGTGGAGAACTGCTCAGCCGCAATTTTTACTGGCTCTCCACGAAACCAGACGAATTGGATTTCGCAAAAACCGAGTGGTATTACACGCCGCAAACCAGTTTCGCGGATTTTTCTTCCTTGCAGGGTTTGCCAAAAACAAACGTACGCGCGGCGTTGTATGTTGCGCCCGGAAACGAGCACGATGCGGCTTTTCGGGTGGTACTAGAAAACGCCGGCAAGAGTGTCGCGTTCCTCACCCGGCTTCGCCTGATGACCGGAAACAAGTATGCCGAAATCCTGCCCGTCTTCTGGAGCGACAACTACTTGTTTTTATTGCCAGGAGAAAAACGCGAAGTCAACGTACAAGTACGGAAAAGCGATTATGACGGGTTGCGACCGGTGTTACTGGTGGATGGTTTCAATGTTTTACCTGCATCGGTGCCTGAAGTACTTAAGTAAGGCTGTCGGCGGGGTCAAAACCAATCGGACCGGTAGGCGATCCACCACGCAATCCCGAGCGCTGGAAATGTAGCCGCTACCGCCCACCAAAACGGTAGCGTGAAATCCGCCAACAATCCCAGCGCCGTAAACGTCAGCCAGAAAATCTTTTTTTGCATGACCTTAGCTTACTCGGATTTGCAAGTGGCGCAGCTCGTCGTGCTCATTGGCCAACAGCCGGAAAACAAAAAGCGGAACACAAGATGACTTGTGTTCCGCTCCAACCATTGCCTTGCGTCGCTGTGCTCGAGACTTAGTGAATCGCCCTTGGCGAAGCCGTTGGCGCCTGCTTCGGTCCCGCCGATGGCACCACCGGCGGCGCCACCGGCTCCTTTTCCAACGCATGCTCCAGCACTTCATCCAGCGTGTGCACGTAAGTGATCTTCAAGTCGCCGAGTAGCTCCGGCGGAAGATCCGCCTTTGCGTTCGGCTCGTTGTCGGCCGGAAGGAGCACTTCCTTCACGCCCGCGCGCTTCGCGCCCAGCACTTTTTCCTTGATGCCGCCGACCGGCAGAACCACGCCGGAGAGCGTCATCTCTCCGGTCATCGCCAAGCGATTGCGAATCGCACGGCCGCTCAGCAAGCTGACCAGCGACGTTACCATCGCCGCGCCCGCGGATGGGCCGTCCTTTGGCACCGCGCCTGACGGTACGTGGATGTGAATGTCCTGCTTGCGGAAAAAGTCTGGATCGATTCCGTATTTTTCGGCGTTGGAGCGCACCCAGGTCAGCGCCGCGGTCATCGACTCCTGCATCACTTCGCCCAGATGCCCAGTGGTGGTGAACTGTTTTCCTCCGCGCATCCGGCTGGCTTCGATGAACACGATGTCGCCGCCGACGGGCGTCCACACCAGACCCACCGCCACGCCGGGCTGCTTCACCCGCTCGTCGATTTCGCGTTCGGTGCGGAATTTTGGCACGCCGAGGAATTCGCGAACGATTTCCGGAGTGACTGTCATCTTTTCGGTTGAGCCTTCCGCGATTCGCCGCGCTTGTTTCCGAGTGATCGTTCCAATCTCCCGCTCCAGATTGCGCACTCCGGCTTCTCGCGTGAAGCTGTGAATGATCTCCTTCAAGCCTTCTTCGGTGAACTCAATCTGTTCGCCAAGTTTGATGCCATGTTCCGTGGCCTGCTTTGGGATCAGGTAGCGGTTGGCAATGTGGATCTTCTCTTCCCCGGTGTAGCCGGGCAATTCGATGATCTCCATGCGGTCGCGCAGTGGTTCCGGGATCGGATCCATCCAGTTTGCCGTGGCGATAAAAATCACTTTGGACAAATCGAACGGCACGTCCAGATAATGATCGCGGAACGTTGAGTTCTGCTCCGGGTCCAATACCTCCATCAGCGCCGCTGACGGATCGCCACGGAAATCGCGGCCCAGCTTGTCGACTTCGTCCAGCATGCACACCGGATCGTTGGCTTCCGCGCGCTTCAGCCCTTGAATAATTTGCCCTGGCAAAGCGCCGATGTAAGTCCGGCGATGCCCGCGAATTTCCGCTTCATCGTGCATTCCGCCCAGCGCTAGCCGAACAAACTTGCGGCCCATCGCGCGAGCAATCGATTTTCCAAGCGATGTTTTGCCTACACCCGGAGGTCCGACGAAGCACAGAATCGGTCCCTTCATTCCCGGTTGCAGTTTCTTCACCGCCAGATAGTCCAGGATGCGCTCCTTCACTTTTTCCAGGTCGTAGTGATCCTCGTTCAGGATGTCTTGCGCTTTCTTGATGTCGATTTCTTCGGTTTTCGTTCCAGTGGATTTCGACCACGGCAGCGCAGTCATCCATTCCAGATAGGTACGCGACACCATGTATTCCGCCGAAGCTGGAGTCATCTTTGCCAGGCGTTTCAATTCGCGGTCGCATTCCTTCTTGGCTTCCGCGGTCATTGCGGCGTCGTCTACCTTCTTGCGTAGCTCGTCGATCTCCGCCGCGCTATCGTCGTGTTCACCCAGCTCTTTCTGGATGGCCTTCATCTGTTCGCGCAGCAAGTATTCGCGCTGATTCTGGCTGACCTGCTCCTGCACCTGTTCGTGAATTTTGGAACGCAGCTCCAGCACTTCCAACTCTTTGGAGAGTTCGCGAATCAGCGATTCCAGCCGCTTGCGCACGCTGGCGGTTTCCAGCAGTTCCTGGCGCACCAGTGTGGATAGCGAAGGCAGCGTACCGGCAATAAAATCCGCCAGCCGTCCGGGATCATCGATATTCGCGGCAACCTGTTGCAGGTCGTCCGAGAGTTGCGGCGAGTGTCCCACCACGTCGCGGAACAGATCCGCGGCGTTGCGATGCAGTGCTTCCAACTCACTATCCTGGTCGCCAAAAATATCCGGCATCGGCTCCACCTGCGCCTGCAGGTAAGGCTTCAGGCCCAGCAGTTCCACAATCTGGAACCGTTGCAAGCCTTCCAGGAAGATCACCACGTTGCCATTGGGCATTTTGACGGTTTTGTGCACTTTGGCAAAAGTGCCCACCTTGTGCAGATCCGCCGCCGCAGGGTCTTCCACCCGCGGATCGTGCTGGGCCACTACCCCCAACACCTTGTCATCACCCTGCAGCCCGCTGATCAGCGCCAACGAGCTTTCACGGCCCACGGTGAGCGGAAGGACGGCGCCGGGAAACAGCACGGTGTCGCGGACCGGCAAGATCGGCAGCTGATTCGGGATTGCAATTTTTTCAGCCATTAGGTTCCTCAGTTCCGAGGCGGCTCCGATTGGGAACGACCGCCTGTGCCAACTTTAGATGCGGCCGTAATAAAAAGGATACCGCAAATGCAGCGACAAAAATCATAAAATCTTAGTCTGTTACACTAATATCTTAACATCTTACCCTGTATTCTCCAAATCTCAGTACAACATTACTGTTTTCAATATCTTACGGACATTTACGATTCCGCTGCCCCTATGGCGCCGCACTCTTTGGCCCCTCTCTATCCTCTGTCCCTTGCTGGAACCGGCTCTCAACAAAGGAGATAGCTTCCGCTCGCGTAGCCAACTCGCCATTCAGTTGGGCCTCTTCCACACTGGCCAGAATCTTTCCAATCGCCGGTCCTGGCTTGAACCCTAACGCCAGCACATCTTCCCCGGTTACCAGTTTCTGCGGCCGAACGACCTCCGGAGGGGTCGCTTGCAGGAACTCCCGGACGTACTCATATGCTTCCAGATTGCGATTGCTGGACAGGCAGTCCAGGCGGTGCAGCGCCATATGCTCCTCAAATCGCGGCAGCCGCACGAACCGCTTCAGCGTAGCAGGCCGCATCCGAGCCACGTCTTTAAATCGCATGTGATGTTCCACCAGCGAAAGGATCTGCTCGGTATCGTCATTAGAGAATTTTAGCCGTCCCAGGATCTCCCGCCCGATGGCCAGTCCAACTTCCACGTGTCCATCGAACCGTATCCGGTCTCCCGTCTCTTTCGCGGAGCGGAACGTCGCTGGTTTGCCCACATCATGCAGGAGCACGCCCCATGCCAAGGTCGCCGGCGAACCCGCGGGCAAGCCCTCCAACATCATTAGCATGTGAATCCACACATCTCCTTCCGGATGATATTGCGGCGGCTGTTGCACGCCCTTCATCCGCGCAATTTCCGGCAGCACCAACGGCAACAGCCAGCATAGGTCCAGCAGTTCAAATCCTGGCCGCGCCGCTCCTTCCGTCAGCAGTTTAGTCAGCTCTTCGCGGATTCTGTCCGCCGACACCTGCTTCACTTCGGCCGCATGTTTGCGAATCGCTGCAAATGTCTGGTGTTCAATCTGGTAACCAAATCGCGCCGCGAACCGCACCGCACGCAGCATCCGCAGCTTGTCTTCGGTGAATCGCCGGTCCGGCTCGCCGATGGCGCGCAAGATTCCTGCGCGCAGATCCTCTTGCCCTTGCACAAAGTCCAACACTTCGCGGGTGTCATGCCGCATCAGCAGACCGTTAATCGTGAAATCGCGCCGCTGCACATCCTCTTCCGGCGAGCTTGCGAATTCCACTCGGTCCGGCCGTCGCCCGTCCGAATAACCGATATCCGAGCGGAACGTCGCCACTTCCACCTTCATACCGTCGCGGGGAACAAGGATCACGCCGAATTGCGCGCCAACCGCCACTCCTTCTGGAAATAGCCGCAAAACTTGGTCGGGAGTGGCACTGGTCGCCACGTCGTAGTCCGCCGGCTTACGCTTCAACAACAGATCGCGCACACATCCGCCCACCAGAAACGCCCGAAATCCGGCATTCTTAAGCGTGTCGCAGATGGAATTGGCGAGCTCTCTGGGATGCATCAGCAAATTATGCGCTTGCGGTCGGTGGGAAAGAAGCGACTATTCGCAGCGCAGTATCAGGCAGGTTATATCATCCGATTGGCGCGTTGCACCCACAAATTCGTCCACCCGTTGCATTAAGAATTGCAGCGACTGTTGAGCGTTCCAGTCGGGCAGATTGCCGATCGCCGACAGCCATCGTGGGTCCTTGAACTCTTCCCCGTTGCTGTTAAAAGCCTCCACCACGCCATCGGTGAAGAGAATCAGTGCGTCGTGCGGAGCCAATTCGATTGTTCCGGTTTCGTATGTTGCATCCGGAGAAATTCCAAACGGCATGCCACCCACTTCCAGCCGCTCCATGCGCGCGCTTGAGCCGCCGTTATACCTTCGAATTACCGGCGCGTTGTGCCCGGCATTTACATACGTGAATTTGCGGGTGGCCGGATCATATTCGCCGAGCAGAGCAGTGGTGAATCGCTGGCCGTCCAGGCTGTGCGCGCAAGCGTAA
>Ga0137418_10002857_pt1 | contig 15810 bp, 15 predicted proteins | sample CZODoug3_1_2_16f_FD_122242 | JGI IMG/M metagenome (GOLD analysis project Ga0137418, IMG submission 122242) | Vadose zone soil fungal communities from Angelo Coast Range Reserve, California, USA - CZODoug3_1_2_16fungal (Hybrid Assembly) | ecosystem: Environmental > Terrestrial > Soil > Vadose... | reverse complement strand
AGGGAGAACGGCTTCGTGACGTAGTCGTCGGCGCCCATCTTGAGCGCCTGCACCTTGAAATCCACGGCGTCCTGCGCCGTGAGCACCAGCACCGGCATCCCCTCACCCCGATCGCGCAGCGTGCGCAGCACCTCGAGGCCCGACAAGGCAGGCAGGCGCAGGTCGAGCACGAGCATGTCGTAGTGGCCCCCGGTCGAGAGACGCAGCCCTTCGGCGCCGTCCCCGACCAGGTCCGCGTGGAAGCCGGCCTCGGTCAGACCCCGCTTCACGTACTGGCCGACTGTCTTGTCATCTTCGACGACGAGAATCTTCATCCGGTGGGGAGGTACACCTTGAAATTCGATCCCACGCCGACGTGCGACTCGACGTCGATCCGCCCGCGGTGCTCGGCGATGATGCCGTAACAGATCGAGAGACCGAGACCGGTGCCGCGCCCCTGCGGCTTCGTCGTGAAGAACGGCTCGAAGATTTTGGGGAGATCCTCGCGCTTGATGCCGGTGCCCGTGTCGATGAACTCGAGCAGGATCTCATCCGTCCGATCGGGGTTAAAGCGGCTGCGGACCGTCAGCGTGCCCCGTGAGTCCATCGCATCCATCGCGTTGAGCATCAGCGCCATGAAGCTCTGGATCAGCCGCTCGTGGTCCCCGAGCACCGTCGGCAGGCCGGAGGCCAGCTCACGCACTACGTTCAGACGCTTGAACCGCGCATGGTGCTTGAGGAGAAACAGGGTACGCTCCACCACGCCGTTCACGTCCGTCGGCTTCTTGTCCCCGCCCTTCGGCCGGGAAAAGTCGAGCAGGCTCTCGACGATCCGGCGGCAGCGCTGCACTTCGGCGTCGACGATCTTCAGGTACTCGTCGTAGCCGTGGCGGTCACCGGGGGGCAGGTCCTCGGTGCGGAGTGTGAGGGCCTCGCAGCAGGCCAGGATCGTGGCGAGCGGGTTGTTGATCTCGTGCATGACGCCCGCCGCGAGCTGGCCCACGGCGGCGAGCTTCTCCGTCTCGGTGAGGCGCTGCTGCGCTTGGCGCCACTCGGTGATGTCTTCGCCGATGGTGATGACGTGCGAAATGTCGTGCCCATCCTGCCGCATCGGGATCTTGGTGATGCGGTAGTAGCGCGCTTCGCCGCTCGCCTGCGACTCCATTTCCACCTGCTGCAGCTCGCCGGTGTCGAACACGCGATCGAACTCGCGTTTCAGGAGATCCCGCGGCTGGCGGTCGAGGACCTCGAAGATCTCGCGCCCCACGGCGTCCTCGCGCGACACGCCCTGGGTCCCGGTCTCGCGCTTGCGGTTCCAGGCGCGGATCCGGTAGCCACGATCGATCACGTACAGCCCGACCGGGAGGGAGTCGATGATCTGGGCGGCGAAGCTGCGCTGCGCTTCCATCTCGTGCGTGCGCAGCGCGACCTCGGAGGCGAGGTCCTGCGACAGCTCGGTGGCGGCGATCATGGGAGCGAGGATGCGGGCTACGACGACCACGACGTCGTGGGCGATCGCCTCGTAACGCCCCGTGGGAATGACGACCTCGAGCACGCCGAGCGCCTCGTCCTCGTGGACCAGCGGCAGCCGCACGATCGAGCCTCCGGGCACGCCCTCCCGCTGGGGCCCACGCCGCATCCACTCGGCCACCGGCGGCGCATAGCCCGGCTGCTCCGCTTCGTCACCGGGCGTGGTGACCGGCGTGAACCGAGTGCCGTCGGGTGTGCGGAGCCAGATGCGGCAGCGGCGGAGGTTGAGGCCGCGCCGCAGCGCGCTCACCACCCCGTGCAGGGCCTCCCCGGAGGCGAGGCCCGCCTGCAGCACCGACGCCACTTCGGCAATGACCCGGATACCCGGATGCTCGGTATCGAGGGAGGGGACCGCCATCGGTGGCAAGCTAGGGATGGCGTTCCCGCCGCGCCAGCGGCGCCTCGAACCGCACACCGAGGAACGCTCGGACGTCCGTGACCGTGCCCAAGAATACCGTGGGACCGATCAGCAGCCCGAGGCGCGAGCCGTGGGGATCCCCGAACCGCAGCCCGAGGAGCCCCGTGACGCCGCCCCACGGGGAACCCACGGCAAGGGGTGAGTGCGAGCCGACGTAGCCGGTCGTCTCGAGCGTGAAGTCGAGCCCTATCTGGCCGGCACTCGTGTCCGCGCCGAGCTGGGCGATGCTCGCCGTCGGAGTACGGGCAGCGAGACTCGCGCCGAACACGAACCCACGCGCGCCGCCGACGATCGCGCCTTCGTCGATAAACGAGCCGACTCGGGCGGTGAGCGAGAGCGCGGCGATCGGGCCCGCGTGAACGGCGCGCGCGATCCCAAAGTCCAGCCCCTCGACCTGCCACCCGCTGCCGACCGTATACGCGAGCCCCGCGGTGAGCGCGTTGCCCTGCCCCGCGACCGGCGTGGACAAACCCACCAGGGCCGTCAACATTGTGAGCATGGACCGACGCACGTTTGTGCTCCTGACTGGAGGGGTGTCCAGCGGCCTCATCCGACCGCCCTCGACCGCCCTCCACCGCCCTCCACCGCCCGGTGTGGCGGGGACAGGGAGGCTCCGGTTCGAGCTCGACGACCATCACCGCTGGTCGCTGTGGTACTACGGCGAAGGCTCACCCGTTCCGCTTGTCCGCGGCGCCGAGATCGTGACGTGGGTGGGGGACCAGCCGCTCACCCTCGCGGAGCTGGAAGATAGCACGGTGGGAAACCGCCGCCCTCCGGGCGGCGACGCCGTCGTCGTGCGCGGTCGGGCCGCGGGGATATGGGTCGAAGCGGAGCTCCTCACCGCGGGCGGCGCCAGCACGCCCCAGGCGTCCGTCACGGTCACCCTCTTTCCGGATCGCTATCTGCCCACGGTGAGGGGCGTGCGCTTCCTCCAGCTGCCCCATGCGGAAGTACTCGTGGGGGACGGACCGCTCGTGGCGCTCGTGAACGGCGCGCAATCGGCCGACCCGAGCCGCCTGGTCACGGTGGGAGTACCCGAGGCGGAAGGGCTCGCGAGCCACGCCGCCACGGGGCTCACCCGGGGAAGGCGCGGGCTCGCGATTGCGTTCGACGCGGGCGAGCCGGGTGAGGCCCGCGTGCAGCTCACACGGGACGGGCTCGAGGCCGTGAGCGACTGGCTCCCCGCACGACCGCTCCGCCCTGAAGGCGACGCTTCGCGCATGCGCCTGTGCTTTCATCCGGAGGGTGACGGCCTGGAAGCGCTGCGCGCGCTGTTCGTGCCCTCCTCGCCGGTCGATCAGGAGCGTCTCGCGCAGGCCGTGGCGCCCGCGGGGTGGTGTACGCGGGCCGAGTGGTCGGGCACCGTCGCCGAAGCGGACGTGATCGCGAATCTGGATTTCAGCGCCGCGAATTTCGATCGGCGGTTCTTCCGGCACATCGAGCTCGACGACGGTTACCAGCGCGCCATCGGAGCGTGGGATGCGAACGACCGGTTCCCGCACGGCCACGCCTGGCTCACCGACCAGATCCACGCCCGCGGCTTCAAGGCGGGCCTGTGGGTGACGCCGTTCGGCGTGGCCGAGACCTCAGGTGTCCCCGCGGCGCAGCCCGACTGGCTGCTGCGTGATGCGAGCGGGCCCGTGGTATGCGAAACGCGCGAGGCCTGGGGCGGCAAGATCTACGCCCTCGACGGCGCGCACCCCAAAGCGCAGCAGTGGCTGTTCGATCTGGCCCGCCGCGCCGTGCGAGAATGGGGCTACGACTACCTGCGCGTCGACCGGTTGCGGTGGGCGACGGTCGGCACGGTGCACTATGGCGGCCTGACCCACGCGGAAGCGTACCGCGCCGGGCTGGGCGCGATCCGCGATGGCCTGGGCACCGAGGCGCTCCTGCTCGCGAGCGGCGCGCCGTTGCAGCACGCCGTTGGCCTCGTCAACGGCATGCGCATCGGACCGGACGTCGACGCCACCTGGCCGGGCGTCCAACCACCGGCGCGCGCCGCGGGCCTGCGGAGCTTCTATCACCGATCGACCTGGTTGAATGATCCCGACTGCCTCGTGGTGCGCCCTCCGCTCTCGAGCGCCGCCGCCGAGGTGTGGGCGTCCGTCGTCGCGGTCACCGGGGGAATCACCCTGTTTGGCGACAACCTGCCGAAGCTTCCACCCGACCGCCTCACTCTGCTGCGGCGCACGCTCCCGGTCGCTCCTGTGAAGGGCCGCGCCATCGAGACGGGTGTCGCCGAGCGCGACACGGCACCCGCGATCGTGGCCGGCGACGACGTTTACCCGATCAGCGGGCCCTGGCGCTTCCGCACGGGCGACGATCCCAGCTACGGCTCCCGCGGGTTCGACGAGGAAGCCTGGGAGACGATCCGGGTGCCGCAGCGGTGGGACGAGGCGAGCGGGGCCCATCCGCAGTACGCCGGGTTTGCCTGGTATCGCACGAGGTTCCGGCTCCCCAATCCAGGCACTGGAAAAGCGGAGCGTCGGAACGTGTACGTCGAGCTTGGCAAGATCGCGGAGGCGGATGAGACATTCGTGAATGGCGCGAAGGTCGGCCAGACGGGCGAACTGACTCAGGGCGGTCGGGGTGAGGCACAGGCCTACCGCCGCTATCGCGTGCCTCCGGAGACGCTGAACTGGGGAGGAGAAAACGTGCTCGCCGTGCGCGTCCTGGGAAGCGGCGGCATCTGGAGCGTGCGCCGTAACCGCCCGCCGCGTGCCTGGGTGGCCGAGGGCGCACCCCGGTGGTGGACGGTCGCGGTCGTGAACTGGGAGGACGAGCCCCTGGACGTGTCCCTGCCGCTCGCCGCGCTCGGCGTCACGGGAGCCAGGTTCGACGCCTACGACGTGTGGCGCGACGCCCCCGTCACCGATCTGAAGGACAGCCTGACGCTCACCCTCGAACCGCGCAGCACACGCACCATTGCGCTCCGTCCCGCCGTCGCCCGGCCACAGGTGGTCGGCACGACGCGTCATGTCGTGCAAGGAGCCGTGGACCTCACCGACGAGGCCTGGGACGCGGCCACTCACACGCTCAAGGCGACATCCACGAACCTCGATGCGGGCGCCTACTCGATCACGATTGCGGTCCCGAAGGGACTACGACCAGGAGCGTGCAAGGCCGACGTCCCGTGCACGGTGCGCAGACTGCAGTCCGGGCATGCGGTGCTGGAGTGGCCGGCGGGCGGCGATGGACGGGATATCCGGTGGGAGCTGACCTTCAAATCAACGACCGCAGCGAGGAAGGGCAAAAGCTAGACGCAGTCTGCTCAATGCCCCGTATGAAGTATCTCTGCGCCACGAAATAGAAGACCATCAGCGGTATCACGGCCGCCACCGCGGTCGCCATCTGGTACGACCAGCTCAGGTCGTACGCGCCCTGCAGGTTCGCGATGCCCACTTCGAGCGGCTGCATCCCGCTCGAGCGCGTGGCCACGAGCGGCCACACAAAGCTTCTCCACTGATCGGCGAACCCGAGCACGGCAAGCGTGGCCAGCGCGGGCCGCGACGGTGGCACAATCACCCGCCAGAAGATCGTCCACTCTCCCGCACCTTCGAGTCGCGCGGCGTCCTCCAGGTCGCGCGGGATCGTGCGGAAGAACTGGCGCAGCAGAAAGATGCCGGTGACCGATACCAGCTCGGTCGAGATCAGGCCCCGGTAGCTGTCCACCCAACCGAGCGCGTCGATGAGCAGAAACCGCGGGATCACGAGCACAATCGCCGGCGCCATCAGCGCACACAGGTAGGCGAGAAACACGCGGTCGCGGCCGGGGAAGCGTAGCCGCGCGAAGGCGTACGCCGCGGTAGTGCTCGTCAGCACCTGCCCCGCGACCACCGCGAGCGAGAAGATCACGCTGTTCAAGAGGAAGCGCTGGAACGGCACCGCTCCGAGCGCCGCCGCGAAGTTTTCGGGGACCGGATGGCGCAGCGAGTCCGGCTCGCTCATCAGGGCCGTGGCGACCATATAGAGGAAAGGAACGATCATGAGGACCGCGAGCGGCAACGCCAGGGCGTAGGCGACCCACCCGTCCCGCGTCCCCCGCCTCCCGCGACGGTCCGGGCGTCCTTTGGTGTCCGGCTTACGCATACTCCACCCGCCGGTCCAGCAGCTTGAGCTGGGCCCACGTCACCCCGAAGAGCAGCGCGAAGAGGAGCAAGGCCAGTGCGCTCGCATCGCCGAATTGCAGCAGCTCCCAGGCGGTCCGGTAGATGCGATACACGATCACATCGGTGGCGCCGAGCGGCCCGCCGCCCGTCAACACCATGACGAGCGCGAACACCTGAAATGCGCCGATGATCCCGGTCACCAGCACGAACAGCGTCACGGGCGCGAGCAGCGGGAACGTCACCCGCCAGAAGCGCTGCCAGGCATTCGCGCCGTCCACGCGGGCGGCGTCCAGGTATGCCTGCGGGATCGCCCGCAGCCCCGCGAGGAAGACCGCGAGCTGATAGCCCAGCTGCATCCAGACGGAGACGAGCATCACGGCGAGGAGCGCCGTCTTGGGATCCCCGAGCCAGTTCACCGGTCCGAGACCGGCCCGTGTCAACAGCTGATTGATCAATCCGAAATCGGGGTGGTACATCCACTGCCACACGAGTGCGACCGCCACCACCGAGGAGGCGTACGGCAGCAAGAACAGCGCGCGCAGCACGGGCGTCGCCGCACCGGACCTGCGTCGCCCTCCGATCAACACCGCGAGACCGAGCGCGAGCGCCATCGACACCGGCACGTACAGGGCGTACAGCAGCGTGCGGCCAATCGCCGACCAGACCAGCGGGTCGCGGACGACGTGGCCGTAGTTCGCCAGGGCGACGAAGGCCCTGGTCGGCTCGATCGGGCTCCAACGGTGCACCGAGACATACACCACGAGCAGCAGGGGGACCAAGGAGAACGCGACTAGGTGAAGCGCCGAAGGCGCCAGGAATCCCCAGGCGGCCACCGTTTCGCGTCGTGGCCGGGGAGCGCTCGCGGTGGTCCAGGCGGCGATCAATGCGCCGAGCGGGCCGAGGGCCGCCAAACCGAGCATGACCGGCAGCCAGCCGGCCGTGCCGACCTCTCCAGGGCGCGCGCGCAGCTCGACCCAACGCCCTGGCGCAAGGCGCACGGCCACGGCCGCTGTCGGAACACCGCCGGCGGCGCGGCGCCACGCCGCGGCAGGCCCCGAGTCCCCCGGGACGATCTCGGCTCCCCCTCCGCGGGTGAGGATCGTGAGGCCCGCGGGCGCACCGCGGATCTCCGGGATTCGCGCCGCGGCTTCCTGCATCAGGAGCCGCGTGTCGTACAACCAACGATCGGTTGCGTCGCCCGCGGCGCCGCGCACCTCGGCGAACACCGCCGCGCCGAACAACGCGGCCACGATGCCGTATGGCCTGAAGGTCGGGCGCCACGCATGGCGCGGCCTGCCGATCGCCCCCACACTTTGCCCCCCCGCGACCAGGAAAAGCAGCAGCGCGCCGAGCGACCATGGGGAGATCGGCCACGTGCGCGCCGCGGGCCGGGCGGCCACCGCACCCACGACGTCCCAGCCGTCGCGATCGAGCAGCGGCGCGAGCGCCGCGTCGCCGGTCCAGCGGACGGCGCCTTCCCGACGTACGCGCTGCAGCGTGGCCGCGGGCAAGGGAGGGGCGGTCGCGTGCACCAGCGGTGCGGTGGCGTGGTAGATCTCGAACCGTCCGGCGAACCCCGGCAGCTCCTCGAGCGCCCGGGCCCGGATGAGGAGCTGCGGCAGGTCGTACCCGGCGCCGCGCCCGGCCGGCGGAGGAGGTGTCACGATCGTGAGGTACGCGGCCGCGGCCGTCGCCTCACGCGCCGCGAGAGCGCGCTCGTAGCGGCCCCGCGCCCACTGGGCCAGCGTGAGCGGCAGGAGCGCGCTCGCGGCCATCGCGACGAACGCTCCGGTGCGCCACCGCGCGAGCGCGGTCATCGGGTGGCTCCCAGCAACCGGTCCAGGTCGCGTGCGGTTGCGCGGGCTGCCCGCGCAGGATCGGTGCCGCCCACGGTGACCCGGTCCATCAGGTCGGCGAGCTCGCCCTCCACCTCACGCCACTGGGCAACGCGCGATCCCCACCCTGGCCGGCCGTGCGCGGCGGCGCGCAGGAACGCCGCCTCCCAGCCGAGCGTGTCGGCCGCCGCCACCTCCTGCGCGGCCGCGGTCACGGCCGGCAGCTCGATCCCCGCTTCGCCGCGCGCCGCATCGGGCAGCGAGTCGGTCAGGTCGGCGGCGAGCTCGACCCCGGCCTTACGCCGCTGCGCGCGCGCCGGAACCGCATATCCCGTGGCGTAGAGCACCGTAGCGGGCAGCACGCCGATGCGGTGCGGGATGGGCGCGAATCCCACCCGCAGCCGACCCGCCGCGACCGAGGCTCGGAGACCGCGGACCACGTCGTGTCCCACCGTCATGAACGCCACGCGGCCAGCCGCGAACAGCCGGGCGTTCTCAACGCCCGCGTTGCTCGGGTCATGAGGGCGCGGCGCGATGCCCCAGCGCGTCACCCAGCCCCCGTACCAGCGGATTGCCGCCACGGTGGCGGGCGCGTCGAGGCACGCGGAGGCCCGGCGGCCCCCGGGACACAACACGTCGCCGCCACCCGCCCAGATCCACGGCAGCCAGAACGAAGGCCGCCGGTCGAAGGCGGCCCCCCACTGGTCGATCCGCCCGTCGCCGTCGCGGTCGCGCGTGAGCAGCTGCGCCGCCCGCAGGAACTCGTCCCACGTCCAGTCGTCGGTCGGATAGGCGATCGCCGCGCGGTCCAGCAAATCCCGATTGTACACGACCATCAGCGGCGTATAGCCGCGCGGGAGGCCGTGCAACGCCGCTCCGCGTCGGAAAATCGCCAGGACCTCAGGGTTGTAGCGGGCGAGGTCGACGCCGACGCGGGACAGGTAGGGCGCGAGATCGAGCGCTCCTCCCCCGTCCGCGAGCGCGGGAACGTCGACGTCGTCGAGCTGGAACGCATCGGGGAGGGCATCACCTGCAGTCGCCGTGAGCAAAAGCCGGCGGTACTCATCCTCGGAGAGCGCGGCGTTATGCTGCACGACTTCCAGTCCGGGGTGCCGGGCGCGATACGGTATGAGCAGCTGGTCCTCGAGCTGCGCCGCGCCGTTGTCGGCCCGGTGGAGGAGCTCGACGCCCGGGGTGGGCGCGGTGCCGCATCCCCAGCACGCGAGCCAGCAGGCGAGCCAGCAAGGGAGACGGCGCGCCAGCACGCGGCTCACCGGAGCCGCGCTCCGGCTGCGTCGAACAGGTGCAGCTGCCGGCGGTCCAGTTTGACACCCACGCGGTCGCCGGGACGGAGGTCCGGGATGCCGTGCACGCGCGCGACCAGCGGCTGGCCACCCGCGTCCAGTCGGACGAGCGTGTCAGGACCGAGCGGCTCGACGCCCCGCACCTCGCCTGCGCCGATGCCCTGATCGGGGGCGACGAGGCTCACATGCTCGGGCCGCACGCCGAGGTAGATCTCGCCTTCGTAGCGCTCGAGCGGCACGGGAACGGACCACGTGCCGCAGTCCACCACCCCGCCCTGATCCCCCGTCCCCCGTCCCCGGCCGGTGAGAATGTTCATCCCCGGGCTCCCGATGAAGCGGGCGACGAACACGTCGGCCGGCTGTCCGTACAGCTCGGCGGGTGTGCCCACCTGGCGGAGGCGCCCTCGCTCGAGGACCGCGATCCGCTGGCCCATGGCCATGGCCTCGATCTGATCGTGGGTCACATACACGACGGTCGCGCCGAGGGCGCGGTGCAGCTCGAGCAGCTCGCCGCGCAGCGCGGCGCGCAACGCGGGTTCGAGGCTCGAGAGCGGCTCGTCGAACAGGAAGACTTGCGGGTCGCGCACCAAGGCGCGACCGAGCGCCACACGCTGCCGCTCGCCACCCGAGAGCTCTCCCGGGCGGCGGTCGAGCACGGTGCCGAGCCCCAGCCGCTCCGCGGCCTGCTGCACACGACGGGCGATCTCGGCGGCCGGAACGCGCCGCACTTCGAGCCCGAAGGCGATGTTGCGCCGCACGGTGAGGTGAGGGTACAGGGCCTGCGTCTGGAACACCATCGCGACGTCGCGCGCTCCGGGGTCGAGACGCGTGACGTCGCGCTCGCCGATCAGGATTTCCCCGGCGCTGGGCTCCTCGAGCCCGGCGATGCAGCGCAGCGCGGTGGTCTTCCCGCAGCCCGAGGGCCCGAGCAGCACGAAGAACTCGCCGTCGCGCACCTCGAGCGACAGCTCCTCGAGCGCCGGCCGGCCCGCGGGATCGTACCGCTTGGCGAGGCGGCGGAGGGTGACCGACGCCACGCAGGCCTAGTTCCGCGTGGGCAGCTTGAACTCGACCGGCATCTCGAACCGCACGCGCACCGCGCGACCCGCGATGCGCCCCGGGGTAAACCGCGCCGCCCGGGCGTAGTCCTTCGCCGCCTGATTGAACCGCGCGTCGCTGCTCTCGATCACGCGCAACGTGCCGTCCTCGACCCGGCCGGTCGTGTCGATCACCGCCTCGAGGACGACCCGCCCGCTGATCCGGGAAAGGAGCAAAGGGGCGGGGTACGTGACCGGCGGACCCGAGGTCAGGTGGGGTCGCTCCTGCACCTCGGCTTCGCCGTACACGTCGCCGGCGATGTGCAGCGTGATGGCGGGCAGCGAGGCGGCGGAGAATTCCACGGGCACCTCGACCAGCGCCTGCACGACCCGCCCTCGTACGCGGGCCGGCCGGAACAGTGTTTTCAGCACCAGCGTCCGGGCCGCTGCGACGAGCACCGAGTCGGACCCCTGCACGACGAGGGACGTCGCCGGCTCGGGGTTCCCGGCGCTGTCGATCACCACCCGTACCACGACCACGCCGTCGCTGCCTCCGGTGGGATAGTGCAGCGGCGGCGTCAGCACGATCTCGGGCCGCTCGTCCACCTCGCTCACGCCGTAGACACGCTGCGGCGAGGGCGGTGGCGGAACGAACGCCGTCGGCCCGCACGCCCCTGCGACCACCACACCAATGACCGCCGCGCGCCTCATGGGGGCACTCCGATCAGAGCGTCGCGATCTGCCGCAGCAGCTCGACGTCGTCACGCCGGGCCCCGAGCTCCGCCTCGATGTGGCGCCAGCGTAGGATGCCCTGTTGGTCGATGAGGAAATACGCGCGCTTCGAGAAGAACCGATCTTCGAGCAAGACCCCGTACGCGCGGCTCACCTCGCGCTTGAAGTCGCTCAGCAAATCTTGCCGCATCGCGTGCTTCGCCTTGTACTCCTTGAGTGTCGGCACCGAGTCCACGCTGATCGGCAGCACGATCGTGCCGGCGCGCTCGAACGCGTCATAGTCTTCACTGAAGGCGCAGTTTTCGGCGGTACACGTGCTCGTGAACGCGAGCGGAAAGAATGCGAGCAGCACGTGCTTTCGCCCCCGGAACGAGGACAGCGTGACCTCGGTCCCCGCGGTGGACGGTAGCGCGAAATCGGGTGCCACGGCCCCGACGGGCAGGGTCGTCGAGGCCGCAGCCGTCAACGTCAGGCCCCCTGCAGCACGGCCAGGGCGATGTAGTAGACGAGGGCGGCCGTCACCACGCCGGTCAGGATGACCCCGCGCACCGTCTCGATCGGTTTCTTGGTCGGCCCCGTCGTTCCCACCAGCGCGTTGATCTCGAGCAGCGCGATAATCACGAGCAGCACCACAGCCCAGAGGCCGCGGTTCCCGCCCGCCGGAAGCGTGAAATGCGACGCCGCGCCCATGAAGAACAGCATCGGGAACGAGAACACCACGTTCGTGCGAGAGGCGAGGAATGCCCGGCGGGCAGCCCCGGCCGCCGCGGGGTTCGCCTGGCCGCCACTGGCGGTCGCCACCGCGTTGGCAATCACGATCTGCTGATTGGGCCAGATCACGCGCCAAACGTTGGCGAGCATCACGGTACCGAACGCGGCGCCGGTGAGGATCGTGAGGCCCCAGGGATCGCTCCAGCTGGCACGCCGGAGACCCAGGATGATGACACCGGACAGGAAGGTGGCGGCCGCGCTCCAACGGAACCACCAGAGCGCACGCGGCACCAACTTTTGTGTCACGCCACTTTTCGCCGGGGCGTCCGCCTCGGCCATGAACGGACCCTGCACGAAGTTGAAGTAATACAGCAGACCGATCCAGGTGATGCCGGAGAGGAAGTGAATCCAGCGGAACAGAAACTGGATTCCCGCGTCGGAGAACAGCGCCATCGTGCGCCTCGCAGGTGAGGGGACCGCGACGGAGACGTGAGCTGCCGGTTCGGGAAGATATCGGCGCTCCAACCGGAATCAAGCGGGAACCTTCGTCGACGATCGCGGGTTGCTTTCGACACAGCGCACCCGACCGAGGGACCGACGATGACCCAAAAGCACGCCCTGCCTCCTCTGCCCTACGACCACGCCGCACTCGAGCCGCACATCGACGCCCAGACGATGCAGATCCACCACGGCAAGCACCATCAGGCCTACGTAACCAACCTGAACGCGGCGTTGGAGAAGCATCCCGAGCTGTACGAGAAGAACCTGGAAGCGCTGCTCCGCGGCATCAATACCGTGCCGGAGGACATCCGCGCCGCGGTCCGCAACAATGGTGGCGGCCACCACAATCACTCCCTGTTCTGGACGATCATGGCGCCAGCCGGCAAAGGCGGGGGCGGCGAGCCGAGCGGGGCGTTGGCCGACGCGATCAAGCAAGCGTTCGGCGGCGTCGCACCCTTCAAGGAGCAGCTGTCCGCGGCCGGCACGACGCGGTTCGGCAGCGGCTGGGCATGGCTCGCCGTCGCGAGCGGCAAGCTCGAGGTGTTCAGCACCGCGAACCAAGACAGCCCGCTCATGGACGGAAAGATTCCCGTGCTCGGGCTCGACGTGTGGGAGCACGCCTACTACCTCAAGTATCAGAACCGTCGGGCGGACTACGTAGCCGCATGGTGGAACGTGGTCAACTGGCCGGAGGTGGCGAAGCGGTATGAAGCGGCGAGAGAATAGTCTCAGCCGTCGAGCGGCTCCGTAAACACCTCGGCGCTGCCGTCCGGCCCATAGCGGACCGTCACGCGCCAGGGCCGGCAGCAGACCTGGCAGTCTTCCACGTACTCCTGAAGCGGACCGCCGCCCGGGTCGAGGCCGAGCTCGTTTGTCTCGCCGCAATGGGGACACACGACGACCACTTCGGTCTCGGTGGTCCCGTCGCCGAGAGGAAAATCCTCGTCGTCCAGCGGGTCGAGGTCAGACGGATCGGCGATCATGACGTCAAGTTAATCCCGCGTCGGTGGTCCAAGGAGCGTCAATGCTTGGTCATGGAGCGGCCCGTTCGAAGTCATGAGGCTCGAGGCGTAAATGGAGCGCTCGCCACTCAGGCTGGTGGCCCGGCCCCCTGCCTCCTCCACGATCACCTGCAGCGCCGCGATGTCCCACGGGTGCATCACGGGATCGAGCGCGATCTCCCCTGCCCCTTCCGCGACCAGCATGTGCTGATAGAAGTCTCCGAAACCGCGGGTACGCTCGACCCGGGCGATGAGCCCGGCAAGCCCAGACGGCGGCCCCGCCTCGCCCGGCCCGAGATTGCCATGGAACAGCAGGGCGCGGTCGAGCGACTCGATCCGCGACACCCTGATGCGCCGCCCGTCGCGGAACGCGCCGCTCCCTCGCGCGGCGTGCCACCGCGCCCCCAAGGCCGGCGCACTCACGACGCCGGCCACCACCTCGCCGCCCGTCTCGATCCCCAGCAGGGTCGCAAACACCGGAATGCCCCGCACGAAATTTCGCGTGCCATCGATCGGATCGATGATAAGCCGCGCGGCCGCCGTTCCCGCCGCTTCGCCTTCCTCTTCGCCGAGCACGCCCAGGCCAGGGTGACGCTCCCGTAACAGCGCCCGGGCCATCGCCTCGATCGCCTGGTCCGCATCGGTGACGGGACTCAGATCCGGCTTCTCCACGACGCGGAGTCCGGCGGCGCGAAACCATCGCAGCGCGAGCTCGTCGGCGCGAACAGCGAGCTCCGTGAGAAACGGCAGCCAGTCGGCGGGGGACATGGAGTCGGAAATTGGATGGAGCGGATGGGATTCGAACCCACGACCCCCTGGTTGCAAACCAGGTGCTCTCCCAGCTGAGCTACCGCCCCTCTATATACGGACAGTAAGATAGCGAACAGGATCTAGACGCACAGAACAGGCAACGACTAGACGCACAGACGCACAGCGGTCAACAGGGTCGAGGAGACAGGTCTACCTGTTCCCTCCCACCTGTTCTCCCCGGTGCGTCTGTGCGTCTAGCTTTTTGCCTTTCCTGTCGATCAGCAGCGAGATTCCCTCCATGAGACACGTCGCTGCGCTTCTCCTCGTGACCGCATGCCGCGCGGGTCCTGCTCCCTTGCGGCTCGGCACCACGTACACCGTGCAGCAGTCGGGAGCCCTCGCGGTGCTGGAGTCGCTCTGGGCCGGCCCCCCTCCCCTCACGACCGTGGTCGCGCCTTCGGGGCAGATCCTGCGGGCCGCGGCCAACGGCGACCTGGACGTCGTGATCACCCACGCGCCGGCCCTTGAACAGCGGCTGCTCGTCGCGCCCGGGCACGCTCTGCTCCGCTGTCCGCTCGCCGCCAGCCGGTTCGCGGTGGTGGGACCGGCGGCCGACCCCGCACAGGTCGCGACCGCCCCTACCGCGGCGGCGGCGTTCCGCCGCATCGCGGATGCGGGCGGGCCGTTTGTCTCGCGGGGCGATTCGTCCGGCACGCACGTGAAGGAGCTGGCCCTGTGGCACGCCGCGGGCGTGACGCCTGCGCCGCGCTGGTACCTCGAGTCGGGTGCCGACCAGGCCGCGACGCTCCACCTCGCCGACGAGCGCCGGGCCTACGCCCTCGCCGACCTCCCCACGTACGCGAAGCTCAAGGGGCTCGCGTCCCGCATCCTGTTCGCCGCCGACACCGCGCTCACGAACCCCTACACGCTGTACCTCGTGCGCCGGCCGGCGCTGCATCCCGCGGCCCGAGACTTCGCGACGTGGGCGACGCACGCCGGGCGCGATGCGGTGCTCGCCCTCCGGCTCCCCGACGGCACGCCGGCGTTCGTGACGCTGGCAGGTGAGTGCGCGGCTCCTACGGCGAGACCGTGAGGGAATACCCGGTGAGCAGTCGCAGCTGAAAGTCCGACGCCGCCACGGCCCGAACGGTGGCGACGTACTGGGCCGCCTGCCGCGTGTCCGCGACGCCGATCGTGACGACGGCGCCGTTCGTCAGCGTCCCCGTGACGGCGAAGCGGGTGAACGAGGACAAGGGTTGGGCGAAGATCCGAAGCCCCGGCCCGGCCGTGACGCTCGTGAGCGGCTGCGGTCCCGACACGCTGAACAGAATCGCGCCGTCCGCGCCGCCATTAGGACTCGCCAGCGATACGGTGAGCACGCCCGCGACCGGGCCAGTGCCGCCGTCGCCGCTGCAGCTGCCTGCGCCCCCCGCGAGGGCCAGCGCGACCAGCAGCCATCCGCCGCGCCGCGTCATCGACTTGCTCCTTTCCGCTTGGCCGCGCTCACGAGCGCCCGCTGCTCGGCTGTGAGCGGCGCCCCAGTCGCCTGCACCCAGGCGAGAAAATCGCCTAGATCGAATGCGTTGTTGTTGTTCCCCAACTGGTCGAGATCTCCGAGCTGGGCGAGAGTGAGCGTGCTCGATCCGTTGAGCAATTGGGCTACGACCTGAGCGGTGCTGAAGGTCTCGAGAAACACCGCCCGCACCGAGTACGGCCGAGTCATCGGCAGCGTGATGCTCAGGTGCTTCGTAACGGTGTCACCCGCCCAGCCTTGGAACGTGCGCACGGCGCTGGTGTCCGCGGCCGTCAGGGTCACTGGCGTGCCCTCGGTCACGAACGTGTCGCTCGGCACCGAGCCCGAGATCGTGCCGCCGCTCGTGGCCGTGTAGTGGACCTGCTGCGA
>Ga0137418_10002855_pt1 | contig 15820 bp, 9 predicted proteins | sample CZODoug3_1_2_16f_FD_122242 | JGI IMG/M metagenome (GOLD analysis project Ga0137418, IMG submission 122242) | Vadose zone soil fungal communities from Angelo Coast Range Reserve, California, USA - CZODoug3_1_2_16fungal (Hybrid Assembly) | ecosystem: Environmental > Terrestrial > Soil > Vadose... | reverse complement strand
GGTGATGAAGTTGGCGCGACCCGCCGTGCAACTCGCCTCGGCGTAGTAATCGGTGAACAGCATGCCTTCGGCGGCGATCTTGTCGAGGTTCGGCGTCCGCCCGGCCATCATGCCGCGGTGGTAGGCGCCGATATTCCAGATGCCGATGTCATCACCCATGATGACAACGATGTTCGGCGGTCGGCCGGATGGCGACGGCTGCTGCTGCGCTTGCGCAGATGTCGTCAAACCAGCATTCGACAGCACCGACGCCGCCAACAACGAGCTCCCGCTCAACAGCAGATCGCGCCGTTTCAATCCTTCGCTATTTTGTGTGACGCCGTCCTCCAGCTTTCCACGGATTTGGTGCTTACTCACAACGCGCTCCTCTTCCTGGTGATGCACCTGAAGCCGACATGGCTTGTCGAGGTGTCGACCGGCTCGGCATGACGCGCCGCCGGACGATAGCGGCGGCAATAGTTCGGGGCGCATAGGTGCGAGCCGCCTTTGAGCACCTTGCGTGGAATCCTGATATTCGGCTGACAAGGGTCGTAACTCGCAGCCTCCGGTCCGCCGCGTGGATTCTGGGGAATGCAGCGCGCCTTCGGCGCATCGGCCTCGTGCTTCTGCGAATACCAATCGGCCGTCCATTCCCAGACGTTGCCAATCATGTCGTGCAGGCCATAGCCGTTGGCCGGAAACGCTGTCACCGGCGATGTACGATCGAAGCCGTCCGTGCAAAGGTTCTGGCGTGGAAATTCGCCCTGCCAGGTGTTTGCCATGTGCTTGCCGCCTGGCGCTTGCTCGTCGCCCCATGCGAATTCCGCGCCGTCAAGTCCGCCGCGTGCGGCGAATTCCCATTCGGCCTCGTTCGGCAATTCCTTCCCGGCCCATTTGGCATAGGCTTCGGCGTCCCGGTAGGCGACGTGGACGACTGGGTGCTCGTCGAGCCCGCTGATGTTGCTGCGCGGTCCGTACGGCCGGCGCCAGTTGGCGCCGAATTTGAATGTCCACCATTGACCCCAGTTGCGCAGGTCCACGGCTTGCTTGGGCGGTGTGAAGACAAGCGAGCCGGCCCTGAGCATGTGCGGCAGAGCGCCTGGATAGTCCTTCGCGTCGGGTGCAATTTCGGCAAAAGTGACGTAACCAGTCGCGTTGACGAATTTGCGGAATTGGCGATTGGTGACCGGCGTGCGATCCATCCAGAACTCGCCCACGGTAACGCGGTGGACGGGCGCTTCCTCTGGATAGTGCCGATCAGAGCCCATTCGAAACGTGCCGCCCGGCACGTACAGCATCCCGACGTCGTCCGTCGAGCGTTCGAACGATGGCCCGCTGTCGAGCGACGATATGGTGTAAACGAGATCCATAATCAGGTCCTGCCCTTCGAGCGGCCTGCGTCTCTCAATTCACCAAACTAACCAATCACTAGGTTCGCGCCTTAGGCGATTTTGCCAGAGGAATGTGTCGGCTGATCCGGTGATCCTGGCATCTCGGCGTCTGTTCCGACTTCTCAAGGTGCAACCAACTCCTAATTAATTTTGGCGCGCGGAGTGCATCGCTGATGCAGCCCTTTGCACCGCCTCGGCAGGACCAACGTCCTAACAGACTGGCATCTCGTTGAAATTCGACGGCTTGTCGGAGGATTTTATTAGAAGTGGAGAACTGACAAGAGATGCCATCAGCGCCAGGATATTCATCGCGGGCTCGCTGTGTATCCATTTCAATGGACATCACCGTAGCCCCAAAACTGGGTTGCGTCTAGGTTTAACTTACAGGTTTAGGTTGAGTACAAGTGCCCTCGCGCAAAGCCGCTCTTTGGCAAATTCCATCAGTTTTGTTTCGCTGGAATCATATTGCGGGCAAGTGGAAATGTTGAGCGCCGCACAAGTAGTTATCATCGCGAACAATTCGAGATTGAAATAGCGCAGTGAGCTTTGGCTTTGAACGACGTCTTCACCATGATCAGAAGCGAGAATTGCGCCGCTGCCGGCCACGTTCCGCCGGACCCGACAGTTCCGGCACCATACACCAGCACGCATCGCCGCACGAGAACGCGCCACGTTGCACTCGCGTCAAGTGATTGTAACGCGCGCATATTAGCGCCGGGCACAAAGAAAAGCCCCCGGCGGTTTCCCGCCGGGGGCTCTGTTAGACTGTGATCAGACGAACAGGATTAGAAGTTGCGCTGAGCGCGCAGCAGCATGGAGGCGGCGCCCTGGTCCTTCAGCTCATACGTGGCCTGCGGCTTGGCAAGGCCGGCAGAAGGTTGGATAAAGACAGTACCCGAGTACTTCTGGTCCAACTGCGTCCAGTTGACGTCGGCGGTGAAGGCGAGGTTCTTCACCGGGGTCCAGACGATGTTGCCACCGATCACTGCGATGTTGAAGTCGGGGTTGCAGTTGCCGGTCAGACCAAGCTGCGTCCGGGCGAAGCCGCCGACGCCGCCGACGCCGCAGATCGTTGTCTTGGCAAGACCGCCGTATTGCAACGCGCCATAGGCACCGTAGATGGCGGTCGACCAGTAGGGGTCCCAGTTGTGGGTGAAGCCACCGCGGAAGCCCCAAGACTTCACCGTTTCAAGACCGCTGCCGTTGACGTATACGGCATCAGCAATGGAGGCAAACCCGATGCTCTGGTACGCGATATTGCTGCCACCAAACATCGCGATGGTGGTCGGGAACAAGCTCTGGAAGTTATAGCGGGTTGCACCATCCGTATAGACGCCCTGCAGGTTGAGGGAGTCGCCAGGGCCAGTCGGAATGTTTTTGATCGACAAGGCGCCCTGAACTGCCCAGCCCCACTTATCCGACGGGTGACCGGTGGCCTCGTTAGCACCGTAGTAGGAAGCATGGTTGTCATGCGCCACTGCGGACAACTTGAACAGACCCCAGGCTTGGTCAACGGTAAACGCACCGACGATGTCAGGAGCAACCATGCCGGCGCCGATGCTAGGCGCCCCGTAACCTGCGAGGAAGTTTACGGTGCCGGCTGTTATGCTCGGCGACACCCCGCCCGGAAATGACAGGTTAAAGATGTTCGTCGTGTCGTAAACGGTCGGATCCTGCAACGCGATCGAAGCCGACATGCCCTGGCCGAACTGCGCGGTATAGGCAACCTGGTTCACACCGGTGACGTGGTTGCTGCCGCCCGGAAGCGTATCGGGACCGCCAGCCGGATAGCTCTGCCACGGCGCGTCGAAGATCGAAACCGTGCGACCAAACGTGAACCCAGCGAACTGGATGAACGCGTGGTAGAGGCCGAGCGAGGCGCCGCCAATGGTGCCGGTCGTGCTGTTGTAAAGCGTCGTCCCCCCGGTCGCTAGCGAGCCAGCACCGACATAAGAACCACCGGTCCAGGTGAAGACCATATCGGCGAAAGTGCGGACTACGCCGTACTCGGTCGCGGTGCGCGTATCGACGGTCAAATCCATACGAGCGCGGCTGGTGAAGTTATTGCGAAGACGGTTCTGCGCACCATCCGGTGCGCCCGTCTGAAAGCCATAATCGTTGCCGGTGTTGACCATCGTGTCGGCGCGCAGATAGCCGCCGAGCTTGATGCAGGTATCAGTGCCCGGCATGTAGTAGAAACCGGCACCATACAGGGAGCAGATCCTCACGTATTCGACCGCTTTGGCCTTTACGGGAAGATCAGCTGCCTGTGCCCCGCTCATGGCGACCAGACCCGCCGCTGAGCCGAGGATAAGGCTCTTAACCATCTTCATGTTAACCTCCAGTTGCTCTGTAGGGAAGGTTCCGGATCCGCTGGGTGAAACACCCTAGGTTGGTTCCCTTGTCCCTTAAAAAAACCGCTTCGCGTTTCGCGTCTTCGGACACACCCGCATGACGCGAGGGACTAAAGCGAACCACTTAACGGGACGACCTCGGGATGCCCCCCTCCGTCGCGTCACAACTCTTACCGAACACCTCCGCACAGGCAATAAAGGAACTGCATCCAAGCGGGTTTGGCTGCCTGTTTTCCGCGATGTGTTGCACAAACAACACGCAGCTCTAATTGCGATTTCTCACGAAGGTACTGAATACAAAAGATTTTTTCCAAAATTCGCAGTTTGATCAGATTCATTAGCTCAGACCTTCATCTGCCGTCTCGTTTCCGAGTGCGACACCAGATTGGGCCGAATCGGCAATGGCGCGCGTCAGCACTAACCAGCGAGTTTGAGGAAGCGACGGCAAAGTGAGCAGGGCACGGATAGGGAGAATCAAGTACTCAAGTGGAGTGGGTTGAATTGTGTACAAAGGCGCAGTACAAATTCAGAAATGCTGGGGGCAAAAAATCTCGCTATTGCAATGCTTAGCGACCTCGGGATGCCCCCTCCGTCGCAGTTCCGATAAGAGCCGAAGAGTTCTAAACAGGCAACAAAAGACAGCCTCGTCCGAGGCAACACGGGCCTTTTTGTAGGCGGATGTTGCACAAATACTACGACACCGAGTTGTGATTAAAGTACGTTAAGCTATCCCCGGACAATTTGTAGGTATGGATAGGAACTGCCCCGTTTGTTTCGGCATAGGGTGGTCTGCGAAAACCATTCCGACCGGGCATGGCACGAAGAACTAGGCTGCATCTGCGGTGCCGGGATGCCATGTAAATGCAACTCCGGCGAAGAGCCGGACGTGAGCCCGGTGCTAATCGACGAGAAGAAGGCAACACGCCATTAGTGCCCGAAGGCTATTGATGGCTGCGGAAGATCGCGGACCCTTAATGCACGCTCACGTCGGGATGATGCTGGCGCTGCATGGCGCCAAGCCAATCCCGGAATACAATCCATCAAAGGAGAAGCACTGGGGGCGGCGAAAGCTGAAGCGAGACGAATGACGACATGACATACGACTGTACATCAGCTTCAATTCTGGTCGCTCGCGACAGACTACGGCTTCTTATGTTTATGGAGCCATTCGTCAACGGCCCCGAGAAGTCGGGACGCTTGTATAAGAGCGGGCTTGATGAGGCTCACAACAATTTCCCCATCAAGCAGGAGGAGTTTGCCGATTTCAACTTTCGGGAGGGACTTCAGGCCTTGGGCACGTCTCGCATATTCCTGGTCGATGATGGCCGCCTTATGGACCAAAACGTTTCGCACAACGCTCAGTGCATCTAGTGAGTCATCTTTTAGAGCCGCATCGACTTGGGCTGTGTTTGTGTCGAATGCAGCCGAATACGCCTCTCGGATTGTCGATAGACGGCTAAACTCGTATCGGCTTCGTAAGATAGTGCCCATTTTGTTGCGCAAATCGAATTTGTGAAACTGGATCAGATCCAGATCTACGCTCTTAGATTGGGGATCATCTTTTTTGGTTTTGGCCCCGCCAAAAGCAGGCTTGCCATTTTTTCGAAGTCTGTTCGGATTACCTCTGAGGTGCGCTAGGCCGGAAGGGTCAATGTTGAGGGCCCTCTCCCAGAGATCGCCCGCCATTGTCTCGAAGGCCGACCACGATCCGATGACAAAAGAAGATAGTAAAAAATCGAAACCCCCACTCCCGAACGGGGCTCGAGCGAGCATGTTAACGGGAATTGCTCCGAGCCGATGGTTTTCGGACACAAACTTGTCCCACGCCGGGGTTCCGAGCATGGCACTGTCTTGTTCCAGCCGCGCGTCGTGAAGTTCGCTCACGCGCTCGCCAACGTTCGGTCTAGATTCGAGGGATGAGAGGTTGTCGGTGTTGTCTAGTGAGCCTTCAATTTCGAGCGCCGCAACGTCAATGTGGCGCTGAAACTGCATCGCCGTGTATCCGATGATAGCGGGTGTAATCATCAGATGCCTTACGCGGTGGAAGTTGTAGCGAAAGACCTTTAGAACCGGCTCTAACTCTGGAGTTTTTAGCGTTGGTGTTTTGAAAGAGGCGTTGGCGTAGTCGATACAGGCGTCCAGCTTTAGGTCGCGGGATGATTTGAGCTGCTTAGGTGTTGAAGGCACGGCCAAGTCCACTTCTTATCTGGAAGGCGCACCACCTTAGGGGAAAGGTTCGAAGCGAAAGTGGTCAAAACAGAACACACACACCGAGGCGATTTACAAGGCTGCATAAAATGTCAAAAAAAGCCCAGCAGATGGGTCTGCCGGGGCGCGATTGAATCTTGAGTATGATTTCTTGCAAGCGCTCGATCACGCTCCAAAGATCAGAAGCGCTTTCCTCCTCGACAACGAGTTGTAGCTCTGCCTCTGCCGCCTTGAGCTTAGAGATGATGGCCTCTCTCGCCTCTAGCTGCGAGACGATGGCGTCTCGCCCCGGGAACGAAAAGATTTGAGCTGACATTTTCACGCTCGCTTCGCGATATGGCGCGACAGCTCACCCTTCTTTTTGACGACTGAGATTTTGTAGCCTCTGCGCTCCGCGATTTTGAGCGCAGCCATCGCGGGATATTCAAAGCCCGCGTTCCAAGTGTCGTGCATGGTCGCGCCGTTCGGACGCGCCATCAACTTGACCAGCGTATCGTGAAGCGGATTGGGTTTGCGAGCTGTCGATTTTTAGAGCCAACAGTTTTCGCGGCGTACCATTGTCGGCGCAAGCGACGCACCGGATTGGGTGGGCAAGTTCGGGTTGCGCTCCGCTGCGAAGCCCCAAAGGATGCCCAGTGTTTTCATCGCGAAGTTCGCGGTGCTGTTTCACTAGGTGTTGGCACCCCAAGTGGGCGCTTTTCCGTCTTGCCGGGCTTGGGGATATAGACCCGCCGAATATCCGGCGCTCTATTGGAGGACCGCTAGCGTATTGTCTCCGCTATCATCGTGACCCACTGGTACATGGCGAGGAAGAAACCAGCGCCAGTTAGCAGCACATACAGCGGACTTCGCATGTCGGGCATTTTCACCCCCGCAGCGTAAGACAGCATCCGGCGGGGGGACCCTTGCCCTCGATCTGGGCCGCATCGTGGCCGGGATACGGGCCGACCGCATGGCTGGGTTGTGGTTGGATACGATCCCGCAGGCCTTCCCCCAGCCGCTCCCGGGAAGGCCTACGGGCGCACCGGAATACGTGGGCAAAGGGCTGGAAGGTCTCGTTGGGACCTCTGGCCCGGGGAGTTTATCGGGGAAAAGGGCCTAAAAAGCCTCTAGCTAACGCCTAGTTTGCCGGCTCAAACTCTGAAGAAAATCGTTTAAAATCAATACCATAACGCCAATAGCCGATTAACGCCGGCTTAAGGTGTTTGATGAACGCATTATTACCGAGGCACACCCGCAACACGTTGAGAGACTTCGTCCCTCGACGCCCCCCGAAACAAAAAAAACGGCGGGGTTTCCCCCGCCGTTTTGACCTTTGATGCAGCTTAACTCAGCGCAGGAGCTGAAGCACGCTCTGCTGTGCGGTGTTGGCCAGCGCCAGCGCGGATACCGCGATCGACTGGCGGGTGGACAGCGCCTGGCTGTTCGCCGCTTCCTCGTTGGTATCGGCCAGCGTCAGGTTGGACGAGCCGGTCTGCAGCACGTTGATCAGGTTCTTGGAGAAGTCCTGGCGGTTCTGCACGATCGACAGGTTCGAACCAAGCGTCGATGCTTCCGTCCGCAGCGTGCTGCTGGCGGTATTCAGCGAAGTAAGAGCGTTGTTGGCCGAGGTGTTGTCGAGGAAGTCGGTTCCGGCCGTCAACTTGGACAGGCTGAGGCCCGCGATGTTGAAAGTAACACCCTGGATCTTCAGCGTCGAGGTACCGGTCTCGTTGAAGGTCAGCTTGAGCTGATCGCCATTGAGCAGGTTGACGCCGTTGAAGGAGGAGTCCTGCGCGGTGGTGGTGATCTGGTCGAGGATGTTGTTGTACTGCGTCACCAGGTTGGACCGAACCAGCTGCGCTGCCGCATCCTGAACCGGAGCAGCGGCAGTCGAACCGGCGAAGGCCTTGCCTGCACCCGCGGCGGTACCGCCGATCGTGCCGATCGTTGACGAGGCCGCATCGTTGGTGGTCGTGATGTTGATGACGCCGGCGCCGTCGATCGTTGCCAGCAGGTTGTTCGATGCGAGCTTGGTGTTCAGATCGTTCAGGCTCTTGACGGTGCCGCCGGTGCCATCACCGAAGGTGATGTTGGTGGCGGTGCCGTTGCCGGTTGCACCGATGGTCAGGGTCAGCCCGCCGAGCGCAGTCGTGCCGCCGCTGCGTGCGGTGGTGCCCGCCGTCAGACCAAGAGCCGTCAGCGTGCCGGCTGTGCCGCCGATGACAAGATCCTGGGCCGTACCGGTGCTCAGGGTCAGCTTGGTGGCGCCAAGCGTCGAAGGCACAGATGCCCCCGTGATCGCGTCGACCGCGCCGAGCAAATCCCCGACAGTCGCGTTGGTCAGATCGAGGGTTGCGCCGGAGGCCCCGACCACGTTGCCGCCCGAGCTTGCGAACGCGATGGTCTTGCCGTTCACTGTAAAGCTGTCGGCGGTCGTGATGGCTGTGGTCAACGCGCTCAGCTTGGTGGTGGTGAGAGCCGCACCCGGAATTGCCGCGCCGGTGACCGTGTTGTTGGTGAAGGCGGTGGCAGTGCCGCGAAGATCGCTGGCGGTCGCGCCGGTGATCGCAGCGGCGGTTACGCTCGACTTCGCCGAATAACCGACGACGGCCTGCAGCGTCTGATTGGCGACCGATTTGGCGCTGTCGACCAGCTTCTGCAGCGAGGTGATGCCGGTGTTGGCAGCCTGCAAGACCTGCACGCCGTTACCGATGCTGTCGAGCAGATTGCTGATGTCGCTGGCGCGGTTGTCCAGAGACGCTGCGGTGAAGAAGTTGGTGGGGTTGTCGAGCGCCGTGTTGACCTTCTTGCCGGTGGCAAGGCGGTTCTGGGTGGTCGACAGGAGTTCGGCGGTGGATTGAAGGGAGAGCAGGTTCTGGCGAACCGATGCGGAGAGAACAATACCGGACATTTTCATACCTTTCTGGTGTGAAATAAGAGTACGCGTCGTTCCCGATCTTTTCTGATCGACGACCGCCGGACGGTGGAAGGAAGCTTCTAAGAAAATATGAATCGCGACCGCGCCGGCTGCCCTCGGGACACCTCGGCGACGCGCCGATTTGCAATTCCGCCTCCGCGCCATTTGCAGGATAGCGTTGATAACACAGCACATTCCCGTGACGTCTCGGTTCGTTTACCAAGCATTAACCTTGTTAGGAAAGGATGCTTCGGAATCGTCGGACGTCGAAGCCGGCGCACTTCAACGGAGAACAGGCATGGCTTTAAAAGTCGAGCTCAAGCCGAACGAACGCATCATCATCGGCGCGTGCGTGATCACCAATACGGATCAGCGCGCCCGGCTATTGATCGACGGCGACAAGATTCCGATCCTGCGCGAAAAAGACATCCTGACGCCGGACACCGCGGACACACCGGCCAAGCTGATCTATCTCGCGGTGCAGCTGATGTATCTGTCGCCGGACCCGATGGCCCATCATCCGACCTATTTCAGCCTGGTGCGGGACATTCTGAGCGCCATGCCGAGCGCGTGGCCCTTCATCGAAGGAATCAACAATCACATCCTGAATGGCGATGTCTATCACGCGCTGAAAGAAGCGAAAAAGCTGATCGGCCACGAAGAACTGCTGCTTCAGAGTGCGCGAGATCGCCAGGCCCGTCGCGCCGACGTCGAAGCCGGCCGCATATCGGCGTAACATTATCGCCGTTTCGCACCCAACATCATCACCAACAAGCAGCAAAAAGGCCTCCGCAAGGAGGCCTTTCGCATATCCGGCGGATTCAACGACCGGTGATCATCACGCCGGAAGATACTTGCTCAGCGTCGTCTGGTAGAGCATCGCGGTGGTTTGATAGGAAGCCTGCAAAGTGGTCTGCAGCGCCAGAATCTTGGTCGCCACCTCGTCGGTCGATACGCCCTCGATGGAATCGAGCATCGTCTGCGCCATCGACTTGAGCTGGGTCTGCCGGTCTGTCGTCGCCTTGATCGCGGTTTGTGCGCCGGCAAACTCGGCCTGGATATCCTGGATCGATTGCTGGCCGGCCTGCTGCGCAAGATTTGCTGAAATACGCTGGCTGAGCGCGGTACTCTGCCCGCTGGCATTTGGATTGCTGGCGTTGGTCGTGACCGCCGCATACACCGCGATGTTCTGCAGTTGATGCACGAACGCCTGCTCGTCGGCGCGCGCGCCATACTGAACCGTGATCGATGCGTCCACGCGCGCAACCGCAGTGCCTCGCGCCGGATCGGTGCCCGTTTCTCCGGTGTACCAGGACACGGTGTTTGCTGCCGTCCCGGCGACCAGGCTTGTCGCCGTATTGAATGGCGGTCCTCCGACCCGCAGCGGTGCCGGGCTCCCCGTCACCGTGGCGCCGAAGCCAAGCGACGCGAACGCAGCGGTGTTCGAACTCGTGACCGTCAGATCGGTGCCGTTACCGCCATGCAGCGTGATCGCTCCACCGCTGATGGTCGAGGGATTTGTGGTACCGGTGATCGAATCGATTTTTGTCAGCAACGTCTGAACGCTGTCGGTGACGTTGAGCTGGTTACCGGTCGCGCCGGAGGCCACGAATGTGATCGGCGTGCCGTTGACGGTGATGGTGTCGCCGGCCGCGAAGTCTGTGGCCAGCGAATCCGTTGTAGCGGCGCCGGACAGCAGCGTTGCGCCGGTGATGGGCGCCGGAGTCGCGGCCTTGTTGTTGACCACGCCTCCCGCGATCGTTGCCGACGGATTGAAGAAATTATCCGACGCCGTGATCGCGGAGGCCGCGACCAGCGATGTGTCGCTGAGCGTCTTTATCGACGCGGTCAGCGAGGACTGCAAGTTCAGCGTCGTCGCGGCCGTATCGACGCCGATCGCAAACGAGCCCGCGGGAGGCGGCGTTGTCGTCGTCGCCGTCAGTTCGATCGACTCCGTGGTGCCGTCGGGGAGATTGAAATTGAATTTGACCTTGTCGCCGTTATTGGGATTGACGCCGCCGAGATCCACCGTTGCCGCCGGCGGCACGCCGGCCGGCTGCGTGATGGTGGCGCCGGTCAGCGACGAACTCACCGAGGCCAGTTTAAGACCAAACGCCGAGCCGTCTTCGGCGACGCTGGTCACGGTCGTCGTCGCCGACGGCGACGTAACCGCGAGCCGTCCCATCCCACCGGTCCCCTGATCCGCCAGCTTGCGTTCGCCGATCAGCTGCGTCAGGCCGGCCTGGGCGCCGATGCCGTTGAGAATAACGTCGGCTGGCGCGGTCGGGGCCGTATCGGTAGTGCGTCCCGAGAACAAGTAGCGGTCGCCTGACTGGGTATTGAGCAATGAAATGGCATTGGCGAACGCCGCCTGCGCCGTGATCTGACCGGAGGTTTGACCGTTGTTGTTGAGCACGATCGTCGAGGAGGTCGAGGCGCTCTTGACCTGGGAGCCGATGTCCGACAGCCCCTGCAACGCCAGATTAGCGACATTGAGGCGCGTGTTGACGTTGGTCGCGGTGTCCGCATAGGCGTTGATGTGGCTGACCTGCGCGCGCAGACTTACTGCAAAGCCGCGGTCGACGCCCTGGCCGGCATAGGTCGTGGAAATCTTGCCGCTGGCGAGTTGCGTCTGCAGGTCGTCAAGCTGGCTTCTGAGGTTGAGAATCCCGCTGCCGATATAGGATGTCTTGCCGCTCACGCTATCGATTGACATGAAGTCCTCACATTGCCTGTAGCAGCGCCGTGTACATGTCCTTGACCGTGGACATGACGCGTGCGTTGGCCGAATAGGCGTTCTGCAACGCCAGCAGATGCGCCATCTCTTCGTCGATATTGACGCCCGACGTTGAACTCATCTTGTTTTTCAAGGTGTTCAGGACGACGTCCTGCCCGTCCGCCAGCTGCTTTGCGGAACTCGCGGCTTCGCCTTGCGCACTGATGACCTGCTTGGTGAAACTCAGCAGCGATCCGGTAAATGGCGCCCCGGTGGTGCCGATGCCGGTCTGCGGCGAATAGCGGTAGGACCCCGTCGTCAGCTGGGTCAGAATGAAGTCGGACCGCGTGGTGTCGCCGGAGGCGGTGAGTGGATTGGTCGAATAGATAATGGTGCGCGAGGGATCGCCGAGCAGCGCGGAATTCACGCTGATGCGGGCCGCCAATCCGGTTTGCTGCGAACCATTGGCAGTGATCGCCCCGGTGTAGAGCATGCCGCTGTCGGTGAACAACGGAAGCTGCGCGCTGCCGCCGGTGAGCGACGATACCGTCGCGGTGACCGAGGCCGCGGTGACGTCCGACCGGTTCGGCGCGCCGTCGTCAAGCACGCGCAACGTCGACCCGGACGGATTCGAGAACTGCAGATTGGCGCTGCTGCCGAGCGCCGTGTTGAGCTGGGTAACGACGGAAGCCATGCCGCTCGAGAAGTCGATGCCGAGAACTTCATCGTTGGGGTCGAGGGTCACCGAATTGGTCAGCGGCAGCACCGAGGGATCGTCGACCCGCATGATCGAAAGATTGTGGGTGGCACCGGTGATATTGTCCTTGTAGGTGACGTGGACGACGTTGCCGGTCTGCAGACCCGACAGATCGAGATCGAAGCCGGTCGCCGGCAAGGCGCTGGCGGGGGCTGCGACGCCCGCCGTTGTCTTGTCCGACAGCGCGCTCGACATCGACGCCGCCAGCTGATCGATCTGCGCCTGCGCCTTCACCAGGGTGTTGTCGCGCAATTCGAGATAGGCGGCGATCTTGCCCGACCGGATCGCGTTGGTGGACACCATGTCGTAACTGCCACCATGCGGAAAATCGATGGTGATGGTGCCGAGATTGCTCTTGGTCGGATCCGCATTATACAGCGTGTTCGGCGTCACGGTGCCTTGCGGATTGAAGGTGAGCTGCGCCGCTTCGGTCCCGACCAGCTGAACGCCGGAATTGGTGAATACCGTCGCCTGGTTCTGACTGTTGGTGACGACCCTGATATCCACAAGCTGCGACAACTGGTCGATGTACTGGTCGCGCTGGTCGAGCAGCGACGCCGTCGATGAATCGGTCTGTCCGTTGCTCTGCAACTGGTTATTGATGAAAGCGATCTGCTTCAGCGCATTGTTCGCCGTATTGATGGAATCGTTGATGGCGGTCTCGGCGTTGGCACGCAGGTTTTGGATTCCCTGCGTCGTGGCATTGAGTTGCTCCGCCATCGATTGCGCGGCGTTGACGACGCCGATTCGCGCCGATTGAGAGTCCGGGCTGGTCGACAGCCCCTGAACCGCCGTTGTCAGGGCGTTGAACGCATCCTCGATGGTTCCGGTCGAGTCCGGGTTTCCATAGACGGTCTGCAGATTGGCGAGAAAGGTCGATCGCACGTCGGCATAGGCTGCACCTGACATTTCCGTGCGGATCTGGGTCTGCAGATACTGATCGAGCTCGCGATTGACGCCGTTGATGCGGACGCTTGAGCCGAAGTCGCCGGTGACACCGGTGATCTGATTGACTGTCTTGCGAACGTAGCCCGGCGTTTCCGCGTTGGCGACGTTCGACGACACCAGCGCGAGCGACGCCTGCGTCGCACGCAGGCCCGACATTGCGGTGTAGAGGGCTTGGCTCAAACTCATGACTAATTGCCCATTTCAGATCGGATCGCGGACCGTTCGGCCGCGATTTATCGCAGCACGTTCAAAAGATCCTGCACCATCGTGTTCGAGGTCGTGATCACCTTGGTGTTGGCCGAATAGGCCTGCTGGGTAACGATCAGCTTGGTGAACTCATCGGCGATGTCGGTGTTCGATCCCTCAAGCGACGAGCCGACGATGGTTCCGGCTTTGCCAAACAGCGCCTGCCCGGATTCGTCGGTCGCCTCGAACGCGCCGCCGTCGGCGCGCTTGAGGAAGTTGGTGCCGTTGAAACTGGCGAGCGTGATTTCGGCGAGATCGAGGTTACGGCCGTTGGAATAATTGCCGACGATGCGACCGTTGGTGCTGACGCCAACCGACTGCAGCTGACCGGCCGGGAAACCGTCCTGTTGAATCTGGTTGACCTGCACGTTGCCGTTGGCATCCGCGAACTGGGTAACGCCTCCGTTGCCAAACACCACCACCGGACTGCCGATCGAAACGCCATTGACCGTCGCATTGGTGAGCGTGATCGAGGCAATTGCCGGGGTCATCTGACCGTTAGACGCGAATGAGAAGTTGGTACCGACGTTTTGCCAGGCTACAGCGGTGCCGGTTGCGTTGGGATTGACCTGGTAAAACATGTTCCAAGTGTCGGAATGACCGGCGCCAAGCGAGGCGCTGTCGATCTTGCCCCAACGAAACTGGAGATTCACCGGCGAACCGGAGACGTCGTAGGTGGTGACGGCGCCACCTGCGACCGTCTGTTCGAGGAACGTCGAGTTGTCGTTGCCGACGACCTGACCGGTTCCAACCGTGCCGCCGCCGGTGCGCAGCGCGGTCACAGTGCCGGTAAAACCGAGCGCCGCAAACGCAGTGGAGTTTGAGCTGGTGATCGAGAGATCGGAGGCGGTGCCGGAATGCAGCGTGATCGCGCCGGCCGTGGAAATGCTGGAAGCTATGGACGTTCCGGTGATCGTGTCGATCGCGGTGAGCAGGTCCCCAACCGTCGCGTTGGTCAGATCGAGGGTTGCACCGCTCGCCGCGATCACGTTGCCGCCGCTGTTCGAGAACGCGATGGTCTTGCCGTTGACTGTAATCGTGTCGGCTGTACCGAAATTGGCGGTTAGCGAATCGCTGGGCGCTGTGCCCGACAGTTTTGTCGCAAGTGTATTCGCTACGGCTGGCGTCGCCTTGTTGTTCTGGGCGGTCCCGCCGGTCGTCGCGTCGACGTAGGGCGCGGCGGGCGTTCCCAGCACCAGCGGGTTATGGCCGGCGCTGAACGATCCCGGAGAGAGCAATTCCGATCCCGGGATTGAGGTGTCGTGATGGCTGGTCAGCGGGTAGCTGGCGAGGTTGGCGCGATAGTCGATCTTGGAGGTTTGCTGCGCCGGCAAGAAGTCGTTCTGGAATTTCAGAACCTGCGGCGAACTGCCGGTCAGGTTGCCCGTCGACGGATCAATCGGAACGCCTTCCAGATAGTAGCCGGCGCCGTTGACCAGAAAGCCGCTCTTGTCGAGCGAGAAATCGCCGCGGCGGGTGTAGCGGTCGACGCCGTCGAACACCGGCAGGCCGTCGGTAAAGGTTCCTGGCTTCTGCACCGAGAAGAATCCGGCGCCGTTGATGGCCATGTAGGTGGCGACGGACGCCGACTGAACATCGCCCTGCACGGTGTTGGTGCTTCGGGAGTGCGTGGTTACGCTTCCGGCGAGCTGATTGGTCAGCCCGGTCTGCGGAATGAGATCGAGAAAACTGGTGTCGATGCGCTTGAACGCCGTGGTCTGCGAGTTGGCGATGTTACCGGAAATGTTTTCCAGTGCGTATGACTCCGCACGCAAGCCGCCGACAGCGGTTGTGAGAGCGCCGAAGATACCCATGACATATTCTCCAAATTCGATCCGGACGGCCCGCCGGTCTGCAAACCCATGGCCGCTATCGAAGGAGAATGTCGCAAGCGCCGTGCCAAACTATAAAACGAAACAATATCAATGGATTAAATAGAAAGCCCCGGTCAAAGGACCGGGGCACAATTGCCGGGCGGGCAACTTTTGCCGGGGCGAAAGCCGGGAATCAGGTCGCCGACGGCGCGGCCGGGTGGAACACCAGCGCAAAGCCGTCCATGCAGTAGCGCAGGCCGGTCGGCTTCGGTCCGTCGTCGAAGACGTGACCGAGATGGCCGCCGCAGCGGCGGCAATGAATTTCGGTCCGCAACATTCCCAAGGCCCGGTCTTCGGTCTTGCCGACGGCGTTCTCGAGCGGCTGATAAAAGCTCGGCCAGCCGGTTCCGCTCTCGAATTTCGTCTCCGAAGAGAACAGCGGCAGGTCGCAGCCGGCGCAGGCGAAGATGCCCTTGCGATGCTCCTTGAGCAGCGGGCTCGATCCCGG
>Ga0137418_10002853_pt1 | contig 15822 bp, 16 predicted proteins | sample CZODoug3_1_2_16f_FD_122242 | JGI IMG/M metagenome (GOLD analysis project Ga0137418, IMG submission 122242) | Vadose zone soil fungal communities from Angelo Coast Range Reserve, California, USA - CZODoug3_1_2_16fungal (Hybrid Assembly) | ecosystem: Environmental > Terrestrial > Soil > Vadose... | reverse complement strand
CTCACAAAAACCGGAGAGCACGCCCAGGCGCAACCGCTCTATGAACGCGCTCTGCGTCTCTGGGAGCAGTCTCGCGGTTCTGAGTCTTCCTTCGTGGCCGTAGCACTTTTCCAGCTGGCTGGCCTTCTGCAGGAAACCGGCGAGCTGCCGAAAGCAAGACAACTCTACGAGCGCGCCTTGGCCATTCAGGAAAAAACCTACGGCTCCAACCATTCCACCGTGGCTGGGACGCTTCGTGGATTAGCGCAGGTCCGAGCTATGACCGGCGAACCCACCGACGCTTTCGCTCTCGCTCTTCGCGCCGAAGAAGTCGGCCGCGACCATTGGCAACTCGTCGCGGCCACACTCTCCGAGCGCGAAGCGCTGGCCTACGCGAGAGAACGCGCTTCGGGCCTCGACGTGGCACTGACCCTGGCAGCGCAAAAAACGCCCCAAGCAGGGCCCCAAAAAGACGCGACATCGCGAGAAACGACCCGCGACATGTGGAGCGCCGTTGTGCGGTCGCGCGCCCTCGTTCTTGACGAGATGGCCGCCCGCCATCGTACCGTTTCCGCCTCTGCCGACCCCCAGATAGCCCGCCTCGTCGAGCAACTCACTTCGGCGCGTGAGCGGCTCGCGCGCCTCGTCGTGCGCGGCCCGGGTAGTGAACTGCCTGAGCGCTATCACAAACTCCTCGACGAAACTCGCCAGGAGAAGGAACGCGCCGAACGGGCGCTCGCCGAGCGAAGCCAAACCTTCCGCGCAGAGCTGGCCCGGGCCAAGATCGGTTTCGACGACGTCGCTGCGGCGCTTCCGCCGGAAGCCGCCCTCGTCGCCTATGTCCTCTACGGGCGCCACGATTTCAGCGCCGCCAAGCCCGGCAGCAAGCAACCAGACCCGGTTCCACATTACTTGGCCTTTGTGTGGAACCACACGCAGGCAGAGCCGGTCGTCGTGCCGCTCGGTCCGGCGGCGTCCATCGAGACTCTCGTCACCAAGGTGCGCCGGCAAATTGCGCAAGAGTCGAGGTCCCCAGGACGCGCGGCCAAACGGGCCGAAGCCGACTATCGCCAGATGGGCGAAGCGCTTCGCCGCGCCGCATGGAGTCCGGTGAGTCCATATCTCCGCGACGCGAGGCGCGTGTTCATCGTGCCGGATGGCGCGCTCCACCTGGTGAATTTCGCGGCGCTTCCCACCGGACAGTCGAGCTACCTGCTCGAGACCGGGCCTCGCATCCACTACCTCTCTGCCGAACGCGATCTCGTGCCTGTCGGGGAGCAGGAAGAAAAGGGCGTGGGCCTGCTCGCGATTGGGGCGCCGGCGTTCCAGGAAACCAGCCTGTTCGCCTCGTTGCGTCAGCAGAAAAACGAAACGCAAGAATCGGCGCCAGCTTTTGCGCATGGGACTCCAACGGCCTCTACCTACCGCGGCTTGCGCTCTGCGTGCGAAAGCTTCCAGACCATGCAGTTTGAAGCCTTGTCCGCCTCGGCTCGCGAAGCGAGTGACGTCGCCGCATTGTGGCGGCGTCCCGGCCGAACACTCCGAGGCACGGAGAGCAACGCCGTTCAGCTGACCGGCGCCGCGGCCAGCGAAAGTGCGTTCAAGCAGCAGGCGCAGGGGAAGCGCGTCTTGCACTTGGCCACGCATGGATTCTTCCTCGGTGGCAAGTGCGCTTCCGCGCTCGGAACCGGCGAAAAGCCGGGTGGCGACGCGTCGGTTTCGTCGCCGGGCGAAAATCCGCTGCTGCTTTCGGGGCTGGCCCTCGCGGGCGCGAATCATCGTCAGGCCGCCGGACCCGACGAAGAGGACGGAATTCTCACCGCCGAAGAAATTGCCGCTCTCGATTTGAGCGGTGTCGAGTGGGCCGTGCTCTCCGCATGCGATACTGGCATCGGTGAAGTCAAGGCCGGGGAGGGCGTGTTGGGCTTGCGTCGCGCGTTTGAAGTAGCGGGAGCGCGCACGCTGATCCTGAGCCTTTGGCCGGTGGAAGATCAGGCGGCGCGCGATTGGATGGGACAGTTGTATCGTGCGCGCCTGATTCATGGGCTCACCACGATAGATGCAGTCCATCAGGCCAATCTCAATACGCTGCGCCAGCGCCGCGCCACCGGGCAGTCTACGCATCCCTTCTACTGGGCCGGCTTTGTCGCAGCCGGAGACTGGCGTTAGGTGACAACTCATCTAAGCTGCTGGGTTCCCGCCAGGCCGCCTGTTTTTTTGACTAGGGTTGAACCAGGACGTTGTGAACCTAACTGATTCGTCTCACCGGCCGAATCGACTGAACCTCAGGCGCGATAGTTGTGCAACAGTCCCCGTGCTACGCGGAACCCAAAGCGATCTGCGGCATGCGGTGGCCCAACTATGTGTGAACACGGAGCCAGAGTCGGGAACGATTCAATGATCCCGCTGTTCGTTCCCTATTACGGCAACTCGGAAGTAATGCAAATTTTGCAGACGGCGAGATTCGCAAGGGTACCCGTTCGGACGAGATTCGCCCAATAATCCGTCCCTGGCCACTCTCTCCGCTACGACCTAAGCGCGCCGCCTCCGGCGTCGCAGTCTTCGCTACGGGAGTGGCCAGGGCAAGACAACCATGCTCTAATGACGGGTACGTCTACGAGCGGACCACCACGCAAAGCTATTCCACTTAACATATAGGTAAGACATTTTGTGAATCTCCTTTTTCTTGCCCCATTTTCCTGGGGCACCCAAAAGCGAGGGCTTCTGCTTCCAAAGCGAGAGGCTGCTTTATGGGAGGGACCCACGGGGCTGGCGGAGGAACCGGGAAAGCAGAAGACGCGAAGCTGCAGGACGCAGGAATTAGCCCGAAGCAGTGCCCGAGAAAATGAGTGGCAGAAAAAGAGTGGACTTACCGGGCAATAATAGTCGGCATGTGGAACGGACGAAAGTCAGCAAGCACAACGGAAGACGGCTCGAAAATCAGTTATGTCTGAGAAGCGCGGCCTTACACCAGGGCAGATGGGACTCATATTGCGAGTGGCAACGACTCAACGCCGTATCGCGAAATCGCAGGCGGGAATCTGCGAAATGGGGAAGCCGCAGGACGCAGGAATTAGCCTGAAGCAGTCCCAGGAAAATGAGCGGCAGAAAAAGGCTGGCTTACTGAACTGGGAAAATCGGTGCGGTATCGGCCGAGCTATGTGAGCAGGTAAAGCGGAACAGAAAGAGTCCTCAGTGCCACAGTCACCACAGGTTCGAAAATGGTTCTCGGTTCGAGTGGGTTCTGTGTTTAGCGACGGTTACTAGGTCGGCGCTCTCCGGTTAGCTCGTGAATCGGGAACGTACCCGTTCGGGTTGCTTCCAGCCGGCGCTGATGACCAATTGGACATGACTTTCAATGTACTTAGAACGCGTCAACGTAAAATGGACGGTGTCGTCTACCGGATACGATGCAACATCTTGCGATGACAAAATGTGAGGAATCACTGATGCGTGGCCATTTCAAGGTTTTTGCTATTACGGTTTTTCTTGGCATTCCTGTCTTTGCACAAAACGCTGCGCCATCCAGATTGGACCAGGCCGCGATTGTTGGTTTTAGCCAAAAAGCGGCGATTGCAGCCCTCAACTTCCAGCAAGGCGACGCAGTCGGATTTGCCCGCGCCCACGATGACTTCACGTCCGACGGATGGAAGGACTTTATCAAGCGCATGGAAGGCTTTCTAGATCAGAAAGGTGCACCGACATTCACTTCGAGCTTCGTCGCCGCACGCGGTGCCACCGTGCTGGATGAAAAGGAGGGCGTCCTTCACCTTAGGATTCCCGGAACATTGACGCAGAGCAGCAACCTCGGCAGGACAACTTATCGGGCAGCGATTGAGGTTTATGTGCTCCCCAATCGGACTGCTGGTGGAAGAACAATCAAGATTCAGCGTCTGGAACAAATCACTTGCGCCGGAGCTTCGACTGCCTGCCAATGAGCCATGGATCAGGCTACATAAATTGAATTGACGTTTTAAGGCCGCAACTTCCTCCCGTGATCAGCGGAGAGGTGTGGTCTGCCTCGTTAGCCGGGCGGTCGCCCTTGAGTGGCCGTTGTGACATTGCCCATAGGACCTTTGGCGCTGATAACGTTGCCGGTCATTTGCCATGGGTGAGCATAAAGACGATTTTGCCCCCAAAGCATCGTTCATAAAACTTGAATGCTGCTTCGCATTGTCCGCCAAAAGATAGATTGGGAGTCAATCGCATGTGGCGCTCCTACAGTATGGCGGCGATGAGTTTCTCCACGGTGGCAATGAAAGAGTCGAAATCGGGTTCGGTGCGGAGGGTGCCATCTTCAAAATACAGAAGATAATTCGCGTTGCTGGCCAGCGTGCCCGGCAGCTTTGCAGTCTCGAAGAAACTTATTTTTGCCGGGGTTAAGAACGCGGAAACAGCGGCGGCATCCGCTCCTCGAACCCAATAATGTGCTGAAAAATCCGGATACTGACTCCGATCCACATTGATGCCCGGTTTCGACTCACCTACCATCTTGTCCACGACATCCAGAACGGAATGGACAACGGAATTCTTTCCTAACGAGAACCGCGGCAACCCTGCAGCCTCTACTTTGGCGACCTTATAGGGAATGGGCCCGCCGTGGCCGTTTCGTGCGCCCGCGGTGCTACAGTTAAAAACGGTAACCTGTTTCGAACGCACGTTGCAGGTGAACGCCAGCCAACCTCCGCTCGGACGGTCCAGTCCATCAATATCGGCGATATCCGACGAGGCGTCCGTAAGATTTCTCAGTGTGGGATTCTTCAGTAGCTCCAGCCCAGAACTGCCCAGGGCTTGCGAGATAGAAGGATTCACCAAGCGGTAGCCCTTTTTTTGCACGTACTCGATGAGGGGACTCGCCTTCTTCGCGGGGTTTCCGAGAAGAAAACGGAATAGACCAAAGATCATCGGCAAGAGGACGCCTAGAACAAACAGCAGACCAATGTATTTCATGTCGGGGTGTTGTGTCGGTTTTCGGCCGGCGCTCTCCCTTCGGAAGTTTGGCTGAAAGTATAGTGGAGCAATCTTCAGATTGCGGAACCGCTCTTTGGCTGGGCGCGTATCGATTATCGGAGATTCGGGAGGCAGAAAATTCAAAAGTGGGGTCGCCCTCAAACGCGACCCTACATAGCCCTGCGAGGTCATGGCAAAGCCGCAGACGAAGCGGAGCTGGAAAAGATTGAGGCCAAAGAGAAGAGAATCAAGACTTTGCGACAGGAGGCGGTTGCTTGGTACCGCGCGGACCGCCTTCGACAGTACGTCACCGCGGCCTCCGAGAGCAGGCGAAGCATGCGGAGTGGATCGCATGGGCTGAGCGCAATGGCACCAAATGCCAAAGACCAGACAGATTCTGCCAAAGCCCGTGCGACGCGTACTGAACGCCCTAGCTCGCGTGGTTATCTAGCAGGATGAGGGGCAACACGGAAGTAATGCAAAGAGCGCGGCCGGCAGCATGACAAAGGCCACCCGCTCGGGTAGGACCCGCCTAATAGCTTGCGATGGCCACTCCCTCCACTTCGGCCTAAGCGCGCCGCCTACGGCGTCGCAGGCCTCCGTTCCAGGAGTGGCGATCGAAACATAGCTATGCTCTAATGACGCGAACGTCAGCGGGCGAACTGCAGCCCCGACCTATTCCACATAACATATAGGTAAGACATGAATGTTTCTCCTTTTTCTGGCCCCATTTTCCTGGGGCACCCAGAAGCGAGAGGCCGCTGCTCCCAAGGCGAGCGGGTGCTTTATGGGAGGGAACCCAATGGTGTAAGGGCGGAACCGGGAAGCAGAATCCGCGAAGCTGCAGGACGTAGGAATTAGCCCGAAGCAGTGCCTGAGAAAATGAGTGGCAGAAAAAGGGCGGTCTACTTTACTCAGCGAGAATCGAGAGAGGGAGCACACGTGGATCGGCAGAAAAGGGAAGGTGCCGTACTCAGTAAGGAACGCATGCGGGGCGGTGCATGCGACTCAAGTGGAAGCGGAGAAAGGTCGAACGTCACGCGTTTTTGAGGGGACACTCTCAGCGAACTTATTGTTGCGAATGGCTCATCTCAGCAGTTACGGGAAGCCGACATGCGCCCGACTAGTGGCATTCCACTAGATTTTTCCTCTAATTTGTTCATCCTAAGACGTCTATATATTAAGAGGTCTGAGTATGCCAAAGCCCAATTCTTTGCAGGGCTAGCTCGATCTTCTCGTGCTGAAGATCCTCTCGCGGCGGCTGCGCCTACACGGCTACGCGATCATTATCCAGGACATCTCCGGCGACGTGCTGCGGGTCGAGGAAGGTTCGCTTTGTCCGGCGCTCCACGGATGGAGGAAGCCGGGTGGATTCGTGCGGGATGGGTCACCAGGACACGGGGCGGCGTGCGCGCTTGTATGGGTTGACGGCTTTATAGAGGATTTCGGCCTTGTCGATTTGAGTTTAAGGGTGCCAAACGATCAATTCCCAACGTGGCGCAACTGGGACCAATCACGTTTGTTCATCTATTGAACACGGATCGTGACCTGCCCCGCTTTTTGAGACAGGGGTGAAGTTGAATTCGGGGCGTCATTGCTGCGGGGAATCGCCGATTCAGCGAGTGAGCACCAAGAGGCTGAAGCCTCCGAGAAGGCGGGCAGCGAAATCTTCGTGGAGGACAAAGAGCAGTTTCCGCGGTAGCTTCAGAAGCATTTGGCCCGGCGACAAGCCAAAGTCGATGGACCGCGGAGTGTAGAAGGAATCCAGCACTTCATAGCCGGAATCTGCCAGGGTTCGCAGGGCCGTCTCTTTAGTGAAATAGTGTATGTGCTCATACATATCTCGCCGTTTGAGAAGGGCATTCTTGCGGAAAATGGTTTGCACTGAAAGATCCAGCGGAATGTGAAATATCTTGTAGCGGCTTCTGGCTTTCAGCATTTGCAAGAAGCTGAAATAGTCCGGAAGATGTTCGATGACGTCCAAGACCAGAATCAAATCAAAGAACTTATCGCCGGCCTGTTCGAAGTTCGCGATCTCGAAGCGAATGGTGTCGCTCGCTCTGGTCTGGGCCAAATCGATGGCCTGTGGAGAGACATCGTATCCCCAGAAGCGGCATTCGCTGGCTAGACCTGCCTGAAGCTGCTTAAGCACTTCTCCGACGCCACACCCCACGTCGCAGATTGTCTTGGGGGTGACGTTATTCTGGCTAAGCATGCGAAGAACCTGCCGGGCTTTCCAACCCGACTCTTCAGCATGCCAGCCCGGATTCCTGGCAAGGTATTCCCCATCGACGTAAAGAGTTTGCCTGGACATGAACTCTCTTTTGGCGGTGCGGGGACGGAACGAAGCGAGAATTTCAGACTGCAACTCTGCCTTTAGCAAGAACGATATAGAAGCGGCTCCGTGGCGTCAAGCTCAGGTCAGTGCACCCAGCGTCAGATGGCGAGCGGGGCCCAGAGATGGAGCGCTACGGGGGGATAAGGAATTCGATTGAGAGGCAATGCACAGTCGCCCGTCAAGCATCTCCCAGGGGGAACGGAGGTGAGACAGCTCACAATAGCTCATCAGGCGAACTGCGGATTTTTTGAGCCGGTTCTCTTGAGCCGTAAGGCTTCTGCAACGCCGTGATTCCTTTCTGCACGATCCCATGGAGGAGTTCGCTTCCACATTCTGTTGTGAAGACTGCTCGCAAGTTGCCTTTGATGGCCACGAAGCCTGAGAGCCAATGAGCCGGATGGATCCAGATACGAAAACATGTGACCGTTCAGCGGGGTGTAAGGATTGGCCGCACCCATCCGTTTGATCTTCGAATTGGTTGTGATGAGCTTTTCGTATAGGGCTAGTTTGCCGGCGGGCATATTGTGCTTCGGCATGCCCATGGTGCCTCCGTGGCGCGGGCACGTCGGGTCCCGACGCCCACTAAACTCGGCAAGGACTCCACTTGGCTCAGTTCAATGTGCGCCCGGCAACGCGGGCTTGTAGATGAGGCCGATCACTGTGCCAACGACCATCCACTCGACAAAGTAGGCTGCCGATTGTTCGAGTGTCAGTTTCAGCCCGATGTTCAGGTTTACATGGTTGTGCACCACAAAAGCGCAAACCGCGAAGACTCCGATCAGTGTACCGAAGCGGGCACCTTCGGCGAAGCCGGAACCGCCCTGGTATAGCATTGCGTAAATCACCGCAAGCACCAGCATCGCCACGAACATAGCAGCCATTCCGGCAGGCATAACGCCTTTTATTCCTTCTTGGGACCGGTACACCGCGGGATATTTGAGGAACTCATTCTTAAGCCACGGCAGGACGGCAAAACTGAGGCCCCCGAGGGCAAAATATGCCACGAACGCACCAAGGGCTGCGAGAGCGATACGTGTGAAGTTCATTGGCAATCCTTTCCAATTCACAAGTGTTTGACGAGGGCCTGGTCAACTAACATCGCGGCGAGTTTGTCCAGCGACTCCGTAGTCCCCTGCGAGACGGTCTTGCAGAAACTCTCGTTCGGGAATCCGTCGTGTGTCAGAACCACTCTTGTCTGATTACCTTGCTCGAAGAACTCCACAACTACTCGCGTGATGGCTTGGCCAAAATCAGCGTGGTAAGAGATCCTTTCCGGCTCGATGATCTCGTCGTACTTGCCGGTAAACGAAAATTCGCCAGCTCCGGCGATGTGCATTTTCTGAGTGAACGAACCACCCACACGAAAATCCATTTCGATCTCGCACTTCGTGGCGGCCTTGCAGCCAGACCACTGCTGTAACTTCTCCGCTTGCGTCCACCAAGCAAACACAAGCTGACGGGGAGCGTCGAAAACCCGTGTGATTTGTAGCCGATTGCTTGAGATCATCACCTCGGATTTCATGGCTTCTTCTCCTTTCGTTCTTCGGACATGAGCAACTCGTCGAGGGCATCAAAACTGAACTCCCACCCAGCCGCGCACCGGGCGATCCATTTCTGAGCGTCTCTCATGCCCGCCGGATTTACGCGGATAACATGCTCACGTCCGTGGCGGTGGCGTCGCACCAGACGGGCGTCTTCCAGGACTCGCAAGTGTCTCGAAATCGCTGGCAACGAAATTCGAAAGGGCTTGGCTAGCTCGGTCACGCGGGTTCCGCCGTGTCCGGCAAGACGCTCCAAAATTCGCCGGCGAGCCGGGTGCGCTAGAGCCGCGAAAACCGCGGTAACCCTTCTGTGTTTGTTAACCAACGGGTGAAATATATATGGCAAAGCGTCCTTGCAAGTCAAGAAGATATTTAACTTGGATGTTAAAGATTACGAACGCCGGTATTCTCTCGACAAGTTCCCTTCTGCGGATTTGAGGTTGTATTTTGATGGCCCGGGCCGATTGCGGACGGATGACGGGCAAACAGGAAGTAATGCAAATGTGAAATATAGCGGGCCTCAAACGGAGCGCACGATTGCGCAGCGAACAAGCAATGGAGCGCGCCCTGGCAGCGCTGCACCGCATGGATGCTTCTGGCCGAGAAATTAACTTCCGAACTGTGGCCTCCGAAGCAAAGGTGTCAACGGCGTGGTTGTATGGTAAAGAAGAGTTGCGGGTTCGTATCACGCGTTCACGTAAAACGAGGAGTCGCATGGCTCCTCCTCCGTCCGCCTTACAAGATCGCGAGCGTCTGTCCAGACAGAATATTGTGACGACGCTGCGCCTCCGTGTTAAGGCACTTGAGGAGAAGAACCGAGAACTAACTACGCTTCTGGAGCTTGCCTACGGGAAGCTTGCCGTGGCATGCGAGAAGAATGCCTCCGCATGCAGCGGACTTTGAGCGATTCGCAGAACTTCTAGCCGTCGATTTAGTCTGCAACCTGGATGGTTGGCAGTAGGCAGGAGTTCCGACTCCCGAGTCGCCCGTTAGCCATTTGCCTGGAAATTAGTCGAATGGCTTTTGGTTCTTGAATATACCCAATGGATTAACGGTCAAGGCTAAATTCTATTCGTACCGCAGGGCAACAATTGGATCCACGCACATGGCGCGGCGCGCAGGCAGAACGCAAGCTACCAATGCCGCGCTAAGCAGCAGAGCACCCACCGCCAGGTATGTGAGAGGATCTCGCGCGCTGGTGTCAAAGAGTAAGCTGCGGACAAGGGGTGCGAACGCAAATAAGATCGCGAAACCAATCGCGAGACCGGTTACGGCCAGCCTTCCACCTTGCTTCAGGATCAGTGTCAGAATGTCCCCACGCTGTCCACCGAGAGCCAACCGAATGCCAATCTCTTGCGTTCTCTGCAGCACAACGTAAGCCAATGTGCCGTAGATCCCCATGCTGGCCAGAAGCAAAACGAGTCCAGCAAAGCCGCTCAGGAGAGAGGCAACCAACTGTCGCGGGCCCAATGACAAGTCAATGAGCGAAGTGAGCGTGCGGATTTTCCAGACGGGTTGGTCCGCATCCACTGCCCACACGGACTGCTGGACGCTTTTTGCCAAGGTGCTCGGCTCACCCTGCGTCTTTACTATTAGTGTCGCAAAGATGAACGGGCGCTGCGCATAGGGCAGGTAGATTTGCAATTGCTCGGGATCCTCGAGGCTGAACTGCTTGATGTCCCCCACGATACCGACAATGGTGGCCGCGAGATCGTACTGAACTAGTCGGACCGTGCGGCCCAGAGGATCGCCATCCGGCCAGAAACGGCGAGCCATTGCGCGGTTGATGACCGCCACGGTCGTTTGATCGGCAGAGTCCTGGTCGGTGAAAATGCGACCGCGGATCAGCGGGATCGAAAGAGTGCTGAACGTCTCGGGACTAGCCAGTTGCGTTAGCGCCTCTGGCTCTTGGCCCCGTGCTGGAGCGGGCCGGTCCAGAAGCACGATTGGCGCAACGTTCCCATTTCCGCTGAACGGCAGTGCAAGCAGCACCGCCGCCGAGCTCACTCCAGGCAGTCCGCGCACTTTCTCAACGACTGCGCGATGGAATGCCCACTGCTGAAAACCCTGAGGATATTTGCTGCGCGGAACGCGATACTCAAGGGTGAGCAAATTGTTCTTGTTGAAACCCAATGGCACTCCGAGCACACGGTTCAGGCTGCGCAGCAGCAGACCCGAAGCTGCGAGCAATACGAGCGCCAATGAGATTTGCAGAATCACCAAGCCTTGGCGCAGCCATTCGCGTCCGCCCAGCGTGTGAGAACGGCCCCATTCTTTGAGCCGCACTGCAACATCGACGCGCGACAAACCCAGAGCCGGTACCAGACCAAAAACCAGTCCGGTCACCGCCGAAATTCCGAGAGTGAAGACGAGCGTGGTCGTATCAACGCGGACCGAGGATGCGAGCTCTGAAGGTATTCGCGAAGCGAACGCTTCCGAGCCCCAATATGCAAACAGCGTACCCAGCGCGCCGCCAATCATCCAAAGCAGAATCGCTTCGGTCCATAGTTGGCGAAATAGCCGGCCGCGCGCAGCACCCATAGCCGCACGGACGTTGATTTCGTGAGTTCGCTGCGAGGCACGAGCCGACAGAAGGCCAGCCACATTTGCGCAGGCAATTAACAGTACAAGGCCCACCATGCTCCAGAGCAGAAGTAGTTGAGGTCGCAGATCTTCCACCACGATGTCATGAAACGGAATCAGCTTGACTCCGCGGCCGCCATTCGTGTCTGGATATTGTCGGGCGAGGCGCGCCGCGATTGTGTCCATCTCCGCCTGCGCCGCGGAGAAAGGCACGCCTGATCGAATCCGGCCAATCGCCGCGAAGGAGGACCTGTCGCGCTGCTGCGTAAAATTTGGGTAATTGCGATACGGAATCCACACCTGCGCTTCGCTCCAGGGGAAGTGGAAGTCGGGGGGCATGATGCCCACAACTGTGTAGGGAGCGTCGTTAAGAACGAGCGTCTTACCGATTAATGCAGCATCGCCCCCAAACGTACTTCGCCATAACCCATAGCTGACAATCACCACAGCACCGGCTCCAGCAGCATCTTCACCCGGACGAAAGTCACGTCCCACTCCGGGCGCCACTCCTAACATGGAGAAAAAATTCGCCGAAACGAATCCGCCAATGACGCGCTTCGGTTCGCCTTGTTTGGTGAGGTTCACACTCTGCGGCACAATGGCGCAAATCTGTTCAAACTCGCGGCTTTGCGTCCGCCAATCCGCATAATCTGGATAAGAAACAAAATTTCGCTGGTTCCGGGAATCCATCGTGAACAGCGTGACGATTTGGCCGGAATCACGGAATGGCAGTGGACGCAAGAGAATGGAATCTACGACGGAAAAGAGCGCTGTATTCGCGCCGATGCCAAGCGCGAGTGTGAGGACCACAACGCCAGTGAATCCTGGATTTTTGAGGAGTTGTCGAACACCGTAGCGGCAGTCGGATATCACAGAGTGAAGCCAATTGCCAATCCGTTTTTGGCGAACCTGTTCTTTCACCTGTTCGATACCGCCAAGGTCGATCCGCGCAGCCCGTTGCGCTTCCCTCAGCGGCATGCCCGCACGAATGTTTTCCTCCATCAGCATTTCAAGATGGGAACGGACCTCCTGGTCGAGGTCTACCTCCTCACGTCGAGATAAAAAGAGATTTCGCAGGAAACTTCGGACTTTCACAAACGGCGGCATGCTAGATACCTCTCTACGATGCTTCCAAAGCTTGAGCGATGGCCCAAGAAATGCGGCCCCATCGTTTGGTTTCGGCTTCGAGCTGCTTCAATCCCGCCTTGGACAATCGATAGTATTTGGCGCGGCGGTTGTTTTCGGACTCTCCCCAAAAAGAGGAAATCCAACCTTCTTCTTCCATTCGGTGCAGGGCGGGAAAGAGCGAACCTGGTTTGACAACAAAAGTGCCACCTGTGATCTGCTGGATCCTGCGCGAGATTCCCAATCCGTGCATCTCGCCGGCGACAAGGGATTTCAAGATCAGCAAATCCAGAGTCCCTTGCATGAGGGTCGTCGGTCCAGAGCTCAAGAGATATCTCCTATCGACGTTCTATAGGAAGTATGTGGATCAACATATAGAATGTCAATAGGATGTGGAAGACCAACCAGCCGTTACTGGCCACGAACGGTATTCTTCTTGACGGTTCGACGACGCAAAGCAACCAGCTTCTCATCAATCTCAAGATTCCGGCGCCGTCGATCGACATCAGTGTGCCGTACAGCGCGTTTGACGTGGCGCGGACACCCACCCGATTTCCGCCCGGCCAATTGATAGGTCTCATCGCCAATGGCTTGGGTATGAACGACTACGTCGCAGGCGCTTCTCCACCGAGGACCCTCTACTCCGGTCCCAACGGCGTCCCGCTGCAGACGCCGGCCACTTTGTCGAATGCCGATACGGTCTCGCGCTCGGGCGCGCTCGTCGACAGCACTGCAGCCGTCGGCCAGTTACTAGCTGAATTTCCCTCGCACACGATTGTGCTCACGGGAACCGCCGATTTCAAATATGCGCCGGGATGCGCACTGAAGATTCCGGGCCTGCGGCCGATTGGCAGTTCGCCGGTGATTCTTTTCGGGGTGAACGACACGACGGCGGATGCTCAGAGGCTGCGCTCTTACGCCGCGCCAGGCTATCAGGTTCGGGTGATTTTTGATTTCGCGGGTTCGGCATGTGCCGAAACTTCCAGAGGCCTGGTGAACCGATAGTCTCAGCATTCCTCCCACGTCGGAGTGAAAACAAAAAAGGGCGTTAGATGCTTGTAAGTGATTTTTTCCCCGTCGAGAAAGATATTGAAAGATGGGTCCAACAGAAAAAAGCGAAAATAAAGCGCGATGATTTTTGCCAAAAGCGGGAAACTGCCTCTTATGCCTTCTTTGACTCCCTCAAAATAAATGATCGTACCGTGCTTATGCCCCATAATGCCTCAACACGCAGTCAAAAACGAGAATCCTGTTTAGCTGAGTCGGTGTAGAATCGCGTGGCAATGGCAGACATTCGGATTGGGACCTCGGCGTTCACTGCTGCAGGGTGGAGCGGGACTTTCTATCCAAAACGCCTGAAGCCCGCCGACTACCTCAGCTACTACGCGCAGCACTTCGACACGGTAGAGATTGACTCAACCTTCTATGCAACTCCGAATGTGAGCGTGGTGCGCTCCTGGAATGCCAAAACCCCGGAAGGATTTCTTTTTGCGGCCAAAGTACCACAGGAGATCACACACAAGAGGGTCCTCAAAGATTGTGATGAGGAGTTCAAAGTCTTTCTAACGACAATGGAGGCGCTAGGCGAAAAGCTCGGGCCCTTGCTGTTTCAATTCGGCAAGTTTGACAAATACGCGTTCAAGTCTCTGGACGATTTTCTAGCCAGGCTAGTTCCGTTTCTGAAAAGGCTTCCGAAGGAGCATAAGTTTGCCGTCGAGATTCGCAATAAGGACTGGCTGGTTCCTAAGCTCGCAGATGTGTTGCGAGAGCATGGCGTCGCTCTCACGCTGATTGATCAAGGCTGGATGCCGCGGCCCTGGGAGATGAAGGACAAATTCGATCTGATTACCGCTGACTTCACTTACGTTCGGTGGTTGGGGGACCGGAAAGGGATCGAGGAGAAAACGACAACTTGGGACAAGGTGATTGTAGATCGGCAAGGCGATCTTTCCGAGTGGGTCAGTGTTCTCAAGAAGATCCAAGAGCGGCGCATCACGATTCTGGCATTTGCTAATAACCACTACGCGGGGTTCGGTCCTGGGACCGTTGATCTCTTCCGCAGACTCTGGGGCATTGAAGCACCGCGCGTGATTGATCCTGCGCAGCGAACGGGGCAACAACCTTCCCTCTTCGACTAAAAATTGTCCGGTAATCGCGTTTAAGTAGGCACTGGGAAAGGACGGTACGCGGAATTCGGACAGGCGGGACAAAACGAGAGAGGCCCTCGGCAACTCCACAAGCTCCTGCTCTACTGGGTCAACGTAAACCGTACCTCACTGGGTCCCCTCCTTCTCGGCAGGAACGCCGATGTCGACGAGAATGTCGAGTGGTCAGAGCATTGCGCGAGAATCGGGGAAACGAAGAAACGGCTGCGAAATCATTTGAGGAGTACATGCGATTGTAACGGTCAAGGTTCATACAGCCGAAAAGGGATGTGACACTACAGCACACTGGTTGGGGTCACTCAGTCGATACGCTATGATATAGGTACGTTCTTCCCTGGTTTCCGAACACCTCGTTTTTTTTCACGAGACAGCGTTCTTTGCAGATAGAGGTATGGGGAACGACTATGATCGATTGGCTCCGAACCGTAAAGTCAGCCCACTTTCACAAAAAGGCAAAAAGGGTGCCAAAGAAAGCAATCGTCGATCTTTTTCGCGCGATTCGGCAGAATTCAGAAGCACCTTCAAATAATATTTTCCATCACGTGAAGGAATCCCTCGGCCAGGCATCATGGTCGGCCTTGGCATTCCTTTACGAGCGCGATCCTTCTTTTCTTGATTCGCCGGATGGTGACGTCAAGGAGAGTGTTTGTGGGTTTCTTCTACTAGTCGAATACCGGGACCATGCTGCACTTTTTAAATCGAATCTCGATGTACCGTCGGAATTCAAAACAAAATATTTTAAACACATAGGCGACAATAGGTTGGAGGAGGCAATTGCGCGTGCGGATGTTGTATTCGAACAAATCCGGCTGCGAAATATGGCAGCATCTAAATACGCGCTCAGAAATAAAACACTCGAAGCAAATGACTTGCAAAGCGTGGTTGGACCAGCGGGGGCGAGTCGCTATGTACCGCGAGCTTATCGCGTTCGCCAAGGAGGGAATCACTATTCTGCGCCCCCTGATACCGGAAAGATTTCTATGCGCTCTGAGCGGGCAGGTTACGAAGAGCTTGTCCAGTGGGCTGTTGCTGTCGTCGATCTGCTCGTCAGTCAGAATGCGGCCCCTTCTGCATTCATTCGGGCATTCGCCAGACCGATTGATCTGACTTCCATACCTCTAACTACAATACCGACTCATTT